>Ga0153915_10007202_pt1 | contig 10480 bp, 8 predicted proteins | sample Opewatmetagenome_2_FD_107003 | JGI IMG/M metagenome (GOLD analysis project Ga0153915, IMG submission 107003) | Freshwater wetland microbial communities from Ohio, USA - Open water 3 Core 3 Depth 3 metaG | ecosystem: Environmental > Aquatic > Freshwater > Wetlands | place: USA: Ohio, Lake Erie... | reverse complement strand
CGATCGGTAGAGACGAAGGCCTCTTCGTCCGAATATGAGAATGTGCCAGAATTGGAGGAATTCGATAATGGAGATGTAGATGGCCCATAAGTAGTAGAGAACCCCTATTACGATTCCGTATAGCCACCTGATAATTAGCTCCAGACGCGATGCTTTCTCGACGTAGGGTGCCATTTCAAACGTTTCAGATGTCTGCATTATTGTCCCACCGGTTGCCGTCCCGGGTTTCGCCCGTATAGGCCTGAGACCATATAAAACCTAGGACAAGCCTACAGGATACCTCGGAGCTAGTCTGAGCTTTGGCCTCTGAGTCTTCGTAGTTTCTCTATCGCAGACAACCAGCTCGAAAGGGCGTTTCCGTAGGCGACTAGCTTGTCGGGGTCAGTTTCGTTCTTCAGAGCCAGGTTTATTTCTTGAATTTTGGCCATCAGTGTCTGCTCTGAGCTTTGAAGGATCGTATCGGTCCTGAGACGAGCTTCGTCCTCTGCTGTCTGTATGATTACTACGGGCTTGTTACACTTCGCGCAGAATGTTTCTTTTCCCTTCCTGAAGAGTGGAGTACCGCATTCGGGGCACGTTTCCGACAGCATGGTTGCCCCTGACTTGAGAAGCTCGGCCATTCCCCTTACATCGATTCCCACGGCATTCGACCATGCAATATTGTGAGCCAGCGTTTTTACGCTTGTTGGCCAATACGTCGGTAAAGCAAGAAAGAGTTTAGATACTGCTCATGGGTGATTCTCTTTGAAAGGTTCACTCTCATGCGGAGAGGTCAGGCATGTCGACCAAAGCCAAACGCAAAGAAGAATATGAAGGACGAATCAAGCAGGCTTTGGTCATACTGAACGAAGTATCCAACGACAACACAACTCCACGTAACATACGCCGAGCAGCCAAGACCGCTCTGGACACGCTTCAAGTGCCCGACTTAAGTTTGGGTGTGAGAGCGGCCAACGCGATCTCGATTCTGGATGACATAAGTCAGGATCCCAACATGCCTCCATATACCCGCACTAAGATCTGGAACATCGTCAGCTTGATCGAGGCAATCAAAGATTAGGTCAATCCTTAAGTGGTGTCTGGGAACCTCTTTCAGCTGGCTGCACCGACAACATCTGGCCACGACGCGCATTGTGTGCTTTTCAAAGCGCAACCTTAAATGGCGTAGGCCGAAAAATGACCGACCGGTTAGGTTGTGGGCTAACTGAAAACCAGAACGATCGCGATAATTGTGCTAACGTGCTTGTTAGCTCTCGGCATGTCCTCGCGCCAAGTAGTCCCAATTGTGGGGGCCATCGGCGTGGCGAATATTGCTGTTACCAGTGTGTATTGGGGTTCAAACCCCGTGGCCCCAACAACGGCACATCCCGGAGACACAAACCTTCAACTTTCAATTGTTCTTTCCAATGTGGGGGATGATGTAGCACGCAGCGTCAACGCGACGCTGCTACTGGGCCCGCCACTCACTTACCGGTACTATGTGAATGGCGCTCAATACTCTGCTACAACTGTCTCAAAGTTTGCAGGTGACATCGGCGCAGGTCAGAGCTTCACCTTGGGTTTCACGGTGAACGTTGATTCAAATGCAAGTGAAGGAATCTATCGCTACAACCTCCTTGTATCATACAAATCTGCGAGGGAGCTGCAGCAAATCCAGAGTAGACTTATGATCGATGTGCCTCTGTGGAAGGGCGAACTGCATATCCAAGGCATTCTCACGGTTCCGACAAAGATCTATCCAGCGAGCAAGCAGGTACTGCTCAAGGTCGGCATTGTCAACTCAGGTATGGGCGCAGCCAAAGACCTTCAGCTTCAGCTTGTGCTAAAACCTCCATTTGCGGCGTCATCAAGCGGATCCGACAGAGTTTATGTTGGGAATATCCCTGCAGGCCAAGGAACAGAGGCGGACTTCATTGTCGATGTGACAGACAGCGCGCAATTCGGACAGTACTCTGTTGTTCTAGGTGAACAGACGCCGGACAGAGTGATTCCCATTGGAGAGCTTTCATTGTACATCAATGAGAAGGTGAATTTCGAAATCGTCAGTGTTACCCCAAGCACATTGTCCGTAGGGGACTCTGGCAGAGTCATACAGGTCGAGTTGAAGAACAATGGCACTGTCAAGGCAGATTCGGTGAGGGTTCAATTGAGAGTTGGCAATTTCTTCACAGGCACACTAACTGACTTCCTTGGAACGATGCTGGCAGGAGAGACAAAGTCAGCCTTCTTCACGGTGGACGTTGACTCCAAGGCTCAGCCTGGGCAATACAACCTTGACTTGAGACTTGACTGGACGCAGGAAGACAACGCTCTCGACAATACGCAGACCCTGACGCTGCTCGTGGTAGCACCGAGCCCGCCAGTAACATTGATCGCGGTCGGAGCGATTGCTTTTGTTGTCATTGTGGGATATGTCCTCATCAGAAGAAGGCGAATGAAAGTAGCCCAGACTCAATCAAAGTGAAAGGCACTGTTCGAAGACGTATCTATCTGACTCGGAGCAGAAGCATGTTTGGCTCGACCATGGGCCATCATCATACTCGCCTTGGTCCTATCGGTCAGCCTTGCGGCTCCGACGTATGCTCACACAACTTTGGGTAACCTGAATGGCACACCTCCTTTCTATAGGTCCAATGATCACGAGCTGAATCCAACCAACACGTTGGGCGAACACGTGCCGGGCCCACTTGGTTACGTTTGGCCCGGAAGCGGTTTGAACATGTACTCAGGAATTGCCTCCTATCCTCCAGGATATCAGTCACCATTCACAACCTTCGAATATCCAACCCAAGCTGCTGGACACGCCTACGCGCCGGAAGGCGCGATTCTAACCTCTACGATCGACCATGACAGCATTGGCGACTTGATCTTCGCGATAAACTTCTCGCAGCCAGAAGCATTTGCCAAGCAGAATTTCGTCTACACGAACCTTGTCATCTACATCCCTGCTCCAGTTTATGACAGGACTGGGGCGCTGGTGCAAGACGGATTTGAACCAGCAGGCGGCATAAATTGGGACGCCGGCGAGAACACAAACATTGTGACCACCATCACGGACAACTACGGTAACATCTTCGTCACCAGGGCCGATCAAAACGATCCATTCGAGCCGGGCTCATGGATGCTGTACATTACGGCTCCCAATAACATAACATTCACAGCCGCGAGAAAGTGGTCGGAGTGGTACTATGTTCGCGTCAATCAGATGAGAGCCCCCCAAGTCGCTGGCAGATACTTTTTCAAAATGTTTCTCGACAGTCACTACCCAGTTCGAAAACAGAGCCTTGCTCCAAACCTCATTAGCAGCACGATGCCGATGGAGAATTGGCCTGTGCTACTCGTTAAAGGAGAAGTTGATCCTGCAATTGTTTGGGGAACCATCAGATATGGTGACAGTTCAAACAGCACTCTCTATGGTCTCCCGTTGAACCTGCCCGGGAGAGTGCGCATGATTGGAATCGCGGCTGACCCCGTAACCGGAATTTCTACGGGACGCACCGCAGAGGCACGAGGTTACTTCAACGCCACCTCCGAAGGGCACTTCGAGGTTGAAGGCGTCGCACCCGGAGTCTATGACGTCTACGCTTCGGCAGCAGGCTTCCCTGAGCAGAACATCGCTAGTGATGTGAGGGTACTCCGAGGACAATCCTTAGAGTTAGAGGGGTACCTGAAAGTTGGGCCTCAGATCAAGGGCGGCGTCTTTTCGAAGGAAAGATTCGGTTCTGTCCCTTGGCCCGGGGAACTTCCGGTCACAGTGGTAATCTATGATAGTAACACATACGACGCGGACAGTATCGTCGTCTATTCTCCCATTAACCTCACAGCCTCTCCTTACTCATCATACGTGATTGGAAATACGTTATTCACTGGTGATAGATTATCAGCTCCAAATCAGGCGAAGTTGGTGAGCTTTCCATGGGAAGGCCCGACTGGATACTATAGCTATACGCCTGCACCAGAATTCAAAGATCAATTCGGGGTCTTCAATGGAGTTGGACCGGCGCAGTCTTGGTGGGTGAATTCACAAGGTTCGCTGGACCCAGTCACTCACCTTGGCTCACTGGAAGATGAATTCATCTTTGAGTTCGGTTCGAAATCAGTGTATGGTGCTCCGAGCAAGCTATCAGGTATGATTCCACAAGTTTTCGCAACCTGGACCGACAGCCTAAGCCCAGGTAGGTACTACCTTCGCGTTTTCGTGAATGGATATGTTCAAAGTTCGAATGATGGTACGCAGTTCATCGACTATCCATTCCAGATCTCTGCGGGCGTAGGGTCGCAAGATGTCTTTGTCCCAATTGACCTACAGAGATCGGGAAGTCTTAACGTGACCGTACATTTCCATGACATCCCAGGCGGATTTCTAGGCGCTCCGATAGGCGGCCCTGACCCCCGACGTTTCCTAATTGCTGAAGCATACTCAAGCGATGGAACATTGGCTGCGTTCAACTTCAGTCAGGTTTCTTCAGCAGCCAGCCAGACCTCAATCCTGTTGAACGGTTTCGGAATGGCTGGACCAATAGCTCCACCAGATCCCCGTGCCTTCATGAAATACTCGCTCGCTCGATATCGAGGCATATATGACTACGGCCTCCTCACAGACACGTATACGATCAGAGTTTTCATGCGCGGCTATATCCAAGCTCTCCCCCCAGCGAAAACCTTCGAAGAGTTGGACCAACCGCTCACTGCGTCTATCTCAATCGGGTCCGGTACTATCATGCTGAGCGGCCATATGTATCGTGGAGGAGGAATCAATGCCACCGTGTTCTCAACAGATTGGGAAACTCCCCCCACTCCGAAATCGTGGACCTGGAGTGGGGCACCAGCAAGTACGCTGATCTACGACATTGCGTCACAAGCCTTCATCGACGTGATCTACTTTTGGAATGCCGGCGCGAACCAGTGGGCGATCCCGAAACAGAACTCGCAATTCTCCAGCCTTCCTTGGCCAGGTTGGCATTCTTCCTTCGGTGCAGGAGCTAGCCTGCTTGTGACCAATGGATCTACCTTGGTCGACAGGTCTGGACCCGACCTTCCCAACTTCCCGTCACTGGATCCCTCGCAGGATCGGGCCACGGCGGTGTTTTTGCAAGAGAACTTTCACTCAGGATTCCTATACAGCTCAAGCTCCTATCGAACACCTTCGTTTCGATCCAACTTGGCGATCTATCCCGGCGTGTACGCGTTGAACGTCTGGACGTACGGCTATGTTCAAGACAATGTGGCGACACTAGGCGACTTGGGCGATGTACAGCTTTCAATTCCATGGTTGGGCTCGCTTGCTGATTCAAGTATTCGGCTAGTTACTGGAGTGAACCTGACCATTAGGATCGTATTCAAGACTGAGGGCATTTTCTCCGGAATCCCATCCAATTCCTCAGTACGGATTCGAGTTTTCGATGAGGGAGACGACTTGGTGGCAGCGGCCACAGTCTTTTCTGATGCTGGGACTCTGGACCCAACATCAAACGCAGGCTTCTTCGCGGATGGAAAGAAGCTGAGATCACAGCCAATACCTGCCGGAACTGTGACTCTTGAGTATGTAGCGCTCGCAGGCCTCTTTGATTACGTTGAACCTAGCACCGGAAGCGCGAGCGTTCGCAGCGCCACGCTATTCTCTCCGGACTATGGAATATGGGGGCAAGGGACTCACTCAGGCTCATATAGCGGCGAATGGACCGTAATGGTTGATGTCGTGAACTGGTACCTGCCACACAGCTTCTATCCAGCAGCACCTGCGCTTCTTCAGGGCGAATCTCCATTCTTCTATCCATACAATCATCTCGGTCCTTACCGGCAGTTGGGTTACGCAAAGATATCCAATGTCGCCCAAGGAGGCGAAGCATCAGTCGAGTTCGAGATGGATCTGAGGGGCTATGTTCAGGGAATTGTGTTAGGATTAGATTGGAATGACGCCACAAGAACAATGAGCTGGGCACGGATGGAGGTCAATGCAGGGTCTACAACCTACAATTGGTACACGTTGGACGGATGGTATGATGGGTATCTAGATCCCGGCACCTACCAGATTGCACTAAGGGAATGGACGGCCCTGTCCGAAGGGCATCACACTTACGAGTTCACGCTGAACGTGAGCGAAGGGCAGAGCAGCACTGCAACGATACTACTTAACGAGAGCGGCATAGCAATCGCAGAATTCTCAGACGCGTTCGCGGTGGTCACTCTGATGGTCGCTCTTGCGTTCACCACTTTGCGATCTCGACAAAGGTCGCACAGAAACGGCTTGAAACACTAGCAGTCGATCTTACATTGTCCGCCTTGAGAGCGCTGTCGCAATTGGCAGCAAGAAAAGGCTACTCAGAAACAGAACCAGCAGATCGCCTGCTATAGCGTTTAGTCCTAAACCCAGATATATAACGCGCCTGAGGGCTTCGTTGCCATAGGTCCAAGGCAACATCCGCGCAATCGCCTGCCCCCCGGAGGCCAACAACTCGGGCGATTGAAAGACCCCTGCAAGCATGAAGAGAGGAAAGGTCAGTGCGATTTCCAAGACAGTCAGGGTGGAGGAACCACGGATCCTTGCGGACATAACGAGTCCTACAGAAAGCGTGAAGATCGCGATCAGCGACGTCGTTAGGTAAATCAACAGAATATTGCCGCGCACTGCCAGACCCATGAGCACGAAGATAATGAGCATGAGTGTTGTCCGAAGAGCCGTAAGGATGACTGTGGCAATCATTTTTCCAGTGTACACCGAAAGAATGTTCACAGGACTCAAAAGCAAGCGCGGTAACGTGCCCCGTTCACGCTCTCTCGATATGGCATTCACAATATCGTCAAATGCCCCCAAAATAACAATCATCCCCAGGAAACCGGGCAGGATGGTGTCTCCTGAAGGTGGACGACCGGAGAGCGGTCTTGAGATCACGTCCACGGAAGCTTGCTTAATGCCAAATTGAGCACCAGAAGCAGACGCAAGACTCTGCGCCTCCTGATTCACTGATACCTGAATCAGAGTTGGTGCAGTTATCTTCGAATTGTCAGTCTGCAACACGATGAACGCTCGGCCAGTTGTGAGAAGCAATTGCTGGAAACCCTGGGGTATGATCACGGCTCCCATCACGTCTCCGTTCTGAACAAGTTGCAGCGCCTGATCCTCGCTTGGGACGAGCTGGGTAACATGAACAAGGGGGGATGTGGTGATTTTGTCCACTAAGATCGTGGACGCTTGTGAACCATCTAGGTCGGCCACTACAATCGGGATGTTGTAGCTTGGTGCACTGAAAGCTCCAGCTATCACGATGAAGACCCCTATGAGCAGAATAGGAAACATAAATGTCAGTATGAGTGAAACAGGATCACGGCCCAGCTGCCTAATCTCTTTCGCGGCAATTGCAACCGAGTCCCGAACCACGTGCTTCAAAATGAGATTCTCTCCCTCGCGAGAACGAAAATAATGTATGACGCTACATAGAACAAGATCGTGGCTCCGACAACGAATAGAAGGGGGCTTGTCAGGCTAAACAGCGGACGGCCAACTAGCACGGTTCTTCTGAGAATTTCGAATCCATACGTCCATGGTAGGATATACGAAATTTCCCTTGAGATACCTCTTAGAAGTTCGCGGTCAATCATGAGACCGCTGAAGGCAAATAGGAATAAGACGAGAAAGAACTCCACAATAACGACTGCTCTTGGTCCGACTCTTAGGGCAGCGGCAAGGAACCCGAACCCCATAGTGACTAGGGCTACTATCAGAGAGGCCACCATGATTGTTGCGAGGTCTGTGTTCGGTCTAGCCCCATAGAGGAAAACTGCTAAGCCTAAAACGGTGAGAGTCCTTATGGTTCCTAAGACTGAATCGAAGATTGTCTTGCCGAGCAGGATTGACCCAATCCCTGTCGGACTTACAAGTAGCCGCGCAAGTGTTCCGTCTTCTCGTTCTCTGGCCATTCCTCCCGCGATCTCGTAGAAGGTGGCAAAAATCTGGACCACTCCCAATACGATAACGAGCCCAAGGTTGAAACCTGTGAACAGGGCTCCCTTCTGAATGATCTCAACCTGAGTGAACCCGTTCGTCGTTGCCTGGACCTCGATTTTTGGGCTGAAATTTCGGACATCGTTTTGGAGTGTCAATGAGATTTGGTCAGAGAGACCAGGTTCCCCGTCATCTGCGTAAAGCACGATGTTGCTAGTCATGTTGTCCATGAGGGCACTCTGGAAACCCGCTGGCACAACTATGGCTGCGTAGATCTCTCCGGTGCCTAAAACTGCTAGAGCACTGTCTTCCCTATAGCCAGAAATCAGATTGTTGAAGTCACCTGAACTGCGAAGACTCTGCAACAGTCTGCCTGAGTCTATGGACAGGTCGTTGTCGATAAAGGCTATCGGCACACTGGCTGTCGGTGAGAAACGTGTGGTTGCACCGCCAGAGCCTGCTCCTAGACTGAATGTGAAGAATAGCGGAAGAACTACTAGCGAGATCAGAATTGCGGTCCGATTCCGTCTGAACTGTCGAAACTCATTGCCTGCTACCGCGAGCGTATCACGGAGGAGTTTCAGCATCAACTTTACGTACCTCGAAACAAATGCGGCGCGTGGGAGTTACTTTCCGTGAGTGCCTGACTCAAGAAAGCGATCGATTTCCTCCTCTCCCCCAGTAAGGGAAATGAAAGCTTCTTCGAGAGTTGGTTCCTTTGTAACAACTCCCCTGATCCTAACCCCGATAGCGAGAAGCGCCTTCATCACATCCTCTGCCAGATCATCGTGATGCTCGCATGTAACGCGAAGCACCGGATCCTTGTAGGAAACATTGCACACGTTGTCGAAACTTTGGATCTTGTCTAGCTGGGCAGTTGATAAACCGGGACTATCCACCTCGACAATGCTGAGTTCGCTCACGCTATGTTTCAGTTCGCTTGGTGTTCCTACCTTAACCAGTCTCCCAGCGAAGACAACTCCTACTCTATCGCAGATCTTTTCTGGTTCTCCCATGTAGTGAGTTGTCCAGATTACAGTAACTCCTTGGTCGCAGAGTTTTCTCGTGAAGTCTTGAAGTGCTATAGCGGACTGCGGATCCAATCCTGAAGTCACTTCATCCAAGAAAAGGACCCTTGGTTCATGGAGAAGAGCAGCACATATCATTGCCTTCTTCTGCCATCCGCTGGAGAGAGCATTCACCAACCGCTTTGCTTTTTCTCTGAAACCAAATATCTCCATCAATTCAAGAATGCGCTGCTCGGCTTTTGCGCGTGGCAAATCATATAACGTGCTGAAAAGCTTCAGATTCTCTTCAATCGTCAGGTCCTTGTACAGCGAGACTCCATCGGAGACCACTCCGATATTGCGCCGGACATCAGAAGCTTGTTCTCTAATGTCATACCCAGCCACCGTCGCACTCCCATACGAAGGCTCGATCAATGTACAGAGCATACGCACGGTTGTAGTTTTGCCTGCACCGTTGGGCCCCAGAAGCCCGAACAGTTCGCCGCCTCTTACGTTCAAGTTGAGACTGTCGACGGCTGTGAAATGCCCGAAGACTTTGGTTAGGCCCTTGGTGGTGATCGAACTGTCCGACATGACCCTTCCTGAACTCTCGCTTGTAGGACCGACTCCCCATGTGGAACTAAAGAGGTTTACGCGCTCAACTAGAGCTGGCTGACATTTACTTTGCTAGATGCCATTCCATTTCCCTTTTGCCATCTTGGTGGTTTGCGAATCGAGCCATCACAAAAAGCAGGTCTGAGAGCCGATTGATATAGGGGATCATATTCTCGTTGACATTTTCTTTGCGGCTGAGCGTCACTAAGCTTCTCTCGGCGCGTCTTGCGACGCATCTCGATAAGTGGAGAAGCGCGCCTGTCTCCCCACCTCCCGGTAATATGAAAGCACTTAGCGGGGGCAGTTTTCCTTGCAGGATATCTATGGTCTTCTCTAGCTCCATGATCATGTCCTTTGTGACCTGTTGGACATTACGGCCTTCCTTGGTGGGCGACGCAAGATCTGCACCCATTGTGAATAGATCTCTCTGCAATCCTTCGAGCAGTGTGTTGATTTCCGTATTCTGCGAGGAGGATCTGACAAGGCCAAGAACTGAATTCAGTTCATCAACCTCGCCATATGCGCTAACTCTAAGCGAGTCTTTTGAGACACGTACATTTCCTAGTAGACCAGTCTCGCCTTTGTCGCCAGTTCGCGTGTATATCCTAGCCACCCTAGACCACTCACCGCTAGAATTGTGGAACAGAAATTTAGGGGCGCTGGTTCCTACCTAAGAGGGTGCGCGCGGTTGAAGATAGGAGTGCTACTGGACGAGCCTACGATTGTTTCTGGTTTTGACTACATCTTCTATGAAGCGAAACCCGCGAGCGGGAGAATCCTCAAGCCTCTCCCGAAAGCGTGGAACGTTGTGAATTGCTTCGCCGATAACACGATCTCACAAAGCAAACCGGATCTGGTTGCGACAAGCACCGGCGAGAAAGCGGTCAGAGGGACACCGCGGCATTTCCTGTGCGAT
>Ga0153915_10007201_pt1 | contig 10481 bp, 5 predicted proteins | sample Opewatmetagenome_2_FD_107003 | JGI IMG/M metagenome (GOLD analysis project Ga0153915, IMG submission 107003) | Freshwater wetland microbial communities from Ohio, USA - Open water 3 Core 3 Depth 3 metaG | ecosystem: Environmental > Aquatic > Freshwater > Wetlands | place: USA: Ohio, Lake Erie... | reverse complement strand
CTGGGACTGACGGGCCAGATATTCCAAGCCTGTCATGCACGGATTAAAGAAATCGGTATTCGCAAAGTGAACGGAGCCAACGTATCGGAAGTGATGACCCTGCTCAACAGCGATTTTGTAAAAATGGTTCTCATCGCCTATCTGATTGCCACGCCTGTAGCCTATTATGCCATGAACAAATGGCTCGAAGATTTTGCCTATAAAACAGCTCTCAGTTGGTGGGTCTTTGTGCTGGCCGGTATCCTTGCACTGGCGGTAGCGTCGGTCACCGTAAGTTGGCAAAGCTGGAAAGCGGCTACGAGCAACCCTGTGGAAGCATTGAAGAATGAGTAATTTATTTCATTATTATAAAAAACCACCTCTATGAATTTAAGGGAATTTATGAGATTTCACCTGTTTAAGGTCTTGCTGATAATTGTCGGCATTCAGATTGCCATAGTGGCTGTTATGCAGAATTATGACCATCCACCTCAGGCCCAACCCGACCAGGCATCAATGATAGAAGGACGGAGTGTTAAAATCACTCCGCTTCCCAACGACTTCGATAAAGATCCGGAAGATGAGATTGTCTTACTGAGTTTTACAAAACCAGCCCACGGTACAGTTGACCAAAAAAAGGATATACTCTATTATACGCCTGAGAAAGGATTTGCTGGCGCCGATAGCTTTGCCTATACCATCAGCGATGGTCGTAAGAAATCAAAAAGTGCCTGGATTACCATTCAGGTAAACAAGAATCTGCCCCCTCTTGCTAACCATGACCTGTTCGAGGTTTACTGTGGTGGAACCACAACGATCGATGTGTTGAAAAACGACAATGACCGTGAGGGAGATTCCATTTTTATTAAAGGCTATTCGCAGCCACGATATGGCCGTCTCAATTGGGCTGACAACAAACTTGTCTATTCGTCCAACTCATCCTCAGCTGTAACCGATAGCTTTCTGTACGTCATCAACGATGGCAAGAGCAATTCAGATAGTACTGTTGTTTCAATAGCTGTTAAAGGCAAAAACGATCCTTGCTATCCCTGGCTTTCCGGCGATGTAGGGGATGCGGCCAAACCGGGCAGTTTCTCATTCGTAAACAACGCATTTGTTATTGAGGCTTCCGGATCCGATATCTGGAACCAGAGCGACGGCTTCCGCTTTGCTTATCAAACTGTTACCGGTGATTGTGAATTATACGCGAAAGTTGAAAAAGTTGAAGGTAATAACGAATGGACAAAAGCCGGGGTAATGATTCGTGAATCGTTGAACGGAGGTTCGAAATGTGCCTTTGTATGCGTGACCACGAAGAACGGCGCTACTTACCATCATCGTATAAAAACCAATGAACGTATGCAAGGTGGACAAAGTATTTCCACTATTAATGCACCGTATTGGGTAAAGATTACACGTAAAGGAAATACCATCAGCTATTTCATTTCGGCTAACGGCCATACATGGAATAATCTTGGAACAGTTGATGTATTTATGGGCAAACATGTTTATATTGGCATTGCCGTTACGAGCCATAACAACAACGAACTATGTAAGGCGGTATTAAGTAATTACAGACTTAAAAATTAACATGAGAAAAAATCTGAAAATTGCATTGGTAAGCATTGGTAAAGATAAGGTTCAATCCGCCATCAGCCTATTGGGGTTTGGCATTGGCCTGGGATGCATCATCCTGCTGATGCTTCTCTATATGCACGAAAAATCATTTGACCGGTACATTCCTGACAACCAACATGTATACAGGGTCATCCAGGGAGATAATTGCTTCACCTCCTATCCGTTAGGTGATGCCATCAAAGAAACATCCCCTGCTATCAACGCTTTTTTCAGGTATTATCAGGCATCGGAAGTGGAGATTAAAAACCACCAAAACGACATTGTAAAAGATAAACTATTCGCTTTTTCTGATGCGTCTATTTATCAATGCCTCGGCATTCAGTTCAAACAAGGCTCTGCCGCTCGTTCAAAAACAGAAATAGCCATTTCCAGGAAAACAGCTCTCGCCTATTTTGGCAATCAGGCGGCAACCGGAAAAATCCTTCAGGTTCGTTTGGATGAAACATTTATCCCACTGACAGTATCCGGCGTTTACAATGATTTCCCATCCAATTCTACCTTATGCCCGGAGTTTATTGCCGACATCAATCTCATGGGGGAAATATTGAACCAGGAGCAAAAGATGTTTGGACAATACAAATCCGAAAAAGATGCATTTAAAAATTGGAACGAGCACACCTTCTACACTTATCTGCAATTAAAACCGTTGGCCAATCCTGATGAAGTTGCTGAAAGCCTTCAGCAATACAGGCAATTGATGAATAATGAGAACCGGAAAGAAATGGTGTTTACCCTTCAGCCGGTAACCGATATTTACATGAAATCGACTGATCTTTCCTTCAATTATATTACCCGGTTGGGAAATGAAGGAGAATTGGTTTATTATATCGCGATAGCAGCATTGATATTATTCATTTCGATGATAAACTATATCTTTCTAACCAAAGCAAAAATCAATTCGCGGTTAAAGGATATGGGTGTTCAGAAAGCACTTGGAGCCTCACGAAGCACCATTCAACGGCAAATCCTGTTTGAATCCAATTTGGTCTCATTCCTGGGTCTTATTCCAGCTTTCATCGTTATATTTTCCGGTATCCCGTTTATAAACAGCACGTTAAACCGAACGCTGGATGTCACCATTTTTTCAGACTGGAAAACATGGATTGTCATAATCTCAGTCATCCTGTTTACCGGGTCATTATCCGGAATACTGATCGGTTCAACAGTTTCCCGCATTCCTGCAGTCCTGCTCCTCACGGGCAAATCGTTTAAACATCCAAAAAGTCATCGATGGAGCGGTTCATTTCTCTGTCTGCATTTTTCCATCTTCATTATATTGGTTGCAAGCGTTTTTGTACTAAAAAGACAGATCAATTATTCATTAACCGGCTTCAGGGCTATTGACCCGACAAATGTGTTGATTTATGAGCTGAACACACCTGAATTATCAGCACAAATGCCGGTGATTAAAAATGAAATCGATAAGTTACCGGGAGTTGTCACATCGGCTGGTTCATCCTTTATTCCGCCATTTGACAACATTCTTCCGGTAAAGTTGCAATACCAAGGAGAAAGCATCGTTTTCGACGGTCTTATCATGGGAAAAGGAATGGTTTCTCTGCTTGGAATGCAACTAACAGATGGTGAAGATTTTGGAGAATTTCAGGCTGATCGCCGAGATGTTATTTTCAATGAACTGGCAGCAACAAAATACCACCTGAAAGCCGGAGATACTTTCAATGGTTTTTTTGTCAGAGGAATTGTAAACGATTTCAATGTACATTCCATGCGGAACCTGATTAAACCCACTGTCATCATACAACAGGATCCTCAGCAAATGGGACTGTTCGCCATTAAAACCACAGGAACGAACGATGCCGCGATTAAAAAAGCGGTTTATCATCTACTTAAAAAAACGTCTCCTGATAAAATCGTCAACACGTATTCACTGACAGATCAAATCAATCTGTTTTATGGACACGAGCAAAACCAGGCAAAGCTGATCGGCGCATTTTCTTTATTGGCTGTCATTCTGTGCATAATGGGGTTGTTTGGAATAACCTACAATACCATCTTACGAAAAACCAAGGAAATCGGTATCCGTAAAGTAAACGGAGCCAGAATTTCCGAAGTGATGATTGCACTCAACCGGGACTTTGCAAAATGGGTGATCCTGGCGTTTGTGATTGCCATGCCGGTTGCTTATTTTGCCATGAATAAATGGCTCGAACAATTTGCCTACAAAACAACCCTGAGCTGGTGGATTTTTGCATTGGCTGGGTTGCTGGCCTTTGGTGTTGCACTACTCACAGTTAGCTTGCAAAGTTGGAAAGCAGCAGCGCGAAACCCGGTGGAAGCGTTAAAATATGAATAATACTTTTTAGTTTGAAACGAGCATGCTTATACAAAACATCCAAGTAAATGATACGTTTGGCATGCGGCGTTATATTATGGCCTTCATTTAGAAATAAATAATTAGTATCCTATGAATCCAATCTTTACAAAGATAGTACTGGTCAGTGCCTTTTCGTTTAGCCTCCTAAGCACGAACGCTCAACGCCTTGACTCCATTACATCATTCATTCAACGCGTTGAATACCAAAAGGCACTCGATCAAATCAAAGGAATAAAGGATGCTGATTCAGACGTCACACTGATGCAGCTAAAAGCAACAGTGCTGAAACGATTGAACAGGTATCAGGAAGCCATACCCATTTATGAACAATTACATAAAAAGGACACCACCGATTTGAAAACGGCCGTTGAACTGGCTGATTGCTATCAATCAATCAACGACTATACCAACGAACAAGCCATTTATCAAAAAATGATTTCTTTCAACAAGCAAAATCTATTTTTAATCCAACAGCTGGCCAACTCCTACTATTTGGAAAATGATTTCAAACACGCGATAAACCATTACCGGAATGCCTATCAAAGCGACTCCTCGTATTACCTGACCAAACAACTGGCTATGAGTTATGATAATCTGAATCGTACGGATTCGGCTATCCATTATTATAAAAGAGTCCTTGCACTGAATCCCATGGAATTTCATTCAACATCCAGGATGGCAGCCATTTACAAACAACTCAAAGAATACAAGACCAGCATCGCATTGACGGAAACGTTCTTAAAAACCGACTCGTTGAACCTGAAAATGTTGAGAACAAATGGTTATATGTATTTTCTGGACGAGGATTACGAACCAGCCATTCAGCGGTTTGAAAAATGCCGTTCGTTGAATGACACGGCTGAATTCACTGTAAAACACCTGGGATTTAGTTACTTTAAACATCATGACTACGATCAGGCCAGAGAACTTCTGGATCAGGCCTTCAAAGAAGATACAACGAATGTGGAAGTGTGTTATGCACTTGGACTGTCCTGCATTTACTCCAATTATGAAAGAAAAGGTGTCATCTACCTGGAGAAGTCCATCGATTTGCTGACACCATCTCCAACATTACTGTCGCAGATTTATCGGGACCTTGCCGCGACGAAGGCCAAACTGGTCAGGAATGATGAAGCATTGGCGGCCTATTTGAAAGCCTATGAATTAAACCCGAATGACCTGCTGACGTATGATATAGCTAATTTTTATTATGAACGGCTGAACAATAAAAAGGAAGCCCTGAAGTATTACAGACTATTTATGTCCATGCGCCCGAAAGACAATAAAACCTTGTTTGGTACACCTGTCCCTGAAGAAATAGTCCTGTCGTATTACGAATTTGTTGAAAAACGCATGGCTGACATCGAAAAAACCATCATAAAATAAACAGGTAATGCATGGCTGTGATTATTCCGGTGGAATCGTTAAAGTATGAATAACCATTCATTCCTGGTTAGCCTGTTCAATACTAATAATCCAAAGCAATGAGTACTCGCTTTTTAGTTTCTTTTCGCAACATTAACAAAAACAGGACAAACTCAATCATTACGATTGCCGGTTTATCCATTGCCTTTGCATGCCTTTTGCTGATATATTTGTATGTTTCACAGGAACTTAGTTACAACAACTTCCATCAGAACCGCGACCGTCTATATCGTTTCAATTATACCATTAAACATGTTGATGGATCGACCGTTTCAACGGTTTATCTGGATCCAAAGTTGTCGGAGGTTTTAAAAGACAATGTGCCGCAGATAAAAAGATGCACCGCTTTCCGAAGTGCGCACTATCCCGCTTTAAGCTTTGAAGATCAAAATTTTGAGGAAGATTTATGTATCACTGAACCAGACTTCTTCAGCATGTTCAGCTTTAAATTAATTATCGGAAACAAAGACAACTTGCTTGAAAATCCCGATGAGATTGTTATCACGAAAAGCCTCGCAGAAAAATTCCAGGCTGTAAGTGCTTGTACCAAAGAAGACCTGATAGGAAAATCTGTCTTTTTTACAAATACCGCGGATAAGCCTTTTGTCATTTCTGCTATCATGGAAGATGTACCGAAAAACTCAAGCATTTGTTTTAGTGCCCTTATCTCGTATAAACGCGAAAAAGCATTCAACAACTCCTGCAATATGTTTGGCTCGTCGTCCATCTATTATGAGACAAACAACAGGGATGATGCACATTCGGCTGAAATACAAGCGAAGAAAACGATCATTGAATACTACAAAAGCAGCATTCAGGATTTTCAAAATCAGAAAATCATAGCAAGTGCCGGACAAGGTTTTTCCCCGTTTGTTTTATCAATTAATGATGCATACCTGAGCCATGTCAATACAGATTATGAACGTACGGTTAATAAGACCAGTTTGTATATCCTGTCTGCCATTGGTCTTTTAATTTTGGTTATCGCCTGTATAAATTTCAGTATGCTTTCTCTGGGTCAGTCAATAAAAAAAACGGGAGAAGTCGTCATCCGTAAGGCTATGGGGGCAGGACATGGAGAAATTTTCAGCCTTTTCTTTGCCGAAAACCTCCTATTAACTCTTATTGCCCTGTTGTTGGGAAGTACGTTGTGCATAATCCTTTTGCCAGTCTTTAATCAATTGTCTCAAAATAAAGTTTTTACAGGGTTAATCAATGTCCCTCGGATTTTAGTCTTTACCACGATAGTAATCTCACTGGTCGTCGCTTCGTCCAGCATTTTCCCTGCCATCAAGCTGACAAAAATCAAATCCAACCTGATAGCATCCAATGGTCCGGTTATCAGAAAGAAAAGCGACGCAACAAATTTATTCATCATCCTGCAATATGGACTTTCCATCATCCTGATCATTTTAACAACATCTATCCTTCGCCAGACCGATTTTATGAAAAAAGCCGATCTTGGTTTGTCGTCCGAAAATATCATCAACCTTCAGGTCTATCATCTTGATGATGGTGACAAGGTGGCACTAATGGACCAGCTAAAGAAATATCCCGGTATTGTTAGCCTTACTTCTGCTGATAGGAATTTTATCAGCGGACAATCAGGAGAATATGTAAAAAATGCCCTTGGGGAAAACATTGGAACAAGAATTCTGAAAGTTGATCACAATTACCTACCGACATTGGGCCTGAAGCTACTGCAAGGAGAAAATTTTAAAGAAGAAATTAGTAAAGAAGGAGAGCGGTCAGTCATTGTCAATGAAACGCTTTTAGGCCATCTTGGTTTTAAAAATAATGCAATAGGACAGATCATTACCATGAACGGTTCAACGCTCAGGATTATCGGGGTTATTAAAGACTTCCATTACGACTCTATGAAAGAGACGATTGAGCCATTAGTGCTTCTTACCAACACAGGGAAAGAGTGCAACTACATTTTTATAAAATATGCCCCTGCTCAACAAAGCCAATTGATTTCTTTCATAAAAACCACCTGGAAAAATAGTGCTCCTGATAAAACATTGGATATTCAGTTCTGGGACGATCAACTTGCCCAAAGGTATCAGTCCGAAGAACGATGGGGTCGGATTATTGCCTATGCGGCTGCGATTGCACTTTTAATCTCGTCATTAGGGCTTTTTGGGTTTACCATTCTGGGAATAAACAGGCGGGTTAAAGAAATCGGCATCCGAAGAGTGAATGGTGCAAAAATCCCGGAAGTGATGATGATGCTCAACAAAGACTTTGTGAAGTGGGTCGCCATCGCAATTGTAATTGCCGTGCCCATTGCTTGTTACATTGTGCAAAAATGGCTCGAGAACTTCGCCTATAAGACCGAACTAAGCTGGTGGATTTTCGCACAGGCAAGTCTGCTGGCACTGGTTGTCGCCCTGTTGACCGTGAGCTGGCAAAGCTGGAAAGCAGCGACAAGAAATCCTGTGGAATCCTTAAAGCATGAGTAATCGTTAACTACCAACCAATATGAGCCAACAATTGAAGCTCGCGGAATTCACTGCACTATTCCGTTTTCTGAGAAACAACGGCACATTTACGGCCATGAATGTGGCAGGACTGGCCTTCGGCTTTGCCTGTGCCATGCTGATCATACTACATGTTAAAAAAGAATCAACCTACAACAGTGAGATTCCCGATAGCGGACGTATCTTCCAGTTGCTGGAAAAAAGCCCCGATTCTCCATTGGGAAATACAACCATCAGTTACGCGTTGACACCTTTACTAGCCGAGACCTTTCCTGAGATTGAGTATTACGCACGAACCGAGAACTATAGCAATTTCAGCAGTTGTATCGTTTCTTACCAATCACCCGTTGACAAAACACTGTTGAGTTTCAATGAGTCGTCCTTTTACCTGGCCGACAACACCCTGTTTGAAATCATGCAGTATCCGTTTGTCGAAGGATCAGAAAACAACGTGCTGAAAGATCCTTACTCGATTGTCCTTTCGAAAGAGACGGCCGAAAGATACTTCGGGAAAGAACCAGCTCTTGGAAAATCATTGATATTCAATAACAAAGAAATTTTCACAGTAACCGGTGTCGTTGACATACCAGTGTATGTCTCGTTTCAGTTTTCAATGGTGGCACCTATTACCACGTTACGTTCAACATCGAAGCTGAAAGGCTGGGACAGTAATGGAGAACCCTATTTCAAGCTGAAAACAGGGGTTGATTACAAGGAATTCAATCAAAAGATCGCGCATTTTTACAGTGAATACCTGCCTGATCAGAGGAATAATGCCGAGCACGTGACACTGAAATTTCTGCCTATCAAGGAACGCCGATTGTATTATAACAAGAACCCCCTTTATCTGCTTGTCTTCATTGGTTTTGTTGTGCTGACCATCAGCATGCTCAATTACATCAACATGTCAACATCGCTGGCACAAAAAAGGACAGCAGAAATTGCACTCAAAAAAATAACCGGTGCCAGCAAAAGGCGTATTGGCTGGCAATACATGCAGGAAACAGCCTTGGTCTGTTTATTGGGGATACTGGCAGGCACAGTTTTAACCTATGCCGGAATGCCCTTGTTCAAAATACTGACAGGTTCCGATGTACAACCCTATTTTGAGAGTCACATACCATTTTTTATCATGAATGCCTTTTGGCTCTGGCTGTTTGTCACAATACTGGCCGGTTTTTATCCTGCCATCGTTTTGTCAGGAGTCAGGCCGCTGACGCTTTTCGCAAAAAATAAGCAATCACACGCCGGCATCCGAAGCAAGAATGCCGTCATCACATGCCAGTTCATCATCTCCATGATATTAATCACCATTTGCCTGATGGTACACCGTCAATACAAGTATATGTCAGGCATGCCACTTGGATTTGACAACGAACTGATCATGCAGGTTCCGTTTAATGATGACTTGAAATCAACCTATACGGAATTAAGGGATGCACTGACTAAAATTCCTACCGTCAAAGCCATCTGTGCTGCCTCATCCATGCCAGCCGGCATACCCAATCATTCGGGTGTCAGCTGGATTGACGAAAATGGTAACAAGCAGGAAGAATCTTTTGGTTTTGCTATTGTTTCTGACGAATATACCCAAACCTTTGGCATGGAAATGGCTCTCGGCAGTGAATTCGTCTTTGACAAACCGGAGGAGCTGAAAGGAGTCATCATTAATGAAACGGCAGCAAGAAGGCTCAGCTACGATAACCCCATCGGTAAGCAGGTAAACTTCTGGGGAAAAGAAAATCCTGTCATCGGCGTTGTCAAGGATTTTCAAAACAATTACCTGTTCAATGTCGTAAAACCGATGATCCTATCAGCACATCCTGACAATCAGGATTTTACCAAATATCTTTATGTCAGTATATTACCGCAGAATATTACGGGTACCATCCATGATGTAGAGAAAACCATCCGGCAGATGGCTCCTGGTTTTCCTTTCGAATACCACTTTACCAGTGCTGAAGTAGATGACTACATCAGTGAAATCAAACGTCTGGACAATACGTTCCTGTTTGCCAGCATTGTCTCCATTATTTTAGCCCTATCAGGCCTCGTGGCTTTGATCTATCACGCCACTCAATCACGTATCAAAGAAATCGGAGTCCGTAAAGTGAATGGTGCCAACAGTGCCCGGATCATCTGGATACTGAATCAATCCTATCTGCGCTGTGTATTGGTCGCTTTTATTATAGCCTGTCCTATTGCCTGGATAATCATTACTGAAATGCTGGCTGGCATAGGAAACCGGACGACCATAACCTGGTGGATATTTGTGCTCGCAGGTCTGTTTGTAGGATCAGCGGCTCTGATTACTGTCAGTCTGCAAAGCTGGCGGGCGGCCACGAGAAATCCGGTAGAATCATTACGGTACGAATAATGATGCATGATATCCGATTTAAAATCGCTCGTCATCTAATCGAAATTTCTGAAGTTGATAAGTCCCTTGCCAGTAGAAAAAACCGCCTGTTCTCCGTTGTATATCACGGCTGTGCATACTACCCGATCCTTGAGTAGTTCCTTGAAGTACGTCAAATGCCTGAAAAACTCCGGATGATACGACATGCCCGATTTGATCTCGTAAGCCTCTAATAGATTGGACTTCATCCACTTCCGTCTGAATG
>Ga0153915_10007200_pt1 | contig 10482 bp, 9 predicted proteins | sample Opewatmetagenome_2_FD_107003 | JGI IMG/M metagenome (GOLD analysis project Ga0153915, IMG submission 107003) | Freshwater wetland microbial communities from Ohio, USA - Open water 3 Core 3 Depth 3 metaG | ecosystem: Environmental > Aquatic > Freshwater > Wetlands | place: USA: Ohio, Lake Erie... | reverse complement strand
TCGCGCAGGTTCGTCTGGACCCAGCGGATCGGCTCCGTCATCCACCAGCCTTGCCCGGCGGCCTCCGCCCGGGCGAGGAAAGGCGTCAAAAGCAGGCAACTCAACAAAAATCGCATTGCGACCTCATTGGATCTGAATGAATGATCCGGAGCCAAGTGTCGCACACTTGTGCCTGAATTTTCGCCGTCTCTTTGGAGCGATTCCGCCAGGGAACCAGCTCAGGACTTCCGATCCGAATCGGTGGGAGGCGCGGGCTGCAGGATGCCGAATAGGTTTCCCTCCGGGTCCGCGCAATATGCATGCAACCCGATCCCTGGAATCTCGTTCGGCCCTAGAACCTTCTTGCCGCCGGCCTGCTCGATCTTACGAAGGGCCTCGTCCAGCGAAGCGACATCCACGGTGTTGATCACCGACTGCGGAAGGTGTTTGTGCGTGATGCCGCCGTTGATACCGGGCGTACCCTCCGGTCCGGTGGTTGCGAGCCAGTAGGTTTGACCTTGCCAGTTCGCGATGTCCCACCCGAGCACATCACGATAGAATGCCGCCGCCTTCTCCGGGTTGTCGCACAGGATCTCGAAATGGATTGGCCGATGCATGTCTCTCCCTCTCTTCTTCTCACCGGTAGTCGTCAGTCTGCCACGTGCCAGGCACTTGCCCGGCGTGCGTGCAGGCCGTTCGCCTCCCGGTCGGGTTCGCCCAATGAGCGTAGAAATTCACCCACAGATCCATCGCGCGGCTAGGGCCGGGGCGAGACTCATTGCGGCACGAGGATCATCCATCCGACGCCGAAGCGGTCGGTAACCATCCCGAAGCACGGCGAATAGAACGTCTTGGAGAGCGGCATTTGCACATGGCCGCCGGCCGCGAGCGCGTTGAACATGCGCTTGGCTTCCGCTTCCCCGGCAGCGGTGACACAAAGGGAAAAGCCGCCGAAGTCGGGCTTGCCTGAGCAAAGGCCGTCGGATGCCATCACCCTGGCATCTCCGACCCGAAGGACCGCATGCATCACCTTCTGCTCCGATCCGGGCGGCAGTTTGCCCGGTGGCGCCGGCTCAGGGCTTTCTGAATAGCGCATCATCATCTCTACTTTCGCACCCAGGGCTTTGACGTAGAAGTCGAGCGCTTCCTTGCAGCGGCCTTCGAAAAAAAGATAGGGTTCAATCAGCATGGTGTCGATCTCCTTTCCACTGGTCTTCGCGCCCCCGAGTGGCGCATTTTTGTTTACGGCGTAGACACAGTGTAGCAGTCAAGACGGACACCGTCTACATATCCTGACCACGCGGTCCGGCGACGGCTGATAGGCCCGGCCGAAACCAGGCAAACAGGCTCTGCGTCAGTCAAATACGGTCGGGATGGAAGGGTCCTGCAGGGCGGCGAATGCGTCTTCGATATGACGGGTGTGGGTCCGCTCGCCGGAGAGCTGATGTGGAATCTCCGAGCGGTTGAAGAAACCCACCTCAGAGGTCTCCCTGCTTGTCCGGGCCTCGCCCCCGAGCAAGTCGCACAGGAAAACGACTTTGAATGCGTGAAAAAGCTCGAGGGGCGCAATCCTGTTGGCGTCGTAAACGCCTATGACCTTCCGGGCCTTGACCCGGAACCCTGTCTCCTCCCACGCTTCCCGTTCAGCGGCCTCCGACGGGACGTCGCCAACGTCGGCCCATCCGCCAGGCATCGTCCAGCCGCCATCGGCGACTTCCCGCACGAGCAGCAATTTGCCCTGATCGAAGACCGCTGCGCGGACATCCACCTTGGGCGTGGCGTAGCCCAACTGTTCCTTGAAAGCCGCCGCAATCGAAATGAACTCCCGATCCGAGTTTTCACTGACCATTTCGGCCGCAATCTCCATGAGTCGACGGCAACGGTCCTTCTGGAATTCGTCCTTGGCATACTCATAGCCGGTCTGCGCCAGCGCCTGTATCTCTCGGGCCCACTGCAGCGACCTGGGCGGTTCCAAGCGTGTCATGCGTCCTCCAATGCACATCGTTGTGGCAGACTCGCCCACGGTCAAGCGGAAACTGACGGCAAACAGGACGGCACGAAATACGGGATGGGGGCCGCTCTCTGAAGGTGTGAAGAAATCGCGGTCATCAATTCTTCCTGCATGACTGCTGTGCCGCGCCTTCAGCGCTCGATCTGTAGGTCGCCAAAACCCCGCGCTCACGCGCGGGGCTAAAACTGTGCCGCCTCTTCGAGGCTGGTCTGGAAGTATTTGGCAACTTTGTGGTCCGACCGAATAGGCAAGAGGACCAGGCGCGAAGCGCCGCTAGTCAATAGCCACGCGCGTAAGCGCGTGGCGGCAGACGAAAGACAGAATCGAGGCCAGAAAGGCCGGCACATTCGAGCCGAACGATTCATTCACACCTTCTCTGCGACGCCGGAGCGTCCGGCAGGAGCGCGATGAAGCCGGCCGGCGAGGCCTAATCTCGGCAGGGATAAAGTGCCGGTCGAGCCAGCGCTCTGCTTCTGCAACGAGAGATTCAGCCACTGCTACTCCAGCACGATGACCTCGTGATCCAGGATGGACGGAAGACGCATCGTCATCCAGTTCCCGTCGGCGCTGACACTGGTTTCCCCGCCGGCAACCAGCAGCTTTGCGGTCCGCACCTGAAGCCCCTGGCGAACGCGGACCCTGACATCGAGCGGGCCGATCGGGATCAGCTCGTCCACAGGGGCACGCCACGTCCCCGCACTCGTGAGGTTTACGAGGTGCAGGATCAGTCGCCCTGCCTGTTCATACAGATGACAATCGACGAAACCGCGGCCGGTTACCTGCAGGGGAACATTCTCCGAAACCGCCCAGCGCACGATGTTCTGCAGCAGGAGGAGATGGTCGGGCAGATTGTCGCGGGCGAAGCGCGTGTCGAGATCGGCGGCGAGGTATGCGACCCGCGAAACGGACTGTCGCAGGACAACCGCCGGAATCGTCGTGCGTGGTTCGCGCATCCAGGATGTCTCCGGCGGGTAAACCGGGAAATCGGGAATATAGGTGAGGGGTACGTTCGTGCCACTTACCGCCTGCACTCTCTGAATCGTTCCGCCAAACCCGACGATGTTGGTTTCGTCCAGTCCTCGCAGCACCGTGTGGCGTTCTCCGGATCCCATGTCGGGCGAAAGCCTCAGGTAGCTGTGATCGGCCGGGCCGCCACAACCGGGGCGTGTCCTTTCGCCCTCAGCGTGCACGCCGAGAACGTCGGCGAGGGCAAAGTCTTTTCGCCGGCTGCCTCTTTCGTCATAAAGGCTCGTTTCCCCGGTGGCGATCAACGATCCTCCCCGGGAGACATGTTGCTTCAGGGCCTCGGCTTGGGTTTCGCTCATCACGGCGATGTTGGGCAGAATCATCAGCGGGAATCCCGGTTCACGGCCGACGTGATCGATGTGCACGGGGAGGTGAGGAATGCGGCTCCGGATGAGCGCGTTGATGATGCCCCGGTATGGCAGGACGGTGCTGCTCTCGGCCTGATCGCGTCCATACCACTCCGTGTTGTCCTGAGACCACACGACACCGACCGTCGCGATCGGCTGGCGATTTACGAGATACCTCTGGTTGGCCTCATGCCAGCGGTATACCGGCTCGGCGGTATGGAACTGGCGCCGGTCTTCCTGTATAGCTCCGACGTGGTGCCACCAGGGCTGGATGCCGCCTGCGATTCCTTCGAGCATCCAAAGGCGCGCTTCCGGCTCAGGGCTTGATGATTTCCGGAATGTGGGGATCCGCTGGTACATGGCCATGCTTTCGGGGATCAACTTGTCCCATCCGAGCAGGCCATGCATGCGTTTCCCCATCTCGCCGTTACTCTGGAACCCGGAAGAATTCGTCCGCCCCTGGTCGTCGAACATGATGATGTCGGCGCGGGCGCAGATCGCCTTGAGATCGCGGAACCGTTGGCTCTCGGACTCGATGTCGCCGCTGAGCATGCCGCTCCAGATGCAGTGCGGCCCGCCTGCCGAGCGGGTGACCCGGTTGTTCAGGTCCCAGATTTCGAGCCTGCGAGCGTAGTTCCAATCTATCCATTTGCGATAGTTAGAATCGTCCCAGTCCTTGGTCCGGGGGAGCTGCGCGCCGCACCGGTCGCGGAAAGTGCGAGCACAAGTCTCGCAATAACAGATGCTGTCGCGATCGAGACCGCTCCAGCTGTTATCGGTGAAGCCTTCCGGATGCACCCTCTGAATGATCTCGCGCAGCACGGCCGGGATGTACTCCTCATAGTAGCGGCTGTGTATGCATGTGACATAGAGTTCGGCGGCGCGGTAGGGCACGCGATTCGAGTTCATCGCGAACCAGTCGGGATGGGCGCGGAACATCGGTTCGTGCGCCCTGTTTGAATCCATGCGGGCCATGACGACGAGCCCGTCCTTGTGGGCCGCAGTCACGATCTCGCCAAGGAGATCTCTCTGGCCTAGCGTTTCGGCACGGTGCTGCAGGGGGTCTGCAGCCGGGTAATAGGCGACGATCCCTCCCGCGTTGACGATTACTCCCTGAACCCGCGTCCGCCTCCAGTGTTCTCGCCACCATTCGGTGTCGTACCTGGCGGGGTCTTCTTCCGTGATATTGGTTTGGCCCCATCGGTACGTGCGGCGGTACCAAGGCGTGTCTGCCGGGACAAGTGACTGTCTTTCTGCTTTGGCCAGGATGGAAGCCGGGATCGCCAGGCTGGTGGCCATAAATTCGCGTCTCGATTGTGATGTCATCATGATGTCGCCCTGAAAAAAGGTGCCACGAATCTCACGGATTTCACGGGAAAACAGTCTACCATCGTAGAGAGGAGCATCGATGCTGCTAAAACCGCCGCGCTGGGTCCTGGTCGCCGAGGCTGTGGTGGTTGTCTGTGCGGCTGCGGTGCTGGCATACAAGGCGGCGATGTGGGTCCGCCCTCTCGGGCGCGTCGACCAGGCGCAATTTCTCCCGAAGGTGGACCCGAAAGTCAGGGTCAGAGAGTATTATGCCCGGTACCCGGAAAGCTACATCCGAGTGAGCAAGGAGTCGTGGCAATACCTCAGTACCCTCAAAACTGCGCATCACAAATTCACTCTGACGAACCAGGCGACGGTTTCCTACGACAGCATCAGGATCGAGCTGACGTACCAGTCCGCGGCCGGCAAGGCTATACACCGCGAAACAATCACGCTGCCCGGCACTCTCGAGGCCTCCGGATCTATGGAGGTCTCCAGTCTCGAGGTGAAGCATGTACCGCCCGACAGCGATACGGTCTTGATCCGTGTCGTGGGTGCGAATGTTATCGAGAAGTAGATCGCGTGTGAATCGCAGTGGCGGGGTTTTTCCAATACCTTGACGGGATGTGTTGCCTCAGGATTCAGGATTCAGGGGTCAGAATGCACGATGATCCCGTGCGGCGCCACTCCGACGCGCCGGGTCTGGCCGGCAGGTCCGGTCCGCTCTTCCGGGCAGTGATCAGCGGCTCCCGGGGGCGGCCGGGACGCGGCCCGGTGCGCGGCGGTTGCGCTTCAGTTCCTCGTCAAAGCGTTGGGCGGTATTCTTCAGGCGTGCCACAACGTCGGCGTGTTCAGCTGAGACATCCTGCTTTTCTCCAGGGTCCTTGATCAGGTCGAAAAGTGCCAGCCCGGTGCGTGCCTCCCCATACTTGACGGGCTGACCGCCTCTACCTCCCTCCTTGCCGCCAAGTGTGCGGTAGGAGTGGGGGAAATGCATCTTCCACTTTCCGCTCCGCACGGCCTCGAGGGTTTCGTTCCAGTAGAAGTAGAGCGCATCGTGCGGCGAGCGCGCCCCTTGTTTTCCGGTCATGAGTGCCCGGATGTCGAGTCCATCGATTGTGTGTGCCGGCAGCCGCGCATCAATGAGTCGGGCCACGGTGGGCAGGATGTCGATCGTCATCGCCGGCTCCGTGCAAACCGAAGCACGCGGAACTTGCGTCGGCCAGCGCATGATGCAGGGGACGCGGACGCCTCCCTCCCACGTCGTGCCTTTCCCTTCGCGCAGGCGGCCCGAATGACCGGAGTGCTCGCCATAACTGATCCAGGGGCCGTTGTCGGAGGCGAAAATCACGAGCGTTTTCTCGTCGAGGCCCAGGCGGCGCAGCGTCTGCACGATTTCGCCGGCGGACCAGTCGATCTCCATGATGACATCGCCATACAAGCCGTGAGGCGATTTCCCTTTGAACCTGGGCGAAACACCGAGCGGGACGTGAGGCATGCTGTGCGCCAGGTAGAGGAAGAACGGCCGCTCCCGGTATTTCTCAATGAATTTCACGGCCCGATCTGTGTACCGGGTCGTCAGGCTGTCCATCGGAGGGTTGTAAGCCACGACCTTCTCGCCGTCTATGAGCGGCAGATCCGGGTAATCCTTCGGATTCTCCGGGTGGAAGGGCCACATGTCGTTTGAATAGGGCAGGCCGAAGTACTCGTCAAATCCATGGCGCGTAGGCAGAAACTGCGGTTGGCACCCCAGGTGCCACTTGCCGAAGATTGCCGTGGCGTAGTCTTTCTGCTTCACCAGTTGCGCGATCGTGACCTCGCTGTCGCTTATGCCGATCTCGGATTTCGGGCCGAGAGCCCCCAGGAGTCCGATCCGGTTCGGGTAGCATCCCGTCAGCAGCGCTGCCCGGGACGCGCTGCAGACGGGCTGGGCGACGTAGAAGTCGGTAAATCGCACGCCATCCGCTGCCATGCTATCAAGGTTGGGCGTTTCGAACTCGCCGCCTCCGAAGACTCCAACGTCCCCGTATCCCATGTCATCCGCGTAGATCATGACGATGTTGGGAGGTTGCGTGGCCGGCAGGGAAGCATCGCGGGACACCACGGCCTGCGCGGCAACCGCGGCACCTCCCGCGGCTTTGATGAAGGACCTTCGGTCGATCTGCCGCCTGTTCATTGCGTCAAATCCTCCACCATTCGACAAAATGGCACCGAAAATGCGGAACAAGGCCCACTTCTTGAGGCTGTCATTCCGTAAGTTGCTGTCAAATAATAACTTGTTGTGACTTGACCCCCCTCTGCGCTAAATCAAATCCGACAACTGCCCTATCCTACACCTCCTGTCCCTGAATTCGTCTTGTGATCCGGGACCCTCATACCGGCCTCCTTCCCCGCCATTGAAATAAGATCGCTGCCAAGCGCTCGCGCCCCGAAACCGCCAGGACATAGTCCTCAGGCACGAAATATCCTCCTCCGGGAGGAGTCAAAATCCTCCTTTCGGATGATGTACCTGTACCATCTCAGCAGATATCATCGCTTGCAATAGAACTGAGTTTGGAATCTGCACTACTTTGTGCAGCGGGTGAGGGTTGGATGACATATGAGGCAGAGAGCAGTGCGGCTGCTTGGTTGACAAGGGGTATATGAACACAAAGTCGATATTCACGGTTCTACCCCTGCTCCTGATCGGGGCGCTTGCCCAGGGCCTGGCCCAGTCCGCGGTCGACTGGAGCCCGGAGCACTTTGGCGGCGGCCTGCCGGGAGCCCGGGTCAGGATCGACGTCTTTTCTGATTATGAGTGTCCGGCGTGCCGGACCTTCTACCTGCAAACCGTGAGAAATGTCCTCGATGCCTATGCGCGCGACAACCGGGTCAATGTCGTCTACCACGACTTCCCTCTCCAGATGCACCGGTATGCCCGGGAAGCGGCGCGCTATGCCCTGGCTGGGCGACGATTGGGTACGGAGCAATGGAAGGCACTGACGGACGCTCTCTACCTCCGTCAGGCGGAGTGGTCTTCGAACGGCAAGATCGATGCGATCGCCTCAGAGGCATTGTCGCCGCAGGACTACGCCAGTCTGAAGCAACTCCTGGAAGACCCGTCAATCGACAAGACTCTCGAAAAGGAGTTGGCGCTGGGTCGGGCACACCAGGTCAGCTCGACTCCGACCTTTTTCATCGTCGCGAACGGGGTCTCTCAGCGGGTCGTGGGAGGCGTGCCTTACGCTGTCCTCGAAACCTATCTGAATAGACTCCTGAAATAGGCGGCCAGACCCAATGGATTAAAAGGCGTCCGACCAGCATAGTGCCTGTCTGTTGGCCCCTCGCCATCCTCCGCAAGAATCATCTGCGAGGATGAGTCAAAATCCTCCCTTTGGAGGATGCGCCGGCACCACCGGAAAAGGTAGGATCTTCCTCGATGAGCTGCAATTGTGGAGTGAATGTTCATCAAATCGTCGTGCGCGACCGAAAAACTCATGCCCCTGGTCGCCTGCAAATCACCAGTACCAACGAAGGAGGTGACCACCATGATCGAGCTAACTTCCCAAGCTGACCGCTTCAAACAGCGAGTGCGCGAGTCATTTCGCAAGCAGTGTTTGCAGTGCCTCGGTTGTCGGACAGTCAGAATAGCCAAACGCGACTTCGTCTACACAAGCGGACAGCGGGACGCGATGGTCTATCTGATAGAAAGCGGACAGGTCAAACTCGTGCTGCCCACGCCCGAGGGTAAGGAGTGCCTGCTCTCGATTCGCACCGAGGGAGACATATTCGGCGAGCTGTGCCTCACCGGGCAGAATGCACGCCTGGAGACGGCGGTGGCAATGGAGGAAACCACTCTGCGACAGATTCCAATCCGCAATTTCCTGACTTGTCTCAGGCAGGAGTCGCTCCTCGAAGGGCTGGTACAGTACCTGGCGCTACGAATTTCGGAGCAACAGGAGGTCATCGCCATGCTGGCGACCGAGAGCAGCGAGCAGAGACTGGCCAAAACACTCCTGCACCTCGGCCAAATAATGGGCAGGAATGATACCGGGCGCATGCGCATCGAACACAGAATCTCCCACGAAGAGTTATCGAGGATGGTGGGCACGACCAGGCCCCGTGTCGGGATATTCCTGAAGAAATTTCGCGAACTCGGACTCATTCGGCTGACCGCGGGGCGTTTTCTCGTCATCGATGAAGCAAGGCTCAGGGATTACATGATGGGGATCGGAAATAGCGGGCGAGAGTGGGCGTCGGAGCGCAGGGTGGAACCCCTGCTGGCCGGCACTTCCCGACCCGCCGCCATATCTTCTAAGGGCCTCGGCGCTGCGATCTTGACGGGCAGAAATGGTCGGCACCACGCTCCGGTGGTGGGGCTCTAGTCTGTGCTTGCGCGGCGTGGCGCTAAATCGTTGAAAACAAAGAGTCGGGTTTTCTGATGTGTCACTATGCCGCTCTGTTACTGGCTTTGTCGGTATCCGGATCCAGCTTATTGATCCCCACAGCTGTCAGGACTTTCGCTGCTGGCGCGCTTCCCTGAGTGACCGAGCGCTTCAGCCTGCCGTCGCCGAGCCTGATGTCGACGACGCGTACTGTTTGCCACGTCCCGATCTTTTCCGGCGCTTTTAGCTTCCCCCGGGTCACCCGCTGCGCAAGCGCTTCCACCTGCTCCTTCCTATGAGCCATCAACTCATCCAGGATTCCGTACCATGCCTCAACTGGCTATCCTTGACTCGAACTTGTGGCCGACTCCTCCCCACTTGCTTGGCATCGTCCGCCGCTCTGGTACCCGGCGCCTCGCCCAACGATCTCAGACAAGATCGGCTTCCAGCCAACGTGTAATCCCGTGCTCGGTTGTCGGTTCGCACAACCGGCCGGCTACCAGGGCCGATGCCCGATCAGACAAATCCGGTCCGTCTCCTCGTTTCCTCGCCAGGGAATCGACGCTCCTTTCCAGCCCCAGCTGCGCCAGGAATGGCACGCTACCAGCATTGGCCCGCAGTCCCATGCTCCGATGGCCGAAGCATCGCCGGCCGGAGCATTCGCTTCCTTATCTCCTTGGTTCGCCGCGCACGGGCGTAAACAGCCTCCAGACGGCAAGCGGCGCGCGATGGATGAGAAGATAGTGCTCTAAGACGCCGCGATTGTGGCCGCAAGCACAGAAAGGCGCCGTCTCCAAAGGAGGCGGCGCCTTAGTGCAAGTGCCATGCGACAGTCAGGATGCGCCGGCAGAACGACTACTTTCGGACCTGCAGCTTCGCCGGCGCCGCGGAAGTTGAGGCTAGACATTGAGCAGCCGGACACAGCGGGCAGTCAGCCTGTCCCGTATCTGATCCTGTGGCCCCGCCCAGCACGGCGTGCCAGTTTACCGTCACCACATCCGTGAAGCACTTTGTGCCCAATTGACACGTCGCTAAACTGACCGCGTCCGGGAAGTAGCTGAATGGGCCGAATGTGGTGGATTCATTCTGCGCCAGCGTAGTCTTGCCGAGCGGGATTGATGCGACGGCCGGATTGTCGCTGATCGAGTCGATCACTATATCCGTATCCGACGAAGAATCGTTCTGGATTGTGCCGGAGACGGTGACCTTGACTACGAGTCCGCCACTTGAGCCCGGCACCAACTCCACCTTGTCGCAGTTCTTTGACACCAACACATCGGAGACAATGTCGATTTTACAGGTGGCGCTGGCATCCTGGTCAGGATGCACGGACCTGTGCGCACCCGCTGATGGGGCAGCCTCGACCGTCGCGTTGTTGGTGGCTGTAAGCAGAGTCGAGTTGTAGGACTCGGTGATGTTCACACTGCTGCCGTTCTGACCTTTTGGT
>Ga0153915_10007199_pt1 | contig 10482 bp, 18 predicted proteins | sample Opewatmetagenome_2_FD_107003 | JGI IMG/M metagenome (GOLD analysis project Ga0153915, IMG submission 107003) | Freshwater wetland microbial communities from Ohio, USA - Open water 3 Core 3 Depth 3 metaG | ecosystem: Environmental > Aquatic > Freshwater > Wetlands | place: USA: Ohio, Lake Erie... | reverse complement strand
TCAGCAGAAATGTTGTAAATATCTTTGAGAAGATTGCTAAGTGTTTTACCTTCAAAAACTTCGGTTTCGCTTCCACGCATGGTTCTATCCTCCATTAGTTCTTCTACTATAAATAGGAGGAACAATAAAAAGGGCCGTTTTCGCGGCCCAGAACTACCGATGGTTGAAGTACTTATCGTCATTCACGCCTATCAATCCATACTCATTATACTCTATCATATGTCTAAGTACGTGAATTTTCATCTTGTTAACGACTTTAGTGATATAACTGGTCTTGCAGTTTGTCATCTCTCGAACCATCAGATAAAGCGCCTTTTTGTTGAAATTTTCAATAGTGTCCACGCGGCGGAATAATTCTATAACGGCGTTAGCAATGTCTATATCTCGCTTTTTCTTGAAGATTTTAGTTAGATTTTCATCCCAATATTCCACCATCAAGTGAATGAATTCTCGGGCTTCTTCCCGTTCTTCATAACTCGGATGCTGCAACTGGAGAATGTCCTCCATCTGTACTTCTGAATCATTCTTATCGGATAGATAGATAGCCCGTTTCTCCTGTTTGTAGCCATTGTTATTATGGAGAATCAGATAGTTTTTGGCAATGACACTAAAATAGGAAAAGGCTTTGCCTTTACCTTCGGTGTATTTGCTGAGATTGATGACTAAAAACGAAACGACTTGCTTTTTGATATCTTCAAATGGTTGATTGACGTAGGGGAATTTAAAGCGGTTAATAATGTTTTCGGCTAGTTTATCGAAGGGATATTCAATGTATTCTCTGTAAATTCTATTACGTTCTTCGGGGTCAGTAGTTAAGTTGTATTTGATGATGGCGTTTTCGGTTTCCTTTGTGAAGTATATCTTGTCGTCGAATCGTTTACGTCGTTGTCGTTGTTTTTTCGGCACTCGCACTCCTTTGACGTTCGCTCATAAGCTCCGGTCCTGTAAATTCAGCAATGCGAAGTATGGCGTCTTTGATGTCTCTAAAAGACGAGCCTACTTCATCATCTGCTTCAAATGCTCCACGCGAGTCTATATCCTTGATAATGGCTAGCGTAGTCGTTAATCTCGTTTGTAGCGAGGTAATAAAATCTTCATAAACTTCGAGTTTGCGGGTCAAATTCCAGATAGCATACCCCGCTACGCCGAGAAGTACAATAAGAATCACCACGAGAATACCCATATTTAGTTCCTTCTATTTCAACGAAATTCGATATCCAGCAAATTGCTGTATATAATCGCCTACGGAAACGCCGTTGCCATCTACGGTACGGTAGTTATACTGGTCAGGATAAAAAAACGTCTTGACTCCCCCGATACCGACCAAATGTGCTCCAGCAAGAATTCCAGCGGTTGTGATATAAATACCATCTTTCCAAGTATTTCCGTAAGTACGGATGATGGGATATAAATGTTGATAATTATATCGTAAATTATCCATCATTGCGGTGTCTTGAAGCTCCGAATCATTCAAAAATTGCTCTCTGGTAACATCGTAGCCAAGCCGTTTTAAAGTACCGTGACTAAATTGGTACTTACCCATCATACCAAGATAATTGACCTTTGTGGGGTCATTATTGCTTTCTCGCTTTGCTATAGCCGTCAAAAACGCCGACATACTTCCTCGGCGCTTAAATGGAGCCGGAGCAGCATTAAGAACCGCATTTAGACTCGTCTTCGAATTTTCTGTCGCTTTAGCTACCGATGCTTTCGATAACGCAGGCGCGGAAAAGTTTGGCACAACAGCCGCTTCTCGGATGTTGCCTGTTGGTAAACTATGAATTTTCATTGCAACGATACTGCTTAACGAGAAAACGGCTATCAAAAACTGTTTGTATGTAGTTTGGTTTATCATCGTAGTAAATGTGGATGGGCCTCTGCCAAGCCAGATGGCGTGATTCGGATGAACCGAGATTGAGTTCGGAATTCCGAAAGATTTTTTGCTCCAACGTAACTCATCGAAGAGGTCAATCCGTCAGTCAAATCACTAATCATACGTTTAACCGGCCCTCTCGACTCAATCATCTTCGAAGCGCCTTCAACATGAGACGCCGCACCCGCATACATCATCTTGGTTGTCGCGGACGCTAAACCCCTGTAAATCTTCATCTTTTTCGTATACGGCCATTCGCCAGCAATGAAGTATTCGCCGGGCGCTTCATCGGTACCAGCAAACAAACTACCAATCATCACCGAATCCGCCCCTGCTGCAAGAGCCTTAGCTACATCTCCCGGAAATCGGATACCGCCATCCGAAATCACGGGAACCTTAGCAACGGATACCGCCTCTAGAACAGATTCTAACTGCGGAATCCCGATACCTGTACGGATGCGTGTCTCGCAGACCGAGCCACCACCCACACCAACACGGAGCGCGTCTGCGCCCCAATCCTGCAAAAATTCTGCTGCATCTTTCGTCGCGATAGAACCAGCAACGATTTCAAAATCGTATTCGTCTTTCAATGGCTTGAGCCATTCAATCATCTGCTTCACATTCTTATGAAATCCGTGAGCCACGTCTATGACCAGAATGTTCACTCCGGCCTTTAACAGAGCCATTGCACGTTCACGAGATTCGCCGTTGACACCAATTGCTGCGGCGACAATGTCGTGTTCCGTTCCAGCACGAAGTACCGTCATCGCCATCATCACTTGCTTTTCGATGGGCATAAAACGATGAAGCACTCCTAACCCACCAGCCTCAGCTAATGCATCGGCCATCTTCAATTCACACACTGTATCCATCGGCGATGCAATCAATGGAATCGCGATGCTCTTTTTAACCGTCAATTTGGTTGTTAATTCGACATCTTCTCTTGATTCAACTTCAGAATAACGAGGACGGATTTGAACATCATCGAATGTTAAGCCTTCCTGCATAAAACCCCCGGTCATAGAACATAACGTCTTCAATATAACAGCTTTACCCCATTTGCGCAAGGGGTCAATTTATTTTCGAGCTATTTCTTCATATAGTTTATTCTGTTCTTCTTGTCGTTTGATGACCTTAAAATGCCGTATGGCATATTCTGATGTAATCGGTAATGTTCCGAATTTTTCATAGCCCATCAACCGTTCGTGAACTCTATTAACCCACTTAATCTTCGGCGACTTCTTGTATATCCGCATCTGTGGGTCGGGCCACAAGACTATCGGCTCTTTGTACGTGACATAGCCATTTTCTTCATTGAGAATGTAGCCATACGATTTCAGCAGTTCGTATTCTTCTGACAGTGGGTCTATAGTCCTGACTTTCGTAAAACCATCAAGAGTTGTAAGAACCCATTGCCATTGTCGAACGTGCCGTAAAGTTAATCCATCTACAATATTGACTCGGGGAACCCAATAAGCTTCAACAGCCGGATTCTGGTCGAGTATCAAGGGAATCGTTGACATCAGGTCTTCGGTAATCCACTCGTCTGCATCCAGATTCACAATCCATTCACCTGAACACATCTCATTCAAAGCGTTTTTCTGTGCTGAAAAATCGCCTTCGTGTTTTCGATAACCAACTTTGATGAGCGGATGTTTTTCGGTGGCTTGCCGTAAAACCATTTGCGTGGAGGGGTCTTTCGAATAATCGTCTAGGATGACGATTTCGTATTTCACGCTGCCGGGATATGTAGTGATGAATCCCATTAGCTTGTTAAGCAAGTCTGTTACATAACGACTTTCATTATGTGTACAGATTCCGTATGATATATACATATAAACCTCATTCAGAAAACCTTAACTTCTGTTGCGAACTCGAACACCATGACTTATCTGTTCTTTATAACGCAGAGCCTCTGGGTCTGTTTCCCAACGATTATCTGCGTCCCAATTATAATCAGGATGAGCATAATAAGGCATATTGCTCTTGGGCTCAGAAATTTCGGGCGCTGCGGGAACAGGAGCATAAACAGATTCCCGAGGAATTTGTGCTTTGAGCCATGAAAGTCTCGACGGCATCCATCCGGCTTCACTGTCAACGGATTCAGGTTTCTTGCCTTTGATAAGAAAATTGAAAGCCAACAAGAGCGAAAGCGCCATTGGGTCGAAAACGATAACGATAATCAATGTGAAGTATTTGACTATTCTATCTAACGGCTGACCGAGCATCTGCGCAACATACCAGAATGTCCCGATTCGCGTATCCGCTTGCGCTTCGTTTGCCACGTTTGTTTTGGCGAGTTCAAGCGAATCGCGGGCTTCTGTTAATGCTGCATTGCGCGTCTGTAATGCATTGATGGTTGAATCCGCAATTCGAATGATACGCTGCTGCGTCAAGAATCCAGTCTTCCCGATAAGAGAATCCAAACGGTTTTCTTGTTGAGCGCGGTACCGCTGTAAGTTTGCTATGCGTTGTTCATTAGACGAGATAAGCATACTATCGGACTTCTGGCGTGTTGCTAACATCTGTACAGTATTTTGCTTCTCATTAAATCCTTTAGCTGATGAAGCATAAGCCGCTGATAGATAACCATAAATACCCGCCGATGTGATACAACTAATGATGATAACGGCTGCTAACATATAGGTTCGAAGAATCTTACTGACGCTTTTCCAATACCGATATGTGAAGGATGCCGCTACTAGTTTCGCGAGTTCAAACGAAAGCGCCATCAAAATAGCTCCAAGCGGCGCTCCCACATATAAAGAAGAAATGCCGATTACAGAAAACCAAGCGGCACAAGCTGAGATGAATAAAGCTGAAATGATAAGCAATAATTTGAGCATTCAGAGGAATCCTTTTATGGTTGAGGGCCAACGGTACATTGTTGGCCCTCTCAATTATCTCCAGTTAGAAGTGGAACAACAGAACGTAACCGTTCGGCTGGACCACCCCCCTTATATGGAATGCGTCATAAAATCAAAACTCTCGTTAAGGTTAGTGACACATAGTACGCGGTGAGCGTACCCTCATAAATATCATTAAGTCCACAAACTTTGCCGGATTTTCAAAATTCGTTGGGCCATCGCCGTATCTTCTTCATAGTATTTCTGCTCCAATTCCGAGCATTTCGTAAGATATTCGGCATAAGCTGCGGTCATTTTTCTCATACGGAAAAAGATTTCGCCGTTTTTATCTTGTTCGGGAGGATACATTTCTTCTTTGGTCGTTGTACCGTCGTCATTTTCGTAGCGTAATTCGGGTTCCGGAAAAGCAGTCATCCACGGGTCTGGGCGATTAGGACGAACATGCTTGATATAATTATAGATTTCACGAATTTCTGCGGCGACATCGGCTTGACGAGTAAGCGATTCTTTTTCTTCGGGATATGTTACGGGGTCGTTACGAAGCGACTGTTCCCAATCTAAATAGAGCAATCCAAATGCTTCGGGCATGGTCTTGCGTTCCAGCCATTTTTCCCACCACTTCATTCCTGCGTAGCCGACGACGATGTTGTGCAAATCGTATTTAACGTCGAGGTCATCTAAAGGTATTTTGCCTTTCATATAGTCTTGGTAATGGCGTAGCATCGTAATCTTCGCCAAGTGAGCTTTTTCGGTTTCTACGAAGTTAACTAACATCTGAAAAACGGCTTCCACAAGCAGCGTGTCTATGTCGCGATAATCGGTGGCTTTGATGCTGCGGATGGTAAAGAGTTGATACGGAGAGAACCATTGATACCGAACACGCCCGTAGATTCTGCGAAGAGCGTGGCGAACATCGCCAATCCAAAACTTAAATCGCAACCAATGAACATTCTTCAAATGTTTTCGCCAATTTGTCTGGTCAATAGCCATAAGCCTTCCTACTTTTTCTTATTGTTTACAAGTTCAAACTGAAAACGCAAAGTAAGCAACAAGACCCACAATGCGGCGACCGTCTTAATAGACACGGCAATTTGTACGCCGAATAATGCGTGCAGCGCCCAAAATGTTACCCACGGTAAAACGTATACAAGCAAAGCGATGGTTCCAAGTGTAGCGATAAACCATAACAACCATCGTACAACAGTTGTAGGCATTTGAATTCTGAGAGGATTTATCATATTTTCATATACCTTGTATAAGGTCCATAGCGACCCACGGGCCGCACGCTATCGTCTTTAACTGGCCGACCGTGAAAATCACTCCAATCCCATAACTGAGCCGTCAAAAGATTGCCAAAATACCAATTCATATTCGGAGCCAAATGGCTCTTTGCACCATAAATATCGCCGGTTTTACGTTCGATAAAATATCGAACTTCCGAATGAGCCTGACCATCCCATCTAAAAATAACCTTATCGTATTTTCGACCACTTTCAGTCAAAACTCGTTGGAGCCGATGGGAATCGGGAACGTGCCGAGTTTTTTCTGCTTCGCGTTGGTGTTCAAGAACAAGCTTACAGAAATTCTCTATTCCTTCTGCATACTCTATCTTATTCATCGTTATTCCATCAGTTTCTTTTTGATGACATCTGCTTCGATGGATGAAGCCCAATGGTCGGCCCAATGAACCAATAGATATAGATTGGATTGCATCGGGTAGGGGCCGTGATTGTACTGCTTCAAGTATTCCTTGTTGGAATCGTCATACATTCCGTGACTCATTAGAATTCCGACGAACTCCCGCTCGTTCATTGTGATACCATATTCCTGTAAACGAAAGATAGCAGCATCTTTACTACGGAAATATTGACCGACTTCGTTAATCTTATATAGTTCCATTCGATTGACACGATGCCATTCACTGTCCTGTGGAATATAATATGGAGCATCAAGACTTCCGAGTTTGTTCAAGTCGTGATTGAGCAAACAGAACACCAACTCAGCTTCGGTAAAGTCCACCCATCCACCCAATGCCTCATACGCCTTCATCAGTTTTTTGCCGATGCGGACACATCCTAAAATGTGGTCGAGATAACCACCTTCATAAGCATTATGAAAGTTGAGTTTGCCAGCGGCAGGAGCTTCTTTGATGCGTTGTTCATAATCCATATAGAGCTTAGTTAATTTTGCGGCCCTGTCAGGATTATCAATTTCAAAAGTTATTCGAACAATATCAAGTAACTGTACGAAACGAAGATTGATTTCGTCTGGGGTTAAGGTTGTCGCAAATCCCATAATTTTCTCTCTCGAAGACGTTTTAGAGTTTCGGCCAAAGCCGGAGGTATCGAAATACCCATTGTTTTCGCCATTTTTTCTGTTTCATCCACTTTCTTACGAATAAGCATATAACGATGGACATTATTTATGAAAAAACTTGCAACGAATCCTACTAAACCAAGCCACCACGGGCCAACGCCGATGGACAGCCATAAGAGAATCAAATACATTAAAAGAGTGTCGCCAGCGGGCATATTAGGTGTTCTCCTTGATTGGCACCCATTCACTGAGACATTCGGCTTGATGGAATGTATTATCTGAAGTTCGTGCCATTCCACAACGACGACAAATCATTGGACGCACATCAATATCTGAGACTATTGGGGAGCCTGTAAATTTAATACAATTGCACGACTCTGGATATTGAGAACACACAGTATCCGGATATGGGTAATTCTCAGGATACTGGCTTTTATGCGAATGTCCACATGCCGAACAAATAAAATCACCCATAGTGTCGTCCCAAACAAAAAGTGGATGTGTACAATATACACACCCACCCGTTGTTTGTCAAGAGGCAATTACTTCTTTTTCTCACGAGTGTCAGCCTTACTCCAAATCTCGAAGATTGTTGGAGTATATGGCTTTCGCGCCAGCCTCAAATTCGCCTCGTGCAGAAGCTTATCGGCCTTCTTGTTGTTACACGTCGAGCAAGATGCCACGACATTCTCCCACGTATCCACGCCGCCTCTGGCCGTAGGAACGACGTGGTCGCGCGTCAACTTTTCTAGGGCCTTGAACTCCGAACGGTGACGCCCACAATACTGACAGGTGTACTTGTCGCGCTTCCAAAGGTTTGTCGGTGTCAAGCGAGCCGGGACTCGGAATGTCGGACGGGCTGATACGAACTTATGTAGAATAATCGTAGTCGGAACAGCCCAAATATCCGAGACACTGTGAACCACCAAGTCTGGATGCTCTTCCTTGATGGCAACCTTACCCTCGAAGTACATTATCAACGCACGCTTAGCTGGAACGATAGCCAATGGCTCATACGTCGAATTCAACACGACACACCTAACCGACTCCCACATAAACCTCTCCTATTTTTTTTGAGAATCCAAATTCACATTCACCCTATGACGGTCAAGTAACTGATTACATCTTTCTGCTTGTTCATATTCTTCAGATTTGACATAATATTGCTGCATTTCCAAAATATACTTTTCGAAATCTTTCTTTTCAATGCGAGCAATATGTGGCGTCTGACCTATTCTAAATAAATCTATAACGGGGAGATTTTTATTTACCGCCGTTTTCATCCGTTCCATCAAATATTTGAACGCGATATCCAGATTCGTGTTCAAAAAATAGTTGACGGCTGGAACGGAATTCGTTGGTAAAACAAAAACATCATCCGCGAGTTTTACGTCTGGGCGTTTTTCGACTATCTTTTTTATTTGAAGATTTACGACGATTTGGTGCTTCTTTTTCTTTGCTCGCTGAATTCGTTTTTGTTCCAACTTTTTCTTTAGATTTTCCAACATTAGTTGGAGAAATTGTATCAATCCGTTCATCCGCTGTTACCTCTTTCCCGAAGCTATATACTTTGCCTGATGGGGATTCGTAATGCTTTCGTCTTTGCCAACCTTTAGGCCGAACTTCGGTTGATTTGGGTTTACGTTGTACCGGCGGCGCGGCCTCTCTTGCTACACATACCCAACATTTGACGGCTTTAATATCGGGAGTCAGTCCATCTACAAATCTACCGCAATCGCACGTTAAACCAATCCGTTCTCCCTGAATGTATATCGTCTGTTTTTTTGCCATACGCACCCCTATACTCTTAAATATCACTCGTCGTCACTAATCGCTTGCAGCACTTTCAGATACTTTCGACGAAGTTTCATCAAATATTCCTGTCGCTTTGCAAGTGCAACCAACTCAAAATCAATAGATTCGATTTCATGTTCTACGTTACCATCAATAATGTTGATAACGTTTGTTCGAGACTGTGGCTGTCCGACGGCTTCCTTGACAGAATCAGGAACATCCGTTGGACGAACCGTTCTCAAATGCGTTTCGGGCAACGGAACCGCCACTTCTCTATGACCAAGTTCCTTTATCAACGCCGTCTCTTCGTCTTGCTTAAACGGAAACATTCTTCCTCCAGTTAGTTTTTGCGATACTTCATCGCGAGAACAACCCATACCACATTCGCAATCACCATCACAACACCGCCTGCTGTACTGAGCCATTGATGCAAACTTGGGTAGTAATATAGATTCCAAAAACCCCAAGCGGCGAAGAAAAATGTAACGCGCCAATCAACGCCTCGAACCATTTTATCTCGGAGTATGCGATAGACATTCATCCAGATTAATAAAGCTCCGAGCAATTCGAATAGACCGTTAATGCCGTCGTTCAACACCTTCATTCGCAACCTTTCTTATGGACTCGCGGGGAGTCGAACCCCGGTCTTGACATATTACCGATTGTTGCTTCTACGTGCGTAGCTGCCGTTTTAGGCTATTCGGACTCTCGGCTGGAAACAGCAGCAGCCCATCCTCAAATCCTAGTTGGTAGGTTTCGAAAAAACAGCCCAACATACCATTCTTTCTAGTACTCTGTCTTAGTGCGAGTCAGCGAGGAGTACCAAGCTGGTCGAACGCTACTTTGTAATTAAGCAGCAAATTCAAGAACGTAATCGTCAGTTCTTTTTTCGAGCTAATAGGGATAGCCCGAATCCCTGCACGCTACAATCAATTTTCACACATCAATCGAAGCCAGTTACGAGCCCTAATTCTTCCTATCGGGATAAAAATGCGTGTCGTGGCCAGTTAATCGCGTGTGTCGTTCGGCTCCACGCTGAGCAACATCTTTGGGCTGATGTCTATGACCGTGAGCCGGGCACGCCTCATCATCGCGCCAATCTGAGCCCTGCTTGAGCCACACACAACACCACGTCCATCCGTATTTCATACAATCACTCCGTGGTCAAGTTGTTCCTGCGTTGTCTTCCGAAACTCTTCCTTTTCCTGCATTGAAGCAATAGCCCAAATACAACCAACCGCTACATCCGCCAACTCGTGAACGATTTCTTCGTCATCATTGCTCTTGATAGCCTCAATCAATTCAAAATATTCTTCTGCAATTAAGCCAAGCGATTCGTGACGAGAAGCGTGAGAAAGTTGACCTTTCTTCGCGATGCGCATCCGCATCTTCTTCACGATGAAATCCATCGCGGCGGTAATGCGCTCTTCCGAAATCTGAAGCTTCAAAGGAACCTTTACCATTTTAATTTCCCCTCAATCGGCGAATGTACCCCAGAATGGACCGCGCCTTATCCTTACCTACTAGCGGATAAAGGAACGTCTCGGAGAAAAACGGCATTTCTCCCTCATCATCTTCGGCCACATAGAAATCGCTCTTTCGAAACGCCTTGGCAAAGTTCGGGTCAAGTTC
>Ga0153915_10007198_pt1 | contig 10483 bp, 18 predicted proteins | sample Opewatmetagenome_2_FD_107003 | JGI IMG/M metagenome (GOLD analysis project Ga0153915, IMG submission 107003) | Freshwater wetland microbial communities from Ohio, USA - Open water 3 Core 3 Depth 3 metaG | ecosystem: Environmental > Aquatic > Freshwater > Wetlands | place: USA: Ohio, Lake Erie... | reverse complement strand
GCCCCGGTCAAGGTTACCAACCCCGCTACGCTGCCTGCGAATTATGGGAGAGGCGTTTCCTGGAGCCCCGACGGGCGGTACCTTGCTGTGGCCCACGATACGACTCCCTTTATTACAATCTACGACTGGATAAGCGGAGCCCCGGTCAAGGTTACCAACCCCGCTACGCTGCCTGCGAGTAGTGGATATGGCGTTTCCTGGAGCCCCGACGGGCGGTACCTTGCTGTGGGCCACGATACTTCCCCGTACGTCACAATTTACGACTGGATAAGCGGAGCCCCGGTCAAGATTACCAACCCCGCTACGCTGCCTGTGGGTACTGGACTAGGCGTTTCCTGGAGCCCCGACGGGCGGTACCTTGTTGTGGGCCACGCTACGACTCCCTTTATTACAATCTACGATAACCGGCTAGCCGCCGCCAAGGAATGGATGATTGATATAGCCTCACGCGGATTAGAACGCATAGGGTTCAGAAGCATACTTGGATATAGGTTCAAATAAAGAGAGGCATCATGGACCCCATATTTGCAGCGGTGATAAGCGGAGCGCTCGGAACCTCGTTCGGAATGGTCATCTTTGCGCTCATCGCGCGGTTCGGGAAGAAGGCCGAGGCTAAGGCGGCGCTCCCCGAGGAGCTTAAGCGGCGGATGGAGGAAGTCTCGGCGTCGGTGGACAAGCTCGTGAAGGCCGTCGAGCCGATACGCGAGGCCGTGACGGTGCTCCTCGGGGCCGTCGAGCTTTTGCTCCTTCAGGAGAAGGACCGCTGCGAAGACTGCCCCTCGAAGAGGCGGAGCTCCGTGGACAGCGTCGAGGCGGCCTTGGGCGAGGTCCGGGCGGCTCACGAAATCCCATCGGCGGCGAGGGCGTCGTGAACAGGCTGGCCGGCAGGCTCCTTGACGGTACGGGGACGCTGTTCGTGTTCCTCGCGGCGGCGGCCGGGGTAGTGGCGGCCGACAGGTACCTCGCGGGCTCCGGGTTCTCGGTAGCCTGGAAGGACCTCGCCGTCGGCTTCGTGGGCGCGGCGGTCCTCGTAGGCAAGAGCGAGCTCAAGGTAAGCGACTTCCGCGGAAAGCGGAGCCACTTCGTAGACAGGATGGTAACCGCCTTCTCGCACGGAATGATGCTGAGGATAGGCGGCGGAATCGCGCTAGGCGCGATAGGGGGATGATGCTATGGCTGCGATACTCGAGAACCTAGACCCGTGCATGGTCGACAAGGCGAGGGCCTACCAGGAGGCCTGCGCGAAGCTTCCGTTCAGGTCGGTGCTCGCCGAGACGGACCGGAACTTCGCGAAGCAGAACGCTGCCTTCAAGCAGGGGTATTCGAAGTGCGACGGAGTAAAGAGCCTCTCGATGCACCAGGCCCGCCTCGCCTTCGACCAAGTAGTCCTGGACGGGAACGGGAATCGGACCTGGGACTACGCAAAGTACGCCAAGGAATACCGGGCGCTCGCCGACCTCGCGACGGAGTTCGGATTCGAAAACGGGGCGGACTGGAGCCCCGACCCCAAGACAGGGCTCGGGTGGGACCCTCCTCACCACCAGTTCAAGGGTTAGGGAATATGCCCGGCCGGGGTTGCGAAGTGGAGAGCCTCCCCGCGGAGCCCCCGCGCCGGGCTTTTTATTTTCAAGGAGGTTTTATGAATCCGTTTTTCGCTAAGGTATGGGGAGGGATAAAGGCGTTCTTCGTCTCCCTCTCGACGGTGGTCCGCGAGGGCGGGAAGCCGGGCGACCCCGTGTCGTCCCGGAGGATTGCGGGTCTCGGGTTCGCCGCGGCGCTCGTCGTCCTGCTGTTTAAGGCCGTAGACAAGCTCCCCAGCCTCGTCAACCCGTGGCCGCTCGTCGTAGTCCTCGGTGTTCCGGCCGTGCTCGTGATCCTGCTTTTCTACTTCACGACGCTCGGGGACATCAAGTCTATAGCCGACGACGTGCTCGACAGGCTCGGGAAGAAGGGGGAGGGTGACGGAGGGTCGGGACCCTCGCCGCAGTGAAGGTAAAGACGATCCTGATCCTGCTCGGGCTTGCCCTGGCCGCCGTGGCGATAGGGCTGGCGGTCGGGCAGGCAGGCGGCGGGCTTGCGGTGGGCGGAGTGCTCGCCCTCCTCGGGCTCGGCGGGACGTCGAAGAAGAAGGACCCAAAAAAGGAGGGGGAGGATGCGAAGGCTAAGGTGCTGGCTACTGATCCTGATGCTGTCGTCGCTGGCCTTAGCGACGGCGCCCGCTCAGGTATCGACGACGCCAAGCAGCACGGAGTCGACGTCGCCGTTCCACGTGGAACAGACGCCGGAGTCGCAGCCGGGCTCGAGCTCGCCGCTAGTATACGGACCGTACAGCCTGGAGGAGCTGACCCGGATACTCGAGGCAGCGAGCAGGGCGGCGGCGCTAACGGCGGCCAAGTCGGCGGTTGACGAAGCGGTCCCCCTCGCGGTGCGCGCGGCCGTAGCTGACGGCGCCGCGTCTACGGCGTCGGCCCTGGCCGAGCGGGACAACTGGAAGGCCGAGGCAAAGGCTCAGTCTAACAAGGCCTTGCTCTTCGGCGCAGGCGGCCTGGCGGCCGGAATATTAATAGGCGAGCTCCTGGCCCTGTTCCAGGGCCTGGCCGCCAAATAGGGACGGGGCGGGACCGAAAGGCCCTGCCCCAATTTCTACGGCCCTTAGCCCTGGGGGCCGGATAGCGACTTCTTCCTCTCCCGGTAGTCCCTGCGGTGCTGGCGGGCGGTGCACCTAGGGCACGCCTTAGGCTCGAGGTACGGCTGAAACTTGGACACCGTGAAGGGCTTTTTGCATTCGGGGCACACGAAGTCGCGCCCCTCCTTAGGGGGCGCCTTCTTCTTCCTGCACTCCGGGCACTGCTCGAGGTACGGCTGGAACTTCGATTTTACGAAGGCCCTCCCGCACGCGCACACGGCCTCCGAGTCCTGCTTCGGGTTCGGGTTGACCTTCTTTGGGGTCTTAAGCTCTATGAGCCTAAGCCGCTGTTCCCCTTCTACTCTGAAGTGCCTGCCGTCCGGGACCACCAGTTCCGAGGGCGAACACGAGTCGTCGAGGGAGTACCCCTGGACGGCCCCGCCGGCCCTGATCTTCCTTACGGCATCCTTCATCTCCGAGTCTTCTATCATCGTCTTGCCTCCGCCCTTTGCGTGTCCTCCGAGAATAGGGCAATTAAGCTCAAGACTGCATACCTTAACGGAGCCGGGGTCTAAGGACACAGATCTTTTAGATTTGTTTCGGGGGAGTCTTTCTTAGGAGGCACGCGGCGAATGCCAGTCTTAATTCCCCTCGCCGTACCTAAGCCTTAGGAGGCAGGGTTCTGCGCGCGGCGAATAATTGACAGAGTAGGCCTATTCGTGTTAAAATTGTCCCAGGTTAAGGGAAGGCGCACTGCGCCGAAGGGGGATAGGATGGACCAGAGGCTTAGGGAGATCGGAGAGAGGCTCGAGTCGGTGACTGCGGGGTGCAGGCGGGATATGCACTACCCGGACGAACAGGGGCTCTTAGGCCGGGTAGTGGGCTCCAAGTTAGATAATTCTCGGGGCGTAGACATCACGGAGCACGGGCTCGAAATGGGCTATCAGGAGCTCGTAGTAGTCCTCGACCGGATAGACAAGGGGCAGAGGGTAGAGAGGTTCAACCTTGCCGACCTTTTGGCCCTGGCGCGGTACGGGTCCGAGTTCCTGCGGGTCCTCGAGGCCACAGACGGGGTTTCCCATGGCTGAGCGGGTCGGGGCTGTGTGCTCCTGCGGGGCCGCATTCTCCAGGTCCGTATTCAACCCGTACATCGTGCTGTGCCCGGCCTGCCGGAGGCCTCTAGAGGAAGCTTCCCTGTCCTCCGTTGAACCCGAGGAGGCTCGGGCGTCCCTCCGGGCCTCCGCCCGCGCCCTATGCAAGGCTGCGGACGGCGACGACGAAGGGTGGGTTTCGGCCCTGGGGCGGCTCCGGGCTGCGGCCCGCGCGGCGAATAATTGACAGAATAGGCCTATTCATGTTTTAATTTCCTTAGATCGGGAATGGCGCACTGCGCTAAGGGAGACTGAGATGGCGAAGGTTTTCGTGACGGTGGGTTCGGTAGACGGGTTCGACGCAGACACCGAGTGGACCTATAGGGAGGTCCAGAGGCAGTTTGGGCCTAACAGGTTCAAGGCGATGGTGGCGGCCGGCGAGATGCTCTCCTTCGAGGGGGACGAACTCGAGGCCTGGAGGGCTAGGAAGGCGGCGGCGCCTAAGCCGAAGCAGATGGGGCCTACGGTCCGCGCTGCGCTCGATGAGCTCCTCGGGGTGGCCGAGTCTGAGGGCGAGGCCTTCGACGCGTCCGAGGCCGCCCCTAAAAGGAAGAAGGCGCGCACGGCAGCTACGGTCGAGGTGGACGGCTTCGGCCTGGTGACCCCGCTGCAGGCGGAGGCGCTTAAGGCCGTCAGGAAGTACGCGGTGCACGCCGACGACCCGACGGCCGCAGAGGTAGCCCAGGTGATGGGCCTTCCGGGGCAAGCCGTAATGGTCAGCGGAATCCTCTCTTCCCTAAAGGAGCGCGGAATCCTCGGTTCGCGCTCCGTCGGCGACAAAGCCCATTATTCCGAGGTCAAGTAATGAAAGATCTCGTGGCGGCGGTCGAGGCCGGGCTGGGTCCCGACCGCCTGGCTAGGCTCAGGCGCAACCCGGACTCGTACCAGCAGTTTTGGCTCGGCGTGCTCGAGGCCCGCCTCAGGCTGGACGGCGTGAGGGAGTCCGTTCCGTTCCTCATCTCGAACGGGTACGGGGCCGTGCGCAACATGCGCCGGGCCGAAAACTCGTTCCGGCAGCTGAGGGTATGCCCGGAGTGTGGCAGGGTCTACGGCAACAGACAGAAGGAGTGCCCGGAGTGTTACGTCCCGACCGTAGCCGAAACGAGGCACTCGGAGTACGCGGAGTGGCACTCTCCGCAGTGCTCCGAGCCGGACCTGCTCCAGGCGGACCTCGAGGCGTTCGTGGCCGGGCTGTCCGGAAACCGGGCCTATGTAGCCCGCCGCTGGCTCCTCGACCGCGCGGATCTCTATTACGACAACCACCTCGAGCGGATTGCAGGGGAGCTCGGGCTGACTTCGGCCCGTGCGGCTCAGATAAAGGCCTCCGTGCGCGCGGAGCTCCGCGGGTGGCTTAACGGGAGCGGCGCCTGAGGACACGCTTAGGGTTGCAGGCGCCATCATTAGCAGAGGGGGCAGGCCAGGCGCCGGCGACTTCTGCCCCCTCTTTATATCGGAGGTATTCGTGAAGGCAGACGTGATCGTAGACCTACAGTTTGGGTCGACGGGCAAGGGGGCGGTCGCCGCCTATCTGGTCAGCAAGAGGAATAAGTATTACGACGCGTCGTTGCGCGTGCAGTCGATCCAGGCGGGGCATACGGTCTACTACCGTGGGAAGCCGTACAAGATGCGGACGATACCCTGCGCGTGGGTCAATCCCGAAGTGGCGCTCATACTCGGGCCGGGGGCGTTCATAGACAAGGAACTCCTCTTGCGCGAAATCGATATGGTGAGCGAAGCCACGGGCGCGGACGTGCGGGACCGGCTCTTCCTGGACTTCCGGGCTAACTACGTCCTTAAGGAAGACGCGGACCTCGAAGGGCAGCTGCAGCTCGAGGGGATAATGGGTTCTACGGCCCACGGCGCGGGCGCCTCCTTGATAAGGAAGCTCTGGCGCAAGTCGATGCCTTCGAGGGTGGACGACGACTCCTGGGCGCGGGAGCACAAGCTGCGCACGTGCGACTCTATAAGGATGATCGAGCCTATGGGTTCCGTCCTCGTGGAGGGCTGCCAGGGCTCGATGCTGTCCGTGCACACGAGCCCGTACTACCCGTACGTGACTTCGAGGGAGTGCACGGTCTCGGGGATCCTTTCCGAGTGCGGCATCGCCCCCAGGGACGTGGGCGAGGTCCACGGCGTGTTCCGGACCCTCCCGATAAGGGTGGGCGGCAACTCGGGGCCGACCGGCGGCCGGGAGCTGTCCTGGGCCGAAGTGAACGCGAGGGCCGGCCGCGAGGTGGAGCCCGAGAGGACCACGGTCACCAACCGGGTGCGCCGGGTCTTCGAGTTCTCGGACAAAGACTTCGAGCTCGCCCTGATCACGAACAGGCCGGACAGGCTCTACATGACCTTCGCCGACTACCTCGGCGTGGGCATCTACGGCAGGCGGGCGCTGTGCGACCTGGGGCCGAGCGCGCAGAACGTCCTCATGGGCGAGGTGGTGCGCATCCAGCAGAGGCACCGCGTGCACATAGACTGGGTAGGGACCGGCGAAAAGGCCGAAGACTTCATAGAGATGCCCGAGTAGGGCGAAGGGGGAAGGATGGGCTGGAACGGTTACGGGGACAGGAAGTCGGGGTCGAACCTCGGCTACGTGGAGACGAACGGGGTAAGGCTGTACCTGTTCGCGGAGGCGCCGGCGAGGGTGAGGTTCCTTACCGAGGACGTAAGGGCGGAGGACGTGATGGCCTCCATGGGGCTCGTGCGCGAGGCCGCCGAGGACTACATCAACACGAAGATGATCCACGAGCGCTGGATCATGCCGAAGTCGTACTGGGACCACAAGATACCGGCCATACCCGGGAAGCGGTACTACTCCACGGTGGCCTGCTCCGGCAAGAGCCGCTGCCGGCTGTGCATGGAGAACGACGCGGCGCGGGAGGCAGGCACCTCCGAGAACAAGTTCCTGCCCTACCCGGTCAGCAAGAAGTTCGTCGTACCGGCGTACTTCTACGACCTCAAGGCGGTCCTCTTCGTCCGGGGCAACCAGCAGTTCTTCGACGACATCGCGAAGTACGTCAACAAGAACGGCTCTTCGGTGGACTTCGAGATCTATAAGGAAGGCAAGGGCCTGACGACGGCCTACAAGTCCACGTACCTCGGGCCGAGCATCGAGCCGCTGCCGGAGGGCCTGCAGTACTTCATGCCCTCGGAGGTGGACCTAGTGCCGACGCCCGAGGAGCTGGACGCCGCGGTCGAGGGCAGCCCGGCCCCCGCCAGGCGGGACCAGCAGAGGCTGGCCTCCGGGGCGCCCGCCGCCGGCGTCGACTTCAAGAAGGCCCTCGCCGCGCAGCAGGCGGGGCAGTCCCCGCCCAAGCACGGGGCCGTAGATGCGGAGGCCCGGCCCGCCGAAGCCCCGAAGGACGACGGTCCCGGCGGCTTCGTCCTCCCCTTCGGGACGCACAAGGGGATGACCGTCAAGCAGGTCTTCGACCTCGGCGAGGTGGACTACCTCAAGTTCATAGCCGAGCAGAGCTCGGGCCTGGTCCAGGAGAAGGTCAAGGCGTTCCTGGACTCGCAGGCGGGCAAGTAGCTTGGCCGGGAAGTCCCAGGAGGGGGCGGCGCAGGCCGCCCCCGACCTATCCAGGCTATATGACGCGGCGGTCAGGGAGTACGGGCTCGTGGACCGCGAGCCCGTGCCGTACGTAGTGCCCTCGGGGTCGAGGTCCATAGACCGGGCCTCTGGCGTGGGCGGCTATCCAGGCGGCCGGGCCGTGGAGGTCTACGGACCTGAGATGTCCGGCAAGACTACGCTCGCCCTCACAGCGTGCGTGAACGCCCAGGCGATGGGCCTGCCGTTCGGGTACGTGGACATGGAGGCCGTGCTCGACGAAGGGTACTTCCGTGCGCTCGGCGTGCAGGGTGAGCGCAACAAGGACTGGCTCCACGTTGTGCCCGAGACTGGGGAGGACGCCTTCGGGATACTCGAGGACTGGATCTCCAGCGGCGTCAAGGTCCTCGTAGTCGACTCCGTGGCCCGCATGACGCCGAAGTGCGAGATCGAGGGCGACATGGGCGAGGCCAACATGGGGGCGCAGGCCCGCATGATGGGGCAGGGCCTCCGGAAGATCACGCACCTCATGTACGACAAGGGCGCGCTCGTCATCTTCATAAACCAGACCCGGCAGAAGATCGGGGTGACCTTCGGCAACCCGGAGGTGACGACGGGCGGCAACGCCCTGAAGTTTTACGCGTCCATGCGGCTGCACATAATGCAGGCCGGCGACCCCATCCTGGACAAGGAGGGGGTCACGGTGGGTAGGTTCTCCAAGGTCACGTTCAAGAAGAACAAGTGCGCCCCGCCCCTCGCGGTGGCCCAGGTGCCGATCGTGTTCGGCCGCGGGGTCGCTGCGGAGTACGAGCTCTTCGACGAGCTCCTGCTCGGGGGCATCTTCGGGAAGGTATCTTCATATTATACCTATAAAGATCAGAAGTTTGCGGGGAAGGCCAACGCGCTGGACTTCATAGGCAGCCACGCGCAGGAGCTCCAGGCGGAGCTCGACTCGAAGGGGGCGCAAGATGGACGTTAGGAAGCTCCGTGCGCTCCAGTACATCGCTTGATTATTGACGCCGTCTGTTTCTAATGTTATAATGGAGATATGGATAAAGAGAAAAAGCGCCAGCGTGACGCTAGATATCGCGCTCAACACAGAGAAGAGAATAGAGCGTATCAGGCTTTGTACTATGAGGCTAATAAGGACAAAAGAAAGTCCCAGGCCCATGCGCACTATGAAGCCAATAAGGGAATGCATCTAGAAATAGCAAGACGGTCTAGGCTTAATTTGAGGCATGAGGTTATTAAGGCTTATGGCGGGAGGTGTGCCTGTTGTGGGGAGAGCGATGAGCGTTTTCTTACGATAGACCATATAGATGGTGGTGGAAACGCTCATCGACTTAGTCTTTATGGAAAGAGACAGGGTAGTCATAAGTTTTATACGTGGCTTAGGAAGGAAGGTTTTCCATCTGGTTTTCAGCTCCTATGTTGGAATTGTAATTGTGCTAAAGGCATATACGGTAGATGTCCGCATAAGGAGGAAAGGCATGGATGTTAGAAAGATTAGAAGTCTCCAATATGTAAGGCGTTTCAACTACGAAAGGTGCAACAGGTACCAGTCCGTCGCCGAGCACTCCGCCATGGTGGCGGTGCTTGCGTACGAGGCCGCAAACGTCCTCGGGTGGCCGCAGCCGGCCGCCTACGAGGCGGCGTTCTTCGCCCTCATGCACGACGCCGAGGAGGCCGTGACGGGGGACATATTGCACCTTACGAAGCGTGCGCTGCGCAAGCGCGGCGACGGAATAGCCTGGCTGGAGCGGCAGGCTGCGGACGAGCTCGGGCTCAACGCGCCCGTACCTATGAGCCGCGAGCGCATACTCGAGCTCGTAGAGTACTGCGACGTGCTCGAGCTTGCGCTGTACCTCCAGGAGGAGGGGGCTTCGGGCAACTCGGCCATGGGCGGCATACTCCGGGAGACTTACGGGCGGCTGGCGGCCAACATGTTCTACCGCTGGCTGACAGTCTGGACCAACGGCCTCCTCGGCTTCGGCGGGGACCTGGATTTCGTCTCCCTCCTAGACCTGGCCGACCCGGAGCCCGAGTTCCTTAAGCACTAAGCGGAGCGTGCCCTCGGGGACACCTAAGGGCGGAGGCTGCGGTGGTTTACATAACGACGGACAACGTCCTGGACCTGGACTTCGACGAGGTACGCAAGACTCTGTTCGGGCTCGTGCCTAGGCACGACGCGGACGTGGCGTTGGACCGGGGGCGGTTCGTGGAGCTCCTGGGTACGTACGCGTCGCTTTACCAATACTTCTCGGAGCTCTATACGTTCCTCATAGGCGAGGTCCGCAAGTCCAAGGAGCTGAAGAACGCCTGGAAGACGGCGCGCGTCATGGACAAGCGGGACTGCCTCGAGCAGCTCTTATCGGCTACGAAGTTCGAGTACGAGGCGCTGTCCCGCAAGGTGACGATACTGTCCATGGAGGGGAACGAATAATGAAGGCAGGCCGGTGGGTTCCGCTGTGCTCGTGGTCGTACGGGAATACAACGTACCTCCTGCAGGGCCGCGTAAGGAAGGACGGGCTGCTGAGGTTCAGGCAGACCCGCCTGAACTGGGGCTTCGGCGGAGACTGCCCGAGGCTCCCCTTAGACGTGGAGAAGCAGTTCGCCCTGCTCTTAGGCGGGCAGCCTGGCTCCGTCCGCGCTGGGGTCCGCGGTGACTAGGCAGTGCAGGGAGGTCCTCTCGGCCTGCGACTTCCCGGAGTCCGACGTGCGGGAGCTCGAGGTGCTCCTCACGGAGCACTCGCCGCAGCAGGTTATAGCCTTGGTCTGGCGCAAGGACCCGAAGGGCGAGCACGGGCTCGAGTGGTTCCGGCCGTTCTTCAAGGGGTACGTCAAAAAGGTGGGGCCGGGCTTGGGCGGCGAGCCCGACGACGGGTTCTGGCAGGCCTACGGGGCGCTCGACGTGAACAGCGCGTTCGACCTCCCGAAGGTCTACGAGATGAGCCGCGAGCCGGGCCGGCTCGACGACGCCATGAAGAAGTGCAGGGTCAGGACCCCGGCGTACGTGTACGAGGTCTTCCGGAACACGCCCGCGCGGCGGGTCCCCGAGAGGACGAAGGTAGACCTGAAGCTGGGCAACGGTGGTACGGAGACGCGCGAACTGTGACGCTGCTCGAATACCTCACCGACACGGTGGGCGTGTCGTTCGAG
>Ga0153915_10007197_pt1 | contig 10483 bp, 12 predicted proteins | sample Opewatmetagenome_2_FD_107003 | JGI IMG/M metagenome (GOLD analysis project Ga0153915, IMG submission 107003) | Freshwater wetland microbial communities from Ohio, USA - Open water 3 Core 3 Depth 3 metaG | ecosystem: Environmental > Aquatic > Freshwater > Wetlands | place: USA: Ohio, Lake Erie... | reverse complement strand
GTGGGCAAACTGAACGTGGACGACAACCCACAGACAGCGAATCAATTCGGCATAATGAGCATCCCAACCCTACTTATCATGAAGAACGGCAACGAAGTTGATAGGATAATAGGCGCGGTGCCCAAAAACATCATCGAAGAGAGACTGAAAAGACACCTCTAACCTTCCTTGTCTTAACCGTCAGTCGTCGATGTCGCCGCATTTAAATAGTCACTTGCACATTCAGTCTCGACAAGGACGTATCTAACACATGGACCTAGCTTTGCGCCGAGTCATCGGTTCACTTACGCTTCTCCTCGGAGCGACGTTTCTCACGGTTGGACTATACACGGGACAACTCGACACGGTTGTGCAGATTGTGAAAAGAATTCTCGAGGCATCCATCGCAGGCGCACCATAAAATCCCAAGAAACGAAGCCTATCCAGATCCAAAGCCGAGAAACTAAGGACTTATAAATAGTTTAAATACTTGATTAATAAAGACTGTAGACCAGTCTTAAATAGCGAGGAGTGTTGTTTGAGGCTTGCCCAAGGTTAAGGCAACAGTCAACATCGAAAACGTTGTCGCGTCAGCCACTCTGAAACAGAGAGTCGACCTCAACGCCGTAGTGAAAGGATACCCAGGTGTCGAATACCGTCCTGAACAGTTCCCAGGCTTAGTTTTTAGGTTAAAACGTCCTAAGACCGCCACTCTGATCTTCAACTCTGGCAAAATGGTCTGCACAGGCGCCAAGTCTGAGAAGGAGGCAAGAAGAGCCGTGATGCGAGTCATCAAAGAACTCAAGAAAAGCGGCATAATCATCATCAGCAAACCAGAACTAAAAATCCAAAACATCGTCGCCTCAGCAAGCCTAGGCGGCATGATCGACCTCGAAAAATCGGCATACTCACTCGGACGCACGATGTACGAGCCTGAACAGTTCCCCGGATTAATCTACCGCATGGACGACCCAAAAGTCGTGATTCTGCTGTTCGCCAGTGGGAAGCTTGTCTGCACAGGCGCCAAACGAGAAGAAGACGTATACACAGCAGTGAACAAACTTCACGCGCGACTGGAAGTCGAAAAACTCATCTACTACGAATAAACCTGCTTCCCCGAAATCTCCTTTTTCATCTTCTGGTCAAAAGAAACACGTGATTGAATAGAATCTGGAAAGACTCAGTTTTCAAAACTCTTTAATAAAGACAGGCTAAACTAAACTTACGCCGTAGACGGGCCGGTAGCTCAGCATGGTTAGAGCGTTCGGCTGATAACCGAAAGGTCGAGAGTCCAAATCTCTCCCGGCCCACCACGAATTCTCCCGGACATTTTGGATGTTTTTACTTCCTTATGCGGAAAATACGAGCCTCATCTACTTTGCAGACGTATTCGAAGCCCGATTTTACTAAGGCGCAGGCGTAGTCCAAGCAATGTTTGCCACTGACTCTGGAATCTTTGGTCAATCCTGAGGCGCGAGCTCACTCGAATATATCTGCTTCACAAGTACTGGTAACGTAGACACATTCACCATGTTGTAATAAAGTAAACTAAGAGCAGCGCAGCTTTTTGGGTAGAGAAAGGAGAAAACTGTATACGATATGTTAAAAGAGCGTCTAATCCTCTTTGTTTTCTTCATATCGCTTACTATGGAAACTATACTCTTGATCGGGCATTTCCGATTCTACACTAGAGGCTATGAGTTCGTGACTGTGCAAGGAAGTAGCATGTTGCCTACTCTGAAGAACGGGCAGAAAGCAATCATCAATCATAACATTCCAGAAGGAAACTTGACGAATATGATCGTCGTTTTTGGTGACGCAAACATCTGCCACAGATGTGTAAAAGACGATGGTCAGTGGCTTACATTCAAAGGAGACAACAGCTCATCTTTTGAACAGGCCACCAGAGACGAATTGAAAGCCATTTTCGTCAAAGTTGCTCAAGACATTTTTCTCGATTCAGTTACACTGGGTTTACTGTGACTTGTTCGTGAACTGAACTACCAAAGATTGGAACGCGTGAACTCAAGAATTGAGTTTTCTAGCTGGCACGGCTCCCCCGGTTGTCATGGTGCTCATCGTCTAAATCTTGAAACAAGAATCGATGAGGCCAATGCTATTACAATAATTACCGCAGCTATTTCGGTTGTTATGACGATGTTTTGATTTCCGCCTTGCTTAACTGCGATACCTAATAGTGCCCAGATGATTACCAGCCCGTAGGCTACGTCTTTTCTAGTGATTGCCACAAGCACTGTGATCAGCAAGGCGATGATTAAAATCGGAATAGCCCATGTCTCTTGGCTTATTCCGAAACGGTCCCAATTCACTGAAACCAACGTAACAGACACGTTTGCGATGGACGCGATGGTTATCCAACCTAAGTAGACGCCGAAGGGCACGTGGACAGCCAGTTTTTCACGCAATGCAACTTTAGACTTGCCAATATTGAGCCGCAGGTAAATCGCAATCAACGTTGCGAGAAAAAGAAACATGACCACAACAGACAAACTGAGATACTCAAACTGCCAAAGGAAAAGCCAAATAATATTAAACAGACTGCTCAGGACAAAAAGCCAGCCGATTTTCGCATGATACTCTCTTCCCGCTTGACTGGGCAACGCCTGATAGATCACGAAAATCCCTAACAAGATATAAATGATGCCCCAGATCGAAAAGACGTAGCCCGCAGGAGTAATGAGCGTTGGATTAGCATCGGAGATTTCAGCTGTTGACTTGCCGCCAAGAATCGTGGTGCTACCAGCCAAACCGTTGATGAGAACAGTTAATGTAAAAGCCACGATGTTTATCCATTTCAAAAGCGTCGAGTTGGCTGCCATACATATCCTCAGGAAGTTTTCTTGGTTCCACCTGTTATATAAAAACATCGAGACACTGAATTCCCGTGATGAAGCGAACGCGGTCTAACCCTATACCACAATTCCTTGCCTGCTGAGATCGCTTTCCTCAAGGTGATTCAGTCATTATCTCGTTGAACCACTTGGTCGCTTCACGATATTTCTCTAGCAGATCCCTTTTATTCTTGACAAAGTACAGCCGCTCAAGTCTCCCAGCGATCTGCCCGGGAAGCTCATACTGCACGTAGCGCGTCTTGAAATCATGATGAAACGGACTGTACTTGATCCGCAGCACGTCAACAACCGAACCCAAAGTAATACTGTGGTAAAGAACCAGAGCCTCAAGGTAGTTACCTCGGTTAATCTCCTTCTGCACAAATATGTTGAACATGGCAAACTTGTCTTTCAGCCGCGCAAGTTTCTGCTGCAAGTTCTTAGCCAGCTCTTCCTTGTCTAGAACTGGCACTTTGACCTCGCCGGATTTGTTGAAATAGAAAACAGCCTTGCCATGTATCCGAGGCTCAAGGAACTTCTCAGGCCCGCTCAACTTGATCACAGCCAGATCGATGAGAAGATAATCACTGGCATGCTCCAGCTTGTAGAAAGCCTGCGAGACACCCGGCCAAGGCAACTGCGGCACAGCAAACTTCAGCTTGATCGGCGACAACGATTTCAAAGCAGTCTCGACCACACCGAAAGCATCATCGATTTTCTCGTCGTCCACCACAATATAGAGATCGATGTCTGACCAATCGTCGACGCGGTTGAAAGCTACTGCACCACTTTCGTAGAATGCGTGCACAAAATCGAGTGGTCTCAAAACGTCGACAAGAGCCTTAATGACGGCGTCTCGTCTCACTTTCTTCTTGTTGTTCAAGTTCCCATCTTCCATATGCATCTGGTTCCTACTAAGGACCTACGACGCGCCACCAAGTATCCGTCAGCAGACAGAGGGTTTCTACCAGCTAAATCGCGTGTTCTCTGCGCCTAGACCTATTTCTTCTTCTCTTTCTCCTCCCCTTCTCCCTTAACACCCTTGACTAATCCTTTCCCAAACCCCTTAGCTATTCCGAAGCCTTTCTTGACACCCTTCCCCACAACTTCACCCGTTTTTTCCGCTGCTTCCTCAGCCTTGCCCTTTTCTTTCTTCTTCTCTTTCTCGCTCACAGTTCCACCTCCTTAACTAAGTCGGTCCCAACTAAGCTGTTTTGCTGAATCCGTATTTATAAAACTTAAACAAGCTGTTGTTACCTCGTTCGTTATACTCGGTTGAGGCAGAGTTGGGAACAACATTGAATTTAGCCCCTTTGGTTCTGCGATTTCTCTGATTTGTGGCTTTTCGGGCTTATTGGTTGTATACGGGCACTTTCCTGCGCTCGCGATCGTCTTTAACCAGCCAGATTCATGCTTTGCCAGCTATCTGGATTGCGGATTCATATCATCTTTATTTACTAAGAATCCAATAAGGGACAGCTGTAAAATCAAGCCGAGCTTGAGGGCTAAGGGACGATTCGGGATGGCGACCAAGGATCCCCTAGTTTCGGTGATCGTGCCCACCTACTGCGAAGAACAAAACATAGAACGTTGCCTGCAGAGCATCCAGAGACAAGTGTTCAAAAAGGGCAGAATCGAAGTAATTGTTGCGGACAGTGACAGCCCTGATAACACACGGGCAATCGCTCGAAAATATGCGAACAAAGTCGTACACCTTAGACGCCGCGGCGTAAGCAAAGCCAGAAACATCGGAGCCCAAAAAGCCAAAGGTGAACTACTACTCTTTCTAGACGCAGACACCGTCCTAGACCAAGAATTCATAAGTGAGATCTACGAAGCTTTTGCTGATTCCAACGCTGTCTGTGTTGTCGGCTCTATGGCAGGCCTTGAAAGAGTTGGAACAATGGACAAGCTATTCAAATTTCTGCACTACGGCCTCGTAAACTATGTATCAACATTAAGCGCACGCTTGGGATACCCCTTCTTTCCAACAGTCTGTTGCGCCTGTAGACGATCAGTTTTCAATCAAATCGGCGGGTTTGATGAAAGCTTAGCTATTGCTGAAGACTTGGTTTTCTCGTTGAAAATGGGCAGAATCGGAAGATGCCTTGTCAGTAGAAGAGCTAAGGCTTACACCTCGTTAAGGCGAGTTATGAAGAATGGACGCTTGAAAAACTATTACATATACTTTAGAAACTACTTCAAAGTCTTCGTCTTAAACAAGAAACCTTGGATACAGGATTTTCCACACACGTCGGAAATCTGACGAAGCACATCCAACATCTAGCAGCCTGCCTGTCATTCCAGACTCTCGGATATTTCTCACCATCATTCTCCAATGAGGGAACAGTCTCAGGTTTCCATATCGCCCAACTGTCCACCAATAATTTGAGTCTCTGCCCTCGAAATAAGACTCGTCATAAACATCCCCGTTCACACGTCACACTCAATCTAGAATGTCTTCGCCTGATCCATTCACAACTTGCCTTTTCCGACGCCCCTGTATGTCAATCCCGCTTGGTTGGCGGCTTCCGATGTGAATGCGTTTCGACCATCTATCAGAATCGGAGTGGCCAATTTCTCCTTCAGCTTTACGAGGTCAAGCTGCGAGTAGTGTCTGTGTCTTGTTGAAAGAATCACTGCATCTGCACCTGACAGAGCGATGTCGAGGTCACGTGTGAAAGGAACGTCGAAGTCACGAACAATTGGGTCATGAAGGACAGGCCTTGCTCCGCGTTTCTTCAATTCTTCGTAAATGATGGCTGAAGGGGTGTTTCTTGTGTCGTCAGAGTTTTCTAGGAATGCCACGCCGAGAATCGCTATTTTCGCGCCTCTCAGCTTCTTACCATGCTCAGCCAGTGCGTCTTCTAACAACTCGATGACGTGAGCTGGCATTGAATCATTGATTTCTCGGCTGGCAACGATAAGTTTCGGGAAAAACTTGAATCGACCATACACATTTACGGCGTGCACAAGTAGCCATGGATCTTTAGGAAGGCAGTGTCCGCCGACGCCTGCGCCTGGATAGTGCATGTTTCGGACAGGGTTGGACATTGGTCTGCTTGGGTCGTTGGGCAGCGTGTTCACAAGTTCGCGCACTTCATAGGCGTTGACCCCTAAGCTTTCGCATATTAACGCCACTTCGTTTGAGAAGGCAATGTTAACATCTCTGTACGTGTTTTCGACGACTTTAGAAACCTCTGCGGTCAACGCATCAGTCTGGCATAGTTGTGCTTTGACAATTTGACCGTACAATTCAGCAGCTCTTCGAGTGCTCTCTTCATCAGTTCCTCCGATTATTTTCGGGAGCTGAGTGAGATTCTTTATCAGACGCCCAACCATAACTCTCTCCGGACAAAAAGCCAAGAAGAAATCCCTTCCCGCCTTCATTCCAGACGATTTCTCAAGAATCGGCTTCACAATATTGTCAGTGGTTCCCGGCGATACGGTGGATTCAATAACGACAAGCGCGCCCCGACGCATGTGCTTTCCAACATTCTCGCAGACTTCCTTAAGGGACTCGTACTTGGGAATTCTGTGGTCATCGATCGGCGTTTGAACACCTATCAATATCGCTTCCGCGTCCTCGCAGGCCTCCAAACCGTCGACAACTCTAAACGTCCCTTTCTTCACGACGCGTTCGATGAGCTCAGACAGACCTGGTTCGTCGCCACCAATCGGATTCCTGCCCTGATTCAGCCAGTCAATCTTCCAACCCGAACGCCTTGACCGGCGTTGCACGCCGACAACTTCAAAGCCTGAGACATCTGAGAACAGGGCTGCAACGGGTATTCCGACGTAGCCCATGCCCACGACCACGATTTTCCTCGCCATGCATCCATGTCAAATGCTGCCTCTGATAAGTCCTTTTCGCCAAAAGGTTCATTTCTTGAGAACTCGATTGCTGGCAGAAGCTGGAATTGACTGTTTTTGCCTTAGGTGGCGGATAAGTTTATAAAGGTTGAACCTTTTACATCTCGGACATACAAGAACTGATTTTGCAAGAAGTCTCGTTCTTGTTGAATCAAGAATATAGGAGTGAAGTATCAGATGTCGTATGGCAGAGAGCCCAGAGAAATGCACAAGGCAACCTGCGCGGATTGCGGCCAAGAATGTGAAGTCCCATTCAAGCCCGATACGAGCAGACCCGTTTACTGCCGAGAATGCTGGGCTAAGAGACGAAATAGCGCACCAAGAAGAAGATATTAGAAAACGTCTTTTTCGTTGACACTAACATCTTCAATCACCAACATCTTTTTCTATTTTGTTTTTTAACATTGCATTTCCTCATCCAAAAGGAAAAAGGATGGAAAGCAACATTGAAGCCTAATGATGAGCACACGTTCAAAGTCAAGATTGTCAAATTGATTCTCGCGAAATCCACTGATGAAGCGATAGAGCTTCTCAGCAACTACTATAATGTTAGCGCTCCACATTTGAAAGTCGGAATGCCCAGACAAGTGGGTAAGAAAGGCGCCTGCTATGTTTCTGGAACCAAAACTATTCACGTAAAGAATCGTGACAAGCTTGAAGACCCTTTCATTATTCTCCACGAGTTCTATCATCATCTCAGGACACACGGTGGGAAGCACAGGGGAACAGAAAGGCATGCCAACGCGTTTGCGCAGGGATTTGTCGAAGCGTTTCAGACTTCCGCTAACTACTCTTTTCGTGTTACCCGTGGTCAAGGAGAGTAACATCAGAGAAGTTGCTGAAGCTGTTCTAAACTGTAGAATTAAGTGCAGCGATAACAGACTCACGATTGTGGACACATATGAAAAAGCTGCACGCTACGGTCGTCGTTGCCTTAATCGTGGTGGTCATTATTTTCGGAGCTGCGTCTTGGATGAGTTACGTTGACATTTTAAATTCAGTGAAACATGAGACAACCCGTTGGGCAGTTATTATGGACGTTAACGGAGACCGCATGTCTGTTGAGCCAACTGACGAAGACGTGTGGTTGCAGCTTGTTCAGTTGAATCAGAACGGAAGCAGAATGTGGGTAGGTGGCACCGTAGAAAGATACGACAATAAATGGGGCTTCCATTTTCAGCCTGACACGATCACGATCGCTCAATTCACGGCTGAGGGACTTCAGGCTACGATACGGGATATTAGTGCCAACATTGACTACTGGTTAAACCTTCGTTGGGCTTACGTTGGCTCTAAAATCACAGAGGTACATTCTTGAGCTTCAGGAGCTCAAGTCTTCTTTCGGATTAGGAGCCAATTGTTTTCTTTGAAGTTGATCAGCGTGTAGTTGCCTCGAAGCCTATTGCCTTCCAGAGCGAACTCGATTATTTTTTCTGTTCGATTCTTGAGTGTGTACGTGCCTTTGTCCCAGATTTCCACAGTGCCGGCACCGTATTCGCCCTTAGGGATTATTCCTTCGAAATCTATCCATGTAAGAGCGTGGTCTTCCACCTGAACCGCTAGTCGTCTGATGCCTGGCTCAGTTGGTGGACCTTTCGGCACCGCCCAGCTCTTCAACACATTGTCCATTTCTAGGCGGAAATCATAATGCAAATGAGTGGCATGATGTTTCTGAACCACGAATCGTCCGGACTCTGAGTGCACGATGATTCCTCACTAGCAAACAAGGTTTATATCATATGTAGTTTACTAATTTCGCCACTATTATTCGTAGTTGCGGAGAGCAGAGAAATGGCTAAAGTGGTCATTGTTGAAGTTAACGGTCTGGTCAAGCAGTATGAAGATCTCAAAGCCGTGGACGGCGTCTCATTTGAACTTCATGATGGGGAGGTCTTTGCCTTTCTCGGCCCGAACGGCGCGGGAAAAACAACCACGGTTGAGATTCTCGAGTGCATCCGAACGTTGACAGGCGGAACGGCCAAAGTCTTCGGATACGACGTGACAAAGCGCGAAGATGTTAAGGAAATAAAGAAGCGAATAGGCGTCTTGCCCCAGGATTTCAGCGCCCTAGATAAACTGACGGTTAAGGAGAACATCGACTTAATCGGAGGCATGTACGATAAGAAACTTGACACAAGTGAAGTCATAAAAATGCTCGACTTGGAAGAAAAGACTAAAACAAGATTCGAAAACCTGTCAGGCGGACTGAAGCAGAGAGTTGGCGTGGCAGCCGCGTTGGTCAACGACCCTCAACTGGTCTTTCTCGACGAACCCACGACAGGACTTGATCCGAAAGCAAGAAGGGATGTGTGGCAGGTCATTGAAAACCTGAGAAAACTCGACAAAACCGTGTTCTTGACGACCCACTACATGGAAGAAGCTCAGGTGCTTGCGGATAGAATCGCAGTCATAAACAAGGGAAAAATCGCCGCCATCGGTTCGCCTCAAGAACTGATATCTCAGTACGGAGGGCTTAAGACTCTGATTATCCGACGAGGGGGGAAGAAGCTCGCAGAGACACTGCAACAGAAATATGGGAACACGGATTTGAGTCATGACGGCGACGTCCTCATGAAGGCTGATGATGTCAGCGAGATGTGGCAAGCCTTGTCGACATTGACCAGTCTTAAATTGGATAAGGAAATCGAGATTCAGGCTCCCACGATTGAGGATGTCTTTCTGAAGATAGTTGGAGGAAGAATAACTGAAGAGGGTGAACTGAAATGATGCGCCCACTCGTAATATTCTTGGCAGTGACTCGTAACTGGCTCAGAAGCAGGTCTGGACTGTTCTTCAGCATAATGTTTCCAGTGCTTTTGCTCATAGTCTTTGGAGCCATATTCAGCGGCGGAGGAGGCGGGGGACAAACAACCCTCTTCGTCCAGAACCTTGATAGAAGTCTGAATGGAACACCTACAAACGCTTCTTCAGCCTTTGTTCAAGCATTAAACTCGACAAAGACGTTTGCCATCAAGGATGTCCCAGCAGATGCGGATGCCAAAGTTTGGGCAAGAAACAACCTCGGTCCTCTAGGCGGAAACATCCGCATCGTCATGATTTCAAATGGCTTTGAACGTGATTTGATCAATGGCACACTCAAAGTAAAAGTTGGAATCTCATACAACCTACTCAACACCACATACCAGCATCTTCTGCTTCAGGTACCCGGTCTCAATGACACGCAAAAAATGATTTACGAGCAGGGCTTGGCTCAACTGCAGTCATACAATGGAACCTTGCCTGATAGTAGAACATCGTTGACTTGGGCCTCTGACGCTTCTGACCAGTCTGCTCAGGTCATTAAGAATATTGTAGCAAGTGTGGCAAACGCCTTTAACTACCGCGTTATTGGCGCCAAAAGCGTGATCGAGTTCAATGAAGAATCAGTTACCAGCACTAGTTATGGAGCGGTTGACTACTACCTGCCTGGAATCATATCGGCTTTCATAATGACAAACGGACTAATCGCGTTGACCAGCGTCACATCAGAGTTCAAGAGAAGAGGCATAATCAAACGACTATCAATAACGCCATTAACAAAACTCGATTGGATAATCGGCAACGTCCTCAGTCAAACCCTGCTAAGCCTGATGTTGACTGCCATAATGATCATAGTGGGCTACATAATTTTCAGAGTTCAGGCAATACCAGACGCACTAACCATAATCATGATCTTCATCGGATCCGTCATGTTCTCAGGCTTGGGAATGATCCTTGGAGGTCTAGTCAAAGATGTGGAAGCCGCCGTAGCCTTGGGAAACGCCATAGCCTATCCAATG
>Ga0153915_10007196_pt1 | contig 10483 bp, 4 predicted proteins | sample Opewatmetagenome_2_FD_107003 | JGI IMG/M metagenome (GOLD analysis project Ga0153915, IMG submission 107003) | Freshwater wetland microbial communities from Ohio, USA - Open water 3 Core 3 Depth 3 metaG | ecosystem: Environmental > Aquatic > Freshwater > Wetlands | place: USA: Ohio, Lake Erie... | reverse complement strand
TGATGATGTGCCCCTTCCGCTCCTTGTTGATCTTGTCGATCATGGCGGCGAGCGTCGTGGACTTGCCGGAACCGGTCGGGCCGGTGACCAGCACCAGGCCGCGGGGCCGCTCGGAGAGCTTGGCCACGATCTGCGGCAGCCCGAGGTCCTGGAAGGTCCGGACGTTGAAGGGAATCATCCGGATGACCATCGCGACGCAGCCGCGCTGCTTGAACACGTTGCCGCGGAAGCGGGCCAGGTTCTGGATGCCGAACGAGAAGTCGAGCTCGTCCTCGGTCTCGAACCGCTTCTTCTGGTTCTCGGTCAGCACCGAATAGGCCAGCTGCAGCGTGTCCTTGGGAAGCAGCACGTCGGGCGACGAGGCGTTGGTGATGTCGCCGTCGATGCGCAGCTTCGGCCGCTCGCCCGCGGTGATGTGCAGGTCCGAAGCGTCCTTCTCGATCATCTCTTCGAGCAGCGCGCGCAGGTTCACGCTCATCCGGCGGTCTCCTTCACGACCTCTTCGAGGGTGGTCACGCCCTTCTTGATCTTCACGATGCCATCCATGCGAAGGGTCAGCATCCCCTCCTTCACGGCCTGCTCCTGGATCTCGGCGATGGAGCCACCCCGCAGAATCAGCCGGCGGAGCTCCGGACTGAGCGCCATGACCTCGTAGAGCCCCGCCCGCCCCTTGTAGCCGGTACCGCCGCAGGTGTCGCAGCCGGTGCCCTTCATGAAGGGAATCTTGCGCACCTCGGCGACGTTGTCGCCCAGCGAGTGGAGCACCTCGTCGGTGTAGGTCGCGGGCGCCTTGCAGTCCTTGCAGATCCGCCGCACCAGCCGCTGCGCTACGACCAGATTCACCGCACTGGCGACGTTGAACGCCTCGATGCCCATGTCGATCATGCGGGTGATCGTGCTCGGCGCATCGTTCGTGTGCAGCGTCGAGAGCACCAGGTGGCCGGTGAGCGCCGCCTTGATCGCGATGCCGCCCGTCTCCAGATCGCGGATCTCGCCGATCATGATGATGTTCGGATCCTGCCGCAGGAACGCCTTGAGCGCCGCCGCGAAGGTGAGCCCGATGTCGTTGCGGACGAGCACCTGGTTGATGCCCATCAGGTTGTACTCGACCGGGTCCTCCGCGGTCATGATGTTGGTTTCGATCTTGTTGATCTGCGACAGCGCCGAATAGAGCGTCGTCGTCTTGCCGGACCCCGTCGGCCCTGTCACCAGCACCATGCCGTACGGATTCAGGATTGCCCGCATCAGGTCGGCCTCGGCCTTGGGCTCGAAGCCGAACCTGGTGAGGTCCAGCGTCAGATTACCCTTGTCGAGAATCCGGAGCACGATTTTCTCGCCGAACAGCACCGGCAGCGTGGAGACCCGGAAGTCGATCACCCGGTTGCCCATCTTCAGCTTGAGCCGGCCGTCCTGCGGAATCCGCTTCTCGGCGATGTTCAGCTGCGAAAGGATCTTGACCCGCGAAGTCAGCGCCGCCTTCATCTTGACCGGCGGCTTCATGATCTCGAGCAGCGCGCCGTCGATCCGGAAGCGGACCCGGATCTCGTGCTCGAACGGCTCGATGTGGATGTCGCTCGCGCCCCGCCGCACCGCCTCCGTGAGGAGACCGTTGATCAGCTTCACCACCGGGGCGTCGTCGATCTGCGCCTGGGTAGCGGTCTCCTCCTCCAGCTCCTTGACGATCTCGACGTCCCCGGCCTCCTCCAACCCCTCCATGTCCCTGAGGAGAGTCTGGAGCTGCTGGTCCGACGATTCGTAGTGCTTTTCGATCAGGGAGCGGAGGGTGTATTCGCCCGCGATGACGGGAAACAGATCGAACCGGGTGATGAACTTCAAGTCGTCCAGCACCCCCGTATTCGTCGGGTCCGCCATCGCCACCGTCAGGGTGCGCCCTTCACGCTTGAGCGGCAGCACCACATTTTTCAGCGCGAAGTCCGACGGGATCATCTTGACGATCTTCGGGTCCACCTCGAAGCGGGACAGGTCCACCGCGGGCATGCGGTACTGCCGGCCGATGACCTTGGTCACCTCGATCTCCTGGACGAGACCGAGCTTCACGAGGACGTACCCGAGTCGGTGCCCGGAGGACTTCTGCTCCGCCAGGGCCGCCGCGAGCTGGTCGCGGGTTATCAGGCCCTCGCCGATGAGAATGTCGCCGAGCCTCTCGCTGCTGGCTGCTGCGGTCGCCATTGCCTCTGAGTTGTGGAGAATGAGGAATGACAAGGATTTACGGCTACTAACCGTAAACTAGGCCGCCGACAGGGGGTGTCAAGAGAGGTGGCGCGGCGGGCCGGGGGGAACCGGCCACCCTACCGGCCTGCCGTGACCCGGTCCTGCAGCCTGGCAAGGGTGGCCGGGCCGATGCCGGGCACCTGCACGAGGTCCGCGACGGCCGCGAACGGCCCGTGCCGCTCGCGATGGGTGACGATTCTCGCGGCGAGGCCCGGTCCGATGAGCGGCAGCCGCTCCAGCTCGGCGGCGGTGGCGGTGTTGATATCCACCGGGGCGGCGCCAGCCGCCGGTGCTGCGGCGGTGACCGGCCCCGAGAAGCTCACATGCTCCGCGATCAACCCCAGGAGTCCGGGGCCGATTCCGGCGACCCGGTCGAGCTGTGCGAGGCTGCCGAAGGGGCCCCGCGCGTCACGGTCGGCGACGATGACCTTTGCGAGTGGGAGTCCGATCCGCGGGAGCCGGGCGATCTCGGACGCCGCCGCGCGATCGAGGTCGATCCGCTCCTTCGGCCCGAGGGGACGGTCGGCATGGGCCGCGCTGTCGCGGTGCGCGGAGAGCCCGGTGTCGCTCCCCGGCAGGATCCGGACGTCGCCGGGCGGGACCCCCGGACGGGCGATCCAGGTTCGGACGGCCTGGCCTCCGACCGCGAGTCCGAGCAGCAGGAGCGCCGCGCGGCGCTCGGAAGAGGGAGGCATGCCGGCAGGGTAGCGATCCCGCGTGCGGCCGGCGACATCGAATTGCGCCGGGCGTCATCAGGAAGACGGCACCGCCCTAGTGCAGCTTCCCCCGCCGCACCAGCGCCATCGCCACATCGCCCACGATCTGCAGGCTCTCCGCGCCGACCTTGTCCACCGTATCATCCGGGGTGTGCCAGAACGGGTAGTCGAAATCCACCACGTCGATGGCCCGGATGCCGACCTTCTGCAGCTCGACGTGGTCGTCGGTGAGCGTATGCTTGGGAGAATCGATGAAGGTGCCTCCGTAGCCCAGATCGCGCGCCACACCCCAGACCATCTCCACGATGTCCCCGGCGCCGGTGACGGAGTTGCCCTCCTGGTAGATCTGCAGTCCCTTCCCGGCCACCATGTCGAAAAGCACGGCGTAGTCCGGGGTGGGCCCCGCGACCTGGTTGTGGGCGTAGTAGCGGGAGCCGATCAGGACATCCGTCGGCTCCTTGTTGAAGTCACCGTAGTCCTCACCGTCGACGAACAACAGGTCCACCCCGATCGCCGGCGGCTTCCGGTGGAGCACATCGGCCACGCCGAGCAGGACGGCGACGCCGGAGGCGCCGTCGTCCGCGCCGGGCACCGGTGCCTTGGGATTGGTGGACTTGGGGCTGTCCGAAACCGGCCGGGTGTCCCAGTGCGCCAGGAAGAGGATCCGGTCCTGGGCCGCCGGGTTGAAGCGGAGGATGAAGTTCCGCAGCGGAAGCGTGTCTCCCCGTGCGGTCCGGTGGGTCCAGGCCTGGACGACGAGGGTGTCGCCCCGGTGCCGGAGCAGGGAGTCGAGCCATTCACCCATCCGGCGATGCGGCTCGGTTCCCGGAATTCTCGGACCGAAGGCGACCTGCTGCCGGATGTACTCGAATGCCGCCCGGCCGTCGAACTCGCGCGGCGGCGGTGCCCGGCGGCAGCCCAGGAGCAGGACGCCTGCCAGCAGCGGGTTGGTCCACCTCCGAAAGGCGAGCATCCAGACTCCTGGGGTTCTGATGATGGGCGAGCCGCAGGGGCCGGGGTGCCCGCTACCGGGTCTGCCCGGCATAAAGATAGAGCTGGAAGGACGCGCTGATGAACAACTGGGAGACCTTCCGGTCGATCTGCCGAAGGTCGTTGACCGAGTAGCCGAAATTGAGCCCAGCGGTCATGACCCGGAGAATCTCCGAATCGAGGCCCCCACGAAGCTCCAGGTTGCGAACATCGGAGACGATCTCGCAGACGCCTTCCTCGGCGCGCTGGAGGCAGCTGGTCGCCATGCCCCGCACGCCGGTGAGCGAGGCACGCACCACCTTGCGATTGTGGCTCACCGATGCCGGCAGGCGGAAGGAGTAGCCGAAGGTGCCGACGAGGTTGTCCTGGTTCGAGAGAGTGAGATTGCCATTGGTGCCGACCCGCTGGCGGTTGGAGGAGTAGCCGAGGGAGACCGACATCCCGTTGCGCAGCCCGATCTGGAGATCCGGCGAGACGGAGGTCGACGAGATCTCGTTGCTCACCGCGCTCTGCCCGGAAAAGCCCGGCTGCGAGGTGAGCCCCGCGCGCTTGCGAAGCCCGGTCGAGACCGACAGGATCGAGAACGGCCCATGGCGCAGGGTGCGCGACCATCGCACGGAACCCGAGGGCCACTCGACCTGCCTCGTGATGGACTCGAAGAAATCCGGCACCGCCTTCTGGTAGCTCTCGGTCCGGAGCAGCGAGTAGTTCCCCGTCATGCTGAAGCCGTACGGCAGATCCGCCCCGAAGGCGATGCTGGTCGTATAGTACTGCGAACCGCCGAGTGCGGTCGCCCCGTCCTGGTGCAGGAACCGGTCGAGCCCGCCGAGCGCGAGCATGTATCCCAGTCCGGGGTCGAACGCGGCGAGATCATAGGTGGACGTCCGGGTCCGGGTGGTGCTGAAATCGAGCGGCCGGATCCGCCGGAAGACCGTGCCGAGGCTGCTGTCCCGGACCAGCAGGTCGAGCGCCCGACCCAGGTCCACCGAGGCGCCGAGCTCCTGGGTCCGGCTGTTGTTCAGCGTCTGGGGCAGGATGAACGGCCCGGCGGTGTCGCCGTTCACGCGGATCGGCGGCCGACTGGTCAGGCTGCGCGACAGGATGAACGAGCTCCCCGAGGAGAAGCGCGGCCGCAGCCAGGAGGAGATCCGGGGCACCAGGTTGAACCCGGTCGAGAGCTGGCGGTCGCGCTCCACGCCCACGTCGGCGCCGAGGAAGCTCCGCCGGCTGGCATTGACCAGCCGGCCAAGCGAGGTGGAATCGGAGTAGTGCCGGAGATCCCGGGTGCTGCTCAGGTCGCCGTTGAGGGTCAGCATGCCGAGCGGCTGGTAGGTCAGCCCCGCGGAGTTGCGCCACAGATTGACCAGCGAGGTGATCGGCCGGATGAGCGAATCCTGCAGCCGCGCGATGGGCGACTGGTAGGAGAACAGCGTCTGGTCGTTGCGGGTGAGCCCGCTGGTCAGCCGCACATTGGACGGCAGCAGGTTGAACTGCGGCCTGCGGAGTCCCTGCCCCGCCTCACTCTCCCGCAACCAGCCCGGCAGGCCCTTCACGATTCCGCCGAGGTCGAGGTGCGGCCCCCTCCGGCTGAGGATCAGCGAGTAGTTGGCCTGCACCGCGTAGGCCCGGCTCGAGGCGTTGGACAGCTCGGTGAGATTGCGGCCCCTGCTGTAGTTCGCGCTCATGGAGAACGGGTCCACCAGACCGCGGACCAGCCACTTGGTGCCCCGCCGCGACCGGGCCAGCGACAGGGTGTAGGTAGCGCTGTTGGAGAGAGGGCGCCTGAGCCCGACCAGCGCGCTGGCCTGCAGATCGGTGCCGGCCAGAAGCTCGGGATTGACGTTGGTCCGGCTGTACGTCACCGACAGCGGCAGCGCGATGCCGAGTGAGGTTGGCAGGAAGCGGTCCAGCCGCCAGACCGTGCTGAGCTGGATGGTCGCTGTCGTGCGATAGGTCGGGTCCTGCGCCAGTTGGCGGAACTGGCCATCCTGCCGGAGGTAGGAGAGCGACACGTCGCCGACGTCGGCCGCCGACAGGTGGAGGTCCAGCGCCTCGGCCGTTCCGACCCGGGAGATCGGCTGATCGAGCCGGATGTCGTCCACCCAGAGTTCGGCGTCGGACACCACACTCGTCACGCCGGCCCGGTAGATGCCCGCCGCGATCTCCTGCACCGCCGCGAGATTGGGCGGATTGATACCCGGGTCCGCCAGGTGCACGAGGTAGGGCCCCGAGCAGGCGACGTAGGCCGTCGAGTCCCCCATGCCGCAGGCGGAGGCCCCGTTCGGGGGCGCGCCGCTCAGCCATGCGTTCTCCAGCTGCACCCGGAGCTGGCGCCAGACGTCCAGGTCGACCCGGATCTCGGGAAGCCAGGTCGTCGTCTCGGCGGTCGTCATGTACTGGTAGAAGTTCCGGTTGTCACTGCCCAGCTTCACATAGGCCCGCAGATCACCGGTTCCGCCCCACCCCGGACCATAGCCCCGGGCCCAGACCCGAAGCTCCCGATACTTGAGGAGGTTCTGTGGGCCGGCGGTGAAGCGGAAATAGCCTTCGGCCCGCTCGCCCTGCTGGAGCCCGTTGCCGACGAGGCGGAGCGAGCGCTCGTTGATCTGGCTGCCGAGGTCCCCCACGTTGTCCACCCGGGTGCCGCTGTTGCCGATGCCGGGCGGCGAGACGTAGCCCAGCTCGGTGTTCTCGGTCGAAACGATCGAGACGGCGACCGCGCCGTGCGGCTGCCCGGTGGCGCCGGAGATCCCCGCGATCGGCGTCTCGGCGCGGCGGACCCACGGCGAACCCACGAAGCGCATGCGGGCCACGGCGAACCGGCCGACGACATCCGGCTGCCCGTTGTCCTGGGGCGCGACCACCGTCAGGCGCAGGTGCTGGACCAGTCGCAGGTTCGGCTGGTTGATCTTCGCGTCGGGCGCCCGGAGCGGGAGCCGGTAGAGCCTCCAGCCTGCCTTGCGCCCCTGCCCGTCGGTGGTGGTGACGCCGTCGCGGACGAAATACCGGGGGTCGTTCAGCGCGAAGACGAAACGGATGACGTTGTCGTTCGGTCCGTTGGCGTTGAGCAGCCGGTCGCCGTTGAGGTCCTCGGTGTCGAGGAAGCCGTTGCCATTGGTGCACCGCGAGCCGAGGTCGCCCCAGGGGTATACCGGCACCGCCTGCGACAGTACGCGCTGGCACAAGGCCGGCTTGACGAGCACTTCGTCGGCATTGACACGGATGGAGTCGGGCCGGTCGCCCAGGATCCCGATGTCGTCGGTGGCGGCGTTGAAGATGCCGGTGGTCGACGACCGCTCGGAGTCGAGCCGCCCGACGCCGACGTACCTTCGGCCGAAATAGGTCGAATCGGCTCCGCTCACGGCGAGGCTGTCCGGGGCGAAGGCGAGGGCGTCCTCGTTGACGCTGCCGAGGTCGACGACGAGCTTCACCCCCGCCGAATCGGCGCTGTGCGTGAAGTCCTGGAAGACCCAGAACTCGAGCAGCTCGTTCTTGGTCACATCGAGGCCGGTCGAGCTGAGCGAGGTCACGATCGAACGCCAGCGCGGCCTGAAATCGCGGCGGGGGAGGGTCCAGTGGGACCGGCTCCGCTGATCGACGATCCCGCCCGCGGTGTCCGCGTGAAAGGTCATGAACATGACCGTCTCCAGCGGGGCGTTCGCGCCGGCGATCGTAATCCGCGGATCGATGTCGTTCGCGTGCAGCTCGACGGCCTGCCCGTTCCCCGCGGGCACCAGGTTCTGCCAGATGAGCTGGACCGCGTCGGTGGAGTCGAACACCGGGCCGACGACGTCGAACACCCCATCGGCCGCCTGCGGGACGCTGCTGTACTCCCAGAGGTTCTCCGCGAGGGAGATCGGCACGCCGGGGTCGCCCTCGAAGTCCTCGATGACCGCCTGGCCCGACCGGTTGGGGTCGGGCCGGCTCAGGGCCAGCTCGCCGTTGACGTCGAGGTGGGAGGGCGCGTCGCTCCGGGTACTGGTCAGCCCGTTGAGCAGCCGGGTGATGCCATCCGGCTTGAAGTGGAGCTCGGTGCTGAGTCCGCCGATGAGGCTCGCGCTTGCCTCGAAGCCCAGCGGCGGCCGGGTGAAGACCGTCTGCTCCGACTGGTAGATCCCCACCGCGTTGATGGCGCCGCGCTCACCGAGCGAGTACCGGCTGGTGAAACCGAAGATGCTGGTCGGGGCCACCGCGAAGAGTCCGCGCTGCTCGAACCGGGCGGTCACCACCGTGGCCGAGCCCGGGGGGAACAACTTGTCGGGATTCAGGAACGTCACCTGCCCCAGGTCGTAGGAGATCTGGTAGTCGATGCCGCGTTCCAGCGCCCGGGAGCCGACGTAGAGCCGCTCGCTGCCGTCCCGGATCTGGAGCGCGTTCAGATTCAGCGTGGTCCGGTCGCCCGTCGAGCTCGAGTTGTAGCGCAGCCGGAAATTGAAGCGGGCGGGCGGCCCCTGGTCGAGCAGCAGGTAGAGCGGCGTCCGATAGAGCGAATCCGACCGCTCGCTCGGCGTGAGACGCGTCGGATCGGCGAACGGCTGCAGGTTCGGAAATACGATGTAGGACTCACGGATCGTGGTCGCGGCACCGGGATCGCGCAGCCGGGGGAACAGCCGGTTGTCGGCGTCGAAGGTCGTCGGGTCGGTCGGCACGGCGAGACCGAGCTGCGCCAGGTAGGTTTCGAGCCCGGACTGCGGCTTCTCGGAGCGGTTGACCGACAGGTTCACCTGCAGCGAGTGGCGGTCCAGGTCGGCGCCCGCCACCCGGTAGATCTGCCGCATTTCGTAGCGGAAGGTCGGGACGTCGGGGCCACGCTTGGGCTCGATGATGAGCCGGATCGAGTCCCGCGCCTGCCCGCTGGGCGACAGCCCCTGGTCCTTCGACGGGAAGGTTCCCACGGAGGTGCCGCCCGCGGTCACGTAGCTCACCGCGAGGTAGTCCTCGATGTCCAGTTTCCCGGCCATCACGAACCAGAGCCCGGACGGGTCCAGGTAGTAGTCCACTCCCTGAATCAGCAGCTCCCACTGCAGGGGCCCGATCCGCTGCGGACTGTCGTCCCGCAGCGCGAGCGCGGTGATGCCGGCGAGGTTGGGGTTGGTCGTGTTGCGCGGACTCGCCGGCCGATAACGATAGACCCGGACCTGGACCGGCCGCAGCGAAGCCGGCACCAGATCGGGGGTGAGGTTCAGGATATCGAGCGCGGGATAGCCCGGCACGGTCCCCGGATCCACCACCCAGAAGAAGCGGCCGGATTCGAAATCCAGATCCCGGACGGCCCGGTCCTGTGGCTCGGTGGCCGTCTGACCGATGGTGTAGGTCCGGGTGGCGACGACGCTTCCCTTCTGCGTGGCAGCCAGCGTCTGCAGCTGCAGGGCCCCGAACTCGAAGGTGGCGTTGACGCCGAAGTTGTTCGAGGGAATGGCGGCGGTGATGAACCGCGAGGGCGGCGCGCGGAAGGCGACGGTACCGACTTCGATCCGGCGCACTACCTCGTCCTCCAACCCCTCGTAGTAGACCTGCACGTTGTTGCGCCCGCTGAAATCGCGCTTGGGGTCGTAGTCGACCAGCAGGTGAAGCCGCTGTCCGATGGTTCCGCCGGCCCGGACATTGAACTCCTCGTCGAGCCGGGGTGGTGTGAAGCTGCCCTTGCATCCGGAATTGATGTCCTGGAATGCCGCGGCGGTACACCGCTCGTTGCGGACCCGCTCGGTGCGGATTTCGACCCTGGCCTGGCCGTCGATGGCCAGATCGGCGTACTTGGCGTTGAGGCCGAAGGCGCCGCGGCGAACCGGGGCGGTGTCGGATGCGGCGGCCACCGCCGTCCTGACCTCGAACGGCCGGCCGTAGATCCGGCTCAGGCGGTCGGCGGTGGCCCACGCCGCCCGACTCTCGGCCAGCTGCGCCGACGTGGCGCTATCCCAGGCCGCCATCGTCACCCCCAGGGGGACGGCAGGGGCCCCGAGCCATGGATAGCCGAGCGCCGCGGGGAGCTGGACCTGCAGGGGCGGCACCCCGAAGGTGATATTGGGCCGCGGCCCGGCGGTGTCCGCCTGGCCGAGCAGCAGGCCGGGGAACGCCAGCAGGGTGCAGAGGGCGAGGAGGCGCCGCGCCACTATCAGAGGACGAGCAATGGGATCAGGCTTGAAGGTGAGGGTGGGAACCAATATAATGGCTCATACAAACCCTTACAATAAGGATACTTAGCCCAGTTGCGCCTGCTCGAACGGTACCTGCTCCGATCGCTCGCCACGCCGCTCAGCTTCGCCTTCGTGGCGCTGACGGGCTTCATGCTGCTCAACCAGGTCGCCCGCCGTTTCAGCGACCTCGCGGGCAAGGGTCTCCCCTGGTCCGTGATCGGGGAGGTGTTCGCGCTGTGCATTCCGTTCATCATTGCCATGACGCTGCCGATGGCCGTGCTGGTGGCGGTGCTCTATTCGGTCAGCCATCTGGCGGCCGACAACGAGATCACCGCGCTCCGCGCGAGCGGCGTGAGCGTCGTGCAGATCCTCGGGCCGCTATTCGGGGCGGGGATCATCCTCGCCGCCATC
>Ga0153915_10007195_pt1 | contig 10483 bp, 8 predicted proteins | sample Opewatmetagenome_2_FD_107003 | JGI IMG/M metagenome (GOLD analysis project Ga0153915, IMG submission 107003) | Freshwater wetland microbial communities from Ohio, USA - Open water 3 Core 3 Depth 3 metaG | ecosystem: Environmental > Aquatic > Freshwater > Wetlands | place: USA: Ohio, Lake Erie... | reverse complement strand
GCGCGGTTTTCCTGTCGACGACACCGTCGCGTTCTTTCGTGAGATCGGAGTGCCGCTTCACGAAGAGCCCGGCGGCAAACTGTTTCCCGATTCCAACCGCGCGCGTGACGTGCTGAACGCGCTCGTCAACGAGGCGTCGCGCACCGGCGTGACGATCGTGACGCAGTCGCGCGTCTCGGATGTCGCGCGGACGTCCGGCGGCTTCGAGCTCGCAACCACCTCCGGAGATCTCTCGGCGGCACGTGTCGTCCTCGCGACCGGCGGGCGTTCGCTGCCGAAGAGCGGCAGTGACGGCGCAGGCTTCGAGATCGCAAAACGCCTGGGACACACGATCGTTCCGACGACGCCGGGCCTTGTCCCGCTCATCCTGGACGACGAGCGGCAGGCAATGCACCGGCAGTTGAGCGGCGTCGCGCATGAAGCGGAGCTCACGCTCTGGGTGGACGACGCCGTGGAAATCCGGCTGTCGGGATCGTTGTTGTGGACGCACTTCGGCATCAGCGGACCCGTGACGCTCGACATGTCACGCCATTGGCTGCGAGCACGGCTCGAGCATCGCCGCGCGCGCCTCACCGTCAGCTTCTGCCCGGGTCACACCTTCGACGATGTGGAACGGTGGTGGACGACGCGGACGGGCGAGCGGCCGCACACGTCGGTGTCGACACGGGTGTCGACGCTCGTGCCCGCGTCAGTGGCCGAAGCGCTGCTCGCACGCGTCAACGTCAATGGCGCGACGACGCTGGCGCATCTGTCGCGTGACGATCGCCGCAACATCTCGCATGCGCTCGTGCAATGGCCGCTCGCGGTGAAAAGCGACCGCGGCTACAACTATGCCGAGGTGACCGCGGGCGGCGTTTCACTCGACGAGATCGATCCCGCGACGATGACGTCTCGAGTCTGTCCGGGCCTGTCGCTGGTCGGCGAGATCCTCGACGTGGACGGCCGGATCGGCGGGTTCAATTTTCAGTGGGCCTGGTCGAGCGCGCACGTGGCCGCCGCCGCGCTTGGCACATAATGACCCGATGGTCCGGCCCTGGACGTCCATCGGCATGTTCGCAATCATCGCGGTGCTCATGGGCGTCGACACCGTCGTCGACTACCGCCAGAGCGGCTCGTTCGCCGCGCAGACGTTCGAGATGCTGGTGTTCATTGCGGCGCTGGCGGGAATCGCGATTCACGGCTGGCAACTCGCGTCGGCGCGATCGCAGTCCGACCGGCTCGGCCGCGAGTTGACGGAAACCCGCGCCGAGGCGCAGCGCTGGAGCCGCGAAGCCCAGGATGTCCTGAAGGGCCTCGGCGTCGCGATCGACGGCCAGTTCGAAAAATGGGGGCTGACGCCGGCCGAACGCGACATCGCCCTGCTCCAGCTCAAGGGCCTCCGGCATAAGGAAATCGCCGCACTGCGGCAGACCAGCGAGCGGACTGTGCGCCAGCAGGCGCTTTCGATCTATCGCAAGGCCGGCCTCTCAGGCCGCACCGACCTCGCGGCGTTCTTTCTCGAAGATCTCCTGCTGCCGGGCGTACGTCATCCATCGGATGCGTCTCCGGCAGATGTCGGATGACATTGATCGTGGAAAACGGATAGCGTTTGACCTCTTAAAGGGAGGTTCGCATGCGTAAGCTGTTCGCCCTGGCTCTTGTCCTGGTCGTCCCGACGCTGCTCGTCGCGGCATCCACCGGCTATCACATCCTCAACGAGATCAAGATCGGCGGAGAAGGCGGCTGGGACTACCTGACCGTCGACAGCGCCGCGCAGCGCCTCTACGTCTCCCACGCCACACACGTGGTCGTCGTGGATCTCGCAACCAGCAAGGTGGTCGGCGATATCCCCGACACGCCGGGTGTGCACGGCATCGCCCTCGCGCCGGAGCTGAATAAAGGCTTCATCAGCAACGGACGCGGCAACAACGTGACGGTCTTCGACTTGAAGACACTGAAGGCCACTGGCACTGTCGCCACCGAGATGAATCCGGATGCGATTCGGTACGACGCGAAGTCCGGCCGCGTGTTTGCGTTCAACGGCCGCTCGCGCAGCGCCACGGCGATCGACGCGAAAACCGGCATGGCCGTGGGAACCATTCCGCTTCCCGGCAAGCCGGAGTTCGGGGTCGCCGACGGCAAGGGCCACGTCTACGTGAACATCGAGGACACGAACGAGATCGTCGAAATCGACGCCGCGAAAGCGACTGTCACGAAGAAGTACGCGCTGACCGGCTGCGAAGGGCCGTCAGGGCTGGCGATGGACACGAAGGCGCGCCGGCTGTTCTCGGTCTGCGGCAACCGCGTGATGGCCGTTTCCGATCCCGACAAGGGCACCGTGGTCGCGACGCCCGCGATCGGCGCCGGGCCCGACGGCGTCGTCTTCGACCCGGGCACCGGCTACGCGATGAGCTCGAACGGCGACGGGACGCTGACGATCGTCCAGCAGACCGCCGGCAAGTACGACGTCGTCGAAAACATCGCGACCGAGCGCGGCGCGCGCACCATCGCGCTCGACGAGAAGACACACAGGGCGTATCTGCCGACGGCGACCGCGGGACAGGCGGCAGCGGGCGGACGCGCGCCGTACCTGCCCGATTCGTTCAAAGTGCTGGTGGTTGGCAAATGAAGCTGCGTCTCTTCGCGATTGCGGTGACGTTGTCCGGCGCGGTGACTGCCGGCGCGCAGAACGCGCCGCCGCCCCCCGCAGTACCGTCGCTCTCGCTTGCGCATCCCGAGGCGCCATCGGGCCCGCCGCTGGTCATCACGCTCGCCGATGCCCTGCAGCGCGCGAAGCAGATCGAGCCGCAGTTCCTTGCGGCAGCCGCGGACGCGGTCATCGCGCGCGAAGATCGCGTGCAGGCGAAGGCCGGCATGCTGCCGGCCTTCAGCCACACGACGCAGTACGTCGGCAACCAGGGCGACACGCCCAATCCCACCGGCCGGTTCATCTCGATGGACGGCGTCAACATGTACCGCTCGTGGCTGGTCGCGCGTCAGGACCTTTCGGCCGGCACGTTCATGGGCACGCCGCTCCACAAGGCGCAGGCGGCCGAAGCGGCGGCCCGGGCAAAGCTCGAGATCGCCCAGCGCGGCCTCGCCGTCACCGTCACGCGCAGCTACTACGCGTTCATCTCCGCGCAGCGGAAGTACGCGACGACGCAGCAGGCCGCACAGCAGGCGCAGCGCTTCTTCGACATCGCGCAGCAGCAGGAACGTCTGGGCCAGGTCGCGCGCAGCGATGTCGTCAAGGCAGAGATTTCGGCCCGGCAGCAGCACCAGGCCTTCGACGAGGCGACGCTGGCGATGGACAACGCGCGGCTGTCGCTCGCGGTGCTGCTGTTCCCCACGTTCAGCGAAAACTTCTCGGTCGTCGATGACATGCAGAGCGGGCCGGCGCTGCCGCCCTTCGGCGACGTGCGGGCGATGGCCGAACGAGGCAACCCCGATCTCCGCGCAGCCGGCGAGTTGCTCCGCGCCGCGGGCGCCGATGTGCGGCTCGCGAAGAACGCGCTCCTCCCAAGCATCGCCGTCGATGCCGTGTACGGCATCGAGGCGAACGAGTTTGCGCTTCACAGTGTGTACGTCGCGAGTCCGGAGCTGGGCGTGCTGCCGAATCTTGGCTACGCCGTCACCGTCAATCTCTCGGTTCCGCTCTGGGACTGGGGCGGGCTGCGAAGCAAAGTGCATCAGAGCGAGACGCGCCAGCGCCAGGCGGCGGTGGTCCTGAGCCAGACGCAGCGTCAGCTCGTGAGCAACCTGTACTCGATGTACAACGAAGCGCTCACGGCGCGTGACGCCGTCGACAACCTCCGCCGCGCCGCGGAGCTCTCGGCGGAAAGCCTGCGGCTCACGGCGCTGCGCTATCAGGCGGGCGAATCGACCGCGTTTGAAATGGTGGACGCGCAGAACACGCTGGTGCAGGCGCGCAACGCGGCCGACGATGCCGAAGCGCGGTACCGCGTGGCGATTGCCGAGCTGCAGACGCTCACGGGATCATTCTGATGTCCAGCCGGATTGCGGTCGCGATGCTCGCCGCCGTGCTGATTGCAGGCTGCGGCGGCAGGAAAGAAGAAGAGGCCACGCCGGTCGTCACCGTCGACGTGGCGCCCGTGCTGCTCCAGAAGATCCAGCGGACCATCCGCGCGGACGGCCTGCTCTATCCGCGGCAGCAGGCGGCCGTGGTGCCGAAAATCACCGCGCCCGTGAAGAAGACGTACGTGCAGCGCGGCGCCCGCGTGCGCGCCGGCCAGCTGCTCGTCGAGCTCGAGAACAGCGACCTCGCCGCCGCGGCGAACGAGAGCCGCGCGTCGCTCGCGCAGGCGGAGGCCGCGTTCGAGATGACGTCGAAAGCGACCGTACCGGAGGATCTGCTGAAGGCCGAACTCGACTCCAAAGCCGCGAAGGACGCGGTGGACGCGCTGCAGTCGATCTTCGACAACCGGCAGCGGCTGTTTCGCGAAGGCGCGATCGCGCAGAAGGACGTCAACGACGCGCAGGTGGCGCTCAGCCAGGCCCGCACGCAATACGAGACCGCGCGCAAGCATCTCGACGACCTGCAGTCGTTCGCCACCGAGCAGGCGCAGAAGGCCGCGAGCGCACAGCGTGACGCGGCACGCGGCCGCAACGAATCGGCGCAGGCGCAGCTCGCGTACTCGCGCATCACGAGCCCTATCGACGGCGTCGTCACCGACCTGCCGTTTTATCCGGGCGAAACGGCGCCGGTCGGCGCGCCCGTCATCACCGTGATGGATCTCTCGCGCGTGATCGCGCGCACGCACGTCTCGCAGCTCGACGCGGCGCAGATCGCCGTCGGCAACGACGCGCAGCTCGTCGGACCGGATGGCGTTCCGACGGCCGCGAAGGTCACGCAGGTCAGTCCCGCGCTCGACGCCGCGAACACGACCGTCGAGATCTGGGTCGAGGCCGACAACCGGGACGGGAAGCTGCGCCCCGGCTCGGGCCTGCGCGTCGAGATCATCGCGAAGACGGTGCCGAACGCGCTCGTGATTCCGCAGCAGGCGATCATGACCAGCCCGCAAGGCGCGACATTCGCGATCCTCATCGACAAGGACAACAAGCCGCATCTCCGGAAGATTGCCGTCGGCATTCGTGACGCCGGCAAGGCGCAGGTCACCGACGGCCTCACGAGCGGCGATCGCGTCGCGACGACGGGCGCCTACGAGCTGTTCAAGCTCGAGACCGAAGTGCTCGAAAGAACCAAAGTGCAGATCGCGCCGACGAAGGAAGTCGAAGAGCCCGAGGAATCGTGAACCCCGAGCACTCTGAGAACCTCGAGAACCCCGATCACTACTGGTTCGCGCGCCATTCCAAGTCGATCATCTTCCTGATCGGCATCCTCACCGTGATCGGCGTGTGGCAGGCGTTCACGCTGCCGGTCGCCGTGTTTCCGACGACGAACTTTCCGCGCGTGATTGTCGGCGTGGACAACGGCGTGATGCCCATCGAGCAGATGGAGGTGTCGATTACGCGTCCGCTCGAGCAGGCCGTTCGCACCGTCCCTGGCCTTGAAAGCGTGCGGTCGATTACCAGCCGCGGCTCGGCGGAAATCGACCTCTCCTTCAACTGGACGGCGAACATGCTCGAGACGCTGCAGATGGTCGATGCGGCCATCTCGCGCGTACAGAGCAGCCTGCCGTCCACCGTGCAGATCCAGACGCACCGCCTCGACTTCTCGAGCTTCCCGATCATCGGCTACAGCCTGACGTCGGCCAGCGTGTCGCAGAAAGATCTCTGGGAGGTGGCGACGTACGACATCAAGCCGCGGCTCAGCAGCCTGCCCGGCGTCGCGAGCGTGCTGGTGCAGGGCGGGCAACGCCCCGAATTCCACGTCGTCGTCGATCCCGCGCGGATGCTGCGCGCAAAAACCTCGATCGCCGACATCGTCAACGCCGTCAACCGCACGAACATCATCGACTCGCCGGGCCTGCTCAACCGCAATCATCAGCTGTTTCTCGGGCTCGTCACCGCGCAGGCGCACAGCCCGGAAGATGTCGGACAGGTCGTCATCAAGCACGTCAACAACATCCCGATTCACGTGCAGGACGTCGGCACCGTGACGCCCGCGGTCGAGCCCGTCTATACGGTGGTCAGCGCCAACGGCAGGCCCGCCGTGCTGCTGAGCGTCAACCGGCAGCCCGACAGCAACACGGTGCAGGTCGCGGACGAAGTTCACGACGAGATGGCGGCGATCAGGCGGACGCTGCCCGCCGGCATCGAGATGCAGCCGTTCTACGACCAGGCGGACATCGTCCAGGCATCCATCAGCAGCGTGCGTGACGCGATCGTCATCGGGCTGTTTCTCGCCGGCCTGATCATCTGGCTGTTCCTTCGCGACTGGGGCACCGCCGTCATGACCGGCCTCGTCGTGCCCGTGACGATGGTCGTGACGTTCATCGCGATGAAGATCCTCGGGCAGAGCTTCAACCTGATGACGCTCGGCGGCCTGGCCGCGGCCGTCGGCCTCGTCATCGACGACAAGATCGTCGTCGTCGAAAACATCGTGCTGCACCGGGACAAAGGGGAGGGACCGCTGCAGGCGACGGCGAGCGCACTGAAGGAAATCACCGTCCCGCTCATCGGATCGACGCTGACGCCCATCGTCGTGTTTCTGCCGCTCATCACGATCACGGGCGTGACCGGATCGTTTTTCAGCGCGCTGGCAATCGCGATGAGCGTCTCGCTGCTGTCGTCGCTGGTGCTGGCCCTCGTCTGGACCAGCAACCTCGGGTCGCATCTCATCCGGCGGAGCCAGCACGGGGCCCACGAAGAAGCGCCGCCCGGCGGGCTGTTCAGCCGCGTCCTCGACTTCTATGAGCGGATGATCCGCCGGTCGCTCCATCATCCGATCGCGCTGGCCGGGCTCTGCGTCGTCCTGATTGCGGCGTCGTACGCGTCGTATCGCGGGCTCGGCAGCGACCTGCTGCCGGAGTTCGACGAAGGCGGATTCATCATCGACTACGTGATGCCGCCGGGCAGCTCGCTGCAGGAAACGGATCGCGTGCTGCGCAGCATCGAGGGCATTCTTCGTGCGACACCGGAGGTCGAGAGCACGTCGCGCCGCACGGGACTCGAGCTCGGCTTCGCCGCCGTCACCGAGCCGAACACCGGCGACATCGCCGTGAAGCTGAAGGCGAAGCGCAGCCGCGACGTGGACGGGATCATCAGCGAGGTCCGCGCGAAGGTCACGGCGTCGCAGCCGGGCCTCGACGTCGAGTTCATCCAGAAGCTGCAGGACATGATCGGCGACCTTACCGGGGCGCCAGAACCTGTCGTCGTGAAGCTGTTCTCACAGGATCCCGATCTGCTCGCGACGTGGGCGCCTCAGGTCGCCGACGCGTTCGGCAAGGTGAGGATCGGCGGCAAGACGCCGATTGTGGACATCGCGGACGGCATCGAAAAGACGACGAGCGGCCCGGCGGTGCGATTTACCGTGAATCCCGAAGCCACCGACCGCGCCGGCTTCACGCCCGAGGAGCTCGGCACCGTCGGCGTCGCGATGGTGGAAGGCGAACCCGCGACGGCGCCGGTGCTGATGAACGGCCGGCCCTATCCGGTGCGCGTGCGCTTCCCGGCGGCGACGCGCGCGTCGCTCGAAGCGATGAGCAGCACGATGCTCGTCAGCTCGAACGGATCGACGGCGACACTCGGATCGCTGACGACCATCGATGAGCTGCCTGGCCAGACCGAGATCCGGCGCGAGAACCTCCAGCGGCTGGTCGAGGTGACCGCCCGCCTCGAAGGGGTGGACATGGGCACCGGCATCGCGGCGGTGCAGAAGACGGTCGCCGACCTGAAGATGCCGCCGTCGATCAGGGTCGAGTACGGCGGCACGTACAAGGAGCAGCAGAAGTCGTTCCGCGATCTCAGCGTCGTGCTCGCGCTGGCTGTCGTGCTGATCTTTCTGGTGCTGCTCTTCGAGTTCCGATCCTTCACGGCGCCGGTCGCCATCCTGTCGTCGGCGATCCTGTCCACGTCAGGCGTCCTGTTCGCGTTGCTCATCACACGGACGACGCTCAACGTGTCGTCGTTCATGGGCCTCATCATGGTCGTCGGCATCGTCGCGAAGAACGGGATCCTGCTGCTCGACGCGAACGTGAAGTTCCGTGCGGAGGGCATGCCGCTCGAGGAAGCGATCGTCCACGCCGGACGCCGCCGGCTGCGGCCGATCGTCATGACGGCGCTCGCCGCCGTCGCGGGGATGCTGCCGCTCGCGCTGGCGATTGGCGCCGGGTCGCAGATGCTGCAGCCGCTCGCCATCGCCGTCATCGGCGGCATCCTGATTTCGATGGTGCTGTCGCTCATCGTCACGCCCGCGATTCAATATTTTCTGGAGCGATAATTTCCGGCGGCGCTATAATTTCCTCGCGCCTATGATTGCCCGCGCTTAGCGCTCTCCACTTTCCCTTCAAACAATTTTGAAGACTGACGCGCACGACGTCTGTCGTGGTGTGTCTGGCGGAGCAATCAATGGACCTGCGTTTGCCCGGTTGGAACGCGCATTGGCGCGATCTGTTCGAACCGTACGTCTCTCAACGTCTCACTCCCGGCCGCGTTGTCGCGGAACATCGCGACGCGTACCGCATCGAAACCGAACATGGCGAGCGTGCCGGCGCGCTCGCGGGACGGCTGCGTCATCATGCGACGCGCCGCTCCGAGCTGCCTGCCGTCGGCGATTTCGTGGCTGTCCGCCTGGCCGAGGTCGCCGGCCCCTCCGTCATCGACGCCGTGCTGCCACGCCGGACGGCGCTCGTGCGGCGCGCTGCCGGCGATCGCCCTGACGACCAGATCATCGCCGCCAACCTCGACATCGTCTTCGTGATGCTCGGTCTCGATCACGACTTCAATGTCCGCCGTGTCGAGCGTTACCTTGCGGCGGTGTGGGAAAGCGGCGCGAATCCGGTGGTGTTGCTGAACAAGTCCGACTTGTGCGACGACCTCGACGCGCGCGTCGACGCGCTGCAGCGCGTCGCGATGGGCGTTGGCATTCATGTCGTCAGCGCGCTGACGGCAGACGGCATCGGCGCCCTTCAACCCTACTTACAGGAAGGACTGACGGTAGGCGTTGTCGGCTCGTCCGGCGCCGGCAAGTCGACGCTGCTCAATCGCCTGCTCGGGCGCGATGTGCAGGCGACCAGCGACGTCCGCGAACACGACAGCCGCGGCCGGCATACGACGACGCATCGCGAGCTGTTCGTGCTGCCGGGCGGCGGGATCGTCATCGACACGCCGGGGATGCGCGAGTTTCAGCTGTCGAGCGCGGGCGAGGTCAGCGGTGTCGAATCGGTGTTCGCGGACATCGAGGCGCTGGCCGCGCAGTGCCGGTTCGGCGACTGCGCGCACGCGCGCGAGCCCGGATGTGCCGTTCGCGAGGCCGTGGCGCGCGGACACCTCGACGCCGATCGGCTGGCGTCGTACGAAAAGCTGTTGAAGGAGCTGCGCTATGAGGCGTCGCGGGACGATCCGTCGGCGGCGAGGGAACGCAAACGCCTGGGACGGATCGGCTCGAAGGAGATCAAACGGATGAACCGCGAGGGAAAGCGGTGACGGCTGCCCTGTGACTATTCCTTCTCGGGGGCCTTCTTCTTCACGGCGCGCTTGCGCGGCGTTTTCTTCGGCGCGGGCTCGTTGGTCGGCTGCAACGTCACGAGCTTCGACGAGAAAACCTTGCGCCCGTGCTCGTCGAATTCGATCACCGTGTGGTGCTCGTTGACTTCGACGAGCGTGCCGTTGCCGTACGTGGCCTGCGCCACGCGGTCGCCTTTGGTCCAAGACTTCATCTATTTACCACCGTGGTTCGCGGCGCCCGCCGGCGTTGCCGCCGCGATTGCCGTAGCCGCCCCCGCCGCCAAAGCCGCCTTCAGGTTTCGGGCGGGCTTCGTTGACGGTGAGCGCGCGGCCGCCCATCTGAAACTGGTTGAATTCCGTGGCCGCCTTCTGTGCTTCTTCGTCGGTGGCCATTTCGACGAAGGCGAATCCGCGCGCGCGGCCCGTGGCCGCGTCACGCATGACGCGGACCGATTCCACGTTGCCCGCCTTGCTGAAGAGCTCCTGGAGTTCCGTTTCTCCCGTGCTGTAGGGAAGGTTGCCGACGTAAAGTCTGCGTCCCATACCGTGCTCCTCGTTCCAGGGGCGGCAGCGCCAGAGCTAAGCAGTCGTGTGCGAGAAGAACGAGTCAGAGGCTCGATCGGCTCAGGCGACGGGCGAAGCGGGCGGGGCGACCACTGAGGGGGCGTAGTCTATCAACCCTCTATAACCCCACGCAAGCCCAGCAAGGAAACAGGAGACGGGCGATCTCAGGCTGACGTGTATCACCGCCCGGAGCGCTTGACCATCTCAAGAACGACGGCGTCCGGCACATTCGCGGCTTTCAACTGGCGCAGACCCTCGGGCGAGGTGTCGAACGCGCAGTCAGACGCGGCGATTTTCGCCACGATAATCGACGTGGAGATGTCGAGCGCCACCATCGACACGACGTCGGCGT
>Ga0153915_10007194_pt1 | contig 10485 bp, 5 predicted proteins | sample Opewatmetagenome_2_FD_107003 | JGI IMG/M metagenome (GOLD analysis project Ga0153915, IMG submission 107003) | Freshwater wetland microbial communities from Ohio, USA - Open water 3 Core 3 Depth 3 metaG | ecosystem: Environmental > Aquatic > Freshwater > Wetlands | place: USA: Ohio, Lake Erie... | reverse complement strand
CACTGGTGACCCCCACCTCGCAGATTGTCGGGGTTCAGGCGGTTTTGAATGTTTTATTTGGTCGGTATAAGATGGTCTCGATGGAGACGCAGGACTATGTGTATGGGCTTTATGGGAGGCCACCGGTAGCTATACCGGATGAGATTAAGAAGTTGGTGCTTAAGGGGTACAAGAGAGGCAAGGAGCCGATTACGTGTCGGCCTGCGGATTTGATAGGGCCGGAGTTGGAGAGGGCGAAGGAGGAGACTAAGGGATTGGCCAAAGACCTGTGCGATACCCTTATTTATGCGCTTTATCCAAAGACGGGGGTAGAGTTTTTGAAGTGGAAGTATGGATTGGAGCCTATGCCGGATAAGGTGAAGCCCAAGACCTTAGAGGAGGTGAAACGAGAGGATGAAGCCATGGCGAAGGCCAAAGCTGAAGCCCAAAAGAAAACAGCTTAAAACAGAAGAGGCCCCTGAAAGGGGCCTCAATTTAAAATTTTCCATCTTGCCGATTAACTCAATAATAAACTGAGTTCCTAACCAACTCCCATTTCCTATTTCCTGCCTCGCATTTTCTATTAATTCTCACTTCCCATTTCCCATTTGTTAGTCCCTACATCTCATTTCCTATTTTCCATTTATCATTATTGCGGTGGTTGCCAGTAATGGGACAGTATAGTCTGGACATCTGTTGGCTTGTTCTGAATTAACTGTGTCCAACTCATCCCTGTTTGTGTGGAAAACCCTGCCATCTCCTGAATCAGTAAAGCCACGCTCGATGAAAGGAGCTGCCTGCCATCTGCCGCCTCAAACACCTCCACCTGATAGGCACTACTTAGGTTTTGATTCTGAACAGTAAGAAGATCCGAAGCATTGTATATCTGAACTTTGAGGTCGTTTCCACTGTTGACAAAGATGAGGTCTAAAGGATTTAACCCTGAATTAAATTTCACTTTATCACTATTACCTGTGGTCGTATCATAGTCATTGATCGTATCGGACGCATAACCACGTGCAAAAAGGTATGTGTCATTACCAGTCTCACCTTTGAGCGTATCGTTTCCCGCTCCTCCATCAAGCGTGTCGTTCCCGGATCCCCCCGTGAGGGTATTAGCTCCAGTATTTCCGGTCAGAACATTATCTAATGTATTCCCTGTACCATTGATGGCGCTTGTTCCACTTAAAGTCAGATTCTCAACGTTTGCATTTAAGGTGTAGGTGATTGAGCTTTGTACCTTATCTGTGCCCTCATTCAGGGCTTCAGTTACGACATCTCCTGTGTTGTCTACTACGTAGGTATCATTGCCTAATCCACCAATTAATGTATCTGCTCCCGTTCCGCCGCTCATTGTATCATTCCCTATTCCGCCCGTAAGTGTATTGGCCCCACTATTCCCGGTCAGGACATTGTCCAATGTATTGCCCGTCCCATTGATAGCACTTGATCCGGTTAAGGTAAGGTTTTCAACGTTTGCATTTAGGGTATAAGCAATTGAGCTTTGAATAGTGTCAGTCCCTTCATTAATAGCTTCTGTCACTATATCCCCTGTATTGTCCACTACATAGGTATCATTCCCCAATCCTCCGATTAATGTATCTGCTCCCGTTCCGCCGCTCAGTGTATCATTCCCTATTCCACCTATAAGTGTATTGGCTCCACTATTACCCGTAAGCACATTGTCTAATGCATTCCCTGTTCCATTGATTGCACTACTGCCAGTTAAGGCCAGATTTTCAACATTTGAACTCAAGGCATAGGTAATGGAGGTTTGGACTGTATCTGTCCCTTCGTTCAGGGCTTCAGTTACGACATCGCCTGCGTTGTCCACCACATAGGTATCATTGCCCAAGCCTCCGATAAGAGTATCAGCACCTGTGCTTCCGTTCAGCGTATCATTCCCCAAACTACCTGTAAGGATGTTAGAAGCACTGTTGCCCGTAATTGAGTTGTTCAATTCATTACCAGTACCATTGATGGCACTGCTTCCTGTCAGGGTGAGGTTCTCTAAGTTTGAACCAAGAGAATAAGTAATAGAACTCTGTACTGTGTCTGTACCTTCGTTCAGGTTTTCAACAACAGTATCCCCAGTCCCTATTACGTAAGTGTCATTGCCCAATCCTCCGGTCAGAGTATTTGCAGCACTATTGCCTGTCAATGTATTGTTCAGGGAGTTGCCCGTACCTTTGAGGGCGCTCGTCCCAGTTAGGGTTAAATTCTCAACGTTTGCATTTAAGGTATAGGTGATTGAGCTCTGCACGGTGTCTGTGCCCTCATTCAGGGCCTCAGTTACAACATCCCCTGTGTTGTCCACCACATAAGTATCATTGCCCAAACCACCAGTGAGAGAATCAGCCCCAGCTCCGCCATTGAGGGTGTCATTGCCTGCATTCCCTGTGAGGGTATTGGCTGCACTGTTTCCAGTCAGAACATTGTTCAGTTCGTTTCCTGTTCCGTTGATCGCTGAAGTGCCAGTGAGAGTCAGATTCTCAAGATTTGAACCCAGGGTGTAGGTCATTGAGCTCTGGACCGTATCCGTACCTTGATTTAAGTTCTCAGTGATTATGTCTCCGGTATTGTCCACGACATAGGTATCATTTCCTGCACCACCGATCATCGTATCAGCACCTGAACCACCAGTGAGCGTATTTGCAGCACTGTTTCCGGTCAATACATTGTTTAAAGCATTCCCAGTAGCATTGATTGCGCTTGACCCGGTTAAGGTAAGATTTTCCACATTTGCCCCTAAGGTGTAACTAATTGAGCTCTGAACTGTATCTATCCCTCCCCCAGAACTTTCCGTCACTACGTCCCCAGTGTTATCAACCACATAGGTATCATCTCCTAATCCTCCCGACATCGTATCTGCACCTGTACCGCCACTAAGTGTATTTGCGCCACTATTTCCGGTCAGGACATTATTCAAAGTGTTTCCTGTTGCGTTGATATTTCCTGTTCCAGTTAAGGTCAGGTTCTCAACATTGGCGCCCAGAGTGTAGGTTATTGAGCTCTGGACCGTGTCTGTGCCCTGGTTCGCAATCTCCGTAATTATGTCACCAGTATTGTCCACAACATATATATCGTTCCCCCAGCCACCTATCATGGTATCAATGCCTGCACCACCATCAAGAATATTGGCGGCACTATTTCCTGTGAGCACATTATTTAACTCATTGCCGGTTCCATTTATGCCCAAATATCCGGTCAATGTTAGATTCTCAATATTTGCTCCCAGGGTATAAGTAATCGAGCTTTGCACTGTATCAATCCCTTCATTAAGTGCTTCAGTCAGTATGTCTGCTGTATCATCCACCACATAAGTATCGTCACCTAAGCCACCAATTAAGGTGTCAACACCGACTCCACCATCAAGGGTATCATTACCCTCCCCCCCATAGATCACATCATCTCCGCCGTTGCCGTTCAAGGTATCATTGCCTCCATATCCGTAAAGCTGCTCTGCCATATCAATGGAATAAGATCCAGAGAGAATATCATCCCCTGATGTCCCAAATATATTAGCAGAGAGATTTGTCACCTCCTGGGTTGTCAGTACCACACCATCCCCAAACTCCACTCTCTCCACGTGATAAGAATCGCCCTTCATCCAGTCCTTAACTATTACTTCATCCGATGTCCCTCTAATCCGAAAGATTACATCGTCTCCATTATGAGTTATTTCCACATCAGAACGAGCCACATCCGACGCAAACCTCAACGTATCCACATTTCCCACAGTCGCATCATTCTCCCCTATCGTATCCACCCCTGAATTACGGCCAAAAAGATAAATATCATCTCCTGCACCGCCGTCCATGTAGTCATTTCCTGGGCCTCCATCAAGAGTATCATTGCCTTCCTCACCATAAAGGTAATCATTATCCAAGCCCCCAACTAATGTGTCGGCACCAAGTGAACCATAAAGATAGTCTCCTCCCGACTGTCCATAGAGCGTATCATCCCCATTTCCTCCATAAAGTTCATCATCACCATCTCCGCCATCAAGCATATCATTCTCAACACTGCCATGAAGAGAATCATTGCCTCCTTCCCCGTAAATCCGATCCGCCATCCACCATGGACCCGCAAGATACTCACTATTCGAAGTGCCTCGAATTTCTGTTAAAAAATCAATCAGTCCCTGGCCTGTTAATGCGGTCCCATCCCCAAACTCAATCTCATCCAATTGGTAAGAAAGATCGTCCTTCCAGTCATATACGATCACTTCATCGGATGTCCCTTTTATTCGAAAGATCATATCTCCTGCCCATGTAAATCCAACTTCAACGTCCGAGCGGTTCAAATCCTTAAACCGTAGCGTATCAAAACCCCCGTCCTCAAAGATCGAAACATTCCCGTAACCACGGCCAAAGATATAAACATCGTCGCCCATCCCACCCGTTAAAAATTGATAACCATAGCCGTCACCTGGTCCCGCATCGAGGGTATCATTGCCATCTTCACCATAAAGCTTATCATTGCCTGAATCGCCAAATAAAATGTCCGCTCCTGTTCCACCCCAAAGTACATCGTTACCTGCACCACCATAAAGGACATCATCATTATCTCCCCCATAAAGCTCATCGTCTCCATCCCCAGCATCGAGGATATCGTTCCCACCAACACCGGAGAGCCAATCGTTCCCCTCATTACCGTGCAAAGCATCATTTCCTTCCCCACCGTAAAGAATATCGTTTCCAGCATAACCTCGAATCGCATCTTCATCGTTTGTTCCATATATAGATTCGCCGTTCGTTGTTCCCTCCATTACATTTTTCCCTGTCGAGTCGATGACCCAAGCAAATTCTTCACTCTGGGTTGCAAAGGCTTCTCTGAAGCCCAAATAACCTAATAAGTCTTCGGCGTGGAGGCAACGAATTGAATGTGCAAATTCACCCAAGGCCTTTTTCCCACTCACTTCATCTGTTGCAATTCGATTTTGCAGTTCGGTAATCACTGCACTCAGGTCACCTTTTAGGCTTTGTGTTGCTTCATCCCATGTGTACAGAATCCCATCGTAAAGGTCTTTGAGATGAGTTTGAGACATAAGCGCAGCATAAGACATCTCAAAAATCCCTTTGTAAGACTGGTTTAATACCGTAGCGGCGTATACATTAGGATTGGAACTGTTCCCTACACCTACAAATGCCTGACCAAAAAACTTTTCCAAAACTGACAACTTACGGGCATCCATATTGGGGCCACGACTGGTGGGGTTAATGCCATCGCTTCCAGTCCACTTAAAAAGGATCTGATCCATTAGGCTATTGCGAACATTTGGATCAGTATTAGCCATAAATTGCTCTACCAGTGACTTTAACTGTCCACTTGTATCTCTTGCCATTGCCTGCTGCAAATCATAGACATTCCCATAACCTTTTAAATCTGGAAGGGCTGCGATACCAGGAGACACATCCAACCATTCATTAGCAATAGTGTATTTTGGGTCATGCCTAAATGAGTAATCGTCAATCTGGCCCGTGGTCATATCCGATTTTTCAAAGGTCCCTGCCATTATCAAAGTGTTACCATTCGGATCTGTCACGTTAGCATTAGTATAACCTGTATTGAGCCCAGTAATACCCAGTTCGTCAAGGGTATAAAGCTCATAATCATTGGAATATCCATCTCCATTATAATCCTGCCATACCTTAAGATTAGACCAAACGGAATCACTTAAGTCGATCCTTCCGTCCGCATTATCATCCCACTCAGCCAAAGCTTGGAATCCATCGGCAGCGCGGCTACTATTCTTAAGAATCGTATTGTTCCCAAATAGCTCTCTACCATTATTAATTCGTCCATCTCCATTTCTGTCCCATACCAACAGCCCATCATCCGATGCAGCCCATCCTGTCTGCTCCGCAAAACCATTGGCATCATGATCAAAATGGGCCCCATCGGTCACGCTTGTCGTCTCAACCCCATCTCCATCCAAATCCAAAATCAAAGGGCATGGAGGTTGTGGTGGAGGGTTGGTTGCGAGAGCGATCGTGTATAGCCCAAATGCAGATGAGAATTTTCCTTCCGCAGCATCAAAAAAATTCCATTCAATTCTTCTTGGATCTGTTGTATCGTAATATCCCTCCCTCTGTTGAACAGCATCCATGTATCGCTCTCGCAGTTCAGTCGTCCCAAATTGTCTTAGAAGAGTATCTTCAGTTATTTCGGGGGTCAATTCTCTCATCTGTCTACAAACGTAGTCAATATACCTTTCCGTATCAGGAGTACTCACCGATTTATTTCCATTAACCCATTGTTGAATGGCCTCGCGGATTGTTAAATTATAATATGTCGAACCCGTACCCTGACCATCATCCCCCCATAGGCGACATCTCATAGCATCTCTTCCTGTCGTATAATCTGGGAATATTGCAAAATTGTTTTTAGGTCCGTTGTCTTCTCCGATGGCTCCGTGGGCTCTCGCAAAAGGACCTATTTCAATATTCCCGGGGTTATTATCTCGCCAAGGCCGACTTCCCGTTACTATTTGACAATTTCCCATTCCATCGAAATAATATGTAGGGCGACCTTTACGTCCAAACGCAAATGTCCATGTCATAATACTCGCCTCCTTTGTTTAATTATTGATTATTTCGTCACACACCTTTTTGACCTTCCCTTAAAGATCGTTACCCAGCCCTTCTCGTTACGATGGGCCAAAAGTTCATACTGGTTAGGCCTGCATGCATATTGAACGTATTTCATCGGATAACATGAAAGCACCAAAGCTGCAGGCCGTCGTTCACCAATATTAAAAAACCCCAAAATATATGCATAGCCATCGTACCAGATGCCATTCTGAAAAGAGGGCCACAAAATCTCTCCCAACCCGTTATCAAATAAAATAAAAAACATATTAAAAGAATGATAAGTAACTCGTTTGTTTTTTTGACCTCCTTTATATTCATAACCCATAAGAACTCCAAAATGGCCTATTAAATCAGGCTTGCCATTCCCATCCAAATCAATAGATAGAATCGTCTCTGAGGCCCCCGGGCCTCTCACCAGCCGTTCAAAACCTTCCACACCGATCGCTGGTTTTTTCAGGCGCTCGCGCATTTTCTCAAATTCCAACCGCCCAATTTCTTTCAACTTTTCTACAAGTTCCTCTGTTATCTCGCCATTTCCTCTTTTCTCTTTATAGATCAATCCATCATCTTTTCTTGCCAACGCAAAAAGGGTTGTACCAAATCCAATTCCAGTGTCTTCCCCTACCTCTAACGAAGGGGACCTGTAACACTCTCCCCCCTCGTAAACTGCTGACCCCCATAACTCGTCTTTACAACGATCAGACCCACCAACCTTCATTGACAGATCGCTTAAAGTTCCCACTTGTCTTTCTCTACAGTAAACCGGGAAAACCTTCCCTTTGAACCATTTCTGGCTGAAGGCCTCAAACCCTAATCTACCTATTTCTTCAGAGGGGTCTCTTAAACGGCCATCTTTATATATAAAAATGGGCTCAACTGCATTGTATACTCCCTGAGGCACCGTGCTTCTTTCTCCTTCATTCCACCGAAATAGGGAAAGCATATTTTCTTGAAATTTATATGAGCTTTCAATAGGGTAAATTTTCTTATTAATCCCCTGAGCCAAAACATCTCCTCCAATTGAATTGGTTCGAAATGCTTGATTAATCCCAAGAAATGAGATGCCTATTATTAAGGCCGTTGAAAGAAAAAATAGTCCAAAGATTGTTAAGGCTTTACTTTCTATCGGTCTTTTCATTCCAACCTCCAAAGAATCACTATTTTGAAGTGAAGTTTATAACCTGGCAACAATCCAAAACTATTTAGATTTTCGCCAACTTCACAATTAAATAAATAAAAAAGCCCTTATAGTCCAATATCCTCCTGTTTATGGCAGGGAAATTAGAACTACAAGGGCTTTCTTTTTTGGCTGGTTAGGACCCATCTCTTCACCCCCACCCTAATGGTCCTGGTTAGCCTAATTCAATTAACAAACTCCGCTTATGTCATAGCCGTATTTAATATCCAATCTGAAATGAATGTCAATATTATTGTTGCTTTGTGAAAAGAAACTCATCTCCGGTCAGATGTCGTAAATCACGCTAACATAAATGACGGGCGATAGAAGAATGACATTCTCGGCACTTTAGTGCTTTTTCAACACTCTAACAAGATCCGACCCACAGCCTCGACACCATTGTCAAAGCCAAAGCTGAGGCTCAAGGAAAAACAGCCTAAAACAGAAGAGGCCCCTTCAAAGAGGCCTCTTTCCTACATATTCCTCTCTCTTAAATTCTTCAATTTAAATTAACGTTACCAACGTTTTGGAAACATCTTTAGAAAGATATCATAAGGTTCATTTGATTTTTTGCATTTGAATAGGCCTTCGATTTCAAGGAGATCAAAACCTGAATACTTTTTGGGGTCAAGGGCTATACCAAATCTTTGATCAATACGTTTGACAAGATATTCTCGTAGAGCTTGGTCATAGGATAAGTATTCGGGGTCCTGAAACCCTGCAAAGGATTTTCCATCATAGGCTGCTATTCGAGTCGGCATTCCAGCCTCCTTGGGAAAGGTGAGAGAAGCAGTAAAACCAATCCCTAAGATAATGAAAAGTGACCCTAAAAACCATTTTGACTTCATAAAAACATCACCTCCAATCTTTACACCATATTCATTTTTACCCCGTAGAAAGCCCCACCATTTATGGTGAAGAAGAAGAAAAAATGTTCATTCCTTATTGAGGGTGGGTTTCAAAGCCCCGCCCTTTCTAACGGGGTTTACCCAATTTGAAATGGAAATATAGAATTAATATCAGAACGGATGGCCGATTTTTTTCTGACGAACAAGTTAGGATGAACTGATGGAAGTGGTCTGACTCTCTCCTTCGATATATTTTATCAATGTCTCGAAAATCTTATCCTCGATCAGACCCACTTTGTGAAGCCAAATCATGGCATCTGAAATTTTAAACAGGACATGGGGTTCAATCCGAGTTGTCCGGAGTCTCTGCTGACCCCCTTGCTCCCGATCCAAAAGAACCACCAGTTCGTTGACCACCCCTCCCTGATCTCTGATCACCTCTGCTGTCTCAATGACACTTTCACCTGTGGTGATGAGATCATCGATAATCAGAACACGATCATTACGTTCGAGAATGCCCTCAACCTTCTTTCTCACCCCATGTTCCTTCCTGGCCTGTCGGTAATAGATAAGGGGAATCCCCAATTTCTGGCTCACTACGGTTGCGAAAGGGACCCCTGCGGTGGGAACTCCCAAAATCTTGTCGATTCGACCCTTCCCAATCTCATTGAGGATGATTCGGGTCAAAGAATTGGCAATCCAGTCCATCGTGGTCGGACTGGAGATCGTTTGCCTGAGGTCAATATAGTAAGGGCTCTTCTTCCCAGAAGCTAATATATAATCTCCAAATTTGATCGCATTGTTCTTGATCAGGAGAATACCAACCTGTTTCATGAGGAAGAGCTTTTCCTCTTCCCAAACCTTTTGTTCAATATCTTCAAGTCTCAAGATCATGATTCACCTTTTATATAAAATTCTTCACAAAGTCAAGAAAAATCAAGGAGTTCTTCCAAAAACCATCGAGAGCAAGGCCATTCGTACGAAGACACCGTTTCTAACCTGCCTGAAATAGGCAGCTCCGGAATAGGTATCCACTTCTGGGGTAATCTCATCCACCCTTGGAAGAGGATGAAGAATGGTCATTTTCTTTTTCAATTTCTTGAGAAACTCTTCATTAATGATGTAGCTGCCCTTTAGTTTTTCGTACTTGGACAGGTCAGTGAATCTCTCCTTCTGAATCCGGGTCATATAAATGAGATTACTCGCATTGCTTGCTTTCAACATATCTTCTGTCTCTTCGATCTCGATGCCTTTTTGTTTGAGATGATTGATAATCTCCTCGGGCATCCGAAGACTACTGGGCGAGACAAAATAGAGCCTTATCTTAAAAAGAGATAAAAGTTCAGCCAACGCATGGACCGTCCGTCCGTTCTTTAAATCTCCGATCATGGAGATCGTCAAATTTTTGAGAGAACCCAGTTCCTTCTGAATCGTATAGATATCGAGAAGGGCCTGGGTGGGGTGCTGCCCTGTCCCATCCCCTGCATTGATGACAGGAATGGGAACTGCATCAGCTGCCTCTCTGGCTGATCCAGTACGTGGGTGGCGAATCACGATCACATCCGCATATTGGGAGACTGTCCTCACGGTATCCATCAAAGTCTCACCTTTTGCAACCGAGGAACTCTCTACCGAACCCATGCTGATCACCCCCCCTCCTAAACGCTGCATGGCTGTCTCAAAGGAGAGTCGGGTCCGCGTACTTGGCTCATAGAAAAGAGTCGCTAAAATCTTTCCCTTCAATAGAGTCAGAGAATCTTTTTTCTTAAGTTCCTTCTCAAAATTGGATGTAACCTTGATGATGGCTTCAATGTCCTTTTTAGAAAATTGATTTCCATGCAAGATATCTTTCCCTTTTAGATTAGTCATTCTTCAAACCTCCCTT
>Ga0153915_10007193_pt1 | contig 10486 bp, 7 predicted proteins | sample Opewatmetagenome_2_FD_107003 | JGI IMG/M metagenome (GOLD analysis project Ga0153915, IMG submission 107003) | Freshwater wetland microbial communities from Ohio, USA - Open water 3 Core 3 Depth 3 metaG | ecosystem: Environmental > Aquatic > Freshwater > Wetlands | place: USA: Ohio, Lake Erie... | reverse complement strand
GGATTTGACTTTTGTTATGACAAGGATCTCCTGTATGATCGTCTGGCGCGAGGGACGGCAGACTCGTTGCTTCAGCACCTGAAGGGTGCGGGTCCTGATTTTCAGAGACACCTGATCCATTTCATTGAGAATCACGACGAGCCGCCTGCCCCGGATATATTCAGGCCTCAGGAAAGACTTTGGATGGCCGCCGTTGCAACGGCTACCCTTCCGGGGGCTTCCCTCTGGCACGCCGGGCAGTTTGAAGGTCGCTGGGGCAAGGCCCCGGTCCAGCTGGGCCGGTCTGTCTCGGTCAGACAGTTCTATCAAGGCCTGCTCAGGGTCACCGACCGTCCTGCCATTAGGCAAGGAGAATGGTCATTGTGCAGCGTTGCCAATTCGGATTCCATGATTGCGTGGTGTTGGGCCAAGGATGACGACCGGGTCATAGTCGTCCTTAATATGTCCGAAAACGAAGACAGGTGGGGCCATGTAGCGGTGCCCTGGGGTTTTCTCAGGGGGAAACAGTGGAAACTGCATGATCTGTTAAGGGGCGAGGAATATTTCCCGCGTGACGGAACTGATATGTTTGAAGGGCGGCTTTACATCAAGCCGCGGAGGTGGGGGGTAGACCTTTTCGAGGTGACCGAGATCTGATGTCTGTCTCCATGCTCCTGGCCTTGCTGTTTATTCCATAACCGATTAGACATCAATTGCTTCACCGATTATCTCCTCACCCGCTGTCTCTGTTACCTTTACGTTCAAAAGGCGGTTTTTAGCCGGCACGGGTGAAGGAAAGAGGATGTTGAGATAGTTGTCGCTTATGCCCTCAACCATACCCTTTTTCTGCTTTGACGGCCCTTTTGTGATGACCGTGAACTCTTTGCCTATGCAAGACCTGTAAAATGCCTCCCGTTTTTTCTTTCCAAGCTCCCTGAGTGAGGAGGCCCTTTCCTTGATAACCGTTTGATCTACCTGGTCAGGAAACCCTGCCGCGGCAGTCCCCTTCCGGGGCGAATAGGGGAATACATGGAGATATGAGACAGGGAGATTGTTTATTAATGAATATGTGTTGTCATATGCCCTCTCATCCTCTCCGGGGAAACCTATTATGACATCCAGGCCTATGGCAGCCAGTGGGATCCCGGCATGTATCCGCTCAATAAGCCCTTTAATTTCCTTTGAAGAGTAATGCCTGTTCATCCTATGAAGGATGTTATCATCGCCGCTCTGGAGAGGGATGTGAAAATGCCTGCAAAGACCTTTGTCTGCGGCTGCCATTTCTATCAGTTCCTGATCCAATTCATTGGGTTCAAGGGAGCTGAGCCTTATCCTCACGGGCAATCTTTCATCGATGATGCTGAGAAGAAGCGTCTTAAGGTTTATATCGCTTCCCTGATCAGCGCCGTATTTTCCCAGGTGAATGCCTGTCAGGACCACCTCCCTGTAACCTTCTTTATTAAGGAGATGGAGCGCGTTAAGGACCTTTGAAGGTTTCATGCTCCTGATCGGCCCTCTGGCAAAGGGGACTATGCAATAGCTGCAAAAGGAGTCGCACCCATCCTGTATCTTGAGTGTTGCCCTGGTCCGGTTGGAAGGGGCCATGGAAGGCAAATAATCGAATGATGTCTCCCGGTCAAAATCAGCGGAAACAGTGCATGTCTGAGGTGACGGAAGCCTTTCCTGAAGCATGTCGGGGAGGCCCAATTTGTCCCTGTTTCCGGTTATTATGGTAAGGCCTTCAATCCCCTTGAGCTCATCCTGGAATGCCTGTCCGTAGCAGCCTACTGCTGCCGCAATGCATCCGGGATTCTCTCTTATTGCCTTTCTTATGGCCTGTCTTGATTGATAAGATGCGAGATGGGTTACAATGCAGGTGTTAATAACTACCAGATCGGCTTTGTCGTTCTTGTGTGCAGGCTGCCATCCGAATCCCTTCAGCCGTTCCTCAAGACAGGCAGATTCATACTGGTTGACCTTGCACCCGAGCGTTATTATCCTGAAACTCCCTCGGGTCATCTTGCCGTCAACTGAGCAGTGACCTGTCAAATTTTACCTCCATAGCCTTGGCAGGGCATGCCGCAACGCATAATTCGCAGGCGCTGCATTTTTCCTGGTCAAAGATAACCGTCATCTCAGGCCTTTTGACATAGAGGGCGCTTGTGGGGCATACGGCAGTGCAGGCGCCGCATTGGAAGCATTTTTCCTCATCCCTGCGGATGTCATGGCCTATATGCTCGACTTTGATCCCCAGGCTCTTCAGGTACTGGATGCCCTCGTGATAGTTTTTTTTGTTTCCGCTCAATTCGAGCACCATGAAGCCCTCTTTTCTGGGGTATATGGTGGCCTTGAGTATATTGAATGTAAGGTCAAAATTTCTGACCAGGTTGACTACTATGGGTTCGTCAACGATCTTTTTAGGAAACCTGAGAGAAAGAGTCTTTGAGTACATGGTTTCTCCTTAATAAAATTTTTAATAATCAGTTCATTCCGGGGCAAGTGTATCCGCATGCCTGATGCAGGTTGCTTCTATACATTAAACCTGAAATTGATTATGTCTCCGTCCTCGACAATGTATTCCTTGCCTTCCAGGCGCACGCGGCCAACCTTCTTGGCCTCCTTGTGGCTGCCGTACTGCAGGAGGTCTGCATAGGAAAGGACCTCGGCCCTGATAAAGCCCTTCTGTATGTCTGTGTGTATCTCGCCTGCCGCCTCAAGGGCAGGTGTGCCCTTATTGATCGTCCATGCCTTGACCTCGTCCTCGCCCACAGTAAAGAAGGACATCAGGTTGAGTATTTTGTAGGAACTCTGGATCACCCGGTCAAGGGCGGATTTTTCTATGTGATATTCCGCCAGAAAGTCCTTTGCCTCTTCTGGCGTCATGGAGGCTATGTCCATCTCAAGCCTTCCCCTTGCCATGGACAATTCTATGTTGCCCGGTCCTGTTGCAATCTCAGGGACGGTCTCGTTGTCGTCGTCGTTATTTGCGATAACAAGCTGGGGTTTTGACGACAGAAAGGTGAAGCCCTTTAATACCGGAGCTGTCGCAATCTCCTGGGAGACGCGAAGGGGTTGCCCGTTTTCCAATAATTCCTTGCAGGTCTTAAGGAGGCTGTGCTCATGCTCATCAGGCTTCTTTCCCCTCTTAAGGTCAAGGTCAATCCTCTCCAGGCGTTTATCAACTACGACAAGGTCATTGAGTATCATCTCGTCCTCAAGCCTGCGGAAATCGTTATTGGGGGCAGGGGGCGTCCCCATGGCATCTGTAAAATTCCGCACTACGTGTATAAGTGCGTCGCATATCCTTGCCTGGTTCCATACGGCGTTTTCAGAGCCGCCTCCTAAAGTCTCGGAGGGCAGCAGATATTCCACCTGTGCAAAGCTAGTCTTTTTGGGGTTATACATCCTGCTTAAAAAGTCTATCCTCTCATCCATTACCTTGATGGTGCTTACCCTCTGGTCCTTCTGGGATGTCTCACCCCTTGCGCCGGACAGTGCGGCGAATATTGTGGCCCTGCCGGAGTCAGGCAGGCCTATGATTGCAAGTTTCATGGGAAATCCTCATGTTAAAGAATTTTTTAATGAGGATATTCGTTTTTTTTCGCAGAATCAATAGCATTATGTGAAAATTATCTTTAAAAATATTTTAAAAACGTTAAACTATACATATAAACCGGATGGTTAACTATAATGGCCTGAATTTCAGGGATAAGAAGGATGATATGAGAGATAAAATGATCAAAGAAAAAAGAGATGAGTCGATCCGCATGATATTGGATGCGGCTATGCAGGTCTTTGCCGAGGCAGGATACGAAGGCGCAAGGGTTGATGAGATCGCAAGGAGGGCCGGAATCAACAAGGCCATGATCTATTACAGGATAGGCGATAAGAAGGCCCTCTATGAGGCGGTCATACATGACGTCTTCGGCGACATAGCCGAACTCATAAGTGAGAATATAAGAAATGAATCTTCTCCTGAGGAAAAATTTAAACTGTACATAACCAACCTTTCAAAGGTGATGGCGGAACACCCCTCTTTTCCCAGGATCATGATGAGGGAGATTGCATCCGGATGGACGCACTTCAGCGAGGCGATAGTAAAAGACATAGCCGGAATCCTGGTTATTGTGAAGGGTATAATCGATGAGGGCGTCAGGAAAGGCGTGTTTATCGAAATCAATCCCCTTGTCGTACATATAATGGTAATAGGGACCTTGCTGCTATTCACGATGTCCCAGCCTATGAGGAAGAATTTTCAATACCTTTTGGCCGGAAAGGCGGATATCCCTGTAAGCAATTCCCCTCACGACATAATTTCGGAGGTCCAGAAGGTTGTCCTTCGGGCACTTAAGGTGAAACGGTGACTCATATCCGGATGAAGGAGCAGTATTATGATGGCGGATATAAAACATCTACAGATTAATATAATAATATATGCGATATTTTTGCTGGGGCTGAGTACACTTTGCTGGGCTGAGGAGCAAACCCCCCAAGGGCTGACTGTTGAGGTGGCGGTCAGGATAGCTTTGGAAAACAGCCTCCAGCGCAGGATGGCCCAGGGTGATATAGTCATAGCCCAGGACAAGACGGACCAAGCGGTCTCCGCCTACGGTCCTACATTGACGCTTGACGGCGGATTTTATCACTACAATGAGGCGCCGGGCATGGTGCAGCTCCAGCAGGACCTTGTCAAGTTGAACAATGCCTTGTCTGCCATGACCTACGGCGCAATCCCTGAAAAGGAACCGCTCAGCGACAGTTTGAATTATTACGGAATTAAGCTGCAACTGACTCAGCCGCTTTATACGGGAGGGAAGCTGACAGCAACAAAGATGCAGGCCCAGGCCAATGAGAAAAACGCAAAGGCCAATCTGGGTGTAAGCGAGAACGATCTGGCAAGGGACGTGAAAAAGGCCTATTATACCGTCCTTTTGTGCCGGCAACTGTCCGTTACAATGGATGAGGCGGTGGCGAGCATGGCGGACCATGTCAGGGAGGCAACTGAATATTATAGGTTGAATACCGTATCCAGGATCGATGTCCTGAGGGCGGAAGAAAGGCTTGCGGAGCTGAGACAGCAGCAGCTGCTGGCCCTGAATAACTTTGCCCTGGCGAGGTCGTCCTTGAATTATGTCCTTGGCGTGGACCTTAACACGGATTATTCATTTGAAGATCAGATAGTGGCAGGAGAACTCAGTCAGGGACTTGATTCCTGCCAGGCAGAGGCACTGTCCAGGAGACCTGAGCTTGAGGCAATGGACGCCCGGATAGAGATGGCCAGACAGGGGGTCGCTGTTGCAAAAAGCGGAAACATGCCGACAGTGGCCCTGGTTGCAAACCGATATCAGTATGAGCCGGAAAACGAGATCCCGTCAGCCTCGGTCGGTGTTGTCGCGACATTGAAATTATATGACCACGGTATGATAAGCCATCAGGTAGCCGAGGCGGAAGATGTATTAAAAAAGGCAGAGACCGGCAAAGAGCAGGTGCAGAGGGGGATCATGCTGGAGGTGGAACAGGCATACCGAAATGCCGAAGCGTCCGTCAGATCGATTGATGCGGCTGAGAAAAACCTGGCAACTTCAAAGGAGACGCTGAGGGCGGCACAGACGCGTTATAAGGTCGGTTTGAGCACATCCCTTGAGCGCCTTGATGCGGAGGTCGGCCTGACAAAGGCCAAGGCAAGCTGCACGCAGGCATTAAGCATGTATAACATAGCCATGGCTGAACTGGACAGGGCCATGGGGAAGGGCGCGGATAATATGATCTCATCCGACCCCGTTCGATAACATCGGATCTGCGGAGCTAAAGACATGAATAAATCACGAAAAAAACGGCATCCCTGGCGGAGATATCTAATAATCATAACGGCACTGACCCTCCTTTCGGGGTGCAGGTCCTCGAAAGATAACTCAGATATAACAACCCAGGACCTCCTGGTGAAGACCATGACGATCGGGACTGGAGGGGCAGGGGAGACCCATGCATATTCCGGCGATGTGCGGGGACGCTATGAAAATCAAATGGCCTTTCAGGTCGCGGGAAAGATCATCAAGAGGAACGTCGATCTGGGGACGGACGTCAGGACCGGCGATATATTGATGCAGATCGATCCGGCAGACCTTAAACAGGGCCTTGATGCACGGAAGGCCCAGGTCTCTGCGGCGGAGTCACAGTATGCCGTTGCAAAGGGTAACCTTGAACGATTTAAGGAACTCCTTAAGGAGGATCTTATGAGCAGGGTGGAGTATGACAAATATCAGAACGTCTGTGATTCGGCAGAGGCCGCGCTTAAACAGGCGAACGCACAATACGCCCTTGCCCTGAACCAGCTTGATTACTGCAACCTGAAGGCAGACAGGTCCGGCATCGTATCTGCTGTATATGCCGAGGCGGGACAGGTCGTTGCCGCGGGTCAGCCTGTGGTGGCGCTGGTCAAGGGGTCAGAGAGGGAGGTCGAAATAAACATCCCTGAAAACAGGGTGACGGACCTGAAAAGGGATCAGGTCTTTAAAGTGACTTTCTGGGCCATGCCCGGCGTCGCAGTAGAGGGAAAGGTAAGGGAGATATCTCCTGTTGCCGACGCTATAACCCGCACCTACAGGGCGCGCATAAGTCTTATTACCCCCCCATCCGGCCTGAAGCTCGGCATGACGGCAACGGTGACGGGGGCTGAAAACTCTCAGGCCGGCCTCTATGTGCCTCTCTCGGCGGTATATCAGACAGGGGATAGACCCATGGTTTGGGTTGTCGATAACGGTGTCGTGACCCTGAGATCCGTTAAAATCGGTTCATTTGCCGAGGGCGATTATGTCCAGGTCCTTGAAGGACTCAAGGGAGGGGATGTAATAGTAATTGCAGGGGTGCATAAACTGAAGGAAGGCGATAAGGTCCGGATGCTGGGAGAGGACAAATGAAGGGATTCAACCTGACCGAATGGTCTCTCAACCATAAACAGCTCATATGGTTTTTCATTATCCTGACGGCGATATCAGGCGCCTATTCCTATCAGTGTATGGGTAGGATGGAGGACCCGGATTTTACAATACGCCAGATGGTCATATCCGCGGGATGGCCCGGGGCATCCGCATCACAGGTGGAAGAGCAGGTAACGGACAAGATCGAGAAAAGGCTTCAGGATACCCCGGGCCTTGATTATATCAAGAGTTACTCCAGACCCCAGCAGTCGGTGATATTCATCAATCTGAAGGATACGGTGAAGAGTTCCAATATACGTCCAACCTGGCTTGAGGTTCGCAATATGGTCAACGATATCAGGCCCGCATTGCCCGACGGCGTGGCTGGGCCCTATTTTAACGACAGGTTTGATGATGTCTACGGGAGCATATATGCGCTTACGTCCGACGGTTTTTCCTACGAGGAGATGAGGGAAAAGGCGGAGCGGATACGCAGGACCTTTATGGGCGTTGCCAATGTAAAAAAAGCGGAACTGGTCGGCGTCCAGTCCGAGAAGATCTATATCGAAATGGAGAGTGCAAAACTGGCGAGGATGGGCATTGATCCGATGGTTGCAGTCTCAACGATCAAGGCGCAGAACTCCATGACTCCGTCGGGTATGATTGCAACATCGAGCGACAACGTCTACCTGAGGGTTACGGGGATATTTGACGACATAGAAGGTCTTCGCAATCTGTCCATCCGCGTTCTGGACAAGACCTTCAGGCTGAGCGACATCGCAAAGGTTGAGCGGTCCTATGCAGACCCTGCCGAGCCAAAGATGTATTTCAACGGGAAGGAGGCCATAGGCATAGCCGTGTCCATGGAAGATGGAGGGAATGTCCTCACCCTGGGCAGGAACCTGAACGCAACGCTTGCGGATATAAAGAAGACCCTGCCCCTTGGGCTTTACATAGACCAGGTCTCCGATCAGCCCAAGGTCGTTAAAAATTCCATCGACGAGTTCGTGAAGACCTTATGCGAGGCGATTGTTATCATCATGATAATAAGTTTCCTGACCCTCGGTCTTCGTTCCGGCCTGGTCGTGGCCTTTTGCATACCTCTCGTGATAGCGGGTACATTCGTAGTTATGAAGGTCTCCGGCATTGACCTGCACAAGGTATCTCTTGGGGCGCTCATAGTCTCGCTGGGCCTCCTGGTAGACGATGCCATCATTGCAGTGGAGATGATGTCCGTCAAACTGGAGCAGGGTCTGGACAGGTTTAAGGCCGCTACCTTTGCCTACACGGTAACGGCCTTCCCCATGCTCACAGGCACGCTCATTACATGTGCAGGATTCATACCTGTCGGTTTTTCCAAAGGCGTGGCATCGGAATTCTGCAAGAGCCTCTTCCCCGTCATAACGATCTCCCTTCTCATCTCATGGATCGTTTCGGTCATGGTAACACCTCTGTTCGGCTTTCACCTGATTAAGGTGAAAGAGACCGGAGATAGTGATGGCCATGATATCTACAATACAAGGTTTTATCGCCTGTTTAAAAAGATCCTTATCTGGTGCCTGCGTCATCGCGTTGTAGTTCTGGGCGTTACCGTTGCCGGGTTCCTGCTATCGTTATATGGCTTCAAATTCATCAAGAAGGAATTCTTTCCCGCATCCGTCCGTCCGGAGCTCATAGTGGAGCTGATTCTTCCGGAAGGTGCTTCCTTAAAGGCTGCGGACAACGAGGCAAGGTCCTTTGCCGAATATCTGAAAGGGGATGATGACATCATCGATTATTCCTATTATGTAGGGACAGGTGCGCCGAGATTTATCCTTCCCTTTGAACCGGTTCAGCCTAAATCAAACTTCGCCCAATTTGTGATCGTGGCAAAAGGCCTGGATGAACGTATCAGTCTCAAAAAGAAGGCGGAGTCGCTGTTGGCTGAGAAGTTTCCCTACGTGAGGGGACATGTCAAGGTCCTTCAGATGGGACCGCCTGAGCCGTATCCCGTCATGTTGAGGGTCAGCGGATATGATTGCGACAGGGTGAGGGAGATCGCTGCAAAGGTACGTGATGTGATGGCCGCTAATCCAAACCTTTCAAATATCAATTTCGACTGGTATGAAAAGACAAAGGTCCTTAACATTGCCGTTGACCAGGACAAGGCCCGTGTCCTGGGGATCAGCAGCTCAAGCCTGGCCTTGAACCTGCAGTCTCAGATCTCAGGCCTACCAGTCAGCGAATTCAGGGAGGGAGACAAGACCATAGAGATCCGCTTCAGACTTGATGCACAGGACAGACAGGACCTCTCGGATATCAAGGCCCTGAACATACCGTTGGGCAACGGAAGGACCGTTCCGCTTGAGCAAATAGCAGCAGTAAGTCTCGGCGCTGAGAACGGGCTTATCTGGCGGCGCAACCTGAAGCCCACTATTACGGTCCAGGCGGATGTTGCCGAAGGGGTTACAGGCAATGACGCATCAGAGTTCGTCTATGAGACACTCAAGGATGTAAGGGCCTCCCTTCCGTCAGGATACAGCATCGTCATAGGCGGGACAGCAGAGAAGAGCGCTCAGGCGACCGTCTATATCCTTGCTATGGTCCCTGTTATGGTGATTATAACAGTCGTACTCCTGATGTTTCAGCTGCAGAATATCTCCAGAATGGTCCTTACCGTGATGACGGCGCCGCTCGGACTTATTGGTGTTATAGCCTCTCTCCTTATATGCGACAAGCCCCTTGGTTTTCTGGCGGAGTTGGGGATACTTGCCCTGTCGGGGATTATTATACGTAATTCGGTGATACTTATCGATCAGATCAAGAGGCAACTGGAGAAAGGGGAGACACAATGGAATGCGATCCTTAATGCAGCGGTCCTGAGGTTTCGCCCCATAATTCTGACGGCTGCCGCAGCGATCCTGGGCATGCTGCCCCTTGCACTTGACAGATTCTGGGGGCCGATGGCCGTGGCCATAGGGGGCGGGCTCTTCGGGGCCACCGTATTGACGCTCCTTGTATTGCCCTGCATGTATGCGGCATGGTACAGGGTCAAGGCCGATTGATTCCTGTGTTTGCTTGTATGGTCTGTCGATAGATCATTATGTCTTTTTTGCAGACCCCTAAAGGTCGGGGTCCCGGCATTCCGATATATGCATGCCCCGGCTTAGGACGGTTGGTCGACTATTTCCTTGCAAAGATCCATGGCGTTTACCCAGCGCCTTTTTACCTTGCGGTTCTTTGATCTTTTTCAATTATTTGTTTTTTTGAAACGTTTGTATCTTGGCGAAACAGTACGGAGACAATATCTCGCAGGTGTATTAAAAATATAGTTTGACAAATTGGTTAAAATAAATATATAAACAAATGAGTTAATGCCGATGTACGGGAATTACATTTTTTTATGGAGAGATGAGATGAAGCAACTAGGCGTTTCAATATGGGCATTATCAAATGCCCTGGCAGTTGTCTTATTAATATCCGCAGGCCCTGTCCACGCGGGAGAAGAAGGGGTTAAGGCATATACCCTGGAGGAGGGGATAAAGGAGGCGATAGAAAATAACTGGTCTGTAAAGGCCAAGGAAGAAAAGGTATCGGAAAGCGGGTACGCG
>Ga0153915_10007192_pt1 | contig 10488 bp, 8 predicted proteins | sample Opewatmetagenome_2_FD_107003 | JGI IMG/M metagenome (GOLD analysis project Ga0153915, IMG submission 107003) | Freshwater wetland microbial communities from Ohio, USA - Open water 3 Core 3 Depth 3 metaG | ecosystem: Environmental > Aquatic > Freshwater > Wetlands | place: USA: Ohio, Lake Erie... | reverse complement strand
GATGCGGCTTTTCAGAAAAAGTGTCTGGGAAAGATGGGAGATGTGGCAAAAGAAGGACGAACTGTATTATTCGTGAGTCATAATATGACCGCTATCGACAAATTGTGTCAAAAGGTAGTTTTATTAAGTGAAGGAAATCTTCAACTTACTGGGCCCAGTGCACAGGTAATTAAAGCATATCAGAGCGAGTTTGAGAAATTATCAGGCACGACGACATTAGATGATCCAGACTCAAGGCAAGGTGACAGCCGCATACGCTTTACAAACGTGAATGTGGTTAATATTGAGAACTCAGATATTATACGTTTGGGCGAACCATTAATGATAAAACTATCATATAAAGCAGTCGAAGATTTGGAGGATGTAAAGTTCTATTTTTGGTTAACTGATGAACTGAACGATCCGATTTTCTTTTGCAGTAATTATTTTAGTGGAGAGAAAATATCCGTGAAGAGAGGGGCAGGTACTGTACAATGTATCATCAGACGAAACCCGTTACCGCCGGGGAACTACTGGATGAATATCGATATCTATGCTGGCGGCATCCAATGCGACTTCGTTCAGAAGGCACATTATTTTACCGTGATGTATGGAGACTACTATGGAACAGGCTTTATCCCCGTCGATAGGGGAAAGGTTCTAATCGATTATGAGTGGAGTATCAAGTCCGATTGAATCGCAATATGCTTTTTATAGCAGCAATGGAGAGTGAAGGTAAACGTATATGGAATTTAATATAACAGTGACCAGAAAATGAGGCTGCCAGTGATAAGATTTTTAAACAGTGCCAGAAATATTGCGAGAAAGATGCTCTATCCCCCAACAATCGGTACCCGATATTTGAATTTCAGAAACATGATTTTATCAGGTTTATGTAAATATTATTACGGCAAACAAGGAACTCAAACTGATGTTTTACCGATTATCGCTGATATAGGTGGTATTGGAAAGAATCAAGTCAAAGATCTGGCAGGGTGGGGAAAAGTGAGAGTGCTTACTGTTAATCTTTATGATGATGCTGACATAATCGATGACGCGTCTAAACTCGATAAGGTGGAAGATGGTAGTTTAGAAGGTATTTACTCTTCACATTTGATTGAACATTTTTGGTGGTGGGAGTGTACTGACGTTTTAAAACTATGGCATAGAAAGTTAAAACCAAATGGCCGTATAAAAATTAGGTGTCCGGACATGGAATGGATCATGGGAAAGACTTTAAAAGCTTACAAAAACAAGAATCTTTCAGAAGTTTGGCAGGATATTCTTTTTCATAATGCTTATGGAAGCAGTACAGAACCATGGCATCGCTACTATATGAAGGAAGGTCAATACCATAAAAATCTTTTGTGGGAAGATCATTTGGCGGAAGAACTTCGTCATTCCGGATTCTGCAGAATCAGACGTATTTATTATTTTAGACATTTGTTAGATCTCTGGCCTTACGATCTACGCTATGAGCAGTATCATGGAAAGATTATGATCCGAGATCTTGTGATGGAAGGATATAAACCCTGATTACCAATTCCTAATGGAGTCAACTCTGATTAAAGGCAACAGGACAAAATTAAACCGATTTTTGAAAGACAACAGGCCGGGACGTTTCTTTTTTTTAATACCTGCCCTTGCTTTATTACCTTTCATGAGCTTACTTCAGTCGCTAAAAAAAAGAACAAATAACAACAATCGCATATTGCTGTTTCAATTTGGTGGCATCGGAGACCTGTTAATGCTGACGCCGATTATTCGCATTCTAAAAAGGAGATTTCCTCAAAGTAAAATCGATTTATGCTTGACTCATGATTATGTAAAGGATGCTTTTGAGGGGCATCCTTTTTTTAATGAGGTTATACCTTTTGATTTTTACTGGAAAGGCTACAAGGCTTTTTTCAATTTAAAGAGTAGTAAAGAGGGTGTTTGGAGAGTTTTATTTTATCATCCGAGACTTTTTTTGAAACTTGCATTGAGAAGATATGACCTTTCGATTGACTATAGCCCGAGCCCTGAGATGAAGGACCTATCAGGTGCACTTGCCTATATAATATCTATTCCAAGACGAATAGGCTATGGAGGAGATGCCTTGGGATTTTTGACCGATAAGATTGATATACAGCCGAGGGAAATGCACAGGGTAGATTATTACTTCTCCATCTTGCAGTTGATCGGCATAAATCCTAATGAATTAGATACGAGAAAGTATGTATATTCATTGACATCAGATGATAAAGCCTGGGGAGACTTTTTTTTGAGGAAACATGCACGTGCCAGTTCTTTTATATTTGCAATGCATCCCGGCGGAGTCAATCTCATTGTGCCAAGAAGATGGCCATTGGAACACTTTATTACCGTTGGGCAGTGGGTTATCAAAAATATGCGCGGAACTATCCTGTTAACAGGTGGAGAAGAAGACGTCGAAGTCTGTAATGCTGTCGCATCCGAACTCAAATCAGGCTGTATTAATATTTGCAACCAGACGACAATAAAACAAACAGCGGCTATTCTCAGTTTTTGTAATGCCTGTTTAACCAATGATACCGGAATCCTTCATCTCGCGGCAGCAGTGGGTGTTCCCAGCATTTATGCATTATTCGGGCCGACTAATGCCGATTTGCTTATGCCACCAGAAGCCAATGTTATCGCTCTGAAATCTGATCTGGAATGCTCACCTTGTGCAGGCTCAATCATAAGTAAAGACACGAGAGAATGTTCGAATACCCCAAAAGGCGAGTGTCTCTTTGACATTAAGCCGGAACAGGTTATCAAACATCTCAGTCAACTCTTGAATCATGAAAAAAAGTCATAGAATTATCTCCATGATTTTAGAGAGGATGGAGAGATTTTTGGATAAGGTACGGGCAAGGTTCTTCAGCCGATATTATGCTTTTCTTCTTTCCCTGCCCCCTGATTCTTTGAATGTAACCGGAAAATGCAGAATAGCTATTGAAGGTGTTATAGAAATTGAAAGGGGTCTTTACATCCGCTCAAGAAATTATAACAGGGTTGAAATATCAGTTGGTAGAGAGGGGAAGCTTAAGATAGGAGAAAGTGTTTTCATAAATCAGGGGGTAAGAATTGTTGCGACTACAACAGTCACAATCGGGAATAACACCCACATCGGGGATGAAACTATCATTATCGACAACGATTTTCACGGGGTTAAAGGCAATCCGCCTAAGAAAGGCCCTATTGAAATTGGTTCCAATGTCTGGATTGCCTCAAGGGCAATAATATTAAGGAATGTGAAAATTGGAGATAACAGTATTGTCGGAGCTAATTCAGTTGTTACAAAAGATGTCCCACCGAATTGTATTGTTGCTGGAAATCCAGCCAAAGTTGTAAGAATCCTTGATGAAAATAGTTAGTCAATTGCGTAAGATTCCATAGACAATACCTATAGAAAAATATGTGCGGCATTTCAGGAATCGTATTTCAAGCAAATAAAAATTATAAAGAACATATTAGTCGTATGGTGGGAACCCTCAAGCATCGAGGGCCGGATGACGATGGGCTTCTTGTTTTCGAGAATTGCATCCTGGGTCACTCCCGCCTCAGCATAGTGGATTTGTCAACTGGGAATCAGCCTATGTTATCGGTGAATAACGATTGTGCTATAACATTCAACGGTGAAATTTACGGCTATCATGCTATCAAAAAGGATTTGCAAGATTATCGCTTTAGGACGAATTCAGATACAGAGGTTATTCTTGCACTCTATGAGAAATATAGGGAAAGCCTTATGCCTCAACTCCCAGGGATGTTCGCATTTGCGATATGGGACGAATGCGAAAAAAAATTATTTTGTGCAAGAGACCGATTTGGGGAAAAACCATTCTTCTATACATATGGTAAAAATGGAGAATTCATATTTGCTTCGGAGATAAAAGCGTTACTCGCAAACGGTTTGGTCGCTCCAATACTCAATCGAAAGGCAATTGACGATTATTTACATCGATGCTATATTCATCCGCACCTTACAGTATATGAAAATATTTACACATTGCCTCCTGCTCATATATTGCGATATCAAAATGGGAAATTGACCATTGAGCGTTACTGGGAACTTCCGAAAACTGATTATGCTCTCGATATTGAAGAAGCTGTAAGGATATTTGCTGATCTATTGGAGAAAGCCGTAAGGACTCAACTTGTGGCCGATGTGCCGGTAGGAGCTTTTTTGAGCGGCGGACTTGATTCGACAACAATTGTTGCACTTGCGAGCAAATACAAAAGCAACCTGAGGACTTTTTCATTCGGGTTTCAGGGCAACTTGAACGAACTAAAATATGCTAAAGAAGCGGCAAAAAAATATAAAACAGATCATTATGAGCTGATTGAAGAAAAAGAAGTAACAGGTGACCTGCTTGTCGAGATGCAGAATGTCTATGATGAACCCTTTGCTGATTCTTCAAATATCCCGACATATATTATCTGTAAAAAAGCAAGCAGGTACGGAAAGGTTGTTTTGACAGGGGATGGAGCAGATGAACTTCTTGCGGGCTATACGTGGCTGTATACGCCATTGCTTTTTATGGAAAAAGAATTTAAATACTATTTATTGAAGTTTGTTCTGAATTATTTAGTTGACAGGGTATTCATTAGGGCAAGAATCGCGCGTCGCAACTTTGCACAGTATGCAAAGAAAGGCTTGTTATATCGCCACAGATTCAACTCAATATTCGAGGCGCATAAAGACCAGAATATATATTTCAGCGATTCTGAACTGAAAGAATTGGGAATGGATATGAAACGTGCTGATATTAAGAATGATCTTAACGGAATGTATTCCAATACAGTTGATGATGCATTACGAATGGATTTGGAAACATATATGCCCGGTGATATACTGGTAAAAACCGATCGTGCCTCCATGGCTCATGGTTTGGAATTAAGGGCGCCTTTTCTGGATGTTAAATTTGCAGAGTTTTGCATATCACTCCCGTCAAGATTAAAGATCAACCATGAGAGTGATAAATTTATATTAAGAAAAGCGTTCTCCGACTCATGGCCTTCCCTGATCAAATATAGGGGGAAACAAGGCTTTGGTTCTCCCGTATCAGAATGGCTCAAGCAAGAATCTTTTCATGAACTGAAAGTTCGTTATCTGAATAACTCAAAAAACAAGATATATGAAATTATTCCTTATGATAAATCAAAGTCCTATATCGAAAAAGACAACTATCAGACATGGATATTGTTAGTGCTCTCCATGTGGATGGGGAAAAATGAGTTTGATTTTTATTTGTAGGCGGGTAAGCAAGATTAACACCTCTCTCTGCAAGTACATATATATGGATAAAGAGTTACTACAATGATTGTGCTTGATAAAATCAGGAACGATATTTTTTTCTGGACTGAGAAACGCCGATCAAAATGGGGTAGATATGGTCGCTTCAGATTTGCAAAATCATCCGGAAAGAGTTGTTTGTCCGGTGCTCTGATAGCGTTATTAGATATTTATGATTATTTTGAGATTTTGGAAACTTTATCATTAAAACAAAAAATACAATGGGTGGAATATATACAATCCTTCCAGGACAAAACATCTGGTCTCTTCATTGATAAAAAGAACAGGAGAGGAATTTCTGTTGTCGATTGGAACGCTGTGGCAGAATATGATACCGCAAGATCAATAGACGCCTTATCAGTATTAGGATCTTCATGTTTGTACTCAATAATTAAAAACGAAAATCAAGAAAATAAAAAACTATTTTCAGCAGATGCCCTTTATAATTGGATACAAGAATTGGATTGGAATAAATGGCCGGCAGGAGCAGCCACTGCGTTACAGCAAATTGTGGCAATTTTACAAGAAACTCGACCTGAAGATCTGGAGAAGATGATAGAGATGGTAAAACAATTTATGCATTCAACCCAGAATATGGAAACTGGCCTTTGGGGCGGTAAGGATGCAACATTGGAACAGCGCTGTTCCTCAGCTTATAAAATGATTATTATTTTTGGAGAACTTGGTGTTGATATTCCGAATCGCGAAAAAATACTAAAGACAGCGCTGCACTGGTTTTTCGATTTCGAACAGGCAAATATGTGTGCTTTTAGAAACAGTCTTTGCCTTGTGGTAGAGACCTTAGTCAGTCGTGGCGGTGAACCGATTCGCATGAAGAATCCCAAAACATTTAAAGAGGGTATCTCAAAGGCAATTGCTAAAGGTAGTTATACTAAAGACGACAACTTAATTTTAAGTATCGTCAGGCATGCACTTGAAATGATAAAACGGTTTAAGGCTCCGGATTTAGGATATTCATTTTATCCTGGTCGGGCTACCAGCCATCATAATGGAGTGATTCTTTGTAAGGGGCTTCAAGAAGGTGATTTTTTGGCTGCTAGCAATGTAGCCTTTTGTCATGCCTGTATCAGTTTATTGATATCCATGCTCAGTGAAAAAGCACTTGCTGAATTGCAGAGTGTATGAACGTTTGCCTAATTTCATCGGAGTATCCCCCCGAAACTGGATGGGGAGGGATTGGAGCACATGTATATGAACTTGCCCATGGTCTGGTAAGGTATGGCCATAATGTTGTGGTAGTTTCAAGGGCAGTTTATGATGAAACTGTATATGACGATGACGGTGTTCTCGTTTACAGGATAACTTTACCCAAGATATTTCAAAAACGAATTCTCTGGAGAATCAATAACATCTGGGACACTTATAATCTTTCGGTTGCTCTTAGAGTTCGTGAAATTGTGAGAAAACACTTCATTCAGCTTATAGAGGCGCCTGAAGCAAGGGGAGAAGCATTTTTTTTTAAATTATTATCAGGTCTCGGAAAATGCAAAATTTTAGTAAAACTGCATACAGGAACTTATCTGACATTAAAATTAAATAATCTGCCTATGAGATTAAGAGATAGGATTGTAATTTTTATGGAAAGGAGTACTGTTCGCAGGGCGCATCATGTAGTTTCACCAAGCCAAGCGCTGATTGAACTTAACAGAGAGGATGACGGATATTTATTTAAGGGACAAGCTGCAACAGTTCTCAGAAATGCAATCAATTTTGAGAGATTCCAACAACTTCCAAATATCCAACAAAAATCCCCTTATAAGAATTATATATTGTATGTAGGACGTATTGAAATTCGAAAAGGAGTTGAAACAATTTTTAAAATAATCCCGTCGATAATCGACAAATATCCCGATGTCAATTTTGTTTTTATAGGTGGTGATTGCGGGCTCAAAGATTCATATCTCAAGAGTCTTCCTGATAAATATAGAAATAACAATGTTTTTCTCGATCACATCAATCGGGATGAACTTCCCTTGTTTTATAAAAATGCCTTGTTATGCGTATTTCCATCCAGATGGGAAAATTTTCCTTACACCTGTCTTGAGGCTATGGCTTGTGGTGCGGCTGTGATTGGGAGTAAATCCGGCGGCATGGCTGAGATGATTGAGGAAGATATATCAGGTCTTCTGGTATCTCCTGATAAACCTGATGAACTTCAAGAAAAAATCTGTTTGCTGCTCAATAGCGAAGAAGTGAGAAAAACAATAGGCAAGAATGCTGTTAAGAGAGTAAAGGAGAATTTCGATATAGAAGTTGTCGTGAGGGAAACAATAAAAGTTTATCAAGAAGTTATTGATAGAAGGAACTAAGATGGTAAAAATATCAGTATTAATCTGCACATATAACCGTGCAGACTATCTCAGCGGGGCTATTGAAAGTTGTCTTAATCAAACGTTGGCTCCAGACCAGTACGAAATACTTGTTGCAGACAATAATTCTACAGACAGAACGAGAGAATTGGTAAATACGTATATGCAAAAATATAAAAATATACGCTATATTTTTGAACCTGTCCAGGGGCTTAACATAACCAGAACCTCTGCTGCGAAATCAGCTCAAGGAAAGTATATCGCATATCTTGACGATGATGCCAGGGCTGATAAAGAATGGTTGGCAGTTCTTTTAGATGCATTCGAGGCCCAGTCGCCGAATCCCGTCTGTGTCGGAGGAAAAATATTCTTGGATTGGGAGGGGCCGAGACCGGATTGGTTTCCGAAAGAGTTCGATGCATTGCATGCATACCTGGATCATGGTGATCAGGGGTTTTACCTAAAAGCCGATACCCCCGAGCATTACCTTATCGGTACTAATATGGCTTTTTTCAGACAAATGGTTATTGATATGGGCGGATTCAGAACTCATTGCGGAAGGTTGAAGCGTCGCACAATATCCGGGGCTGAGACAGAGATGATTAACCGTATTATAGGGGAAGGCTTCCCGGTATATTATTGCCCTGAAGCCATTGTGAAACATATTGTTGTCCCTGAAAGGAGAACGAAAAAGTTTCTTATTAAGAGAGTGAAGGGAGATGGCGCAACGCAGCCTCTCTTGGACCTTGACCGCAAAGAATTCAGGGATGTGAATATCTGCAGGCGCATTTTATATGATGCAAGGCAGATGGCGAAGTATTTCTCTAAAAGCCTCGGTCTTTACTTCATCGGTAATAAGAAACAAGGGTTTGTCCAATTTCTGCATGCTGTTCAAAGGTGGGGTCGCACAGAGATGGAACTGAAATTTCTCTATGACAAAGAATTCTCCTCTCTCTGGAAGCAAAGACATAAAAGTTTTAGCGGTTGATCTATATGCACATCTGTTTTGCCTCTCTTGATTATCCTGACAAAACCAGCGGGGGCGGAGTTGGTACATATGTAAAGATCATAGCGCGTGAGCTGATCAGAAGAGGACATCGTGTTTCTGTCATCGCATTGAGGAAAGGCAAGGAATTATCTGATAGATCAAATGATGAAGGGGTGAATATTTATTGGATAACACCGGGAAATATTCACTGGTATGTTTCGAAGTTGCCTTTCATAGGAAAGGTGTTCGCGCTTCCGATACGGGAGATTGAATATTCCGATGCTGTTTTTAAGGCTATACGAAAAATTGACCATGAAGAACCATTGGATATAGTTGAAGGGATAGAGACAGGAGCCTTCGGGTTCAGAAGCCTGAGGAGAGGCATCAAAACAGTTATCCGTCTCCATGGAGAGCGATATATTTTTGCAAAATATACTCCTCCGGGGCGCATTCCGGTAGACGTGAGAATCAGCAGATATTTTCAGAGAAAAGCTTTTCTCAATGCGAATCAATTGACAGCGCCGAGCAGAGTTCATGCCGAGGAGATAAAGTCGGAGTTGAAAGGCAAAGTACCATCTATAAAAGTTATTCCAAATCCTGTGCAAGAGGTTAGTCTGATAAAAAGTGAGAATAAAAATGAGCGCCCTGTTTTTCTATATATAGGGAGACTACAACTTTCCAAAGGTATTTTAGATTTATTAAAGACTATACCGTTAATAATTGAGAAAGTACCTTCTGCACATTTTATTGTTGTGGGGAAAGAGCATCCTTCAGTCTCGATGAAAACAATTGAAATGATGATGAATAGACTGAAAATAGGCAGTGCGCTTGATTTACTCGGTCATGTAAATAATAAAGACCTGGGTTCTATATATTCCGAGGCTACGGCTGTAATTTTACCGTCTTACTATGAATCCTTCAGCTATGTTTGTGTAGAAGCTCTTATGTACCATGTTCCTATCGTTGCCTATAATGCTGGTGCAGTAAAGGATATCATTAAAAATGGAGAGAATGGTCTCCTTGTTTCTACAGGGAATGTCGAAGCACTTGCTGATGCCTGTGCTAAAGCGATTAACATGAGAGTAAAAGTTTCGGCTAAGGATGAATTGAATAAATATTCCGTGGAACAAGTCTGTCAGGAGACGATCGCAGTTTATGAAAATTTGCTTTTACGCGCTTGAACACCATTCCCTTGGCTCCGGGGGTGGTATTGCCTCATATCTGGATGCACTTGTGCCTGAACTTACAAAGTTTGGGCATGAAGTGCATCTTATTGTAAAGGGTAGGGTAGATAATACCCGCCAATTGGATGACAAGACTGTTTTGCATGAATTTAGAGGGGGCAATCTTCACTGGTATCTATCAAAGCTGCCTTTGATTGGAAAACATCTCGCATTACCTATTCGGGAATTAGAGTGGTCCCTCGGATTTTATCGCACTCTCGAATCGATTAAAAAAAAATATCAATTCGATTTAATCGAAAGCTCTGAAACAGGGAATCTGCTTACAGCACTTTTTGAGAAGAAAATCCCACTTGTTATCCGTCTTCACGGCAGCACGTATTCCTTTGAAAAATCAACAAAGGGAGCGGCTTCATTCGGTGCAAGACTGGACAGAATTCTTCAAAGGTATTCATTCAAGAGAGCAAAGGGGATAACATCTCCAAGTGAGTTTCAAAAGAGATTGTTTGAAAATGAACATATAGGAACGGTCAATATCGAGGTAATACCCAATCCAGTCTCGATGGAAGATTCTCCCGGGTTTCAACTGCCGAACAATAGCCCGAAAACAATTTTTTATGCTGGGCGTATTGCTGATGTTAAAGGAATCTGGCCGTTGCTGAAGGCATTCACACAAGTTGCAGAAATGTTCTCTAATGTCCGGCTTAT
>Ga0153915_10007190_pt1 | contig 10490 bp, 9 predicted proteins | sample Opewatmetagenome_2_FD_107003 | JGI IMG/M metagenome (GOLD analysis project Ga0153915, IMG submission 107003) | Freshwater wetland microbial communities from Ohio, USA - Open water 3 Core 3 Depth 3 metaG | ecosystem: Environmental > Aquatic > Freshwater > Wetlands | place: USA: Ohio, Lake Erie... | reverse complement strand
GACGTGGTCGAAGACCCCGCGCTGAAGAAGCGGTTCGAGGACTGGTGGTGGACGCCCGCGATGCCCGCCATGAAGCGGATGAAACTCTACAAGCTCGCGTGGGACCTGATCGGCTCGGAATTCGCCGGCCGCCACCAGCTGTACGAGAAGTTCTACGCCGGCAACTCGATCCTGGTGCGCAACCAGTCCGACCGCGAGGCGCCGTGGGACCGCTTCCACAAGATCGTCGACGACCTCATGGACGCGACGCCCGAGCCGCCGAACGACTGACGCGGCTTTCGAGGCGCACCAGCGCGTAGGAGCTCGCGAACACGATCGCGGCGCCGGCCCAGGTCCAGCCGTCCACGGTTTCGCCGAACAGCGCGAACCCGACCAGCGCGGCGAACGGCAGACGGAGGAAATCGAACGGCACCACCGCGCTCGCATCCGCCGCCTGGTACGCGCGGCTCAAGCTGAGCTGCACGCCGAGCCCAACCACGCCGATGCCGATCATGGCGCACGCATCGAGCCATCCGGGCATGCGCCAGAAGAACAGCGCGGGCACGAGCGTCAGCGGCGCCTGCAACATGTTGCCGTAGGCGGTCACCACGGAGACCGGATCCTTGCGCACGAGCAGCGCAATGGTGACGTTGGATCCGGCGTAGAACAGCGCCGATCCCAGGATCATCAGCACGCCGAGGTTGATGTCGGCAAAGCCCGGCCGGACGATCACGAGGATACCCGCGAACCCCGCGAGCGCGACGCCGGAGCGCCCCCGGTCCACCGTTTCGCCCAGAAAGAAGCCCGCCAGAAGTACGATGAACAGCGGCTGGGTGAACGAGAGCGCAGTGGCGTCCGCGACGGGCAGATGCGCGAGCCCGAAGAACAGCCCGGCCATCCCGAGGAACGCCATTCCCGCGCGCGCCACATGCGAGAATATCTGCGAATTCTTGTAGATCGCCCCGCCGGCGCGCCAGGTCCACGGCGCCAACAGCGCCGCGGAGACGGCGTTGCGCATGAACATGAGCTGGAACGGCGAATAGCCGGACGCGAGCGTGTGCACCAGCACGTACATCGCGGTGGCGCAGAAGCCGCACAGGATCATCCAGATCGCGCCCTGCGCGACCGGAGGCAGGCGGGAATAGGCGCTCATGCGCCCCATCCTTCGAGACGACGCCGATCGCTACGCTCCGGGCGTCTCCTCAGGATGAGGGCAAAGGCTGAAGGCGACCTCATCCTGAGGTGCGAAGCCTCGAAGGATGAAGTCGCCTTTGTTGCTACGACAGCCCGATCGCGACGTGCTTCTTGAAGCCTTCGCGCTTGGATATCTCGTCGAAGTAGCGCTTCGCGTTCGGGTAATCCTCGCGCTTCATGTCGATGGTGAACCAGCGGTACACGAACGAGCCGTTCGAGATGTCGGCGAGCGTGAGGTCGTTGCCGTTGATGAACTTGTTCTTCGCCAGCACCCCGTCGAGGATCTTGATCGCGGCCGAGTACCGTTCGCGTCCGGCCTCGATCGCCTTCATGTCGCGCTTCTCCGGCGGCGTGCGCACCAGGCCGATGAACGCCGGCCCGTGCGCCGGCGCGAGCACCGACAATTGCCAGTCCTGCCAGCGCTCGCACGATGCGCGCGCCTTGGGGTCCTTGGGATAGATCGTCGAATTCGGGGCGCGCGTGTTGGCGAGGTAGCGGCAGATCGAGTTCGACTCCCACAGGATGAAGCCGTCGTCGTCGATCGTGGGCACCAGCGCGTTCGGATTCATCGAGAGATAGGCGGGCTCCTTGGTCTTGCCGAAGGCCCCGCCGTAATCCTCGCGCGTGTTGGCGATCTTGAGCTCATCGCACAGCCACATCACCTTCTGCACGTTGGCCGAGCTGGTGCGTCCGAGAATCTTGAGCATGTCTTGGCGTCTCCCTCTGGCAGATTTTTGTGCGGCCAATCTAGCGCAAAAGCGCGCGTCTTGTCAGTCGAGTGCGATCAGCTCGCCCTTGAGATAAGCGGTATCCGGCAGATGCGGGTGCACCGGATGGTCGAGCGCGGCGCCGGTCGAGGCCAATATCCGCCCCGCGCGGCCGGCATCGGAGAGGCCCCGCGCCACCTCCTCGACGAAACGCGCCCGGTCGATGTTGTGCGAGCACGATGCGGCGAACAGGAATCCGTTCGGCGCGGTCAAGGCGGCGGCGAGCCGGACCATCTTGCGATAGCCGCGCGCGCCGGCGCCGAGGTCCTTCTTCGATTTCACGAATGCCGGCGGGTCGCACACCACGAGATCGAACTGCTCCTCGGCCGCCGCGCGGCGCTCCATCTCGGCGAACACCTCGCTGCGGACGAACGAAACCCGGTCGGCCACGCCGTTCCGATCCGCCGCGCGCTCACCCAGCGCGATGGCGGATGCCGAACTTTCGATGCACGTGACCGAGCGCGCGCCGGCCCGCGCCGCGGCGATGCCGAAGCCGCCGAGATAGGCGTAGGCGTCGAGCACCCGCGCGCCGTCGGCGAGCCGGGCAACCAGCGCGCGGTTGTCGCGCTGATCGTAGAACCAGCCGGTCTTCTGGCCTTCGCGCACGTCGGCGAAGAACGTCGCGCCGTTCTCGATGAGCTCGACCGGGCCGTCGAGCGTTCCTTTCGCGACCGCGACCCCGGTCGCGAGCCCCTCCTGCGTGCGGGCCGCGCCGTCGTTGCGCAGCACCACGACCCGCGGCGCGATGACCGCATCGAACGCCGCCAGAATCTCGGGCATCAGCTTATCCATGCCGGCGGTATTGGCCTGCAGCACCAGCACGTCGCCGTAGCGGTCGGCGATCAGGCCGGGAATGCCGTCAGCCTCGGCATGGATGAGCCGATAGTACGGCGCGCCGACCAGGCGTTCGCGCAGATCGAGGGCGCGACGGATGCGCGCGGCGAAAAACCCGCGGTCGATCGCCGCCGCCGCCTCGCGCGCGACGACGCGGGCGGCGATCAAGGTATGCGGATTGAACGTGGCGGTGCCGACCGCCTGCCCCGCCTGGTCGACCAGCGTGACCAAGGTTCCGGGCGCGAGCATTTTCGCCGCCCGGCTCATCTCGATCTCGTTGGAGAACACCCACGGCGAGCCGACCCGCGCGCGCCGGTTGTGGCCGGCCAGCAGCCGCACGATCGGACGCGCGGCGGGGGTATCGGTCGCCGCGACTTTCGTCGGCAGCTCGGCGGACGCTGTACTCATCCCGGCAATCTAACCCCGCACCGCGCCTCGACAAGCACAACAATTCTCACGTTGGCGAGAACGACCGCACCGTCATTCCGATGCCCGGGTCGAAGCCCTGACCCAGACGTAATTTGAACCGCAGAGACAGTGAGACGCAGAGAAAATTTCTTCTCTGCGTCTCTGCGCCTCTGCGGTTCAAAATTCTGCCGGAAAAACCGAAGCCCCGCCGGTCACGTTCCGACGGGGCTTTTAGGTATCGGCGCGACCGACCGACCGTGGCTCGCGCCCTCAGTGGCGTTTTTTATCGCAACCACCCCCTTTCACATCAATCGCCGAGCGCGACGCCTTCACGCCGCTTGTCGGCGCCGCCTTGCAAACCTTGCGCGGTGATCCGGATCCCGTTCACGCCGCTCGCCAGCCGCGCGAGCCGGACCCTGTGGCCGCGCTCGCGCAACGACTCGGCAAGCTGCTCCATGCCCTTGCCGGATTCGAGCTCCGTCTCGTTGCCGCGATCGAGGAAATTCGGCAGGTCGATCGCCGGCTGAATGGCGAGCTTCCAGTCGATCAGACCGACGATCGTCTTCACGACAAAGCCGGTGATGCGGGTGCCGCCGGGCGATCCGATGACGAATGTGAGCCGGCCGTCCGGGCTGAAGCCGAACGTCGGCGCCATCGAGCTGCGCGGGCGCTTGCCCGGCTCGACCGTATTCGGCCCCAAGCGCCCGTTCTTCGGCGCGAGATCGAAATCGGTCATCTCGTTGTTCAGCAGGAAACCCTGCACCATGATCCGGGAGCCGAACGTCGACTCGATGCTGGTGGTCATGGCGACCGCGTTGCCTTCGTCGTCGACGATGCTCAGATGGCTGGTCGAGGGCAGCTCCGCGGTGCTTTCGATCCGCTCGCTGCGGCGCGACGGCAGCCCCGGCGCGACCGTTTCGGCCGCCCTGTCGGGCGAAATGAGCCGCGAGCGCGTGGCGAGATAGCTGCGCGCGATCAGCTCCGGCGCCGGAACCGGCGAAAATGCCGGGTCCGCGATGTAGGCCGCGCGATCGGCAAAGGCGAGGCGACTCGCCTCGGCGACGATATGGACCGAGTCCGGCGTCGGGCGCGGCTGCGCGTCGAGGTTGAACGGCTCGATCATGCCGAGTATCTGCAGCACCGTCACCGATCCGGAGCTCGGCGCCGGCATGCCGCAGATGTTCCAGCCGCGATACGGGCCGCACAGCGGCGTGCGCCGCACCGCGCGATAGTTGGCGATGTCGGCGACCGTCATCACGCCCGCGCCGCGCGGATCCGACGTCACCGCCTGGGCGATCGCCGCTGCAACCGGCCCGGTATAGAACGCGTTCGGCCCTTCCGCGGCGACGCGGCGCAGCACCGCGGCGTATTCCGGATTGACGATCCGGGTACCCGCCGCCTTCGGGCGGCCAAGGGCATCGTAGAAATAGGCGCGCGCCGACGGCGCATTCGGCAGCAGCGAGTCGTCGGCGATCTCGGCCGCAAGCCTTGGACTGACCTCGAAACCGTCTTCGGCGAGCGCGATCGCCGGATCGAACAGCCGCGCCCACGGCAGTTTGCCGTAATCGCGATGCGCGAGCTCGAGCGCCCGCAACGTGCCCGGAACCCCGACCGAACGGCCCGAGCCGACGGCCGCCCGGTAGGACAGCACCGTGCCGTTGGCATCGAGGAACTGCGCGGCGTTCGCCTTGGCGGGCGCCGTTTCACGCCCGTCATAGGCGTCCATCCGGGCATCCGCGGCGTGGTAGTGCAGCAGGAACAACCCGCCGCCGATGCCGGAACTCTGCGGCTCGACCAGCCCGAGCACCATCTGCGCCGCGATCGCGGCATCGACCGCGCTGCCGCCGTCGCGCAGGATTTTCAGCCCGGCGTCCGCCGCGCGCGGGTCGGCGGCGGCGACCATGTGCTTCTGCGCAAGCTGCGCCGGCGCGGCGGTGGTGCATGCCAGGCACAGCAGCGCGGCAGCTAAGACCCTGATCGGATATGCGGTATGCGTGCGGAGCCGCATGCGAGACGCCGTTCCCTGTTAACCGAACCATAGCATGGGCGGTTCATTATTGAAGATCACGCTTGGGTGCGTGGACGCCTCTTTCGCGGTTGCGAAATAGGCGTAATATGCCGCTTCGACTGTCTTTTCTGCCGCACTTGCCGGCCGTACCGGCGGAGGCCGCCGTTGACCACCCCAATTCGCTTGAAACGCATCACCGTTCCCGACCTCCGCGCCCGCAAAGGCGGCGAGCCGATCGTGGCGCTGACCGCCTACACCGCGCCGGTGGCGAAGCTGTTGGACCCGCACGTCGATATCCTGCTGGTGGGCGACTCGCTCGGCATGGTCGTCTACGGCATGGAGACGACGCTCGGCGTCACGCTCGAGATGATGATCGAGCACGGCAAGGCGGTGATGCGCGGCAGCCAGCGCGGCTGCGTCATCGTCGACATGCCGTTCGCCAGCTACCAGGAATCGCCGGCGCAGGCCTATCGCAACTGCGCCCGCGTGCTCGCCGAGACCGGCTGCGCCGCGGTGAAGCTCGAAGGCGGCGCCGAGATGGCGGACACCATCCGCTTCGTCACCGAGCGCAGCATCCCGGTCATGGGCCATGTCGGGCTGATGCCGCAGTCGGTGCACAGCTATGGCGGCTATCGCGTGCAGGGCCGCGACGAGGAGACGGCCGCCCGCGTGATCGCCGATGCCCGCGCGGTGGCGGACGCCGGCGCGTTCGCGATGGTGGTGGAAGGCACGCTGGAATGGGTCGCGCGCGAGATCACCGGCGCGGTCGCCGTGCCGACCATCGGTATCGGCGCATCCGCCGCGTGCGACGGGCAGGTGCTGGTCACCGAAGACCTGACCGGGATTTTCACCGACTTCACGCCGAAGTTCGTCAAGCGCTACGCCGAGCTCGGCAAGGCGATGACCGGCGCGGTCGAAGCCTATGCGCGCGACGTCCGCGCGCGACGCTTCCCCGGCCCCGAGCATTGCTTCGGCGCCGGCGAGGTGACCAAGGCCGTGCGGCGCTGACGGCGAATCGCCCTCTCCAATCGTGACCGCAGGGACTCGTCCTACCCGGCTCGCCGTCGTGCGAACCATCGCGGAGCTGCGCGCGAGCGTCGGCGCGTGGCGCGCGGCCGGCGAGACCATCGGTCTGGTCCCGACGATGGGCGCGCTGCACCAGGGGCACCTCGCCCTGGTGCGCGCATCGAAAGCGCAGTGCGCCCGCACCGTGGCGACCATCTTTGTCAATCCGACGCAGTTCGGCCCCAACGAGGATTTCGCGAGCTATCCGCGCGATCCGACGCGCGACATCGGCCTATTGGAGACCAACGGCGCGGATCTGCTCTACATGCCCGACGTCGCGACCATGTATCCGCACGGCTTCGCGACCACCGTGAGCGTCGCGCAGCTGACCGAGACCTTGTGCGGACCGCACCGGCCCGGACACTTCGCCGGCGTCACCACCGTGGTCGCCAAGCTCCTGAACCAGGCCGGCGCCGACGACGCGTTCTTCGGCGAGAAGGATTTCCAGCAGCTCGCCATCATCCGGCGGATGGTCGCCGATCTCGACCTGCCGGTCCGGATCGTCGGCGTGCCGACGGTGCGCGAGCCCGACGGCCTCGCGCTGTCGTCGCGCAACGCCTATCTGACGCCTGAGCAGCGCCGCGTCGCGCCGACGCTGCATCGCACCATCGCGGCGATCGCCAATGCGCCGAGCAAATCCGCCGCCGATCAGGCGAAGGACCGGCTGATCCACGCGGGATTCACCAAGGTCGACTACGTCACGATCGCGGACGCGGAGACGCTGCACTCGGTGACGGATTTCGCGAGGCCCGCGCGGGTGTTCGCGGCGGCGTGGCTCGGCCGCACGCGGCTGATCGACAACGTCCCCGTCGGAAAGAGCTAGGGCCTCGGCGCCGCTTCAGGGCTTCTTGTACGTGACGCGGTAGATCGTGCTGCCGCGGTCGTCGCTGACCAGCAGCGAGCCGTCGGGGAGCTCGGCGATGCCGACCGGGCGGCCCCAGGCCACGTTGTTCTGCAGGAAGCCTTCGATGAACGGCGTCGCCTGCACCGGTTTGCCGTTCTCGAAATGCACGCGCATGACGCGATAGCCGTCCGGCACCGAGCGGTTCCACGAGCCGTGCTGCGCCAGGAACAAATCGTTCCGATAGTCCGGCGGGAACATCTTGCCGCGATAGAAGTGGATGCCGAGCCCGGCGGTATGGGCGCCGAGCCTGAACGCCGGGAACGTCACGTTCGCCGGCGGCGGCTTGCCGCGATACTCGCGGGTCACCGTGTCGCCGCCGCCGTAATACGGATAGCCGAAATTCATGCCGGGCCTCGGCGCGTGATTGAGCTCGTCCGGCGGGAGGTCGTCGCCGAGCCCGTCCGCGCCGTTGTCGGTGAACCACAGCTCGCCGGTGCGAGGCTGAAAATCGAATCCGACCGAGTTCCGGATGCCCTTGGCGTAGATCTCGGCCGTGCCACCCGCGAGCGGCACACGCACGATGGTGCCCTGCAGCCCCTGCGGCTCGCACACGTTGCACGGCGTTCCGATCGTCAGATACAGCTTGGCGTCGGGGCCGATCCCGATCACCCGGTACCCGTGGTGGCGGCTGTTGTTGAGCCGATCGAACACCAGCTCCGGATTCGTGGGCCCGAGCGCGTCGCGCGTCGGGCGCCAGCGGGTGACGCGGTGCACCTCGGCGACATAGAGCCAGCCGTCCTGCCACGCGACCCCGTTCGGCGCGTTGAAATTCCCGAGCCCGACCACCTGCTCGGCTTTCGGTTCGCCGTCCTTGTAGAACGCGACGCCGAGCCGGTTGCTCAGGCTGCCGATGAATACGGCGTGCAATTGCGGCGCCACCGCGAGCGTGCGCGGGTTCGGCGGATTGGCGAACACCGAGATCGAGAAGCCGGGCGGCAGATGCAGCTTGGCGAGATCGGCCTCGGTCGCCGCATGCGCGAACGGCGCCAGGACCACAACCACCCCTGCGGACAGAAGCCCGCGCAACAGCCGCTGCATCATGATCTCCAATCTAGCCGGCGGTCTGCGATTCGTAAGCCGGGCAAAAAAAGACGGCGGGACTTTGCAGGTCCCGCCGCTTCGCCACGCCTTTGAACGCGCCCGCTACCTCGAATGTGCGCCGAAGCGGCAGCGTGCATCGGCGCACCGGGGCGCAAGGCCAACGAAGATCGGAAGGCTCTCGTTGGAGCCCAACGCATCAACAAACAATCTTCCCGCCCTCGCACGCGGCTCGGCGTCGCCGTGCTGCGTTCGCCTCGATCTCGAGTCGGCGATCTCGAATCGGCGTAGCGTGGGAATAATTCCCACGAATTCAACCTACGGTACGGTCCGATGGCGCCCAGCGTCAAGACGTTCTTTGTGACCGGTTGAGGTCTGGACCTTCGTGGGAATATGTCCCACATAGATAGCTGGCATGAGCGCACGGCTGAGCGACACGCCGCGCCAGGACGCGGCCGGCGGCACACCGACGGGTTTCGTACGTGCGGTTGAGCGATTGTTGCGCCCGTTCGTGCGCGCGATGATCGCGCAGGGTCTCACCTATACGCAGCTCATCACGCATCTGAAGCGCGTCTACGTGGACGTCGCCGAGCGCGAGTTCACGATCAAAGGCCGCCGCCAGACCGACAGCCGCATCACGCTGCTGACCGCGGTGCATCGCAAGGACGTGAAGCGACTGCGCGGCGCACAGCACCAGCAATTCGCCGCCCCACAGCGCCTGTCGCTGCACGCCGAGATGATCGCGCTATGGCGCGGCGACCCGGCGTTCCTCGACGCCGACGGGAAGCCGCGCGCGCTGCCGCGCCAGGCCGCGCCGGGCGCCGCGTCGTTCGACACGTTGGTCGAGCGCGTGAGCAAGGACATCCGCGGCCGCGTGGTGCTCGACGAATGGCTCAGGCTCGGGCTCGCCACGCTCGACGGCGACCTCGTGCGGCTTAACGTTGCCGCTTTCGTGCCGCAGGACGGGTTCGACGAGCTTGCCTACTATTTCGGCCGCAACCTGCATGACCATATCGCCGCCGCCGAGCACAATTTGTCGCGTCGCGGCGCGCCGTTCCTGGAGCGCTCGGTGTATTACGACCACCTCACGCCCGAGTCCGTGACCGCGCTGCGCCAGATGGCGGAAAGCCTGGGCATGGAGGCGCTGCTCGCGCTCAACCGCGAGGCGTTGAAGCGCGCCAACGGGGATTCCGGCAAGCCAAGCGCCGACCAGCGCATCAATTTCGGCGTCTATTTCTACGCCGCGCCCGAGGAGCCCGACGCCGGCCGTTAGCGCGGTCGGCATGTGCTCTCTTACAAGCACGGGCGAACGGGTTGGCCGGCGGCGTGAGCCCGCGCGGGCAAAAATTACCCGACCAGCGCGACCGCGACGTTGGCGTTGCCCGAGCCCGACGACTGGCCGTAGGCGCCGAACTGCTTGCCCTTGTATTTGTGCGCGGTCTCGTCCATCGCGCCCAGCACCAGCGCGATGTTGCGCCCGCCCATCTCGCCGACCACCCATTCGGTGTAATCGGGATACCAGCGCTTCGCCTCGGCGATCTTGCCCTCGACCAGGAGCGCGATGAACCGGCGGTCGAGCTCCATGCGGTCCTCAGTCGGCCACAGCGCGGGCCCGCGCACCAGCTTGTGGGTGAACGACGACGACGCGACCACCACCGCGCGCCGGCCGGTCTTCTCGGCGGCCTTCCCGACCGCGCCGCCCACGTCCATGCACTCCTTCAAATCCGCCATGATCGTGGTGCCGATGAGCACCACCGGGATCTCGCCCTTCGGGTCCATGTATTTCACCGGGATCCACGAGCCGTAATCCCAATTGAAATGCGGCGAGTCGTTGGGCCGCGCCGGGTAGCCGGCGGCCTCGATCTCGCCGATGATCGCCTTGGCGAATTCCGGATCGCCCTTGTACTGGTACGGCGAGCCGGGGATGAAATCCGGGATCTCATCGCCCACGCAAATGCCCTTATGGATCGCCTGCGTGGTGACGTACCACATGAAGGTGCACACCCAATGGGTCGAGTGCACCACGATCACGTCCGGCTTCTCGGCGCGGATCGCCTCCCCCATCTCGCGCAACCCCGCGATCAGCGGGCGCACGAAATCCGGCGCCTTCTCCTCGATCCCCATGCGCGGCGAATGCGTCGCCACCGCCGCACGAATGATGCCACCAGCCATGACTTTCGCTCCCTCTTCCGACCTCTGACGTCCGACTTCCGATCCCTGACTTAATCCAGCATCGCGACGCAGTCGATCTCGACGTTGACGCCCTTCCTGTGCGGCGTGCCGCCGACGCAGG
>Ga0153915_10007188_pt1 | contig 10493 bp, 8 predicted proteins | sample Opewatmetagenome_2_FD_107003 | JGI IMG/M metagenome (GOLD analysis project Ga0153915, IMG submission 107003) | Freshwater wetland microbial communities from Ohio, USA - Open water 3 Core 3 Depth 3 metaG | ecosystem: Environmental > Aquatic > Freshwater > Wetlands | place: USA: Ohio, Lake Erie... | reverse complement strand
TTGTTGTAGTAACGGATCAGGATGCTGTTGTCCGTGTGGAAGCGAACCCGGCCGGGAAGATCTTGCGCATCAGTTCCATAATAATTATTGGAGAGCACAGAAAACCATTCCTCGGGCCTGTACAGAACCTGACAGCCGACACCAGGTCCATTATTGAACTTTGCGTACGACTGCCAGCCATTGATGATCCATGGCTCTATTTTCAGTCGATCCGATGGGAAGATTTGTATTCGAATACCATTGAAGAACCATGGTGTGTTATCAGACGTGAAGGAAGGCTGATACGCCCAATTTTCAGCATTGTAATATGAAAACAGCCCGACGTACGACATAAAGAGACCGGCGTCGACGTTGATTCCGTGCCACACATCGAAATGATATCCCGCGTTCGCTTCACTAAAATATCGGTATGCATTGGCGAGATCAAACTGGCCGTGAAGAACGCTGTAATCATTGCGGGGCACAACTGTCGCCCGCGTCCCGAGTTGAAGCAACAGTGTGCCTCGCACATTGTCATAGTGGAAATCCCCACCGATGGCGGCACACGAGACCTCAAACTCATTATCACGGGCGAGAGGCGTCGAGCCGACAACTGTATGGTCGATTGGATGGTTGCTTGAGGCAGTGTAGTTCATATCCAGGAGAAATCGTCCAGTGACGTACTTGGTGTCAAGCAGGATTGTATGACGACGATCGTTGCCGTTGAGCCATGTGAAATCACCCCACGCAAATGGCTCACCGCTGGACTGCTCTGCTGGAATTGCCCTGGTGGAATCTTCATACGCGAAACAAATCGACGCTGTGGAGAGGAAAGACAAGAAGAGAAGTCGTTTCATGGTTCCTTGATGATGATGTCTGTGCGTGGTGGAGTCTCCCCTCACGTTGACCGTGGCCACCGAACTATGCCCACCCGAGTGCGGCGATCAAGAGGTCAATCAGCTTGATGCCGACAAATGGAGCAATGATTCCGCCGAGGCCATAAATGAACAGGTGCCTTCGCAATAACTGAACGGCACTTACCGGCCTGTATTTCACGCCCTTCAATGCCAAAGGAATCAGCGCTACAATAATGAGAGCATTGAAGATGACCGCGGAGAGGATGGCGCTCTCGGGTGTGGCAAGGTTCATGATGTTCAATGCATTCAGTGCGGGATAGGTTGTCGCAAAAGCCGCGGGGATGATTGCAAAGTACTTGGCAACATCGTTCGCAATGCTGAACGTGGTGAGCGTACCGCGCGTCATGAGGAGCTGCTTGCCGATCTCTACGATCTCCATGAGTTTGGTCGGGTTGCTGTCAAGGTCAAGCATGTTGGCTGCCTCGCGGGCGGACTGCGTGCCGGTGTTCATCGCCACGGCGACATCCGCCTGCGCAAGAGCCGGTGCGTCATTGGTGCCGTCGCCCGTCATCGCGACCAGACGCCCGCCTTTTTGATAGTCACGGATCAATCTCAGTTTGTCCTCCGGTTTTGCCTCCGCGAGGAAATCATCAACCCCGGCTTCAGCAGCAATCGCTGTTGCAGTCAGCGGGTTGTCTCCCGTGATCATCACGGTCTTGATCCCCATTTTCCGCAGATGTGCAAACCGCTCCTTGATTCCCCCCTTGACAATATCCTTCAGGTGGATAACACCAAGGACTTCCTTGTTTTCCACTACGACAAGGGGAGTGGCGCCAACCCGGCTGATCTCGTGCACGGTCTGTTGCACGGCAGCGGGAAACTCAGACCCTTGCTGTTCGATGAATGATTTGATTGCGTCTGCAGCTCCCTTCCTGATGATCCTCTTGCCGTCTTTTCCTTCACCCTGGATGTCCGCTCCGCTCATCCGGGTCTGGGCACTGAAAGGAACAAACTGTGCAGCAATCTCGTGAATCTCTCTCCCGCGCAGGCCGTATTTTTCCTTTGCCAGGACCACGATGGATCGGCCCTCCGGGGTTTCGTCGGCAAGAGATGCAAGCTGTGCCGCATCAGCGAGACGCTCCCGGGAGATCCCTGGGGCGGGGGTGAACTCTGTGGCCATTCGGTTTCCGAGCGTGATTGTCCCGGTTTTGTCGAGGAGCAAGACATCGACATCGCCGGCAGCTTCAATTGCGCGACCGGAGGTGGCGATCACGTTATGTCGTATCATGCGATCCATGCCTGCTATCCCGATGGCAGAGAGAAGTCCACCAATCGTGGTCGGGATGAGGCAAACCAGAAGAGCCACGAGGACCGTTACCGTCACCGGCGTTCCCTGACCAGCTGCCGCAACACTGAAGAGGGAAAAAGGAAGAAGCGTCACACACACCCCGAGAAAGATGATCGTGAACGCAGCGAGGAGAATATTCAGCGCAATCTCGTTCGGGGTTTTCTGGCGTTTTGCACCCTCAATCAGTTTGATCATCCTGTCGAGGAAACCGCCCCCCGGCTCTGCTGTTACTCGGATGACCAACCAATCGGAAAGTATCCGGGTACCGCCGGTGACGGCGTTTCGGTCACCACCCGACTCACGAATCACCGGGGCGCTTTCGCCGGTTATGGCACTTTCATCGACGGAAGCGATGCCCTCGATAACTTCACCATCAGCGGCAATAATATCACCTGCCTCCACGAGGTACACATCCCCCTTCTTCAAGGCAGTTGATGAGACGATGTCAATTTCTGAGCGACGTCGAGGATCACGTAAGTGTTTCGCCTTGGTATCCTGTCGTGCCCGACGCAATGCTTCTGCCTGGGCTTTTCCGCGCCCCTCCGCCAGAGCCTCTGAGAAGTTGGCAAAGATAACGGTGAACCAGAGCCAGAGAGAAACGCCGCCGATGTACCATGTCGGTGCTTCGCCGGCGCCGAGCATTGCCTGGATCCACAGCGCCGTCGTCAGCAGGCTCCCGACTTCAACGACAAACATCACCGGATTGCGAGCCATCGCGCGGGGATTCAGCTTGAGCACCGAGTGAACCATGGCGCGTCGGTACATCTCGCGTGTGAGCCCGACTGGCTTCTTCAGCTGTTGTGAAATTTGTCCTCCACTGACCATATTAGTGCACCATCATGAAGTGTTCGACGATCGGCCCCAGTGCGAGCGCCGGGATGAAGTTCAGCGCACCAACGATCAGAACCACTGCGATCAACCAGAAGATGAAGAGCGGAGTGTGCGTCGGCAGAGTTCCTTCGCTCGCGGGAACCAGCTTCTTCCGTGCCAGAGACCCTGCCAGGGCAAGCGTTGGGACGGCAAGCCAGTAGCGGCTGATGAGCATTGCGATCGCCCCGGAGATATTGTAAAACGGTGTGTTCGCGCTTATGCCTCCAAAGGCACTTCCGTTGTTGTTCCCTTCAGAGGTAAAGAGATACAAGATTTCGCTGAATCCGTGCGGTCCAGGATTAGAAATGCCCGCCTTCCCTTCGGGGGCGATTACGGCTATTGCCGTCAGCACGAGCACGGTGAGAGGCATAATGAGGATCAACAGGGACGCCATCTTCATCTCGTACGTTTCAATCTTGTGCCCAAGATATTCAGGTGTCCGGCCCACGAGCAGTCCTGCGACAAACACAGCAACGATCACGAACACCAGCATGCCATAGAGGCCGGAGCCGACGCCGCCGAAGACAACCTCACCCAGGTGCATCATAACGAGTGGTACAAGACCCCCCAGGGGCGTGAACGAATCGTGCATGGAATTTACCGAGCCGTTGGAAGCGGCGGTGGTCACCGTAGCCCAGAGAGCAGAGTTTGCAATGCCAAACCGCACCTCCTTCCCTTCCATGTTGCCACCTCCCTGCGTCGCAGTCGCCCGCTGATCAACGCCGAGCTGTGTAAAGGATGGGTTTCCATTCTGCTCCGACCAGACACACAGCGAGAGGAATGCTACCAGGATGATTGTCATTGCCGCGATGAGCGCCCACCCCTGACGAGTGTCACCGACCATCCGGCCGTAGGTGTAGCACAGGGCTGCGGCGATGAGCAAGATGGAAAGCATCTCGAGGAAATTCGAAAAGGGCGTCGGGTTTTCGAAAGGATGAGACGAGTTCGCATTGAAGAACCCGCCCCCGTTGGTCCCGAGCTCCTTGATGGCGATCTGCGAAGCAGCAGGACCCATCGCAAGGACTTGCTCAGTTACTCTCGAGGCAGCCGTATCGCTTGTCGCTGTGGGTTGAAGGAAGGGGACAGAGGCATACGGCGAGAGATTCTGAACTGTGCCTTGTGACACGAGCAGAATGGCGAGCACAAATGAAAGCGGGAGGAGAACATACAGGGTACTCCGAGTCAGATCAACCCAAAAATTCCCGAGCGTCTTTGCCGAGTGACGGGCAATCCCACGAATGATGAGGGTGAGCGTGGCAATACCCGATGCCGCCGAGACGAAATTCTGGACGGTGAGGCCGAGCATTTGCGTTAGGTAGCTCAAAGTCACTTCGCCACTGTATCCCTGCCAATTCGTATTCGTCGCGAAACTTACTGCTGTGTTGAGTGAGGAATCGGGGGAGACTGCACCCAAGCCCTGCGGATTCAACGGGAGGAACTGCTGAAGCCGCTGCAAACCGTACACAATCACAAAACCGACGAAGTTAAAAATGAGCATGGCGATGGCATTCTCTTTCCAATCCATCTCCTCACTCGTGTTGATGCCTGCTAGCCGGTAGATGAATCGTTCCACCGGCCTCAGGAGGGCGTCAAGAAATGTCCGCTCGCCCTGGAAAACTCGTCCCATGTACGCACCCAGCGGTTTGGCAAGAAGTAGAAGCACAAGAAGGTACATGACGATTTGCAGTATGCCGTTGAATGTCATTCGAAGATCTCCGGTTTCAGGAGTGCAACGAACAGATACACCAGTAGGGCCACGGCAATCAGGCCGGAAATGATATAGAGCCCGCTCATGTCTATTCTCCCGATTTCGACTGATCGAGGAGATCACACACCTTCAGTAGTCCCCAGGTCAAGACGAAAAACACGACGACAATGCCGATAGCGAGAATGTCCATTGTTATTTCCCCTCCGATACTGCGTGAATTTCATCTAATGCAAGGTCGAGGGCGAGCACATTCACCCGGGGATCCCCCAGGAAGCCAAATTGTCTCCCTTCAGTGAATTGATCTACCAAAGCACGAACCGTTTCTTCGCTTAGGTTCCGGACACGAGCCACCCGAGGGAGTTGATAGAGTGCACCAGCAACACTGATATGAGGGTCGAGTCCGCTGCCCGATGCCGTCACCAGATCAACCGGAATCGGACGCGTATTCAGCAAGTCAGCAGCATGGAGGTCATGTATCCTCTTCTGCGCCTCATCGAGCAGAGCTGGATTAAGCGGTCCGTAGTTTGATCCGGTTGATGCGCCCGCATTGTAGGGATACGGAGTGGTTGCCGACAGTCGGCCCCAGAAGTACTTTGGGTCGCTGAACGGCTGACCGATCAGCTCGGAGCCGATCACCTTTCCATCCCTCGTCACAAAACTTCCATTCGCCTTCCCCGGGAACACGAGTTGCGCAACACCGGTAACCGCCAACGGATAGAGCACTCCCGTTATACCAGTAAACAGGAGCATGGTGATGATTGCCGGACGAACATGCTTCAGCATCATGGAGAATCCTTTTGCCTGTAGATCTTGGTTTGATCAGAGAGGTCGTCTACACTTTAGGCAGCTGAGTGTTCCCGATTGTATTGCTTCTCTGTTGGATCGGACTTGTGCGCGCCCCTCCACAAAAGATAGATGTAGACGAAGTACACAAGCGCGAGAGTCAGTGCAATGAATCCGCCAGACATTGCGTTCTCCCCGGAAACGGTCGTTTCTTCTTCTCAGGATGGGATTAATATGAATGAACCGGATTGTAGAGGCAATAAAGAAGGCGTAAAAAGAGCGTCGCTTGGCGTAAGAATGTTGTAAATGTCACAAGCCTAAAACAAAAAGGGCTCTCGATGTGAGAGCCCTTTCGTCCAATATTGCACAACATGCTAGTAGTTCGACCACCCGGCGCCACCGCGATCGGAGGAGAATGACTCCAGGACACGACGAGGACTCTTCTTCCTCGGAGTGCTGAAAGGTGTCCGCTTCTTGCCGTGGGGAGGCTTTCGTTCTGGATGTTGCTGCGGCCTCGCCGCGTGAGGAGGGGTGTGTGTTTCATGCTTCACAGGAACTTGCACGTCTCGTGCCGTGAACCCTGGATACTTCTTCACAGGGAAATGCTTCCCGACAAATTGTTCGATCCGTTTAAGATACTGGTGGTCGTCATGGCCGACAAATGTAATCGCGTCACCCGATGCACCTGCCCGGCCCGTTCGTCCGATGCGGTGGATGTAATCTTCCGCGTACGGCGGGATGTCGTAATTGATGACGTGCGAAATCCCGATCACGTCGATACCACGCGCTGCAATGTCCGTCGCAACAAGCACACGGAATTTCCCCGCCTTGAACCCCTCAAGAGCGCGGTCGCGCTGTGCCTGAGTGCGATTTGAGTGGATTGCGACGGAGGCAACGCCGCCTCGGTCAAGACGTCTGCAGATCTTGTCAGCACCGTGCTTGGTGCGCGAAAAGACGAGCACGCTCTGCATATGTTCGGCCTCGAGCGCATGGAGAAGCAGATCTATTTTCGCCTCTCGCGGTGCGCTGTAGAAGTGCTGCTCAATCGCCTCTACGGTATTGTGTCGCTCGCCTGCCTCCACCATTTCGGGATTGCGGAGCACATTCGCTGCCAGAGAGGTGATCTCCGGCGAGATCGTTGCAGAAAACAGAAGTGTCTGCCGGTCTGCTGGAACTTTGGCAATGATCCTGCGGACATCGTGGATGAATCCCATATCGAGCATCCGGTCCGCTTCATCGAGCACGAGTATCTGGATATGAGACAAGTCGATGGAACCACGCTGCATATGGTCAAGCAGCCTTCCGGGTGTCGCAACGACGATATCGGCACCACGCTTGAGCAACTTCAGCTGGTTGTCCATGCTCACCCCGCCGTAAATTGACACAGATCGGAGTGTGAGGAAACGTCCATACTTCGCGACCGCAATCTGAACCTGCTGTGCGAGTTCGCGGGTCGGCGTCAGGACAAGCGCCCGTGGATGGTGTCCCCGGACGTGCGAAGCAGGACTGGCCGCAAGCCGATGAAGCAGAGGCAGCACAAAAGCCGCCGTTTTCCCTGTTCCGGTCTGCGCGGAACCAATAATGTCTTTCCCGGCAAGCGCGGGAATAATGGCAAGTGATTGAATGGGGGTCGGTGTGGCGTACCCCGCCGCCCGTACTCCCTTCATGACATGGTCGGAAAGACCAAATTTGGTGAAACCCATATAAAAACCTTAATGAATTGAAAAAATCGGTGACCCGGCTTCCTTACACCCGATGGTGCTGGAAAAACGGTCTACAATCCTGCGAAACACGCTGGAGAATGAAGACAGGCGTGGTGCCGAAGTGGGTGGATCTTTGAGGAGTCGATACCCGACGGGATCAGCGGATAGCGGTCAACGAAGTCATTCCGGACAAAACCTTGCGCATCATCATCGGAGAGCGAGTCTCAAATGTCCGCTCCCGACACTTAATGGCCAGTCACGGAATGCTGCTGGTTTGCAGTACAGATAATATACGTCTTTGGTCTGACAAATCCTAGTGGAATAAAGCAAAACTGGCTTTCGGTGACAAAAGGATGTAGATTTCATCCCAGTTCATGTACGTTTGCTACTGTAGCTTGAGTACACCCTACTCCTCATCATCCATTTCCCCTGAAAGGAAGGAATTCAATGCAACACCCTCGGGCAATATTCATGGTGTGTGCTGTGCTGCTCGCGTCCACGGTGTTCAGTCTTTCCGCTTTCACCCAGGAGAAGAAGATCAGCAAGAAGGATCTACCACAGGCCGTTCTCGCTGCCTTTGAGAAGGCCTATCCGAAGGCGACAATCAAGGGACTGAGTCAGGAAGTGGAAAACGGGAAGACCTACTATGAAATCGAGAGCATAGACGGGAAAACCACTCGCGATCTCTTGTACCTGTCTGATGGAAGCGTGACCGAGATCGAAGAAGGGCTCAGCGTCGCCGAGTTACCTCCCCCGGTGAAGGCAGCGCTCCTCAAAGAGTACCCAAAGGGAAAAGTAGTGAAAGCAGAGATGACGACCAAGGGCACTACCGTGACCTTTGAAATGAAAGTCTCAAGCGGAAAGACCAATGCAGAACTGGTCGTTGATCCTTCTGGCAAGGTTGTGAAGAACGAAAAAGTCAAAGCAGCGAAAAGAGAAAAGGAGGAAAGGGAGGAAGGCGAAGAGGGAGAAAAGGACTGAAGATTCGCCTGAGTGACTAGGTCCACGGGTTGTCACGAACGCAGGTTCGTCGTGCGTATCCGTGGACTTTTTGTTTGTCTTTCCATATCGTATGGATGTCATCCTCTTGAGGAGAATCTTTCATGTGGCAAGCTCGAGTTTTCCTGGATCGTGCATTGAGACCGGCCTGCATTGTTCTCTGGTACTCATTGATTCTCGCATCTGGCTACGCGCAGAGCACGCTCACCTTCGACCAGTGTATCACGTCCGCGATGGAACACAGCCCGCAGCTCCGCTTGTCGGAGAACGCTGTCCGATCAGCAGAGCTTGCGCTGTCTGAGCTGAGGACGACCGCCCTTCCACAACTCAAAGGCGTCGCTTCCGCGATTTATACCCCCCTCCCGCCGACATTCGGATACGACCCCGCAATTTCAAACGGCGGACAGGTGGCGGGCCAGATCATTCTCCAGCAATCACTCTATGACGCGGGAACGCGCGGTCTCAAGGCAGATCAAGTGCAGACCGACATGGACCGACTCACCCGGGAGCGAAGACTGGCGCAGCTGGATCTTGTGCTCGCCGTGAAGCAGACGTTCATTGAAGGGTTGCGTGCACAGGAGGAAGTAGATCTTCAGCGTCAGAGCGTTGAGCGGCTTGAAGCTTATCTGGGGCTCGCTCAGCGTCTCTACAAAGGTGGGACCGCACCGTACACAGACCTCCTGAAGACACAGGTGCAGACTGCCTCCGCCCACATTGCACTGGAAACCGCGAATCAAACTCGCGCTTCGACGATAGTAGCGATCGCCGAGTTGACCAACGTTCCTCTTGACACAACCACGCATCTGGCCGGGTCGCTCAGCGAGGGTCCCGGGATCATGCCTGATACGCCCTATACAGGAGGCGAGATCGATCTTTCAAGAAATCTCGATATGAGCGTTGCTGAGCTTCTCATCGAGAAGAGCGTTATTGATCAGGATCTTGTACTTCGTGAGAAACTTCCAGAGATTTCCATATTTGCCGATGCAGGGTACCTCACCTCGGGCGAGAACCTCCACCTTCCCGCGGGTGAGCGCCTTCGTTCACTCGGATACTCGGTGGGCGTCGGGATTGAGATCCCCATCCTCAATTGGGGTGCGACAGGTATTCGAAAACAGCAGCGGGAACTTGCCACCGACGATCTGCGGCAGAAATTGGAGCTCTTGCGCCGTTCGCTGCTCACCGACCTGCGAAAATCGCGGCTGCAGCTCGCACAGGCCAACAATCGATTGCGTACAATCCGTGAAAACGTTTCCAGGACAGAAGAGAATTTTCTACTCACGAAGTCAAGATATGCAGCTGGCGGCACACTCGCGCTCGAGGTACTGAACGCACAACAACTTCTCACCGAGGCAAGACTGGCAGAGCTGCAAACCATGGCAGATATTCAACTGCTTGCAGCTCGCATTGAGCGGCTCTCTGTTCAACAATGATCAGAAATATCCTTATGAATTCAACATTTCTGTGGAAGATACTCCTCCTGTGCGCCCTGATTCCCGGATGCACGAACAGACACGCCGACGAAGACGAATCCGCTTCCTCAGCGTCGGGGCCGGTTGTCGCAGTGAAGACTGCCACAATCATGCGTGGCACCATCGGCGTATTTGTGACTGCAACCGGCAGAACCGATGCGATCCGACGCGAAAAGATTCTCGCGCCAATCGGTGGGACACTTGTTTCCCTGAACGTTCTTGAGGGAAAGGCGGTGAAGCGAGGTGATGTAGTAGCAGTCATTCAACCCCGCGAAACACGTTCCGCAATCATCGGGGCTGAAGCTCTTCTTCGGTCTGCCCGAACGGACGCCGAGCGAGCAGAAGCAGAACGCTCACTGCAGCTTGCGCGCTCCACCCAGAACAACATCGACGTCCATGCAACCGCTGATGGTGTTGTGGCGACACGTGCGGTGAGCGAACGGGAGTTGGTCGCCGAAAATGCCGAGCTGCTGACCATTGTGGACCAATCAACGATTGTGTTCGTCGCAGATGTACCTTTGCAGGAAGTGACAGAAGTTCGGAAAGGTGAACGCGCGATAGTGCAGATCCAGTCACTGCCACAACTCCAATTCGACGCGATTGTGGATGCCATCCATCCTCAATCTGACCTTCAGAGCCAGACAGTGAAGGTACGGCTTCAATTGCTGGGGGCGGTGAACAAAGCGCGTTGGACGCTAAGGACTGAGATGAGCGGTGTTGCCCGCATCCAGATCGGGCTTCACAAGAACGCATTGATCGTGCCAAAAGCGGCATTGC
>Ga0153915_10007187_pt1 | contig 10494 bp, 8 predicted proteins | sample Opewatmetagenome_2_FD_107003 | JGI IMG/M metagenome (GOLD analysis project Ga0153915, IMG submission 107003) | Freshwater wetland microbial communities from Ohio, USA - Open water 3 Core 3 Depth 3 metaG | ecosystem: Environmental > Aquatic > Freshwater > Wetlands | place: USA: Ohio, Lake Erie... | reverse complement strand
GAACTTGGCGCGGATGTCGGCGGCGTATTGCCCGGCCTGGCGCTCGGTGACGTTGACGATCTTGGCCTCGCGGAGGTGGTGGATGGCCCGGAAAGGCCGGATCGCCGCCGCCAGTTGCCCGCGATCGCTGGTGAGCATGCAGTCCATTTGGGCGCCCTGGGGCGTTTTTACCAGGGCGCCGAAGGAGGCCCACTCGTGCCCCGAATACGGAATGGCGAACACGATCGTGGGCCGACCCGCGCTGAGAATCGCCTGGAGGATCGGCGTGATGCCGATGCTCAGGTGGATCACCAGGATCCCGTCGAGGCCCTTCAGGGTCGCTTTGAGGGCCTCGATCTGCTGCGGCGAAGTGACCAACTGGTCGACGACGAAATCCACGTCCGCCAGTTGATCCTTCAAGGAATCGAACGCGGCCCGGTAGGACTGGACCTCCTGTTGGAGGTCCAGCCCCGGCTTGGGCCAGAGGCCGCCGGGATTGGCCATGTAGAGCCGGGCCGCTTTCACCTTGGTTCTTCGGCAGCCCGGGCTGACCAGGGCCGCGGCGGGCGAATCGGCCGCCAGCGCGGCGAGTCCCGGAAATCCGGCGCCGAGCGCGGTTCCGAGCACGGACAGTTGCAGAAAGTTCCTTCGCTTCATTTCGTTCGGCATGACGACCTCCCGTTGCGTGCGAGTGTTGGGTGATTTGGCAAATCTGCCGATCCGGCTGGTTCCTAGTGTAGCGGCAATCGGCAGGGTTTGGGACCGGGGGAGGTCGTTGCATCCGCCCGTTGGGGGGAAGAGAATAACCTCCCAGGCGATCGAGCCCCCACGAGCCGTAGCGAGACGGCGGTGGAACAGAAGAATCTGCTTGACGTTCCGGGGCCCTGGGCGTCCAACAGGGAGAAGACGTCGGGTCCAGGGCCGAAGCGGTGGTCCCGTGAGCGATCTCCTCGAGGAATTCGTCCCCCGCGTCTACCTCTTCGCCCTCCGGCTGACACGCAGCCGCGACGAGGCCGAGGACCTGACGCAGGAGACGTTCTTGCAGGCGTGGCGGCACCGGGCCAGGCTCCGCGATCCCCGTGCGGCGCGGGCGTGGCTGTTTTCGATTGCGGTCAACCTTTGGCGGAGCCGCCTCCGCCGGAAAGGACGGAGCGAGCAGGCCGCCGAGCTTCCGGACGAGCCCGGCCCGCGGCCAGCCAACCTGCCCGAGGAGGACCTGGTCGCTCAGGAGGACGTGCGGAGGGTGCGCGAGGCCATCGACGCGCTGCCGGCAAGACAGCGGGAGGTCGTCTACCTGCACGCGTGCGAGGCCCTTCCGCTGCGAGAGATTGCCGGCGTCCTGGGCATCAGCCTCGAAGCAGTGCGGTCCAGCCTCTCGTTGGCCCGGAAGCGATTGCGGCGACAACTCAAGGACCTCAATGGCGTGCGCTCGCCGACAAAGTGAGTCCTTTCGATGAATCGACGCGAATGTGACCAACTGGACGATTACCTGCTGGGCTGGCTGTCGCCGGAGGAAGCGGCCGCCTTCGAGCGTCACCTGGCCGGTTGCCCTGCTTGCCGCCGCGAGCACGGGCTGCAGCGGTCGATCGATCAGGCACTGGCCAGGCAAGACACCTTGCTCGATCCCATCCCCGGCGGGCTGGTGGAGCGGATTCGCCGTCAAGTGCAAGCGGGCGACCGGCGACGGGCGACTGGCCGGAACTGGCTGGCTGCGATCGCCGCGACCCTGGTGATCGCGGTTGCGGTCGGCGGCTGGAGGGTCAACCGGCTTCGCCCCAACGGCGGGGAGCACGCCGCCGCACCAGGGCAGACGCAAGAGTCGCCGGAGTCGCTTGCCGGCTCGCCCGCGGATCCGTCGGCAGGGAGCGTGCCTGCGGGCAAGCCGACTCTGGTCAGCCCGGACGCGGGTGGTCCGCCGTCAGGGGAGCCCGCTTCAACCCCGACAAAACGGGCGGTTGCGTCGGCCCGCGTCGTGCTCGCCGATCCGTCCCAGGGGATCGTGGTCCCCGTGGAAACGAACGACCCGAAGGTCACGATGGTTTGGATCTATCCGACGTTCAAGCCGGCCGCACAGGCCGGCGCGTCGGGCGGGAAATAGTCCTTTTCCGTTGAATCGAGGAGCACAGCGATGATGACCTGCCAGCGAGCATTCCGGCGTGGTCTTGGACGGATGGCGGTGGCTGCCCTGGTGAGCTTAGCGGCCGTTTCGGCCATGGCCCAGGAACCTTCTAAAGCACCGCCCGGAAAATCCGCCAAACCCGCGGCCAAGGAGGCGCGACCCAGGACGCCGGACGATGGGCTGTCCGTGGTGACCGAGATTTTCCCCCTCCGCTATGCGGAGGTGGGGGAGCTTGTCGCGCTGCTTGCGCAGATGATGCCCGGCGATGCACACGTCGCCGCAGATACGCGGACCAACTCCGTTGTGGCCCAAGGCTCCGCGAAGTCGATGGCAGAGATTGGGGCTCTCCTCGAACGGCTCGATGTCGCCGTCGACACGTCCCGGACACGTTCGATGCAGAACATTCTGCTGGAGATCGTCTGGCTGGCGGAAGGCCTGTCCGCCAAGGACTCGCCCTACGGTCCTGCCGCCCCCGCGCCGGCAGACGACCTGAAGGGCCTCGTGAAGCAGCTAGAAATCAACTGGCGGCTCACGAACTTGCGCCAAGTCGGCCGCGTGAGCGTGATGACGCTCGCGAACGGCGAGTTCAATGTCTCCTGTTCCCCGGTGTTCGATGGCAATCCCACCCAGTTGACGGCAACGGGGAGAGTGACGATGACCAGCCGGGACGTGGTTGACCTGAAGCTGAAACTGTCCGCAACGGGCGTCCAGGTCGCCCCCCGACCAGGAAGTCCGGCCGCCGGCGAACCCAAGCCAAAGCTGGTCGATCTCGACATGACGGTTGGCTCTCGCGCCGGGACGTTCACCGTGCTGGGAGTCGCCCCAACGGGAAAGATCACCTCGATCTTCGCGATCCAGGTGCACCCGCAGTAGTCCGGACCGGCCCGGCCCCCCGGGAGACACGGCGCGGGCAGCGGCGACGTGCCGCCGTGCCTGGGCCTACGCCCCGCCCGCGGCCGGTGCGAGGGTCCGGGCGCCGAGCTCGCGATCGATCATGAATAGCGCGGCAGGGGCGCCGGCGGCCAGCTTCAACTGCTGCACGACCAGGTCCGCAGACGCCTCCTCTTCCACCTGCTCGTTGATGAACCACTGCAAGAGGGTGGAGGTGGCGTGGTCGTGCTCGGTCCATGCCAGCTCGGCCAGCTTGTTGATCAGGCTGGTGACGTGCTGCTCGTGGGCCAGGGCGGCCTCGAAGACCGCCAGGGGGGAGTCCCACCTGGTCGGCGGCGCGGCGATGGCCCGCAGCTCAACCTCCCCCTTGCGGTCCAGCACGTAGGTGAAGAACTTCATCACGTGGACCATCTCTTCCTGGCTCTGGATGCGGAACCAGTGGCCGAAACCTTTGAGGTTGATCGACTCGCAATGAGCGGCCATCGACAGGTAAAGGTACGACGAATAGTACTCGGCGTTGATCTGCGCGTTGAGCGCTTCGTGCATCTTGCTGCTTAGCATGGCAAAACAGTCTCCGCGGGGGATTGCTAGTTGGTCGATAATCGTTCTCCAATTGTTCGCATCGGCCCGCCGGCGACAAGACCCCCGTCTTGGGGGCCGCGGCGAGTCTCACCCCTGCTGGACACCCCCCGGGCCGGCCGGTAGAATCCACCGCCATGGAACCCGACGCCAAGAGAACCGCCGAAACTGATCTTGTGGGCCGCGTGTTTCCCCTGGCCGACCTGATCGGCTACCAGGAGGCGGCCGTCGTCAGCCGGACGCTGGTCAAAAAGCCCACCGGCACGGTGACCCTGTTTGCCTTCGACGGGGGGCAGGAGCTGAGCGAGCACACGTCGCCGTTCGACGCGATGGTCCAGGTGCTCGAAGGGGAGGTCGTGGTCACGATCTCCGGCAAGCCGCAGACGCTGCGGGCCGGCGAGTTTGTGATCATGCCGGCCAACGAGCCCCACGCCTTGAAAGCGGCCCAGCGGCTGAAGATGCTGCTGGTGATGATCCGCTCCTGAAAGAAAAAGGACCAGGTCGCCCTGGGGGGTTGCCCGCCCTGGGGCCACACGGTCCTTTTTGTCTCTGGAAGTCTATGCGTGCATGAAGCGTACAAGGGTCAGTACCTTGGGGCCTACTCGGACTTGCCAGTGGCCGGTGATTGAGGCGGCTTCTCGCCCAGAATCTCGAACTGGACTTCGTTGGACATCAGTTTGCCGACCCAAGGTCCGCCCTTGAACCAAGGCTTGTAGCCCCATCGGACCTTGTATGTTCCGGGCCTACTCAAGTCGAAGTTTCGGCGAAGGTCAACATGAGTGGTCCCAACGAACTGACCATAATGCAGGCAGACCGAGAACTCATCTAGAGGTGCCGAATCGGGCAACGTTCCCGTACCCCCATGATACGGTACATTCTGCCCGTCAGGTCCCGTTACCTCAAACCATGAATAATTGCCCGACAACTCGGGGCGATTCTGGAGCCACCATACTCTCAATTTCAGGTTCGAGGTGTCTTGGCTTTCACGATCATCGACCGTTGGACCGACGAGCATCAGCCCATAACACAAGGCGATTGGTTCGTCAGTGGCAAACTGGTTGCTCTGACACGTGAGAAAGGCAGCCAGGCCGTCCTTCACCTTGCCGTGTGGAAGGTGGCCCATCCCTTGGGTTTCTCCCGACTTGCCAGCAGCCGGTGCTTGAGGCGGCTTCGCGCTCATAATCTCGAACTGGACTTCGTTGGAGGTCAGCTTACCGCCCCAGACTCCAGCCGTGCCAAAATACTGCCATCTCCATCGGACTTTGTAAGTTCCTGGCTTGCTCATTTGGAAAGCGCAGCATAAATGATGCCAAGTGCTCCCGTGAAAGTCCCCTTGATGCAATAGTACAGTGTTTTCGTCTGACGGCGACCTTATCGGCCATGACACATTCTCCCCAGAGTAAGGGATGTTCTTTCCGTCTGGGCCTGTTACCTCAAACCACGAGAAATTGTTTGGGTCCATCGGAGGCAGCGGTTGCCAGACTTTGGTGCGAAGCATCTCAGTCTTCTTATTCAGTCCTGGGCCGACAAAGATGAACCCGTAACTCAGCGGAATCGGCTCCCCGATCTGAAAACGGTGCTTGTGACAAAGCAGAAAAGCCGCCACGCCGTCCTGTGTTTCGCCATGCGGGAAGATGCCGGTCTTCGGGACTTCCCCAGCTTCTCCTATGGTCCCCGCCAGCAGGACACTTGACAACATGCCCGCAAGTAGACTCTTCATAGTCGGTTTTCCGTTTTTTGGCGGTTCAGGGTTCGCTGTGGAGGTCCCTTTTTCGTCTCGCTCTACTCGTGCCCGCGGAGCTGCTCGGCGCCGCGGACCAGGTCGAGGAACTCGGCGCGGTGTCCGCCCGGATCGTCCCGCAGGGCCGACGCGGCGATTTCTTCCACGCCCTTCAGCGTCGCCTGGCCACGGTAGGGCGAGCCGCGCAGGATCATCCCGAACGACGCCACGGCGGCGGCGAACTGGAAGTCCGCCGAGGCCTCGCCGAACCGCTTGCCCGCGTCCCGAAGCGCAAACTCCAACAGGTTGCTCTGGTCTTCGTTGGGCCGCTTGTAGCGGAGCTGGAGCGTGAGCAACTGGCCGCTGCGGGCGTCGTCGGTCAGCTCGCTCTTGGCGGGCCGCTGGTACCTGAGCGGCTGCTCCTCGGCGGCGCGCGTCGGGGCGGCACGGGCGGAAACAATCTCGTAGAGGGCCGTCACGTGGTGGCCCGCCCCGATCTCCCCCGCGTCCTTCCGGTCGTCGTCGAAATCCCGCGCGGCCAGGCGGCGGTTCTCGTAGCCGATCAGCCGGTAGCTCGCCACCTCGGCGGGGTTGAACTCGACCTGGATCTTCACGTCCTTGGCGATCGTGACCAGGCTGCCCGCGATCTGCTCGACGAGCACCCGCCGGGCCTCGCGGACGCTGTCCAGGTAGGCGTAGCTGCCGTTGCCCTTGTCGGCCAGCTTCTCCAGCTTCGAGTCCTTGAGGTTCCCCGTGCCGACCCCCAGCACGGTGAGCAGCACGCCCGACTCCTTCTTGTCGCGGATCAGGCGCACGAGCTCGTCGTCCTGGGTGATGCCGACGTTCAGGTCGCCGTCGGTGGCGAGGATCACGCGGTTGGTGCCGTCGCGGCGGAAGTGCTTGAGGGCCTCTTCGTAGGCCAATTGGATCCCCGCGCCGCCGTTGGTCCGCCCGCCGGCGGTGAGGGAGTCGATCGAGTCGAGGATCTTCGCCTTGTTGCCGGCGTTGGTCGATTCGAGCCGCACGCCGGTCGTCTCCGCGTAGGTGACGATCGCTACCCGGTCGTCCTCGGTCAGCTCGCGGACCAGCATCTTCATCGCTTCCTTGACCAGGGGGAGCTTGTCCGGCTCGTCCATCGAGCCGGAGACGTCCAGCAGGAAGACCAGGTTGCTGGGGCCGCGCTGGCCGCGCTCGATCTGGCGGCCCGCCAGCCCGATCCGCACCAGCCGGTGCTCGTTGTTCCAGGGGCACTGAGCCGCCTCGAGGCTTACCGAGAACGGCTCGCCGGCTTTGGGCGGCGGGTCGCGGTAGGGGAAGTAGTTGAGCATTTCCTCGATCCGCACGGCGTCGCGGGGCGGCAGCGTGCCCTGGCGCAAAAACCGGCGGACGTTGGCGTAGGACGCCGTGTCGACGTCAATCGAAAAGGTCGAAAGGGGGTGGTCCGTCGCCGAGCGGAAAGGGTTCTCCGCGATCTGCTGATACTCCTCGGTGCCGGGAGGGGCGACGCCGCCGAGAAGCTCTTCTGTCTCGCCGTCGAATTTCTTGTCAGCCGCCGGCCCGCCCAGCTTGTAGCCGCCGGGCCCCGGCATGAGCATGGGCGTCTTCGACGGGGTCGGTACGACGATCTGGCCGGTCGGCACACCGGCCTGGAACCTGGTCTGCTGTTGGCTCGCGTCTCGCCATGCGGGACCGGCTTGCGGCGCCGCGGCCTCCGAAGCGGGACTCGACCGGCCGCGATCCGAGCGGACGGTGGGCCGGAAGACGCCATCGGCTTTCGGCTTCATCTCCTTCATCTCCAGGCCGGGCTTGCCCTCGGCCGGCATCGCGCCAGGTCCCGGCCCCATTCCACCCATTCCGCTCATTCCGCCCCCTTCGCGGCCGGGATACCCCGGCATCGCTCCGCTCCCTGACCCGTATGACCCCACTCCGGCCGACGAGCGCGCCCCATACCCGCCGCCCGGCGACAGTCCTGGCATCGAGCTGGAATCGTATTTAGAGTTCTCTCTCGGGGCCGTAAGCCCCGGGCGAAGGGCGGATGCCGGTTCAGAGGCCATCGCCGCGGCCCTGCCCGCCGGCTGGCCAGGGGGTTGCAGCACCGCCGAGAGCTCGCTTGCGCGACCCTCGGAACTGGCCATGTCCCGTGCCGAGAGCCGACCAGATGCATCGCCAGCCGCTCGTTCGCGTCGTGCTTCGGGTTCCCCAGTAGCGAACTCGGGTGCCGCTTCGGGAGCGGCCTGCGCTTCCGACAGCGGCGAGGCGAGTTCCCGGCGCGCCAGTTCCCGGCGCGCCAGTTCCCGGCGGTCACCAAAGCGTCCCAAACCCGTCAGAAACATGTAGGACGGGACGGCCGCGACGAGCAAACAGGCGGCCAACGCCAGCAGGCCCCAGAGCCGGCGGTGCGACCGACCGAGGGGCTTGGCCGGCGGCGACGCCGAGGGTCCGCCCTCCGCGGCAACCTCCAACTGGCGGAGGCGCTCTTCCACGGCCAGACGCAGCCCCGGCGAAGGCCGAAGCGACTGGTCACGGCAGGTGGCCTCGTAGACGTAGTTGGCCAGGACCCGGGTGGTGCGGACCTCTTCCCGGGCCTTTTCCGAGGCGGCCAGTTCCGCTTCCACGGCCGCCCGCTCTTGCTCGTCGAGCTGGCCCAACGCATAGGCGGTGAGCCGAGCCTCGCGCTGCTGGTCGCCGTCGATAGGGTGATGATTTGTGTTCATATGTGAACCTCGTCGCCGCAGGGGCGCGGTAAGTGGATCTCCCGGGGGAGCGGCCCGGCCAACAAGTGCCGGGCCAAAGGATGCTGCCGCAAGGATTTCAGCGCCCGGTGGATCAGCACGCGGGCGTTCCCTTCGCTGGTGCCGACGATCCGGGCGATCTCGCGGGAGCCGAGACCTTCCGCCCACAACGTGATCGCCTCCCGCTGGCCGGCGGGCAACTGCTCGATCACCTGGTTGATCCGGGCGTAAAGGTCGTGCCGCTCGGCCACGGCGGCCGGATCGGGCTCGCGGCTCCTGAAGCTTGGCATCTCCGCTTCCTCCCATGGGGTCGTCCGGCGTCGGGCACGCATCCAATCGATCGCCTTGTTCCGGCAGACCGTGAACAGCCACGGCGCCACCCGATCCCGCAGCTCCTCGGGCGACTGGTCGCACAGCCGCAGCAGCGTGTGCTGGACCACGTCCCGGGCCGCATCCTCGTCGCCCAGCAGGCGCTTGGCGAACCGGATCAAGGGGATCTCGTACCGGTCGAGCACCGAGAGCACCCACTCGCGCCGCTGGCCGAAAGCCGTGTCGGTTGTCATCGGTTTTTTCCCCACGTGAGGAGCATTTGCTAGTTCTACGGGCCGGGGAGAGTTTTGTTACAGAGGCAGTCCAATTGCCCACCCGCACCCCCCGTCCAGGGAGGCTTTCCCAAGAAAGGCATGACACGCCGCTTATTCTACCAGGGCATTGCTCTGGCGACCTAGGAAAACGCTTTGACCAGGCCGGCGTAGGCCAGGGCGTTGATCGCCAGTGAATGGCAGATCTCCTCCCGGCGGACCAGCTCCGGAATCTCGTCTGCCGGCCGCACGACGACCTCGATCTGCTCGAAGGGATCGGGGTGCGGGGCGGAGCGGCGGCGGCAGCCTTCGGCGAGGAACATGTATTGGTAGTTGTTCTGGACGGCCGGATTCGGGCGGACCCGGCCGAGCATCCGCACCCGCTCGGCCGCGTAGCCCGTCTCCTCGCTCAGCTCCCGCAGGGCGGCGGCCTGGGGCGATTCGTTCGGGTCGATGATCCCCCCGGGGATCTCCAGGGAAACCGCCCGGATCCCGTGCCGGTACTGCCGGATCAGCACGACCTGGCCGTCCTCGGTCAGGGGAACCACGTTCACCCAGTCCGGCGACTCGATCACCACGAACTCCCGCTCCACGCCCGCCGGCTCAAACCGGTACAAGTCGTGCCGGATCTGAAAGATGCGGTGATCGGAGAGATACCGGCTTCCCAACAGACTCCAACTATCCTTTGGCACCAGGCGGCCTCCGTCTTCCCGTGTTGTGGTCACTTGATCTCCACGCCAACCTCGATCAAGCTCACCGAGTACGCCGGAAACTGGTAGCTGAAAGCCCGCTCCGAGAGACCGTGGACCGCCCGGCGCGCGGCGATGCGGTCCGGCCGGGCGAAGCCGTTGGCGGCCTCCAGGTCGCGGGCGTCGAGGGCGTCGGCGATCGTCCAGGCGTTGGCCGCGCGGGCTACCCCGGCGAAGGCACTCAGGTCGATGGCACGCACGACCGGCTCGCGCCGGGGATTGACCGCCGCCAGCGACAGCCGCTTGCCGTCGCTGGAGAGGTTGGCCGACACGTCCAGGTCCAACAGCCCGCGCTCGCTTCCCAGGGCCAGCGGATACGCGCCCGCGTGCTCTGCGTACAGCTTCAGCACGTGGTACGCCGGCGTGCCGTAGACCGCGTGGCTGTTGGTCTGGATGATTCCCGAGCAGTAGCTGTTGGAGATGTTCGAGCGGCAGGCGATCTTCACCCGCTCGGCGTGGCGGTGGCAGAGGTTGAGATAGCGGGCACAGGCCAGGCCGTTCTGCAGCGTCCAGAGGTGGCGGCGGTCGCGGCCCCAGTCGCCCGCCGTGGTGTTCCACTCGGTCACGGCGAGCTTGATCCGGCCGGCGGGGTCGAACCGCCCCAGCAGCTCGGCATATTGCTCGATGCCCGCCTCGGTCCCTTCCAGGTTCCCGCAGTCGTAGTGGTGCGGAGAGACGTAGTCGATCAGCCCGGCGGCATTGGCCAGGAGCTTCTCCGAGACGTACGAGGCGAGGACCTTGATCGAGGGATCGGCCTTGCGCATGGCCCGGGCGAAGTCGGCCGCGGTGGCGTCGTAGGCGTCGCCGCCCACTTCGTTGCCGATCTGCCAGAACTTGACTGCGTAGGGCTGCGGGTGGCCGTGTTTGGCCCTCAGGGCGCCCATCGGGCTGGACGCCGGGCCGTTGCAGTATGCGACCTGCTCGGCGGCGTCGGCGGGCTTCTGGCCCGACCAGCGGACGCAGACCAGCGGCTCGGCCTCGACCGCGCGGCAGAAGGCCACGAACTCGTCGAGTCCGACGAGGTTCGGATCGACCCGGCCCCAGGTGCGGTTGGCCCACGGCACCCGCCGCTCCCAGGGCCCGACGCCGTCTTTCCAGGAGTATCCTTCGGTAGTGCTTCCACCCCACCGAATCACACCCGGCT
>Ga0153915_10007186_pt1 | contig 10495 bp, 7 predicted proteins | sample Opewatmetagenome_2_FD_107003 | JGI IMG/M metagenome (GOLD analysis project Ga0153915, IMG submission 107003) | Freshwater wetland microbial communities from Ohio, USA - Open water 3 Core 3 Depth 3 metaG | ecosystem: Environmental > Aquatic > Freshwater > Wetlands | place: USA: Ohio, Lake Erie... | reverse complement strand
GATCAAATCGTTTCGGAAGCCTTGGATGTCCTGGAAAAGACGGGCGTTCTCATCGAGAACGACGAAGCGTTGCGCCTCCTGGCGGACGCGGGATGTCCCTGCCGGGGGCGGATCGTATCGTTCAAGCCGAGCCTCGTTGAAGCGTCGCTCAAGACCGCGCCTCAGGCGATCCACATGTATGACCGCAGCGGCGCTCTCACGATGGCCCTGGAAGGGGACGCGGTCTACTTCGATCCGGGCTCCGGGGCCTTAAAGATTCTGGATCCGGCGACATTGGAAGAAAGGAAGCCGGTGACCAGGGATCTCGTCCGTTTCGCGATCTTGATGGACGCTCTTTCGAACATCGCCGCGCAGAGCACGGAAATGATCTCCATGGATGTGCCCGAAGCCATGCAGGACAGGTATCGGCTCTACATCGGGCTGCGGTTCTGCACGAAGCCGATCATCACGGGCACTTTTGCCGTGGAAAGCTTCAAGATCATGAAAGACATGCTGGTGGCCGTCCGGGGGAGCAAACGAGCGCTGAGAGAGAAACCCCTGGCGATCTTCGATTGCTGTCCCTCGCCGCCCTTGAAATGGAGCAACTTGACCTGCCAGAATCTCATCGATGCCTCCCGGGCGGGGATCCCCGCCGCACTGATCTCGATGCCCCTGCTGGGGGCCACGTCTCCGGTCACTCTGGCCGGAGCGCTGGTGCAGTTGACCGCTGAAAACCTGAGCGGCATCGTCATTCACCAATTGGCCCATCCGGGATCGCCCATCATTTTTGGAGGGTCTCCCGCGGCGTTCGATATGAGGACAGGAACGCCGCCCATGGGGGCTGTGGAGACCATGATGATCAACGCCGCTCATGTCCAGGTCGGGAAGCATCTGGGGCTTCCCACCCATTCCTACATGGGACTTTCCGACGCCAAGATCGTCGACGGCCAGGCGGGTTTGGAGACGGGCATGGGAGCGCTCGTTGCGGCTCTCGCGGGGGCGAACGTCATCTCCGGCCCGGGCATGCTGGATTTCGAGAGCTGTCAGAGCCTGGAAAAGCTCCTGCTGGATAACGAGATCTGCGGCATGGCTCTCCGCATGGTCAGGGGCGTCGAAGCCCGGGGAGATCGGTTGGCCGGCGATCTCTACGGGGACATTTACGCGGGTGACCATTTCCTGACTTCGGCGGAGACGTTGCGGTGGTTCCGTGAAGAGGTCTACTTGGCCGGTCCCGCGGTCGACCGTGGTGCCTATGACACCTGGGTTCATCGCGGGAAAAAGAGCGCTTGGGATCGGGCGCGCCTGGAAGTCGCAAGGATCTTGAGCTCCCACACCGTGGAACCGCTGGCGGACGGTCCGCTCACGGCCCTGATGGACGTCATGAAAGCCGATGCCCGGCGAATGGGCATTGAACTGCCTCCTTTGGATTAAGGATCCATGCCTGATCTGTCAACGGCTTGGGCATGGAGGAGAACGGAAGCTTCTTGGTTCCAAGGTGGTGAAGTAGTCCTTTTCCAGGACACGGCCGATTCGGGCGTCCGCCCCTCGGTCCGAAGGACGCAAACAACAATGCATTTCGAAGAATGGCGCCGCTGGGCGGGGAAGTCAACGGAAGGTGAGTGCTGAGCGAAAGCAGAGCGCGCCTGGGGTGAATCGAACACCCGACCCGCTGCTTAGAAGGCAGCTGCTCTATCCGCCTGAGCTACAGGCGCGTCGAGGCGGGTGGCGAATCGGGGAGAATGGCTTTCCATTTCCTCAATCTTTAGTTCCTCCTGCAGGACGGCAATCCTTTCACCTATGTTCATCATGTCAAGTCCTCTCAGTTTGTGCCCAATTTATGCCCAAAACATGTCAGGGATATCAAAACGTATCTAATAATATCGAAATCCATCGAAACACTGGAGCCCTTGAAAACGTGCGTTTTACAGGGGAACTCCATTATTTTCTGCGATTTATGTTTTTCCGCCGCTTCCTACACACGGGTGAAGTCAGAGGTTCAAGTCCTCTATCGCCCACCAGACTTCCGCACCGGGCGCCTGCCCTGTTGAGGCCGTTCTTGACGGCTCACAGGGAATCAACGATCCCTGTCCGAGGAGGGTTTCCTCGGAAAATCAAGGCCGCATCACTCAGAAAGCCAGGCCGATCGTTGCTGAGATCACGCCGTTCTTCAGATCGATCGTTCCCAGGTCGGGGATCGCGAGCTTTTGGAGCCCCATCGTGTACCGGGCGTCGATATGAATCAAGCGGCCGAGCTGGAGGCCTCCGCCGAGGACGGCGCTGTAATCGGACTTTGGCATGTCTTCGATCTTAATGCCTTCCACGATGGCTCTCAGGCTGAAACCGAAGGCCGGACCGGCGAAGACGAAAGGATGGATACTGCCGGTCGGGATCCGGATCTTGAGGAGAATCGGGATCTCGAGGTAGTCGAATTTGAGCTTCCCCACCCCTGAATCCGCCCCTTTCATCGTGTAGAGGACTTCGGGCTGGATGGTCAGGACCCGGCCGAAGTTGAGCTCCAGGAAAATCCCGCCGCAGAAGCCGACCGTGCTCTTCCAATCGGAGATGCCGTCCACAAAGTCGCCATTGACGTTGGCTATGTTCGCCCCGCCCTTGATGCCGAACTTCACGCCGGCGGCGGCCGTTTGGGGAAGGACGAGCATCGCCGCAAACGCGCCAATGATCAGGATTTTCCAGAGGTTTTTCATCAGATCTCCTTTCGAATGAAATGAGTTCGGGACTCCATCGCCCTCGTGGATATCAAGAATCGATCATTATCCTAACAAATTATTCAAGCTCTGCCAAGCACCAGTCCATGATCTGCCCCCCGCGCATTCCGGGCCTCTACGGCTGCATTCACTCCCCTTCGGACCACCAACCTATTTACAGAAGTCGGGGTTTGACTATAATAAAGGCATCGGTTTCTATGATGTTGAGAACATCTCAGCAGTCAAATGGCCCTTAAATTATCCATCCGCATTATAGGAGGAAATCATGAAACGTCTTGAGCTTCTGGGTTTGGTTTTGGCCTTGTCCTTCCTCTTGATCCTGCCCGGGATCGTCTTGGCCCAGGGCAGAACTCAAGTCCGGGCAAGCCTGAAAGCCAGCGTCACGCAAAAGCTCGGCGCCGACACGGACATCACCATCGTCTACAGCCGGCCGGGCGTCAAGGGCCGAAATATCTGGGGTGGGCTCGTGCCCTACGGGATGGCGCCGGGAGACAAGTACTCCAAGGATAAGCCCTATCCCTGGCGGGCGGGAGCCAACGAGAACACGACGATCGAATTCAATAAGGATATTCTCGTCGAAGGAAACAAACTGCCGGCGGGGAAATACGGTATCCATATGGTCCCGTCCGAAAAAGACTGGGTCATCATTTTCAGCAAGAACAACTCCGCTTGGGGGAGCTTCGCCTATGACCAGGCCGAGGACGCGCTCCGGGTCACGGTGACGCCGGTCAAAGCTCCCTTCGCCGAATGGTTGACGTACGGATTCGATGACCTGGCCGGCACTTCGGCGACCATGTCTCTTCATTGGGCCGAGCTGAAAGTTCCGATCAAGATCAAATTGGCCCAGTAGGATCATCGCTCTCTTCCATGGAGTTCTTGGCGGGCCGGGACGCCCGAGTCTGTTGAAAAGTCCTGAAACGGGCGGTCCTTTGAAGAAGCACCTGACTCTCATCAGCGTCGTCGCCCTGCTCCTCACCCTGCCGCTTTGCGCGCGGCAGGGTGAGATTCTCAACGCGGGGGAACTCCAAACGGCCCTCGAAAAACTCAACGTTCTTGGAAGTGTCCTTTATGTCGGCGCTCATCCGGACGACGAGAACACTGCGGTCCTGGCCTATTTCTCGAAGGGGAGAAAGTTCCGCACCGCGTACCTCTCGCTGACCCGGGGGGACGGCGGCCAGAATCTGATCGGCCCGGAAAAAGGCGCAGAAATCGGGATCATCCGGACGCAGGAGCTCCTCGCTGCCCGTCGGATCGACGGCGCGGAGCAGTTCTTCACGCGGGCCGTCGATTTCGGATATTCCAAGACGGCCGAGGAAACGTTCGAAATTTGGGGCAGGGAGGCTGTCCTCGCGGATATGGTCTGGATCATCCGCAAGTTCCGCCCCGACGTGATCATCACGCGTTTCACTGCCGAGAACTCCGGGGGACACGGTCACCACACGGCCTCCGCGATCCTGCTCAACGAAGCCTTCGCCGCCGCTTCGGATCCCGGGAGGTTTCCCGAGCAGCTGAAAGACGTCGAGCCGTGGCGGACCGAACGATTGTTCTGGAACAGCTGGCGTCCGGATCAGCGAGAAACCGCGGATTTGCCGAAGGTCGATACCGGAGAGTTCAATCCGCTCCTCGGAAAATCTTACTCTGAAATGGCCGCCGAGAGCCGCTCCCAGCACAAGAGCCAGGGATTCGGGTCGGCCGGCCGGAGGGGGAGCCAATACGAATATTTCCGGCTTCTGGCCGGGCGCCCGGCCTCGAAGGACCCTCTGGACGGGATCGATACCTCATGGAGCCGGGTACCCGGTGGGCAAAAAGTGGGTGCGGCGCTCAAACGGATTCTGGGGTCCTTTGACGCCCGGAACCCCTCGAGATCCCTGCCGGCGCTTATGGCCGTATACGGCGAGCTCGGCAAGCTCGATGACGCCCGCTGGGTTCCCGTGAAAAAGCGGGAGCTGCTGCGCGTTATCCAATCGTGCGCAGGCCTTTGGATGGAGGCGGTGGCGGACGATTTCTCCTCGGCCCCAGGAGGCGGGGTCAAAATCAGTATGGCGGCCATCAATCGATCTGAACACGCGTTCGCGCTTCACTCGGTCGGATTCCCGGGGTTGGCCGATGATTCCCTCATCGATCTTCCCCTTGAAAACAACGTCCCCTGGACCGCTGAGAAAAAACTCAGCCTACCGTGGGGATGTCCGATTTCGCAACCGTTCTGGCTGAGGGACGCTCCGGGCAAAGGGCTGTTCACAATCCCGCAGCGGGATCTCATCGGACCGGGGGAAAACCCTCCTTCGATCGAGGCCAGGATGGTTTTGATCTCGGGGGGAGAACGGCTCGAGTTCCGGATCCCCGTCGTTTATCGCTGGACCGACCGGGTGGACGGCGAGCTTTATCGTCCCTTTGAGATCCGACCGCGGGTCACCGTGAAGCCGGAGGGCAAGGTCATTATTTTTGCGGGAAATACACCCAAGAAAATCAAAGTCAGGATAACCAGCCAGTCCCCCAATGTCGCCGGTGAGATCCGGCTCAAAGGGACCGATAAGTGGCGGGTCACCCCCGCGGGCTTCCCCTTCTCGCTGACCGGCAAGTATGAGGAGAAAGAAGTCGCCTTCGAGGTGTCGCCGCCGGCCTCCCCCGACGAAGCCGTGCTGGCTGCGGAGGTCTTGGCCGATGGCGAAACGCTCGACCGGGATCTTGTGGAAATCTCCTATCCCCACATCAAACGGCAGGTCTATTTCCCGGGGAGCCGTGTGAAGGCCGTTAAACTCGATGTGAAGATCGCGGGCTCGAAGGTTGGATACGTCATGGGAGCCGGGGACGAGGTCGCCGATGGCTTGCGAAGCCTCGGGTACGACGTCGTTCTCCTGGACGACGAAATGCTGGAAAACCTGGACCTTTCTCAATTCGACGCCATCGTCACGGGTATCCGGGCCTATAACACGCGGGAGCGCCTCAAGTATGATCAGCCGAGAATCCTGCGGTACGTGGAAAACGGCGGCGCGCTCGTCGTTCAGTACAATATTCCTCGCGGCCTGCTGGCGGACATCGGCCCATACCCGTTGACGCTCGGACAGGACCGCGTCTCCGTGGAGACCGCGCCTGTTTCCTTTCTCGACCCCGGCCATCAGCTTCTGAATTTTCCGAACGCCATCAGCCAGAAAGACTTCGAGGGCTGGACCCAGGAGAGGGGCTTGGACTTCGCTTCCCAGTGGGATGGAAAATACGAGCCCGTCATTTCGTCTCATGACCCCGGGGAGCCGGACAGGAAGGGAGGTCTGTTGTTCACGCGCTATGGAAAGGGCGTCTTCGTCTACACGGGATATGCCTGGTTCCGGCAGCTACCGGAAGGCGTTCCGGGCGCCTATCGACTCATGGCCAACCTGATTTCGGCGGGAAAGTCCCGTGGAAAATGAGCCTGGGGGAAAGCTCGGTTTCGAGAGGGAGCGGCCCCCATTTCTCGGGTCATGGCGCCGGCTGTACGGCCTGGTCCTCTTGAACCTGGCGATTCTCATCCTGGTCTTTTATCTCTTCACAAAGGCGTTTGAATAAGGGGCGGTTGACGGCGTTGAACGAACCGGCACGTTGGTCGATACCAGTGGGAGAGCTTCCGGGGCTGGCTCCCCTCGTCCGTGATTATTTTTCCCGCAGCCCGAAAGTCGCCGGCTTCTATAACGGCGATTTTTGCGACCGGCGCGCCTTCCAGGATCAGGCAGAAAGGGTGAAATCTCGGAACCTTCCAAGAGAATCTCTGGCCGCCGTCCTGACCGAGCAGAACCGCGGTTACGGCTGTGGCCTTCCGACATTGGCGAACATTCAAAAGCTGGCCGGGGAGCGGGCCTGTGCCATCGTCACAGGGCAACAGGTCGGCCTGTTCTCAGGACCGCTCTACACAATTTATAAGGCCCTGACCGCAATCAAGCTCGCCAACGATCTCAGCCGAGATGGCCGGGGAGCTTTCGTGCCGGTCTTCTGGCTGGCCTCGGAAGATCACGATCTGGAAGAAATCGATCACATCGCTCTGCTGGACAAAAATAATCAGCTCGCCGAGGTCCGCTGCCGGCCCGATGCCACGACCGCCGGCATGCCAGCGACCAAGATCCTCTTTGACTATCAGATCTCGAACGCCATCGGGCGTTTGGAGGAAATGACCCACGACTCCGAGTTCAAACCTGGGATTATCTCTGACCTGAGGGAGGATTATGCGCCTGGCCGATCGTTTGCCGAGGGCTTCGGCCGCTGGATGACGCGCCTGTTCGGCCCCCCCGGACTCGTTTTCATCGACGGTTCGCATCCGGATTTGAAAGCGCTAGGAAAGGACGTTTTTTACCAGGAGATCGCCCAGGGTTCGCCGTCGACGCGGAAAGCCCTCGAGGCATCAGAACGATTAGAGCGAGAGAATTACGGCCCGCAAATCAGACTCCACGAAGGGATATTTAACCTGTTTTTCGCCAAGGAGGAAAGGCGGGCCATACAGAAGGAGAACGGAGATATCCGGATCAAAGGGGCCGGGCGGCCGGTCAAGGCCGAAACGCTTCTCGAGCAGACGCAGAAAAACCCCCAATTCTTCAGCCCGAACGTCCTGCTGCGTCCCATATATCAGGACATGCTCTTGCCCACGGTCGCTTATATTGGCGGGCCGGGGGAAATCGCCTATTTCGCTCAGATGAAAGGCGTTTATGAGAGCTTCGGCCTCCCGATGCCTGTGATCTATCCGAGGAAGAGCGTGACCATCGTCGAAAATCATATCGGCAGGATACTTAAAGAACACGACCTAAGAATCCAGGACATCTGGGGTAAGGCCGAAGGCCTCGGCTTCGAGCTCCTTAGAAAAGGGCTGCCGGATTCCCTCACGGCAGGGATCCGCCGGGCGGCCGCCGACCTCGACCAGGACCTTGAATCCGTCCGGCAAGAGATCGCGAGCCTCGAGGCGACATTAGGAAATAGCCTGGATTTGGCCCGTGGGAAAATCAAACGGCAGCTCGGGTTTCTCGAGGAGAAGGTCCTGCAGGCAGCCAAGAAAAAGCAGGGAATGGTCTTGGAGCGGCTGGACAAAGCCGTTAGCCATATTTACCCCAGACGCCACCTCCAGGAAAGGGTATTCAATATCGTCCCCTATCTTTTCAAATACGGCTATGCTTTACTGGACAGACTCTACGATGGCCTGGACATCGACGATTTTGAACACCAGGTGCTGACACCGTGATTCCTTCCAATCGCCTGAGAGGAGACAGACGTGGAACTTGACGCGATGGCCTTCGGGGCGCATGCCGACGACGTGGAGCTCTCGTGCGGCGGGACGATCATCAAAATGGGCGCCTCGGGGCGCCGCACCGGCGTGGTCGCGCTGACCCGGGGCGAGCTGGCGACCCGCGGCACGCCTGAGATCCGCGCCGCGGAGTTCGACGAGGCGGCCAAGATCATGGGCCTCGCGATCCACAAGATGCTGGATGTCCCCGACGGCCGGATCGAAGGAAGCTGGGACAACAAGTTGAAAATCATCAGGGAGATCAGGGCCCAGAAGCCCAGGATCGTATTTGCGCCTTACTGGGCCGACCGCCATCCGGACCATGAAGAGACATCGCACTTAGTGCGAGAAGCGGCTTACCTGGCCGGGCTGGTCAAGCTCGACACCGGTCAGGAGGCGTGGCGTCCCCACCGGGTTATTTTTTACCAGGCCCGGTTTGATTTTACCCCTTCTTTTATCGTTGACATCAGCGATCATCACGACCGCAAGCTGGAAGCCATCTTGGCCTACAAATCCCAATTCCTCCGGCCGGACCCGGTAGAGCCCGGCGGCCAGGAAACTCAGCTCAGCAAACCAGGATTCCTGGAACGGATCAATGCCCGGGACAGGCTGAACGGCGCCCGTATCGGCGTTCAATATGGCGAAGCCTTTCTCGTCCGGGAAGCTCTTCGGCTGGAGGATCCGGCGGAGTTTTTCGGGCCGTGGTGCCTGGAGACGGTTCCGTGATCGAGCAGACGGACGGGCGAAGGCTCCCGGTGATTTTCGCGGCAGAAGGACGGCCGGCATGAAGATCGGGATCGTCTGCTATCCGACTCACGGGGGAAGCGGGGCCGTCGCCTCGGAGCTTGCGATAGGGCTGGCGGAGAAGGGACACGAGATCCATATCGTCAGCTACGCGCCGCCTTTTCGCCTCCGCTCCTTCCGCGCCAACATCTTCATCCACGAGGTGGAGGCCGCCGCCTACCCCCTCTTCAAGGAGCCCCCCTACGCCCTGGGATTGGCGGCTACTTTGGTCGAACTTGTCGAAACTCATGGGCTCGAGCTCGTCCATGCGCACTACGCCATTCCGCACGCCGTCAGTTCGTATCTCGCGAAGCAGATCGTCAATTCGGAGCGGCTCAAAATCATTACCACGCTCCACGGAACCGACATCACGCTCGTCGGGGCCGACCCTTCTTATCGGCGTGTCGTCAAGTTCGCCATCGAGAAATCCGACGGCGTGACGGCGGTTTCGCACTACCTGAAACAACGGACCGTTGAGGAATTCGATATCCACCGGGAGATCCGCGTCATCTACAATTTCATAGACCCGGCGCGGTCGGAGCCAAACCAGAACATCTGCCGGAGGGAGACCTTCGCTCCCAAGGGAGAGAAAATCCTGATGCACGCCTCCAACTTTCGGCCCGTCAAGCGCGTCGGAGACGTGGTGCGCGTTTTCGCCCGCGTTCGCGACCTCATGCCGTCGAAGCTTGTCCTCATTGGGGACGGACCCGAACGGATGTTCATCAAGCAACTCGTCAAGGATTTGAGGCTTCATGACGACGTGATATTCCTGGGCGAGCAGGACCATCTGGAGCCCCTGTTCTTCTGCGCGGACCTCTTTCTCCTGCCCAGCGAGCAGGAGAGCTTCGGGTTGACCGCGCTCGAGGCCATGGCCTGCGGCGTGCCGGTCATCGCTTCCGACATCGGCGGGCTGCCGGAGGTCATCACGCATGGGGAAACGGGGTATCTCTGCCCCGTGGGGGAAATATCCCCCATGGCGGAGAAGGCCGCCGCGCTCCTGAGAGATCCGGCGCTCCACGATCGTTTCAAGTCGCAGGCGCGGGACCGGGCCCTGAAGGTGTTCCCCGCGAATACGATCATCCCTCAATACGAAGCCTTCTACAGGGAGATTCTAAATTCCTAGGCTGGGAATGCGGGAAAGAACTCTCAGAACTCAAGCCGGATGGGCGTGTTAGATGAGCCGCTTGGACTGGGTCTTGATGGCTTCTTTTCTCCTGTTCGTCGCCGTGTACGGAACATGGAAAACCCGGGGGAAAAAAGACCTCGACGGGTATTTCCTGGCGAACAAATCGACGTCTTGGTACACCATCACGCTGTCCATAATGGCCACCCAGGCCAGTGCCATAACGTTCCTCTCCACCCCCGGGCAGGCGTATGTGGATGGCATGCGGTTCGTGCAGTTCTATTTCGGACTGCCGATCGCCATGGTCATCCTGTCGATTTCAGTCGTCCCTCTCTTCCATAGGCTGAAGGTCTATACGGCCTACGAATTCCTGGAGAAGCGCTTCGACCTGAAAAACCGCGCCCTGGGGAGCCTTCTCTTCTTGATCCAACGCGGGCTGGCCGCCGGGTTCACGATCTTCGCCCCGGCGCTGATCATTTCCGTGCTTCTCGGATGGGACATCCGCCTCACTGTTTTCATGATCGGCGGACTGGTCATTGTTTATACGGCCGTCGGCGGGACGGACGCCGTCAACAAGACCCATTTGCTGCAGATGGGCATCATCACGGCGGGCATGGGCGCCGCCTTTTTCATGATTTTTCGCTTGCT
>Ga0153915_10007185_pt1 | contig 10497 bp, 10 predicted proteins | sample Opewatmetagenome_2_FD_107003 | JGI IMG/M metagenome (GOLD analysis project Ga0153915, IMG submission 107003) | Freshwater wetland microbial communities from Ohio, USA - Open water 3 Core 3 Depth 3 metaG | ecosystem: Environmental > Aquatic > Freshwater > Wetlands | place: USA: Ohio, Lake Erie... | reverse complement strand
GCTAATGAGTTATGGGGAGTGGAAAATTAGGTTAAACCTGTATCAGATACGCATTGCTATAATATAATTGGATAAGGGAGAAGGGATATGTCGAATGTTGCCGTGTTGACGGATAGTTGTGCCAGTATACCTGAGTCTCTGATTGAAAGCTTGAATATTCACTGGGTAGCCTATTACATTCACCGCGGGCAGGAAGTTCTGCGGGATCTGGTCACGATTCAACGCAGTGAATTCCTGAAATGGCTGGAAACCGCGAAAATATTACCCACCACCGCCAGCCCTGGTCCAGGCGATTATCTGGAAATGTATGCTCAATTGGCTGAGCAAGGATCCCATGAAATCGTCAGCATCCATATGACTTCTATCGGCAGTGGTGCCTACCAGGCAGCCAAGGTTGCCCAGTCGATGGCACAGGAACAGCTTCCCGACATGCGCATCGAAGTGATCGATAGCCGGAATGTGTCCTTGTGCATGGGTTGGATGGTGATTGAGGCAGCCCGAGCTGCGCTGGCGGGTACAGGTCTTGATGATATTGTAGCCATGGTCAAGAGGATGATCCCGATCACCAGGATGGTTCAGACCGCAGACACCTTAAAATATCTCTATATGGGGGGCCGGATTGGTAGGGCTCAGCATTTATTAGGAACATTATTGAACATAAAACCCTTGATCGGGATGATGGATGGCGTGATCGTTCCTTTGGGGACAGCCCGCAGTCGCCTCAAAGCTTACCAGGCAATGGTGGACATCGTAGAAGCTGCCGTAGGTCGCTTGGGAAAGATAAAAATTGCCTATGTACATGCTGGAGCATTGGAAGAGGTGGAAAAGATCCGCAATCTGATCGAAACGCGTCTATCTTGTGTTGAGACGATTGTCGCCGAGCTTTCCCCCGCCCTGGCTGTGCATTCTGGCCCCGGCACTGCGGGTTTGTGCTATTTTCCTGTCGAAAGCTGATATTTTTTAATCAAAAGCGCATACAAATCGTCGATGCCTTCGATCATCTGGCTCAGGTCGAAAGTATTTACTACTGTCCTGGTACCTGCCTGGCTTATCTTCTGACGCAATTGCTCATCCCTTAGCAAATTCACACAGTGTTTTGCAAGACCATCGATATCCCCAGGAGGACAGACAAAACCATTCACCCCACTCATCACGACCTCCGCAGAGCCATCCACGCCCGTGGCAACCACGGGTAGCTGCATGCTCATGGCTTGTGGAATGACCCGCGGTAGGCCTTCCCAACGCGAAGTCAGCAAAAATACATCCATAGCAGCCATCAGTTGAGGAATATTCCGGCTTATTCCTGGCAGCAAGACCCTTTCCTTTAGCCCCAATTGAACCAGTGCAGATTCCACTTGCGAGCGCAATGGGCCATCACCGACCATGAGAAAACAGCATTCGGGAATTTCGCGGTGGATGATTTCTGCAACTCTCACCCATTCCAGTGGGTTTTTTTGAGCTGAAAACCTTCCAACTGTGCCGACAATCGGTCCATCTAGAGGCAATCCTAAATCCCGCCGGATTTGGTCTCGGCTGTAGTTCTGCGGATTGAATTCGTTCAAGGGGATCGCACTCCGGATCAGGTGATATTGATCTGGCTTTCCGATGCCTTCCAGGAGACCTTTCTCTCGATCACCTTTGGTGACGATAATCAGGGCATCGGTAAATCGGGCACATATCTGTTCCAGGAGAATGTAAACTTTTCTTGTCAGGGGTGGCATGGCATCGTGGAAGCTCCATCCATGTACGGTATGGATGACAATAGGGACTCCAGCCAATTTCGCCGCCAGGCGCCCCAGGATGCCGGCTTTAGAGCTGTGAGTATGAACGATTGGATATTCTTTTTTGCGAAAAATAAAGATCATTTTCCACAATGCGAGCATATCCATCAGGGGGTTAATTTGGCGAATTAATACTGGCAGGATCGAGATGTTTACGCCTTTCGAACGGCCTTCTTCGATCAAACTTCCTTCGCTGCCGGTCTGTGGACCGGAGAGAACATCGACAGCATAGCGCTTCTTATCCAGAAGCATGGCTGTGTAAAGTGTGTTTTCTTGCGCGCCTCCGACGATCAAGCGAGTAATAACGTGAAGCACAGGGATTGGGGAATTTTCCATTCTGTGGACTCTACTTGCTGGGCGATGAGGCAGATGATATTTTTTGATCATAAAGCTTCATATAAAGGGATTCAGTTTTCTGAGTCATATTTTTGATTGAAAACAATCTCACGCGTTTCTTTCCAGCGATTCCCATCTCTTTTCGTAGTGAAGGATTTTGCAATAAGGTGATCATTGCGGAGGCAAGTTGGGAAATATCTTTCGGCTCCACTAACAACCCGGTTTCTCCATTTTGGACAACTTCAGGTGTACCGCCTACCTGAGTGGCTACTACGGGCAACCCAGCAGCCATGGCTTCCAACACGACCAGGGGGTGTCCTTCCCATAAAGAAGGTAAGACGAAGAGATCTAAGCAGTTCAGAATAGCTGGAATGTCCGTGCGGGAGCCTGCGAATGTAACTGATTCTGAAAGCCCAAGCTTGTGAGCCATCGATTTGAGCTGTGAATCCAACTCACCGGTGCCAATAATCAGTAAATGGACACCTGGGATTTTATCTTTAACATCTTTCAGGGCTTGTAATAATTGAGGATATCCTTTTTGTGGGTGAAGCCTACCAATACACCCTATAATAAGCGCGTCATCTGTTATTCCTAATTCTTGTTTGATTTGGTGCGTCCTTATATGATCTGGGTGTTGAAATAGATCCAGAGCGACCCCATTGTAAATAGTAGTTACTTTATTTGCTGGTATCCTGGCTCGGGCTAATTCGATAGAACGGACGTATTGGCAAACCGCAATTGAATGATCATCTAATGGAGCTGTCATCCGATTGATCAACTCTCGAAGATTGCCTCCGATGTCAACATTGTGACGTGAAGAAATAATCACAGGAACTTTGGCGCATGATCCTGTTAATCTACCCATAATATTGGCATGAAATAGCCAATTATGTACGATTGCAAAGCGTTCTTGTTTAATTAAACGGTATAACGAATAGATTCGATCGAGACGAATCTTTGGATCCATCTTCAGATCAACGACTGGTATTCCAAGAGAACGTATCTGAGAAGCAATGGGGGTTTGACCATTATGAAGGACTGCGACCTGTGGAGCGAATATGCTTCGATCAATATGCTCTAAAAAGTGTTGCAAACCAATTTGCGCTCCGCCAAAAATTAGATCCGTGATGAGCTCTAGAACTGGTATGGGTCGGTATGAATTAACGCGAGTCATGATTTTGCTTTCACTTCTTGACAGCTGCGTCGATGATTAATGATTCCATTTGATCAACCCGCTTATCCCATGAATTTTTTTCAGCAAAGGCAAGGCGCTTTTGACGTTCCGATTCACTATCGTGTTTAAGGGCAAAATCAACGAGTTCTATAAAATCAACTTTTGATGTAGCGATATACACCAAATCATGCGCTTCTTGTACTTCGGGATTATCTGTACTAACCACAGGTTTTCCGGCTGCTAAATATTCATATAACTTCAAAGGACTGCGGTAGAAAGCGCGTTCGTCGCTTACATAAGGAAGCAAGCAGACCTGCAAGCCTTTCAAGAGAGAAGGTATTTCCTGGTATAAAAACTTTCCTAGAAAATAAACGTTCTTAAAGCGCTTTAACCTTTCGAGTGGAAGGGCATTTACAGGCCAGGGGTAGGTGTCTCCGATAAAAACAAATGAATATTGAGGATACTGCTTTACAGCAGATTCGAGAATTGGATAATCCAACCGCTCATTGATTGAACCACAATAGCCGATACGTGGCAGTGGGATGTATTGTAAAGAGGGATGCACTGGTGTCGTCATATCAAGAGCTTGGCGGAAGGGCTCCGGATTAACTGCACTGGGGACGCGAAAGGTATTCGGATTCAATTGTTTTTTGTTGGCGTAAGTCGGGGGTGAGTTTGCGAAAACCAAATCAGCACGATCTAAAAGGTGGTTTTCTAGACTTTTGATGACCGTTCTTTTGCGCCCCCGAATTCCGGCTGTCCATTCGTCGATACAATGATATATGCACATCGCCTCTTGAAATTGACCTATCAAAGCGACATGTTCGGGTTTGTATATCCATAACAGGAAATCGTGAAAATTCAACTTCCCCAAGATCGGTGTTAGCCATCGTTTGATGATCCATCCATTAACCTGATTAACAGAAGGGAAAAAATATCTTCCGGGAATTAACCAGGGTGGTGTCGCAACCCACAGATTCTCCATCAGAGATCGAGGATTTGAACCCCGACGCTCTTTATGGCGGAGCCTAAGGTCAGGATGACGAAGGAAATGCTCCAAACCAGCCATCTGTTCAATAAACAAGACCCGATATCCGCGTTTTGCGAAGCACGCCATAACCTGTTGACGACTTCCCCAAACACCTTCCCAATCGCTGGAGGAAAAGCAAAGAATATCAGGTTTCGTTACTTCAGAGGTGATCATGATCCTTTTGATATTCACAAAAAGTGTTCTCTATAACTCGTTTTTCTAGTTGCGTAACCTGTTCCAGTGAGAAATGATCTAAAATGAATTGCCTGGAATTCTTTCCCATCTCTAGTCGTATTGATGGGTTTGCCAGCAGGAACTGGATTGCGTCTCTAAGTCCATCAATAGTAGGAGGACAAAGCCAGCCGGTTTTTCCATGCTCGATTAATTCACGGATGCCAGGAACACCTGCTCCAATTACAGCTGCACCACAAGCCATTGCTTCAATGAGGGCCTTTGGATGACCCTCGATTGTTGACGGCAAGATAAACACTTCAGAGCGATTGATTTCCAAGGGTATTTGATGGTTTGGCAACTGCCCAAGGAAAGTAATTTTAACCCCTTTTGATTGAGCAAGAAGCATTAGATATTGCTGTTCCTCCCCTTCTCCAATCAATACAAGGTGTGCTTCGTTAATTGTCGAAATGGCTTCGATCAATTTATCAAGATTTTTTTGTTTCGTTAACCTACCCACAAAGCATACTCTGCCTGATACAGGCTGTATCTCTGAGCGTGGGCAGAATAAATCCGTCTCTACCGCATTCGGTATTATTCGAACTTTTTCCAAAGGGATATTGTAGTTTTGGTTTACCTCCTTTTTCATGGCTTCAGTAGTTACGATAATAGAATCTGCCTCTGCCAATGAGAAAGCCTGTAGCCGTCTGATCAGGTTGTTTTTAATGCTGCCGTTCTTTAAAAAGCGATTGAATTCAGCCCAAAGATAGCCCGCTCTGACGATGACTGGTTTATGATGTAGTTTTCCTGCTAAGATCGCTGTCCATGCACCATCGAGTTGATTAGTTTTATAAATTGATGCCTGCCTTAAGGCGGTTTTGTGCAACCATGGGGCTAGCAGACTGTAGATATTTGGTGAAAGCTTCCAACGATTGAAGAGAATTTCAACGCCAGGGAAAGATCGCTGGTAGGATAACTCTTCTTTGCCTCCAGAGGTGACAATGGTCACTCCACCCAGCCATTTCAAATGATACTGATATAGGCTCATTTCTCTATTTAAAATACCCATCTGCTCCCAGCGTTTGAGAGGGGTTGCCCGTGAGAGAAATAGAACTAAGTGGATAGCAGGTTGTGACATATTTCAGCTAGCCGATACGCGTAAGCCTGATAGGAAAGTTGGGGGATTTTTGCGCGAGCATATTCTTCGCACAGGTTTCTGAACTCAGAATTTTCATATAATTCTAAAATCGCCTGTCTGTATTCAAGGGTATCCGAAGGTGAAACTAGTAATCCTTCTTTCCTATGGGTAATATAATCATCAACACTGGCAGAAGAGGTTGAAATTATTGCCTTACCCAAGCTAAGAGCCTGGACAACTGTCGAGTGCCCATGTGGATAAGCCCCTTTAATTAAGGGAATGACGACTAATCGCGAATTTGCCATCTGACCGATAAACTGGTCGATCGGTGTCCGCCATGTTATCTTTACGTTTTCTGGAATTTGCCCCTGGTAATTTAAAGTTTTAGGAGAAAAGGTAACTATTTTCAAGGGAATATTAGTGCCGCGTGCCGCCTCGATTAGCGTTCCAAAGTCCCGACCTGCACCTCCGCCAGAGAAAATAAAATTATCGGTATGTGAATTCCTATATTTGTCTACAGGACCGTCCGCGGGCAGATGTACGAATTGGTAATGTGACTGTAGAGAGAGTGAGTGGGTAGAGATTTCGCTAGAGCAGTAGACAATTACACAAGCAATATATTTTACCTGTTTATCCGATAAATAAGATTGGGAGGAAACAACCAGATTGACGTCTGGCAACCAGCCTAATTTTTTAAAATTGGCAAACCAGGGTGCAATTCGGCTGGCTGACCCAATGAAGATTAGGCGGGGTTTGTGTTGAAAGCAAAAAATTAATCCAAGCAGAGCTGCTGTGAGATTGTTGATCGGATTACGGCTGGAACCTAAGCGCCCCTGTATTGGAATTATTCGCCGGCTATAAATACGATTCGGGAAGATCTCACATTCAGAGGATGCCCAAAAGCCTTTCCTTACAGTAATAACCAGGACTTTACTTAGGATTGAATTTTTTGATGTCATGAATTGCGATTTTTTTTTGTTTCTGATGGAACTGTGACTGCCCAAATTTCTCCCCAACGGACTTCCAGGAGAAGGATTGCCAAATGGGCAGATTGGACTTTGGCGGTGAAAGTTTCCAAAGTATATTCGATAAAATGGGTAGGATCCAGGCGCCACTCAACGCCCAATTCTCGCTTGAGCGCTACCTGCCAGTCCCGGTCGAAGAGAGGAACTCGGATCAGCAATCGGGATGGATGTGCGGAACTCACCAACCTCAAGAGAAAACCAATTCGATCTGGAAGGTGTTCGAGTACATTCGAAAGGATAACCACATCAAAAGACTCCTCCGGCAAGTTTTCCAAGACATCTCCGACTACGAATTTAACCAGCGAACCTTTGCCGCGAGTTATGGCTTCGGCAATCTTTGTGGCATCGGAGTCGATGCCGGTAACTTTCGCTTCTGTCTTTTGTGCAATATCAAGTGCAACGACGCCATTTCCGCAGCCGATATCCAAAACCTTATCTCCATGCTGGATATGATTAATAAAGAAACCATGATATTTCAGGAATCGGTGTTTGGGGTGAACGCCGCCATTCGCATGAGTTGCAACTCTGCCGACCAGATAATATATCCAGTTCTCAATATTTAATAATCCTCGTAAAACAAACCTGGCAGGGAGCAGGTACATGAACTGGAGCGATAATTCGCGGAATAAGGATTTAAATCTGAAACGGCTTTTCATAGGGTCTGGATCAGTGGAAAATAGACTTCTTTATAATATTGAGAGGCGATGAAAGGCCAATCATACGCCTGGATCGATTCTAAGCCATTCTTCCGGAAATCTGAACGTAGCTTTTGAGACTCGATCAGGCGAGTCGAATACTCCACAAAAGATTGAATTGCCTCTATATCCACCAGAAAACCGTTATACTCATGCTGGATCAAGTCGGGCGCAAGACCCACTCGAGAGGAGATAATCGGGATGCCTGTTGCGAGACTTTCTAAAACGCCCAGAGGGCCTCCTTCTTCACGAGATGTTACCAGATATAAGTCCAGAGCATGGTACAGCTTGCACATATCCTGGTAATGTTTCACCTTGATATGCCGGTAAGGAACCCCTATTTTTTCCAATCCTTGTTTCACATAGCCGCGCGCAGGCCCACTCAAGAGGACCATGATCGGAATATGTGATTTAAGATTCTGAATGACTTCTAGGAAAATGTCAGGACCTTTGATAAATTTAGGCTGCAACCCTTCACCCCATCCTACACCGTCTTTTTGAAAAGAACCGATGCAGATTGAGGTGGATGGGATGTCCAGATCGCGACGGATTTTTTCTTTTACGGCGGGATGGGCAGGAAAAAATTTATTTAGATCGATTCCCAAAGGAATATAAGTAATTTTTTCTTTTGGAATCCCCCAATCCTGGAGTCTGCCCTGCATCAACTTGCAGGCAGTGACAATACGCCTCGGAACATGTGCGTGCTGCATGAAATTTTCAGTTTGTAAGGACAGATCAGGGAATTGGCTATCCTGTACGCCGTGGAAAATTGTCGAAATGATGATATTTTTTCGGTTACAAGCTTGCCCCAGCGTGTGGAGAAATGCACCCACCTCTCCGTAGTGGATCATTTGACCCGATAATGATTCGGGTGCTGAAGTGAGTGATGCACGCAGGTGATATTGCCGTCGGAGCTCTCGAGTGATGTATCGCCCAACCCAATCGGTGACCCACTCTGCTTCAGGAATGATGTAGTAAAGCCCTGCAGGCAGGCTCTTCCCCATGCGCTTCGAAAGCCGGGTATTCAGCGAATCGACGCCAGTCCAAAGACGGTCGCGCCCCCGCAGGATTTTGTGTAAGATTGGGCTGCTCACAGGTCAACCCTGATCGTTAACTTGCGACGTGGATAAAAAAACGGGTAAGGGGAAATTCGGTTCCATTACTTAATCCATCGTTTAACCAAATGCTTGGCTTTCGCAAAGAATAAAGAAACAAGCTTCTTAGGTAGAAAAGCGCTCAATTTATAAATAGCTTGATTCGTCCATTCACGCTGATTGATCAATCCATTGCGCTCATCCAATAATTGTAAGAAAAGCTGCTCATACTCTATGCACATCCTGTGGGCTGTATAAGGGAAATTAACCATGCGAGCACTCCACTGAGGGTAAGTTGCGATCATTTCGTTTAGCTTCTGTACGAAATTCTCTGGTTGAAAACTAATGCCAAACCCGGTACAGTATTCAGGCAGAGACCCGCTTTCAATGTAAAGCAAAGGAAGCCCGCAGCATGCACCTTCGTTTTGGTGGTTACTGCCAGGTTCGTTACGCGAGGCGGTCAGATAGACATGGTTTCCTCGCAAGCACTCGGCTAAGGCCTCGCCATACAGCGGCGCATGGTAAGATGCATTTAAAAATTGGAAGCCTTTCGGTAATTGACCGATATATGAAAAGGAAATATTCTCCTTATAATCAGGGCGACTGAGTAAATGATCTACCTCCTGATAAATATCAAAGCCTTTCAGCCAGTTACCTCCCCAATGGTGCGTGACCAGCTTCAAAGGTCCAATTCCTTCCCAATTCTGATGACCTGAGGGATGAAACAGTTTCGTATTAGCGCCATTCAAGATGGTGGTGTGAGGTCGCGTCCCAAATCCAAAATTCACATAGAGATTCCTCAGCCAGGAGGAAACGAATACCGTGTGGTCGGCGATCTTGTTTGCCGAAAGGATCAGACGGTTGATATGGTGGGTTCCTTTTCTCTCGTCGCATTCATTGATACGATGGACCACTACGGCTTTAGGATTCTTGAGAAGGAGATATCGTAGAATTTCATGGCTTCCATAAGCGGAGCCTCTCGAGGTTGTGCGCGGTTCCGTGAGTAATATCAGATCAATATCCGAGTCTTTTAAGTCATGGGAAACCTGAGTTCCACGAGAAGATAAATATTCTGTCAGGTTAATGGCAAATTGGTTACCGCCACCCCAAGGTCCAGGCTGTATTCTTGCGCCGATACTGACTTTCATTTGACCGCCTCTACCATGATACTAAAGGGAAAGTCTGGATGACCAGAAAGCTTGATAGCGATCTTTTGAAAGCCAGCTTCATCGAGTAAGAGCCCAAGACCTTCCGGAGTGAATCTCCAGTAATCACGGTAATTATTGGTCCCATGAAAGCGCATATGAAACGGTGTTGTCATCAGCAAGATGCCACCTGGTTTCAGAACGGTATGCAGCTGCTTGACTGCCAGCCAGGGATGTGGAATATGCTCGAGCACTTCAAGGCACAGTATAAAGTCGAAATCATCTTTGTTAAAAGTGTTAGAAAGTACTTCGATATCACTAACGATATCCACATTGGGATCTGCGAAACAATCCGTAGCGATATATTGGCAGTGATTCTGTAAAAGTCTGCGAGCAAATGTCCATCTACCGCTGCCTACATCCAATACTTTTCCGTGCATCTGTTTGGCATGCTCCTCAAGGAAACGAATGACAGCGACCCTGTTGAAAGAATAATATTGCCCTTTGTAAAGCGTGCCTGGTGGTGTGCTGATGAATGGCAAGAGGCGTTGGTAAAGCCAACCGAGAAAACTTTTGAGAAGTACCTTGATCGATTTCATGGATAAAAAAATCAAACCACTCCCCAAGCTTTATAGACTTCGGAATACGAACTGCATCCACCTTGCAAGCGATTGTTTTTGACGAGAGGTTCCATTCATATAGAATATCATCATCGCCTTCGAAAATTGGTACAGGATGTGATTAGCAATGACCTGGGTCATGGACTGTTGAGGTGGTGCATCTTGCGGATCACCCCGTTGTGACTCAATTATATAGGGGCTGCGCCGGTAGTATTCGCTTAAAAATGAAAAGGCATTCTCCCCCAAGACGGACTGTATTTTTCCGCAGGTAGCGCGCAGACTATAATT
>Ga0153915_10007184_pt1 | contig 10497 bp, 10 predicted proteins | sample Opewatmetagenome_2_FD_107003 | JGI IMG/M metagenome (GOLD analysis project Ga0153915, IMG submission 107003) | Freshwater wetland microbial communities from Ohio, USA - Open water 3 Core 3 Depth 3 metaG | ecosystem: Environmental > Aquatic > Freshwater > Wetlands | place: USA: Ohio, Lake Erie... | reverse complement strand
GCGCTCGAGGACTTCGGTTACGATCGTTTCGTGCAGACGGTGCGCGGATCGGGATACCGGTTCTCCACGCGCGCGGACTGAGGCGCACCGCTCGCGCCGGTGTCCGCACGCCCGGCTGTTACAATGCGCGCCAAGTGCCCGTCATGAACTCTGCCTGGCCATTCGCGCTAGCACGCATCGCCGCCGTCCTGGGCGCCGCGCTCTTCTGCGGCTGGATCTTCGGTGGCGTCGAGTGGTGGGTGGCGGGTGCCGCCGGCGCCTACCTCGCGTTTCACCTCGTCATTCTCTATCGGCTCGACCGCTGGCTCGGCAACCGCGCGCTGCTCGATCCGCCCAACGTCGGCGGCAAGTGGGGCGACGTCGTGGCGCAGATTGTGCGCCTCGACCGCCGCAAGAATTACCACAAGCAGCGCTTCATCCGCGTGTTCCGCGAGCTGCGCCGCGCCGCGGCGGCCATGCCGGACGGCGTCGTCATGCTCACCCCGGCGCAGGAGATCCAGTGGTTCAACCGCGCGGCGCGGCGGCTTCTCGAGCTTAAGCCGCGCCTTGACGTCGGGTTGCGCATCGACAACCTGATCCGCGTCCCCGAGTTCGTCGAGTACCTCAAGGGCGGGAACTTCGACGTGCCGGTCGCTGTGCGCGTGCCGATGGGAGGCGGGGCGACACTGTCGCTGCACGTCGTGCCTTACGGCGAGGGCGGGCGGCTCCTCATCGTGCGCGACATCACGCGGCAGTCGCAGGTCGAGGCCATGCGCAAGGACTTCGTCGCCAACGCATCGCACGAGCTGCGCACGCCGCTCACCGTGATCATGGGCTATCTGGAGACGCTCTCCGACGACGCCGCGCTCGATCCCTCGTGGCAGGCGCCGCTCGCCGAGATGCGACGCCAGGCCGAGCGCATGTACCTCATCCTGAGCGACCTGCTGGAGCTGTCGCGTCTCGAGGCGGCCGGCATGCGGGCGGGCGACGAGGCGGTCGACGTCGTCGGCATGCTGTCGCTGCTGCGCAAGGAAGCGCTTGCCATGGTTCCGCGCCCGCACGATATCGTGCTCACCGTCGATTCCCAGGCGCAACTGCGCGGCGCTGCTGCCGAAATCGAATCCGCGTTCTCCAACCTGATCCAGAACGCCGTGCGCTACACACCCGAGAGCGGCCGCGTCGACATCCGCTGGTGGACCGATGCCGCCGGCGCGCATCTGTCGGTGAGCGACACCGGCATCGGTATTGCGGCCGAGCATCTGCCGCGGATCACCGAGCGCTTCTATCGCGTGGATCCAGGGCGGTCGCGTGCCACCGGCGGGTCGGGTCTCGGTCTTGCCATCGTCAAGCACGCCCTGCAGCGCCACGGCGCCGAGCTCGAGGTCGAGAGCGAGGAGGGCAGGGGCAGCGTGTTCACCTGTCATTTCCCGCCGGACCGGGTTATCGTCGAGTCGCGACGCGCGGCCGGGTGAGCGACGTTCCCGGCCAGCGCGGTCTGCGTAATCCCGAAAGCGCGACCCAAGTCTTGAGTGGCAGCGAGCGCTCTTGCTAGATTGCGGGGAGCGCAACGTCAGATCTGGCGTCACTTATGGAAACCGCCGACCTTTCCCACCACATCTCCCGCCGCTTCAACGAGGACCTCGAAAGCGTGCGCACCCGGGTGCTCGCCATGGGCGGGTTCGTCGAGGAGCAGATGCGCAAGGCCGTCGAGGCGCTCGTGGAAGGCAATTCGGTGCTCGGCCGGGAGGTGGCGCTCGATGACCACAAGGTCAACGACATGGAGGTCTCGATCGACGAGGAATGCAGCCGGATCCTCGCCACGCGTGCGCCGACGGCGGGCGACCTGCGCCTCATCGTCGCCGTCATCAAGACGATCACCGATCTCGAGCGCATCGGCGACGAGGGCGAGAAGATCGCCCACATCGCGGCGCGCCTCGCGTCGATGGAGCGCCCGGAGAACAAGTACCGCGAGATCAAGCACCTCGGCCGCCAGGTGGCGCGCATGGTGCACGACGCGCTGGATGCATTCGCGCGCATGGATGCCCAGGCCGCGCTGCGCGTGGCGCGCGAGGACCGCAGCATCGACGAGGAGTACGAATCGATCCACCGCCAGTGCATCACCTTCATGATGGAGGATCCGCGGCAGATCCGCCGGGCGCTCGACATCATGTGGGTGGTGCGCGCCCTGGAGCGCATCGGCGACCACGCGAAGAACATCTGCGAATACACGATCTACATGGTGCACGGCAAGGACGTGCGCCATACGCGGCTCGACGACGTCGAGCGCGAGCTGGCCGCACGCGACCGGTAGCCCGCGCTTGTCGCGAAGGCTCGCCAATCTGCTCGGATTCGCCGCCTGCGCGGCGCTCATGGCCTACGCCCTCTATGTGCAGTACGGGTTGCATCTGGAACCCTGCCCGCTCTGCATCTTCCAGCGGCTGGCGGTCATCGGGGTGGGTCTGCTGTTCCTGGTGGCCGCTCTGCACGATCCCGGGCGGACGGGCGCCGCGGTCTACGGCGTGCTCATCACATTGGCAGCGTCCGCCGGCATCGGCGTCGCCGCGCGCCACCTGTGGATCCAGAGTCTGCCACCCGACCGCGTGCCCGCCTGTGGCGCTCCGCTCGATCAGTTGCTGCAGGTGCTGCCGCTGCGTGAGGTCGTCGAGCGCGTGCTCCGCGGCGATGGCCAGTGTGCAAAGGTTGACTGGACGTTTCTGGGCCTCGCGATGCCCGCCTGGGTGATCGTCGCCTGCGCGGCGCTTGCGGCCTGGGCGCTGTGGTCCAACCTGCGCCGCTCGACGGCCGCCGCGCCAGCATGATCATGAGGCTGATAAGAAAACAATTCTATCAGCAGGAAAAATAACGGAAAAATCTCCTATCTTTTAACCAGACTGTCACACAAGGCGCGGATGCTGGCGGCGTGGTCACGGAGACACCCATGCCTGTCAGATGCGCCGGTCCGCTGCCGCATTTCCGCTCGGTGTTCCTCTCGGACGTGCATCTCGGATTCCGGGGGTGCTCGGCCGAACCTCTGCTCGAGTTTCTGACACTGGCGCGCATCAACCACCTGTACCTGCTCGGTGACATAGTGGATCTGTCCGGCATGCGCCGCGCGATCTACTGGCCCAAGGCGCACAACGACGTCCTGAAGAGCATCTTCCAGCTGGCGGGCCGCGGAACGCGGGTCGTCTATGTGCCTGGGAACCATGACGAAGATCTGCGCTCCTATGCGGGCGCGTCGTTCGGCGGCATCGAGGTCGTGCGCGAGGCTCTGCACGACACCGCGGACGGGCGCCGCCTGTGGCTCACGCACGGCGACGAATTCGACAGCGTCGTCAAGTGCAGTCCATGGCTGACCCGCCTCGGGACGCACCTGTATGACTTCCTGCTGGCGGTCAATCCCGCGATCAACGCAATGCGCCGCGCACTCGATCGCCCGCCGGCCTCCCTCGCAGCCTTTCTCAAGGCCAGGGTCCGCTCCGCCGTGGATTACATCGCGAGCTTCGAGCACGCGGTAGTCCACGAGGCGCGTCGCCGCGGAGTCGACGGCGTCGTCTGCGGGCATATCCACCGGCCGGCGATGCGCGACGTTGAGGGCGTCCTGTACTGCAATGGCGGCGATTGGGTGGAGAGCTGTTCGATGCTGGTCGAGGACTTTCGTGGTTCTCTGCGCGTCCTGCACTGGCTGCATGAGCGGGAGCTGGAGGGCCGCCCGGACGCGCCGCCGGGGCGCTCACGGCGGTTGTCATCTGCTTGTCACACGCATGCCTCTCAATATGCGCGCTGAGATTGTTGCGCTTGCGTCAAGTTAGCGAAGGAGAACCTTGAATGAACAAGACGACCACACGTTCGGTTGCGCTTCTGTCCCTGCTCGCGGCGGGTGCCCTGCTGGGCGGGATGGCCGCCGCCGCGGAGATTTCGGGTGCGGGCGCGACCTTTCCCTATCCCATCTACGCGAAATGGGCGGAGGCCTATAAGCAGAAGACCGGCATCGGCCTCAACTATCAGTCGATCGGCTCGGGCGGTGGCATCAAGCAGATCAAGGCCGCGACCGTGACCTTCGGTGCCTCGGACATGCCTTTGAAGCCCGAGGACGTCAAAGCGGCCGGGCTCGTGCAATTTCCGATGATCATCGGCGGAGTCGTGCCGGTGGCGAACATTCCCGGAGTCAAGCCCGGACAGCTGGTGCTCGACGGTGCGACGATCGCGAGCATCTATCTCGGCGAAATCAGCAAGTGGAACGATCCGCGCATCAGGGGCCTCAATCCCAAGGTCGCGCTTCCCGATCAGGCCATCGCGCCGATCTATCGCTCGGATGGATCGGGGACGAATTTCCTGTTCACCAACTATCTGTCGCAGACGAATCCCGAGTTCGCGTCCAAGATCGGCGCCAACACGTCGGTTCAGTGGCCGGTTGGAATCGGCGCCAAGGGCAATGAGGGCGTCGCTGCCATGACGAACCAGACCTCGGGTGCGATCGGCTACGTCGAATACGCGTATGCCAAGCAGAACAAGATGACCTATGCGCTGATGAAGAACCGCGACGGCAAGCTTGTCTCACCCGACGCGAAGGCTTTTCAGGCAGCGGCCGCCAATGCGGACTGGGCCAAGTCCGACAACTACTATCTCATTCTCACCAACCAGCCGGGTGCGCAGAGCTGGCCGATCACCGGCGCAAGCTTTATCCTCATGTACCGGCAAGTGAAGGATGCGGCGGCTGCCGGCGAGGCGCTCAAGTTCTTTGGCTGGGCGTATGCGAACGGGGCGCCAATGGCACAGGAACTCGACTACGTGCCGCTGCCCGCGACGCTCGTGAAGCAGGTGGAACAGACGTGGCGCACAGCGATCATGGCAGGTGGCAAACCGGTCTGGACCGGCAAGTAGGATCGCTCATCCACAAGTCCAAGGGGACAGCCGGAGCGTAGCGGTACGCTCCGGCTGTTCGCTTTTCCGCACATGGCTGTCACGACCCTCCCGATTGCCCTCGGCGAGCGACTGAAGCGCGAGGCGCGACTCGAGCGCGCATTCCGGCTGCTGACACTCGCCTGTGCCGTACTCGTCCTGGCGCTGCTCGGCGGCGTTGCCGTCGCGCTGGCGCATGGCAGCTGGCCGGCGCTCAGGACCTTCGGCTGGGCCTTCCTGGTCCGGGAGATCTGGAATCCGGTCACCGACGAGTACGGTGCGCTGGCTCCGCTGTACGGCACCGTCGTCACCTCCCTGATCGCAATGCTGATCGCCGTTCCGATCGCCTTTGGAATTGCGGTATTCCTCACGGAAACCTGTCCGCGGTGGCTGCGGCAGCCGATCAGTACGGCGATCGAGCTGCTCGCCGCGGTGCCGAGCATCGTATTCGGCATCTGGGGACTGTTCGTGCTTGCGCCCCTGCTGCAGCACACCGTGCAACCGTGGCTCATCGACGTCGCTGCCCCGGTGCCCGGCCTGCGTCAGCTCTTTCAGGGACCGCCGTTCGGGATCGGCGTGCTCACGGCCGGACTGGTGCTCGCCGTGATGGTGTTGCCGTTCATCACCTCGGTCATGCGGGAGGTCTTCCTGATGACGCCGGTCTCGCTCAAGGAGGCCGCTTACGGCGTCGGCGCCACGCAGTGGGAGGTGATCTGGGGAGTGGTGCTGCCGGCATCGCGCGCGGGGGTCATTGGCGGCATCATGCTGGGGCTCGGGCGGGCGCTCGGGGAGACCATGGCGGTGACCTTCGTGGTCGGCAACGCCCACCGCATCAGCGCATCGCTCATCGCGCCCGGCACCACCATCTCCGCGTCGATTGCCAATGAGTTCACCGAAGCAGTCGGCGACCTGTACACATCGGCGCTGCTCGCACTCGGTCTGCTCCTGTTCGCGATCACCTTCGTGATCATCGCGGCCGCTCGCTTGCTGCTGCTGCGCCTCGAGCTTCGCACCCAGGGGACGAAATGAACCATTACCGCCGGCGCAGGATCCGGGGAGCGCTCGCCCTGTGGGCTTCGGGCATCGCCACGCTTGCCGGCCTCGCGGTGCTGGCTGCCATTCTCTGGACGCTCGTCTCGCGCGGATTCGGCGGGCTGTCATGGCACGTGTTCACCCAGATGACGCCCGCTCCTGGAAGCGATGGCGGCCTGCTCAATGCGATCGCCGGCAGCCTGATAATGACGGGACTTGGTATCGCGATCGGCGCGCCGATCGGCATGCTTGCCGCGACCTACGTGTCCGAGTACGGCGCCGGCAGCCGGCTGGCGACGGTCGTGCGCTTCATCAACGACGTCCTGCTCAGCGCGCCGTCGATCGTCGTGGGACTGTTTGTCTACACCCTCGTGGTCGTGACGATGGGTCACTTTTCCGCGATCGCAGGCGCTCTTGCGCTCGCCATCATCGCCATCCCCGTGACCGTGCGCACGACCGACGACATGCTGCGGCTCATTCCCGGGAGCATGCGGCAGGGGTCCGCGGCCCTCGGGGCGCAGCCCTGGCGAACGATCACGCACATCGTCTACCCGGCGGCGCGCAACGGCCTGCTCACGGGCGTGCTGCTCGCGATTGCGCGCATCTCGGGCGAAACGGCCCCGCTCCTGTTCACGGCACTGAACAACCAGTTCTGGAGCTCGCGTCTCGGCGCGCCCATGGCGAATCTGCCGGTCGTCATCTTCCAGTTCGCCATGAGCCCTTACCAGAACTGGCAGTCACTCGCCTGGACGGGCGCATTGCTCATTACGGCGTTCGTGCTGTTCCTGAGCATCGCGGCTCGCGTCGTGACCGGGCTCTTCGGTACGCGCGAACGGCGCGTCGAATGACGCAAAGAAAACGGCCGCACCCGAAGGGTGCGGCCGTTACGCTACGCAGGACCTGAGCCGGCCGGCGGCTTCAGAAGGCGACCTGCGCCCACAGGCCGATTTCGTCGTACTTGCCGTCGGCCGTGCCGCCGATGGTGCCGTTGCTGGTGCTGATCGAGCCGTTCTCGACCTTGTCGTGCTTGTAGACGAAGGCCACATCGACGTTCTTGCGCGGCTTGTAAGCGATGCCGACGTTGAAGTACTGGTCCTTCAGATCCGGCGTCAGGTCCTTCTTCGGCTTGGCCTCGTCGAAGCGTGCGAACGCGGCGACCTGGTCCGTGAAGTTGAAGGAGCCCCAGGCTGAATAGCCGTCGGACTTGTCGGTGGCGGCCGCGGTCACTTGATTCCAGTCCGTCGCCGTGAAGTACTCTGCGCCGACACGGAATTTGGGCTGCACGTAGGCGACGAGAGCATCGACGCGCTGGGCCGTGTGCTGCGGCGGCGTCGTGGTTCCCTGGACGTCCTTGCCGAGCTTGCCGCTGTAGAAACCGGCGGCGAGCGTGAGGCCCTTGACCGGCTCGAAGCTCAACCGGCCCTCGAAATCGACGCTCTTGGAGCGCGTCGGATTTTTGTACCCATTGCCGTTGATCACCGACACGGCGTACCCGACCATGCCGTCGCCGAGCTTGCCGCCCGCATGCAGACCCCAGTCCGCCGAGGTGCCGAATTTCAGCCGATCGATGATGACGTTCTCGACGTAGCGATAGCCGTACAGGTCCTCGACGAACGGCACCCACGGCAGATCGGCCGAGCCGAGGCGCGCCACGAACGCGTCTGACAGCTTGGCTTGCAGGAAGGCCTTCTTGATGAAGATCTGCGTCTCGCCGTCATTGCTGACGTAGTTGAAGTCGCTGGTCACGTTCGCGGACCACACGCTGTCGAAGTTGTGGCCAACCGACAGGTAGAAGCGCTTGACGTCGACACCGGTGCCCTTGGCGGCGGTGTCCGTACCGTCCGTCTGCTGGTCGATGTTCGTGAGGTCGAGGTACGCTTTGCCGCCGATCGTGGTCTTTTCCTCGCTCGCGCTGTCCGCGTGCGCCGTCATGCACATTGCAGCCATTGCGGTCGCCACGGCCGCGGCCAGGTTCTGCTTGGACATATGTTCCTTCCTCTGCAGCTGTTGGGGGAATGCGACGGCAAAATTACAGCCGGTGTGTGACAGCTGGATGACGAGCGGCCGCTCGGTGTGCGGCGCGCGACCTGCCGCGCACGTGCCGCCGGGAGAGAGAACCGGGACGTGACCTGACGAGGCTCGACTCACCCCCGCCCGGCGGCGTCGGGAAGCAGCAGGTCGAGCACCCGGCGATAGATCCGGCGCAGCGTCTCGATATCCTCGACGCGGCAGTGCTCGTTGACCTTGTGAATCGTCGCGTTGACGACGCCCACCTCGACCACCTGCGCGCCCGTCGGAGCGATGAACCGCCCGTCGGACGTGCCGCCGCCGGTCGACTGCTGCGGCGGAGCTCCGGCGACCTGCCTCACTGCGGCACTAACCGATTCAATCAGGCGTCCCGGGGGCGTGTAGAAGGGGAGCCCCGAGACGAACCAGTCGAGAGTGTATTTCACGCGGTGGCGGCGCAGGACGTCCTCGACGGTCCGCTGCAGGCCCTCGAGCGTCTGCTCGGGCGACCAGCGCAGATTGAAGCGCGCCTTCAGTTCGCCGGGAATGACGTTCGGCGCGCCGGTGCCGGCCGAGATGTTGGAAATCTGAAAGCTCGTGGGCTGGAAGTGCTCGTTGCCCCGGTCCCAGATGCGCGTCGCGAGCTCGGCGAGCGCCGGGGCGACGGCGTGCACCGGATTGTCGGCGAACTGCGGATAGGCCACATGACCCTGCACGCCATGCACCGTCAGCCTTCCGGAAAGCGACCCGCGACGTCCGATCTTGATCGTGTCGCCGCAGCGCTGCTCGCTCGACGGCTCGCCTACGACGCACCAGTCGATCTTTTCGCCCCGTGCCGCGAGGACCTCCATCACGCGGCGCGTGCCGTCGACCGACGGTCCTTCCTCGTCGCTCGTGATCAGGAACGCGATGGATCCCGTGTGCGAGGGGTGCTCGCGAACGAAGGCCTCGGTCGCCGTGACCATGGCGGCGAGACCCGATTTCATGTCCGCCGCCCCGCGGCCGAACAGCAGCTCATCGCGGATCGTCGGCGTGAATGGATCGCTGTGCCACTCCTCCAGCGGCCCGGGCGGCACCACGTCGGTGTGCCCGGCGAAGCAGAAGAGCGGCGCCGCCGTGCCGCGCCGTGCCCAGAGATTGGCCACCGGGCCGAAGGGCATCTTCTCGATCTGGAAACCCGCGGCGGCCAGCCGCTCCGCCAGAACCTCCTGGCAGCCGCCATCGGTCGGGCTGATGGAGGGCCGGGCGATCAGCGCCTTCGTGAGCTCGAGTGTCTCTGACATCGGGTTCGGCGCACCTCGGCGCGCGTCGTGGTCCGCGCTTTATAGACGGAGAGTGGCGCCACAGCAAGGCAATCTGGCGTCGCGCAAGCAGGGCCGGGCGCCCGAAGGGCGGGGCGCTGCAACGATTCCGTCACATGCGCAGAGTACGGTCGCCGCTCCTACGTGCCAGGCTGAGCATGGAAACGGCCCATCTGACCCATCATATTTCGAGCCGCTACAACGAGGACCTCGAGCGGCTGCGCTCGAGCGTGCTCAAGATGGGCGGCGTGGTGGAAGCGCAGTTGTCGGACGCCGTGACGGCCCTGCTGACCGCCGACAGCCAGCTCGCGCAGCGGGCCGCGCATCGCGACCACATCATCGATGGACTCGAGATTGCGATCGACGAGGACTGCGGCCGAATCCTCGCCACGCGCAGCCCGGCGGCATCGGACCTGCGGCTCGTGTTCGCGGTCATCAAGACGATCACCGATCTCGAGCGCGCCGGTGACGAAGGCGAAAAGGTCGCGTACGTCGCCATGCGCGTCAACGGCGCCGACCGTTCCACCGACCGCTACTGGGAGTTGCGCCACCTCGGGCGGCTCGCAATCGAGCAGCTGCGGGCAGCGCTCGACGCCTTCTCGCGCCTCGACGCCGAGGCGGCCATTGCCTGCGCGCGCGGCGCTCGCATGCTTGACTCCGAGTTCGAGATGGTTCAGCGGCTGTGCATCACCTTCATGATGGAAGATCCGCGCACCATACGGCGGGCCCTCGACGTCATGAAGGTCGCGCGCGCCCTGGAGCGTATCGGGGACCACGCCAAGAACATCTGCGAATACGTCGTCTACGTCGTGCTCGGCAAGGACGTGCGCCACCGCTCCCTCGAAGAGGCGGCCGCCGAGCTCGAACGGCGCCGGGCGCAACCCGGGGCGCGGGAGTTGATTGATTCCGATGCCGTCCCGTAGAGTGCGGTTCCCGGACGTTTTGGGTGGCGACATCGGTATGGACAGCGCAGCGAGCGCGACACAGAGGGCGGACGACGCCGCGCGGGTGCTGATCGCGCCGCGGATCGCTGTCGCCAGCGACAACCTGGCCCGGGCGCCGGCGGCGAAGGGCAATCTCAAGGCCGAGGTCAGAAACCTCAATTTCCACTACGGCGCGACGCAGGCGCTCAAGGACATCAACATAGAGATTCCCGAACGCCGCGTCACCGCGCTCATCGGCCCCTCCGGCTGCGGCAAGAGCACCTTCCTCCGGTGCTTGAACCGCATGAACGACCTGGTGGAGGGGGCGCGCGCCGGCGGCCGGGTGCTCCTCG
>Ga0153915_10007183_pt1 | contig 10498 bp, 8 predicted proteins | sample Opewatmetagenome_2_FD_107003 | JGI IMG/M metagenome (GOLD analysis project Ga0153915, IMG submission 107003) | Freshwater wetland microbial communities from Ohio, USA - Open water 3 Core 3 Depth 3 metaG | ecosystem: Environmental > Aquatic > Freshwater > Wetlands | place: USA: Ohio, Lake Erie... | reverse complement strand
TATTAGTTTAAGAGAGAGAAAACAGAGAATGTCGAATGGGGGCCGAAGTAGTCCGTTTGATGGCGTGAAGATCGTCTCTTTTGCTTGGGCTGTCGTCGGTCCTTTCACCATGAGATATTTTGCGGATTACGGTGCAACCGTCATTCGTATTGAGACCCGTAGGAGGCCGGACTTGACAAGGAGCCTGTTGCCGATCAAGGATGGGAAACCCGGCTTAAATAGGAGCGGTTATTTTAATCATTTCAATGCAAACATACTCAGTATGTCCCTCAACATGGAAAATCCCAAGGCAATTGAGTTGGCAAAAAGATTGATCGCTCAGGCCGATATCGTCCTGGAAAATTTTACTCCAGGGGTAATGGAAAAATGGGGTTTAGGATACGAGCAACTTAAGCAGTTGAAGCCGGATATCATTATGGTACGTCAAAGTGGGTTTGGGACGTATGGGCCCTATGTCCATCAATCTGCCTTTGGAATGGTTTTGGCTGCCATTGCAGGTTTGCCAAATTTCATAGGCTGGCCTGATGGACTCCCCTTGCCCGTGGGGATTTCAGCTTACACGGACTCTATCGGTCCACGGTTTGCTTCTGCTGCTTTAATTGCAGCCCTTGACCATCGGAATAAGACAGGAAAAGGAATGTTCTTGGACATCTCCCATTTTGAAACGACGATCTATTTCCTTCTGCCATCTGTTTTAGATTACGTATCAAATGGCAGAAAGCCCAAAAGGATCGGGAATGCCTCCCATTCTGGCGCTCCTCATGGAGTTTATCGGTGTCAGGGTGAAGATCGTTGGTGTGCAATAGCCGTGTTGAACGAGGAAGAGTGGAAGTCTTTCTGCAAAGTCATTGGCAAGTCAGGACTTGTTGAAGACCCGAGGTTTCAAACTTCTTTAGATCGGATCAAGAACCGTGAAGAACTGGAGAGAATCGTCAGCGAATGGACGGTTCATTTAACTGCAGAGGAGGTTATGATCAAGCTTCAATCTGTGGGGGTACCGGCAGGCGTCGTCAAGAATGGAGCGGATATCTATAACGATCCACAGTTGAGGCATCGCAACTATTTCTGGGAACTGAAACATCCTGAGATGGGACCCTTCACCCACTTGGGGCAAAGCTTTGAGTTATCAAAGACACCAGCCAAGGCGCGAATGCCCAGTCCATGTCTTGGGGAGCATACGGAATCGATCTGTAAAGAATTTCTAAAAATGTCAGATGATGAATTTACAGATTTATTACAAAGGGGTGTATTTGAATAACCCACCAAACCTTCCCTTTAAGAACAGGAGGACCGAATGGAATATCAAAATATTATTTATGAGAAGGATGGTTATGTGGTTCGAATCATATTGAACAGACCTAAAAAAATGAATGCCCTTTCACTTGCACTGCAGCGCGATCTCATTGCCGGTATGACAGAGGCTGAGGAAGACGATGAGGTAAAGGTCATCATTATAAAAGGATCGGGCCGCTGCTTTGCTACAGGTTATGACTTAAGTGAAGTTGGTTTTATGTATGGTATGAAAGAGCCAAAACCTGGGGAAAAAATGCGTGTTAAACCTAGCCAGAGGGTGAGACTTCAAAAAGATAGATTTATGTTCTATGAAGTTTATAATCACATTCTACTATGCCCTAAATTAACGATCGCTCAGGTGCATGGATATTGCATTGGCGGGGGCCTCACTTTAGTGCAACATTGTGATTTCATTATTGCCTCTGAAGATTGCAAATTTGGCCACGTCGAAGAGAGGATGGGGTTTGCGGGTGCTACCTTATCACCCATGCTCATATTGAGAGTGGGGTTAACACGTGCACTCGATCTTTGTATTACCGGAAAAATGATAGACGCAAAGAAAGCCTGTGAGATCGGTTTGGTCAACAGAGTCGTTCCTTTGGATCAACTTGATCGAGAAGTGGAGGAATTTGCGAATGCGTTAGCTCAGTATCCTAGAGATGGCATCCGTTTTGGGAAGGTGAAACGCCACATGGTTTATGACATGATGGGAATCACGAGTGAGTTTGCGCTGGCCTACGCCATGCATAGTTTTCAAACCAACATGACCTTTGAACCTGATGAGCTTAATTTCTTTAAAGAAAGGAGAGACAAGGGGGTACAAAAGGCGGCCCATTTGAAACAGAATTTTTATAAAGCCCTGGATAAATGATTTCTCTGGGTGAGTTTGGTTGCGGTTGAAGGGAGGTGGTGGTTACGGCTATCCATCCAATGGAGACTGAGATTTACAAAGCTGACTATGGTGCTCCTGAGATTAGAGCAATTTTCGATGAAAGATCAATCGTTGAAAGCTGGCTTTTATTTGAGGGGATTCTGGCCGAAGTCCAGGGAGAACTGGGAATCATTCCTGTGGAAGTAGCAGAGGAGATTAAAACGAAAGCGACGTTAAGGCATGTAAAATTTGAGAGGATTGTTGAAATCTATCGGAAGACAAAGCATCCTCCTGTCGCGACCGTGCGGGCTTTAGCCGAAGTCTGCGAGCACGGTGCCGGTGAATATGTGCACTATGGCTTATGTAGCCCGGAACTAACGGAAAACACCTTGGCCTATTCCTTAAAAAGGGTGATGGATATTTTCGAAGCAGACCTTGCTACGATTCGGTCGGATCTCAATCGCTTAGCGGATCTCCATAGGCATACGCTCATGGCCGATAGGTCCCATGGTCAACAGGCGCTTCCAACAACCTTCGGTTTTCTAGCTGCCATTTGGTCTGAGGCAGTTTCAAAACAGATAGATCGTTTTCAGGAGGCCAGAAAGAGGGTCCTGATGGGTACCCTAAAAGGGGTGATGGGGAACCACGCTTCCTATTTTATGATCGCTGGAGAAAAATGCCTGGAATTAGAAAAACGGGTGTTGGAGCGCTTAGGCCTTTATTCAAATAAGATATCCTTCAGACGCCATTTGGAACGCTGGATGGAATTTATGAACCTCCTTTCCCTCTTGGCTGCGACCTTCGAGAAGATTTGCGATGATATTTTTATTCAACAGCGGAGCGAGATTGGAGAAGTGGAAGAACATTTTGATATAGAAAGTCAGATTGGGTCTAGCACAATGCCTCAGAAGCGGAATCCTGTTCAGTGTGAAGCGATCATCGCGTGGTGTAGGAAAATCCGGTCCAACGCCTCGGCTTTCTCTCATGCACATATGCGGGAGTCCCATGATAGCATCGGGTTCATTACAGAGGATCTCATCATTCCTGAGACCTGTGTTCTGAGCGGAGCCATGCTTAATGCAGCCAAATCCCTTTTAGAGAATTTAGTTGTAAAAAAGGATGCCATGAGGAGAAATTTGGAATCATCGAATGGCATGATTATGGCAGAAGCCTTAATGCTCAGTCTCTCAAAGAAGACCGGAAAGAAGCAGACAGCACACGCGATTGTACATCAAGCAGCCATGGAAGCCTTTGAGAAAGGGATTCCATTTGACAAATATATCCTGGAATATCCATCCATTCGCGATCACCTCACCAAGGAGGAAATTCAAGGTTTACTCAAACCAGAAAATTATTTGGGCCTAAGTGATATGTGCATTGACAGAGTTATCCAAAGTTAGAGGATCCTTACAAGAAAGATTTGACCTTCTACTTTAAGAAAGAGCGCACCAAGAATGGAACATATAGGGTCGAAGGACTTAGGCGACGATCCTCGATTTGTGGATGACGAAAAAAGACATGGGCCCCGTACAGAGAGTATGATATGGAGAATAAAATTGAAAAAGCGGGTGGTTTGACTCAGGAAGTTGCCGCTTTTGTTGTCAGGACCATCTACCAGGATTTACCGCCGGAATCAGTAAGACTTGCTAAGCGCTGTCTGATCGATGGAACCGGGGTCATTTTGGCTGGCTCTACTGATCAAGCAAGTGTGATTATGCGGGAATATTTGGAGGGTGTTGGTGGAAAGCCCGAGTCGGCCGTCTTAGGCTCGAAGCTAAGGGTCCCGGCCGCGGCTGCTGCCTTGGCCAATGGGATTAGCGGCCATGCTCAGGACTTCGATGATACTCAACTCTCCGCTTCTCCTGAGCGCATTTATGGGCTACTGACCCACCCCACCCCGCCTGTGCTATCCGCCACTTTTGCCCTTGGGGAGGCAATGGGGATAAGTGGGAAAGATTTCTTGACCGCCTTTTTATTGGGCATCGAAGTGGAATGCAAAATTGCTGAGGCGATTCACCCTATCCACTACATAAAGGGTTATCATACGACAGGAACCATTGGTGCTTTTGGTGCAGTAGCTGCGGCCGGTAAGGTCCTCGGGCTTTCAGAGCAAGAGATGCGTTATGCCTTGGGAATTGTGGCAAGTATGAGCGCTGGAATCCGGGGGAACTTTGGAACGATGACCAAACCCCTTCATGCTGGCCGAGCAGCAGAAAATGGCGTGGTAGCAGCGCGCCTCGGCCAATTAGGTTTTACCTCCCATCCTCATATTTTGGAGAATCCTCGGGGATACTTTAAAATTATGGGAAGTAGCTTTACCGCCTCCGATCCCCATATTTTAGAGAACCCTTTATGGGGATATTCTAAGATCCTGGGAGATGGTTTTGATCTGGATAAGATATCTGGGAAGCTCGGGAATCCATACACGATTGTCGACCCGGGTGTATCTATTAAGCCTTATCCCAGCGTTGTTCTATCGCATCCTTCGATGAACGCTCTGCTCGATTTGGCAAAAGAACACGATTTAAAACCTGAAGATGTTGCTGAGATTCACGTCTATGCTGGTACCAATGTTGTGAATATACTTTATGACCTTCCTCAAAGCGGTCTGGAGGGAAAATTTAGTCTCCATTTCTGCCTGACCAGTATCCTCTTGCGGCGCCGGGCTAGTCTAAAGGATTTCAGTGATGAATTTGTTAAAAGTCCTGAAGTACAGCAAATGATGAAACGGATAAAAACCTTTCTCGATCCGGAGATTGAGGCCAAGGGTTTTAACCAAATTCTAAGCCGGATTGAAGTGAAACTGAAGGATGGCAGGATGTTGAAGAAGGATTCCGGTCCTTACAAGGGGGGTCCGGAAAAGCCACTCAGCGAAGCAGAGCTTGACGAAAAATTTATTGCCTGTGCTGGGATCGCCTTGCCAGGAGAGAAAACTTCTCAAGCCCTGAATTTGTTGAAACAAATAGAAGAACTTCAGGATATAAGATTCCTCATTCACTCATTATTGCCGGATTAGATTCTTTGGCCGGCGAGTGCCCAGCAAGCCCCGCCGGTGGGCGGGGTCAAGGGGCACAATAAAAATGAGATTTCTTTTCCGGGAAGCCCCGGCCTGTGGCCGGGGAGCTTCACTGATTTGAAAGGTAAAAATCATCAGCGAATAAACATCCAAACTGAGGAAGTGTGTTAAGTCCACTTGTCTGTGAGAACGATTTTGGGGAGGCAAGAAAATGACGGGCAAAGTTCGAGACAGAAAAATCGAGGAGGGAGAGTTCTTCAAAGAAAGACAAACCGTGCTATCCATGTGGCCGACTGGAAAGGAAGTGGATCTGGAAGAAGCCATTGAATACCATAGGAAACTTCCAGATCATAAGAACTTCATGAAAGTGGCTGATCAGATTCGCCGAGAAGGGAGAACAGTCGTCTTTCCCCGTGCTGGGACTCCCATCTTAGAACAGGAGATTGAATTGAACAAGACACTTTATGAATCTGGGTTGCCACTGATACCTGTCACCCCTGATAGTTATTGTCGTCTTTTAAAATTTGATAAGGCCAAGCAGGGACTTGAAGATAGTATCAAATCAGGGAAACCAAAGCTGAACGGGTTTCCAACCGTCATTCATGGCGTCAAGAACACAAGGAAAGTCGTAGAGAGCACGGAAGCTGCATTGAATCAGAGGATGACCAATCTAGATACTCGACTCATGGGAGAGATTGCCTTTGCAGCTGGGATGACCGCAGGGTTGCAGGACCCCATGATTGACTTTGGGTGTTATGAGAAGAATAGCACGTTGGAGCAGATCGTCAGAAATAGTCAATACGTATTCAGGCTCATGGGTTATTACGCTGAGCGAGGCGTCATCATCACCCTCGACATCGATGGAATGCTTCCAAACGGCGTTTTCCCCCTAAGTGTATCTATTGCCGGCGTGGTGGCTGTGGCTCTTCTTGCTGCCCGGCAGGGGGTAAAGAGTATCATCCCTTGGTCAAACATGTTAGGGCATATCGGGCAAGATATTGCATGGGCTAGGTTAACGAGGAGACTAACGAGAGAATACCTTGACCGGTTTGGATATAAGGATGCAGCTACTCCAGCACTCTTCGTAGCCCAGGTACCTATCTTTCCCTATCCTCAGGATATGGGTTGGTCCTTTGGCTTTCTGAATTACAGTGCAATGGTGGCAGCGATGGCCGAGGCGGAAGGTGTTTACCTGAGAACGATTGACGAAGGGGCAGGCATCCCGGTCAAAGAAGCACATGCGGTAAGTTACAGATCAGCCAATTGGATCTTTAATGTCGTAAGACCGCAAAAAGTAAACTTCCAATTGGAAGAGATCGAGGTTGAAGAGAGAATCGCCGAGATGGAGATAAGGGCGCTCTTGGACAAAGTCCTGGAAGTGGGAGAAGGAGACTTGGCAGCGGGTCTTCAGAAGGCATTCGACTTGGGTTTCATGGATACGCCATTATCGTCAAATAAACACACCCAAGGAAAAGTGTTGGGCGTTCGAGACATGAGAGGAGCATGCCGCTATCTGGATTTCGGAAATTTACCATTACCCAAAGAGGCGAAGGAATATAACCAGGAAAAGATTGCGGAACGGGAAAGAATCCAAGGCAAAAAGTTAGATTACCATACCGTGGTAGAGGAGTTCTGGTCCTTTAGTAAAGCCCGTCTGGTTTAAATTTAAAATGCGGACAAATTTGTGAGGCTTTGATGGAAAGGAGTGACAAAGATGAAAAAGGTTCCAACGGTCATCACCGGAACAGTGGGTGAAGATTCTCACTCGATTGGAACGAGGTTACTCTCTCGTGTTTTAAGGGATAATGGATTTAAGGTTGTGGAACTCGGTGGGTTGACTTCCCCAGAGGAATTTATCCACGCCGCCAAGGAAACAGATGCTGATGCAATTCTGATGAGTTCTCTCTATGGAATGGCTGAGATTGATCTGGTCGGCTTCAAGGAGGCTTGCATAGAGTCTGGGCTTCAAGACGTCCTCCTTTACCTAGGAGGTTACCTTATGGTGGGGAGGCATGATTGGAGTGAAGCGGAGACCCGGTTTAAGGCTCTTGGGTTTGATCGGGTTTATCCTCCAGAAATAGACTTGGATAAGGCAATTGAGGACTTGCGATCAGACCTGCGAGCAAGGGGAAAGAGGTAAGGATGAAGGTCGAATGTCAGTATGTGATCCCTGGGATGGTCTTCTAGCCCTGGAAAGAGAAGGTTAAGAGCCTTGGTCGAAAAAGATCTTAGACTACTCATAGATTTTGGAAGCACCTTTACTAAGTTGGTTGTGGTTGATCTGAGTAAGGAAGAAATTGTTCAACGATATCAGGCTCCGTCAACCGTTGGCAAGGATATTACCCTTGGACTTAGACAAGTCCTTGCACAGGCTCAAGAAGGGATTGGTTTCAAAGATCTTCGGAAAGATTCCATGGTGGCGTGTAGCAGTGCTGCTGGAGGTCTAAGGATGATTTCAATAGGGTTAGTCCCTTCCTTGTCCTGTGAAGCGGGAGTCAGGGCTGCCTTGGGAGCGGGGGCAAAGGTCGTTCGGAGTTTTTCGTACGAACTCACTCTTCTGGATATGGCTGAGATTGAGAAAATCTCAGCCGATATCATCCTTCTCGCTGGGGGAACAGATGGAGGGAATAAGAAAGTGATCCTCCATAATGCGGAGAGGTTGGCTCATTCTTCCTGCAATGCGCCCATCGTGGTTGCTGGGAATAAGGATGCTCAGGATGAAATAAGGACGACCTTCCATTCCTCTGGCCAATTGATCACGTTTGCTCAGAATGTTATGCCCGACATCGGAACGCTAAGCGTAGATTCCTGCAGAGAGGTTATTCGACAGATCTTTATCTCCCATATTACGAAAGCCAAGGGGATCGATAAGGCAAAGGAGTTCATTAACGACGTCATCATGCCTACCCCCACGGCTGTCCTGAACGCTGCCAAGCTTCTAGCGGGGGGAGTCGATGGGGAAGAAGGGCTTGGAGAGCTTCTCGTGATTGATGTCGGCGGGGCGACAACGGATGTTTACTCTATTGCCAAAGGATATCCAACCCATCCGGAAGTGATCAGCAAAGGATTACCTGAGCCCTATGAAAAGAGGACGGTCGAAGCGGATCTCGGTGTAAGGCACAACATTGATACCTTGCTCGAATATGCAAGAATGGCCGGAAACCTAACCGAAGAGATACAGGAAGGGATTAAATCACGCTTCACGTCCTTATCCAAGCTTCCGGAGAATGACCTTGAGTTCAAAATGGATAGTATTTTAGCGGGAGTCGCAGTCGATATCGCAGGAGAACGCCATTGTGGAAAGATCAAAATGATCGCAGGACCTTTTGGGGAAGTCTTCGTCCAGGAGGGTAAAGACCTTTCTGAGGTGAAACGTATTATAGGGACAGGAGGCCCGTTGGTTTTTGCTAAGGAGCCAGCAAAAATCCTCCGGAAAATTCTGTATCGAAACGATTCCCCTTATGTGCTTAAACCCAAGGAAGCCCAGCTCTATCTGGATACCATGTATTCGCTTTATGCCATGGGGCTTTTAGCTCAAACTGAACCCAAGAAGGCCCTTCGAATTATGAAGAAGATGCTGTCCCCGCTTTCGTGAAGCGGGAGATTCAGAGATGGGTTTTTGAGGCCTTTGAGAATGGGTGAAGGTGGACAAAAGGAGACAGGTATGCTGGCACAAGTATCCCTTATTCCTGCTGAATCGAAGAAACTCATTTCTAAAGCCATCATGAAAATGGACATTTTTCAGCACGCCTTGAGGAAAGGCCTGATCGTATTGCATCCCAGCAGCAGCAGTTATTTCTTATTTGAGGAGGTTACCGGACGTAAACCGCCTACGAATGTCTGGGTTTGCGGACTCATTGCCCCTAAAGGGACTTGTGTTGAGATGGGTGCGATGCTGGAAAGACATGCCTCATCGGCCCATGTTGAAGAGAATGCCTTTGACTCTGCAAGGCCTAATCCAAAAACATTCCCACATTGTTGGGTATTAAGAAAAGGGGAATTTTCTCACCAAGAACCCCTGGGTGCCCTTTTGGAAGAGATGGGACCCAATGACGTTTATGTTAAAGGAGTGAATGCTTTGGATGTAGAAGGGAAGGTAGGAGTGCTTTGGGGAAATTTGACTGAGGGTGGAACAGCTGCATTCGTGATGGCTGCTCAGCGTCAAAAAGGTTTTCACGTCATCTTTCCTGCAGGACTGGAGAAGTTGATTCCGTTTTCAATAAAGGAGGTTGCCAAGGAAACCAAGAGATTCGAGTATGATTATTCGATGGGGATGCCTTGTGGATTGCTTCCCTGCGAGGGAATTGTGGTAACTGAGCTAAGGGCGATTGAGATATTAAGTGGTGCCAGTGCGATTCCCATTGCAGGGGGAGGGTTAGGCGGAGCTGAGGGAGCAGTCACCCTGGTCATAAAAGGAGATAAAGAGCAAGTCACTCAAGCGATTCAGAGCGTCGAAGACTCTAAGGGAGCAAAATTACCTCAGGTGCGCCTCTCTAACTGTAGTCAATGTCCCCTTTCCTCGACGTCTTGTGGATTTCCCCTTGGGGATAAGCCCTGGGTATAAGGGCTGATTCGAAGAGAGGGTACGTGGCTGACCCGTGACAATACTTACGTTGCCATGTGGGAAGAGTAAGAAAGGAGGATTCGAAGATGAGAGAGAAAATGAGTTTTATTAAGAGGTGTCCGGTTTTGGCATTGGTTGGGGTTTTCTGCCTTATGATTTCCTTCCAAGAACTCATGGCTTCAGAGAAGTTTCCAGAGAAGCCGATTAAAATCCTTGTCGGTTTTAGTCCGGGAGGGACCGTTGACCTTGGGACTCGAATGCTTGGAAGTTTAGTGAGTGAAGATCTTGGGCAGCCCGTGGTCGTCATCAATAAACCAGGGGCTGCTTCAACGATTGCTGCCGCCGAGGCTGCAGCCTCGAGGCCGGACGGTTATACCCTGATGAGTTTTCCTATCATAACGGTTACGGTAACGCCTTTTTTTGTCAAAGTGAAATATGATCCACTTACCAGTTTCGAGCCATTGATGTCTCCCTGGGGATTTCCCTATGCTATTTGTGTCCAGCAGAACGCCCCCTGGAAGTCTTTTAGAGAGCTGATCGAATGGGCTCGAAAAAATCCTGGCGAACTCAGTGTGAGCACCCCGGGGACCGGAACACCTCAACATGTGGCCTTTGAGTGGATCGCAAAGGCCGAAAAGATAGAGTATAAGCATGTCCCCTATCCTGGGGGTCTTCCTGCAGCCACTGCTCTGCTGGGGGGACATGTGAAGGTAAACTTTGGTTCGGGCTCCCATCTTCCTTTCTTAGATAGTGG
>Ga0153915_10007182_pt1 | contig 10498 bp, 10 predicted proteins | sample Opewatmetagenome_2_FD_107003 | JGI IMG/M metagenome (GOLD analysis project Ga0153915, IMG submission 107003) | Freshwater wetland microbial communities from Ohio, USA - Open water 3 Core 3 Depth 3 metaG | ecosystem: Environmental > Aquatic > Freshwater > Wetlands | place: USA: Ohio, Lake Erie... | reverse complement strand
GCCGGATTAGCGGCTCGCAATGGGGAGCGCGTCAGGCGCGAACCACTCTCTGATCGATTGCGCCGAAAATGCTGGCACCCGCGGCGTCCAGCATTTCAATGCGTACACGGTCGCCGAACGACAGGAATGGCGTGCGAGCCGCGCCGTGCTCGATGAGCTCGAGCGTTCGCCGTTCAACCAGGCACGACGAGCCCGACGAGCGATCGATGTTCGACACGGTGCCCGAGCCCACGATGGTGCCCGCGCCCAGCCGGCGCGTGCGCGCGGCATGCGCCAGGATCTGGTGAAAGTTGAACGTCATGTCCACGCCCGCATTCGGGCGGCCGAACAGCACGCCGTTGATGTGGCTGACGAGCGGCAGGTGCACCTTTCCGTCGTGCCACGCCTCCCCCAGCTCGTCGGGCGTGACCGCGACAGGCGAGAAGCCGGTGGACGGCTTCGACTGATAGAACCCGAACCCCTTCGCGAGCTCACCCGCCACGAGATTGCGGAGGCTCCAGTCGTTCACCAGCACGATGAGCTTGATGTGCGGCGCGATGTTTTCGGTGGGCGTGGCCATGGGCACGTCGTCGGTGATGACGCCGATCTCGGCTTCGAGGTCGATGCCATGGTCTTCGGTGATGAAGCGGGCGTCGTCGCACGCGCCGAGCATGTCGTCCGATCCACCCTGATAGATGAGCAGTTCCTCCCAGTAGAAGCTCGGCATATCCGCCCCGCGCGACTTGCGTACGAGCTCGATGTGGTTGACGTAGGCGCTGCCGTCCGCCCAGTGATAGGCGCGCGGCAACGGCGCCGCACATTCGCGCGTGTCGAACGGCTTTGCGCCGGCCTGTTTCCCGGCTGCGAGCGCGGCGGCGACGGCGCGCAGTCGGGGTTCGACGTCGGCCCAGCGATCGAGCGCGGACTGCAGCGTCGGCGCGATGTCCGGCACGACGACGAAGCTGCGCAAGGCGCGATCGACTACGACGAGTTGGCCGTCGCGCCCTCCCGACCTGAGGCTCGCGAGTTTCATCGTGCGCCCTCGCGCCAGCTGTCTACGCAGCCGCTCCATTCGACTGCCCGTGCAGCGTCGCCGATTTCGAGCGCGTCGCGCGCATCGATCATCACGGCGACTTCATCCGTCGCGGGCTTCGAGGGGTTCAGCATGTTCTTGAGGGCTTTCGGATGAGGGCCGTGGGTGAAGCCGGCAGGGTGCAGGGTGACCATGCCGGGGTGGATGTTGTCGCGCGAGAAGAAGTTGCCCGAATGATAAAAGAGCACTTCGTCGTAGTCGTCGTTGTTGTGGAAGAAAGGCACCTTGAGCGCGCCGGGGTCCGATTCGAACGGACGCGGCACGAACGTGCAGACCACGAACCGGTCGGCGACAAACGTGGTGTGCGCGGACGGTGGCAGATGATAGCGATGGCTCATCAGCGGGCGGAAGTCTTTTACGTTGATGCGCACCGCGGTGAGGTCGCCATGCCAGCCGATGGCGTCGAGCGGATTGAACGGATACGTGATCGTTGAGAAGGTGCCGCGGCGTTTGACCTGTACTTGCCACTGCTGAGTGTCGCTTTGCTGCGCGCGGAATGCGTCATCGAGTTGCGGTACGTCGAGCATCGCCGGATCGAAGATGGCGTGTGGACCCACGAGGCCTTTCTCGGGCAGCGCGTAGCTCGCGTTCGTGGCTTCGATGGCGAGCGCGGCGAGGGGCTCGCTGCATTCGAGGCGCCACATCGTGCCGCGGGGCAGAAGAATGTAGTCGCCTGTGGTGAACGAAAGGTGGCCGAAGTCGCAGAACAGCGCGCCGTTACCCTTGTGTATGAAGAGAAGCTCGTCGCCATCAGCGTTGCGGACGAGGTGACGCATTGCGCCCGCGGAGCTTTGCCAGAAGCGCACGCGCACTGAGGCGTTGCCGAGCATCTCGGGGGCCGCCCACGGGTTCGGTACGGCTTGCGAATCGATTCTTGTGAAGTCGAAGGCATGGGGGCGCAGCGGGCCTTCGAATGCGACCCATCCGGTGGGCGGGTGGCGATGATGCAGGTGGGCCGCGGGTCCGAAGAAGCCGTCCTTGCCGATCTCGCGCTCGTACGTGTTCGGGGGCATGTCTGCGTGCGCCTGGCGGGAGGCGGTGCCTTGGACGTGGGAGTGGGGGATGTAGCGCTTCATGGGTTGCGGCCTTCCGGGGAGGAGTGCCAATTTAGTTTCAGCGGAAACCAATGGCAACTTGTCCAGCGGGTGCCGCTGAGTTGCAGCGCCGTTCACGCAGCGATCCGCTAACTCAGCGCAATTCCGGTTAACCGATGACGCAGCAGTTGCGGCCGGCTTCCTTGGCTTTGTAGAGCGCGCGATCGGCGCGGTCGAAGATGATGTCGGGGGTGTCGGCGCCGCCGAACGCGGTAAGCCCGCACGAGGCGGTGACGGCGACGGGGTGATCGTGGAAGTGGAAGCCGAGCTGAGCGATCTCCATGCGGATCTTGTCGGCGACGACGCGGGCTTCGTCGACCGGCGTGCCGACGAGCAGCATCACGAACTCTTCGCCGCCGTAGCGCGCGACGAAATCGGTGTCGCGCACGTGGCGCGCCAGGTGCTGGCCGATGACGCGGAGCACTTTGTCTCCCGCCTTGTGGCCGTACGCATCGTTGACCGTTTTGAAGCGGTCGATGTCCCATGCCAGGATGCTTATGGGTCGCCCGAAGCGCTTCCAGCGCTTGTACTCCTGCTCGATGCGGTCGTCGTACGCCGCGCGGTTCGGGATACCGGTGAGCGCGTCGATCATCGCCATGCGCTGTTCTTCGCGCAGGCTCTCGTGGAGGCTGCGGCTCTCGCGCTCGAGTACTGAAATCCGAGCGCGCATGCTCTGCACGCGTTCGCGGTACGTGCGCACGCGCGTGTCTTCGCGTGCCTGGAAATCGGTGAGATGAGTGCTGATGGCGTCGAGGCGTGAGGTGAGTTGCTGGCGCAGCGTGCCGAGATCCGGTGCCCCGGCGGCGGTCAGACGGAGCTGCTCGACTTCATCGGTGACGAGCAGGTTGAGCTGCTGGGTGTCTTGCTGAACCACATTGCGCTCGGCGAGCTCTCCAGTCAGGTGCGACGTGATCTCCTCGAGACGCGAGGCCAGCTGCTGAACGAGATTTTCCAGTTCGAGCTTCTCGCGCTGAACCTGCGCACGCTGCTCGGTCGCAAAAGTCGTGACCTGCTCGAGAAGCGTTGCAAGCTCGTGAATGGTGAGCGTATCGCGCTTGCGGGCGCGCAACTCACCCACGACTGGCTTCAGTTCCGGGAGCAGCGCGAGACGGTCGAGCACGACCGTGGCGCCGAAGCCGGCTTCGGAAGCGGCGTGCGAGCCGGTTGCCGCAAGGCCGGCCGGTGAAGTCGGGGTTTCCGCCGTGCGGGGTGCGGGCGGCGGGTCAATCGGCGCGGGCTGTATCTTTCTCGATGCAGTATCGCCCGGCGTGGATGGCAGAGCGGGCGTTGAGGCCGTGGTCGCCGCCGATGGCGATGATGCGGGCTCGTCCCGCGCCGGCATGCTCACCGTGCTTCGGCTGCTGGTGCCGCTGGTTTCCTCGGCCTGGTCCAGCACGGCGATCGCGGAGGACAGCGGCGCGAGGATCAGTTCGAGGGAGTCGATGTCAATGCTCTTGCGGGCCGACTCGGCAACTCTTGCGATCTCTTGGTCGAGCCGCGCGTCGCGACCCTGGGCGGCGAGACACAGCCGGCCGATCAGGAGCCGCAGCACGTTCTGGGTCTTGCTCCAGCGCGCTTCTTCAGCGGCCAGTTTACTCAGTGCGTCCCGATACTTCTCGCGCCAGTCTTGCTCGCTGCTCATCCTGCCCTCCCCAGGGCATGTTTCCAGATCGTGGAATCGCTCGGGAGCTCCTCGAGCCGGCGCACGGTGTACTCGTAACCCAGTGCGATTGCCCGATCGAATTCCTGCCAGTTCAGCATGTCCACCACTGCGAGCGGCGGCTGCAGCAGCAGATCGGTCTTCTCGCGGTGGGCAAGGGTGGTGGCGGTGCTGTTCACCATGCCGGCCCGCCACAGGATCCGAAAGATGTTCGGCCGTCGCGGCCGCTTGCGCACCCAGCCCACCAGATCCCAGGGCGCGGGTACGTCGAGCTCATCACCTTCTGCGGTGAACGCGCGCGCCCCACCGACGTCGCACCCGATCACGGGTCCGCGTCCGAGCTCACGCATTGCATCCACCGGCAAGTTGTTCATGGTGCCGCCATCGACCAGCACCTCACCGTTGATCATGACGGGGGGAAGCACGCCCGGTATCGCAACCGATGCCCGCAACCACCGCCAGAGGATGCCGCGGCGGTGCACATCGGAGTGCCCGGTTGTGAGATTCGAGGATACGCAGAAAAAAGGCAGCGGCAGATCTTCGATGGTCGCGTCGCCGAATTCGCGGCGCAGAAGTGTACTGACTTTGCGACCGGTCACCAGTGAGAAAATGGGCAGCGTGTAGTCACGTAGTGGATTGACCGCTACGAAGGACCGGCGAAAGCGCTCGGTCATTTCTTCGATGCTCCAGCCCGCCGCGACTCCGGCCCCCATGATGGCGCCCATACTCGCGCCACCGACGAGATCCGCCGGAATGCCCGCTTCGCGCAGCGCCTTCACGATGCCGATGTGCGCGAAGCCACGTGCGCCGCCGCCTGAGAACACGATGCCCACACCGCGGCCGGTGAGCAGACGCGCGACGCGCGCGACATCGTCGGGGCCGGCGACGTGATGGTGGGGAACGCCGGGTTGCGCGGCGAGCCAGCGCTCCGCGGCGCCGGATGTAATGCTGCCTTCGTGAAGCAGAACCAGCTCGGCGCGTTGAGGTGCAGTGCGTGCATCGCGCTGGCTTGCGAGCGCGGGCCATTCGCCTGGGGGACTATCCGCGCGCGCGAGCAGCATCAACGCGTCCGCCTGCCGCACGCAGAGGCTGCTCCATGCGCCGGGGCTGGAGTCCGCCACGTAGATCACGAAATCGTTCGAGGACTCGATGACGTGGAACCAGTGGCTGGTGTGCGTCGCCCCGCGCACGCTCCACACGAGCTCGGTGCGGCCGAAGTGGCCGAGCGCCTTGACGAGCTCGCTCGCGAAACTTCCCGCATCGACCTCGATGTTCTGCGGCAGGATCGCGAAGGTGCGCGCGCCCTGCGGCCGTCCGCGCGTCATATCCTGTGAATGCTCGAGCCTGTCGACCGTGAGCTGTGCAATACGCATCATCGCTTCGGGGTGGCCGCGGAACACGCGGTCGAAGGCTTCGCGCGACAGGCGTGCAAGCTCCGAATCCCGAAGCGCGATGACGGTGCCGGTGCGCGGTCGTCCGGAAATCAAACCCATCTCGCCAGCGGTGTCACCGGAAACGATGCGACCGAGGAAGCGGCGGCGGTCGGTCGCACGGGCGGCGTAAACGCCGAGACATCCGCTCAACACGATGTACATGGCGTCCGATGCCTCACCCGCGCAGAACAGCGTGGCGCCGCCGGGAAGGGAGAGCCATTCCACTTCCGCCGCGATCGCCGTCAGGATGTTCGCATCGAGCCCTTTGAAGAGCGGCAGTGCCGCAAGCACCAGGCCGAGATCGGAGCGCAACGTGACCGTTTCTTCGGGGACATCACCTTCCATTGGATGCCAGTCCCGTTCGCACCGATTGTCCGGCTTCGAGTGCGCCGTCGGGCACTTACCTTTCCAGGATGGCGGTCACGCCCATGCCTCCGGCCGTGCAGACCGAGATGAGACCGCGCCTGGCCTTCGTGTCTTCCGCGAGGAGCTTGGCAAGCCCCGCGACGATGCGCGTGCCGGTTGCCGCGAACGGATGACCGACCGCGATGCTGCCGCCATTCACGTTGAGCTTCGTGCGATCAATGCTTCCGAGCGCACCGGGCAAGCCGAGCACGTCGCGGCAGTACTCCGCGCTTTCCCACGCCTTGAGGGTGCAGAGCACCTGCGCGGCGAACGCTTCATGTATCTCGTAGTAGTCGAAGTCCTGCAGGGTGACGCCTGCGTCCTTCAACATTGCGGGCACGGCGTACGCGGGGGCCATCAGCAGGCCTTCCTTGCCACTCGCGAAGTCCACGGCCCACTGTTTGCCGTAGGTAAGGTGCGCGAGCACGGGCAGCTTGTGCTGCGCGGCCCATTCATCCGAAGCCAGCAGCACCGCGGACGCGCCGTCGGTGAGCGGCGTACTGTTACCCGCGGTAAGTGTGCCGGCACCGGTGAAGTCGAACGTCGGTTTGAGTTTTGCGAGCTTCTCGACCGTCGTGTCCGGGCGGATGTTGTTGTCCTGCTTCAGGCCGAGATACTCGACCACGAGGTCGTTGTAGAACCCCTCGCGCCACGCGGCGGCCGCTTTCGCGTGGCTCTCATAGGCAAGCTCATCCTGCGCTTCGCGGGTGATCTTCCACGTTTTCGCCATGATCTCGGCGTGCTGTCCCATCGACAGCCCGGTGCGCGGCTCCACCACGCCCGGCGTCACCGGCTTGAAGTGCTTCGGACGCAGGCCGAAGAACGGTGCCACGCGTTGCCCGAACGAACGGCCGCGATAGCTCCTGAGCATCAGCTGCTGAAACGAGCGCGGATAGACCATCGGCGGGTCGCTGATGGTGTCGACGCCGCCAGCCAGGCCCGCATCGATCTGCCCGAGCGCGATCTTGTTGCCGATGAGAATGGCGGCTTCGAGACTCGTGCCGCAGGCGCGTTGCACGTCGGCGCCCGGCGTTTGCGGATCGAGTCCGGAGGAGAGCACGCTCTCGCGGACCAGGTCGTAGTCCTTCGAATGCTTGATGACGGCACCGGCAATGGCGTCGCCCAGGCGCTCGCCCTGCAGCTTGAAGCGTTCGACGACGGCGCGGAACGCAGCAGTGAGCATTTCCTGGTTGCCGACGGCTGCGTAGGCGCCATGCGCGCGCGCAAAGGGGATTCGTGCGCCGCCAACAATGGCAACGCGTCGGACTGTGGAACCCACGAGCATAGAACCCTCCCGTCGCGAGGGGCGGTAGGATGCCACGCCAGCCCCTCACGCGCGATACATGGCGTACCTTGCGATGCCGATGAATCGAGGCGGCACTGCGCCGTTATGGAAGGCGCGGGAATTCGCGCGGGGGGCTTACTCTAAATCGGTGCGGTGGGTCGCGTGCTCGTGATAGCCGTAGCCGAGCGTGTCGATGTCCACGAGCAGCCCGTCCTCGAATCGCAGCCGGCGCATCAGCTTGTTCGGGCCGAGGTTGAAGATCCACACTTCGACGGGCACTTCGATCAGGCTCTCGCCTGCGGCGACCGGCCGGCCGCCGATCCAGACGATGGGCCGGCGCAGGATCGCGCTCTTGCGCTCGACTTCGGTCGGTTCGCCGCACTTCGCGATGACTTCGGAGCGCGTGGCGCCTTCCGTAATGAGATGCGTGCCGCAACGGAACGCGTAGGCGGGCGAGGCTACCGCCAGGGTGATTCCAAATGCGAGGAGCCACTTGCTCATGGCAGGCAAAACTACAGCTGCAAATCTGAAGAGGCAATGAACCTGTCGAGTCGCCGTCGGCACCAACGGACATATTCACCCGGGATCCGAATGTCGACCCATGGCCGTGTCGCTGTCCTGCTGTTGCTGGTCGCGCCCCTGTTCCTGCCGACGGACAGTTGGAGCGCGGACTGGGCGCTTTCGGAGGCCGAGCTCGCACGGTTGGGCGACGGTGGCGTGCTGGTCACCTCCGAGGTGGCCGGCGACGGCGTCGAGGGTGACGTGCGGGCCGCCGTGCAGATCGGCGCGACACCCGAGCAGGTCTTCAAAACCCTGACGGATTGCGCCCAGGCATTGGAGTTCGTTCCCCACCTCGTGCGCTGTACCGTGCTCGAGACAGCACCGGACCACTCCTGGCAGGTGGTCGAGCAGCAGGTGTACTACGGCTGGTTCATGCCGCGGGCGAGCTACGTGTTCCGCGCCGACTACGAGCGCTTCGAGCGCATCCGGCATCGCAATCTGCGGGGCGATTTCCGGGAGAACGACGGCATCTGGGAATTTCGCCCTGTACGCGGCGGCGCCGCTACCATCGTCACGTATCGTCTACGCCTTGTGCCGCGCTTTCGCGTGCCCCATTGGCTCATGCGCTCCACCCTCATGCGTGACTTGCCCGCAATGATGCGGGGCCTGCGAGCCCACGCCGAACACCGGGCGGGGCTGGCCGTGGCGGCAGCGGGGCCGGCCGGCCCTTGACCAGCCGCACCTGCGGATTTGCGTGCCGGGAGGGCGGCCGGCAAGATGCCGGGCGTCGAGAGGCCCTTAAGTGTCCGGCGATGCACGGATGAGCACGCGGCGGTTTGCGAGCATTCATGAGTTCTATTCCTACTATCTGCGCGAGCACAGCAGTCGCGTGTCCTGCCGCCTGCATGTCGCGGGCGCGGCGCTCGCCGTCGTTTTCCTGATCGGTGCCGTCGTGACGCAGAAGTGGGGTTTGTCGTGGTGCGTGCCGCTCGCCGGCTATGCGTTCGCCTGGGCCGGGCATTTTTTCTTCGAGAGGAATTCACCGGCCACGTTCCGCAACCCTCTCTACAGTCTGCGCGGGGACTTCACGATGCTGCGCGACGTGCTCTTCGGCCGCATTCGCTGGTAGAGCGCGCATGCCCTCCTCAATCGATCGCGTCTTCGAGCGACGCCTCTCCGGCCTCGTCAACAGCGGCGAGCCTCAGGTTCTGCAAGGTGGCCTCAAGGGCGTCGAGAAGGAATCGCTGCGGGTGACGCCCGCGGGCGATCTCGCCCGCACGCCGCACCCGGCCGCGCTCGGGTCGGCACTGACGAACGAGCACATCACCACGGATTTCTCCGAGGCGCTGATCGAGCTCGTGACGCCGGCGTTCACGCACAGCTGGGAGCTGCTGCAGTACCTGCTGGATCTGCACCAGTTCGTCTATCGCCACCTGAAGGATGAGCTTCTGTGGGCGACGAGCATGCCCTCGGCCATCAAACGGGATGAGGACATTCCGCTCGCGCAGTACGGCTCCTCGAACGTGGGGCGCATGAAGACCGTGTATCGCAGCGGCCTGGGCCTGCGCTACGGGCGAATGATGCAGGCCATCTCCGGCGTGCACTTCAATTACTCGTTCCCGGCGCAGTTCTGGGAAGCGTACGCGACCCTTCGCGAGTCGCGGGACCATGGCCAGCAGTTCGTCTCCGCGGGCTATTTCGATCTGCTGCGCAACTACCGTCGCTATGGCTGGATCGTGCTGTATCTGTTCGGCGTTTCGCCGGTGGTGTGCAAATCGTTCCTGCGCGGGCGCGAACCGAATCTGCCGGAGCTGAGTGCAGGCACTGTCTACGAGCCTTATGCGACGAGCCTGCGGATGAGCGACATCGGCTATCGCAATCGCAACCAGGCGGGCCTGTCCGTGTCGGTGAACAGCCTCGACGAATACGTGCGCGATCTCACGCGCGCCATTACGACGCCGCACGCGGCGTATGAGGCGCTCGGCGTGAAAGTGAAGGGTCCGAACGGCGACGAGTGGCGCCAGCTCAACGCGAATATCCTGCAGATCGAGAACGAGTACTACAGCTTCATTCGCCCCAAGCGCGTCGCGCGCTCGGGCGAGCGACCCACGAAGGCGCTCCAGCGCGCAGGCGTCGAATACGTGGAAGTGCGCGCGCTCGATGTCAGCGCGTTCGACCCGGTCGGCGTCAACCAGAACAAGCTGCGCTTCCTCGAAGCGTTTCTCGCCTTGTGCGTCCTGAAGGACAGCCCGCTCATTTCCCCATCCGACGAAGCGCAGCTCGATCAGAATCATCTCACCGTGGCGAGGCGCGGCCGTGAGCCCGGTCTGACGCTGTCGCGCGAGGGTCGCGACGTGCCCATGCGCGAGTGGGCGCGCGAGCTGCTGGATTCGATGACCGGCATCTGCGAGGTGCTCGATCGCGGCGACCCGTTGCGCCCGTACGCGAACGCGCTCGCCGTGCAGGCCGCAAAGCTCGACAACGTGGCGCTTACGCCCTCAGCGCGACTGATGAACGAGCTCACCTCGACCGGCGAATCGTTTTTCGACCAGGCGCTGCGCATGTCGAGCCTGCACAAGGATTATTTTCTCGAGATGTATGCGCCAAACGAGGAGCGGATCGGGGAGTTCGGCGCTGCGGCTGCGGACTCGATCGAGCGCCAGCGCGCGCTTGAGACGGGTCGCCAGGAGAGCTTCGATTCCTATCTCGATCGCTATTTTTCCAAGTGAGTCACGGTTCACGCTTTAACATATTTCTGAAATACTTATTTCACTCGCTTTTGATACACCGAGGGCTAGAATCCGGGCTCGTCGGACGGATGCCGGCGAAAACAACAACGATGATCCCGCAAGGTTTCCGATCATGAAAACTCGAGTCGTCGACGCACTGGCGATATTTCCGCGTCCGGCACAAGCGGCGAATGAGGAGTTTGGACCCGTTCCGCGCGACGGGGCCGCCTCCGGATGGAACGCCTACGAGGTCTGGCGCACTCGTATCAAGACACGTCAGCGGAATCAGCCCAGCCGCACGCCGCGGGTCGGCTGAGTC
>Ga0153915_10007181_pt1 | contig 10498 bp, 7 predicted proteins | sample Opewatmetagenome_2_FD_107003 | JGI IMG/M metagenome (GOLD analysis project Ga0153915, IMG submission 107003) | Freshwater wetland microbial communities from Ohio, USA - Open water 3 Core 3 Depth 3 metaG | ecosystem: Environmental > Aquatic > Freshwater > Wetlands | place: USA: Ohio, Lake Erie... | reverse complement strand
GACGCCTGCCCTAATGAACGAGGCCGAACCCGGGTCAGCTTCTCGCGCACCTCGCGTGAAAGCCCGCTGATTCTTGAATAGTCAAACTCGTCTGGGAGTCTGACATGTTCCATCTTCTGGAATCGCTCGATGAGATTGATCTGCCGATCGACATATCCGGCATATTTGATCTGGAGCTCGGCTTGCAAATCCGCGCCCTTTGAAAAATACGGCGTGCTAGGAACCATCACTCGAATCTGACCCAGTGAGACCTCTGGGCGCCGTAACAGCTGTGCGAGAGAAGTGGTGTTTTTAAGAGGTGCCGAGCCGCATGACGCCAGCACCGAGTCTACAGCCTGATTTGGGGCAACTTGCCTCTGTTCCAAGAAGGCAAGTAATTCGACGATTCCATTCTTCTTGGCGTGGACTCGTCTACAAGTCTCCTCGGATGCCAGTCCGATGTCGTGCCCAATCTCGGTTAGCCTCAAGTCGGCGTTGTCTTCCCTCAATAGAAGCCTATATTCAGCCCTGGACGTGAACATTCTATAAGGCTCGCTGTCGGTCCCTTTCGTCACTAGATCATCGACCAAAACACCTAAGTAGGCTTGATCCCTCGATAGAACCAGTGGCTCCTTGCCGCGCAAACTCAAGGCGGCATTGATTCCCGCCAGAATTCCCTGAGCTGCCGCCTCCTCGTAACCGGTTGTGCCATTAATCTGGCCGGCGTGATAAAGACCACGAACGAGTTTGGTCTCTAAAGAGGGATAGAGTTGAGTGGGGTCGACGTAGTCATACTCGATGGCGTAACCTGGTCGCATGATTTCCGCCTGCTCCAGGCCCTCGATCGAATGAACCATTTCGGTTTGAACATCCAACGGCAAACTGGTTGAAAGACCGTTCGGATAAACCTCAACCGTATCGAGTCCCTCCGGTTCCAAGAAAATCTGATGCCGGTCCTTGTCTGCAAACCGTACGATTTTATCTTCGATTGAGGGACAGTAACGAGGACCTCTGCTCTTAATTACGCCTGAATACATTGGCGAACGATGAATCGCTGCGCGGATTATTTCATGAGTTCGCCGATTCGTGTAGGTGATGTGACAGGGGATCTGCGGTTGCATGACTCGTTCGTTCGAGAAGGAAAAGGGAACTGGGTTTTTGTCTCCGTTTTGGGTGTGTAACCTAGAATAGTCAATGGACCGGCTATTCAATCTGGGACAGGTTCCCGTCTTGAGTCTTCCGGTCTTGAACCCAAGGTTTATGAGCGACTCGGTCAGTCCTTGAACGGCAAAATCTCCGGCCCGACCCGCAGAATAGTTTCGGTCTCCGACATGTATCAAACCTCTTAGGAATGTCCCCGTAGTTAAGATCACGCGACGGCCGAGAAATTTCTCACCGATCTGCGTCTCGACCCCCCTAATTGTTCCATCTTCGACGAGTAATCGTTCTGCGCTGCCTTGCCTGAGCACTAATCTCGGGCAGGTTTCTAAGATCCGCTTCATCCGCTGACGGTAAAGGGCTTTGTCGGCCTGGGCTCTCGATGCTCTCACAGCCGGTCCCTTTCTGGTGTTCAGCATTCGAAACTGGATTCCAGTCTCGTCGATCGCGCGCGCCATCTCCCCGCCAAGCGCGTCGATCTCTTTGACGAGATGACCCTTGCCGATCCCACCAATGGCAGGATTACATGACATCTGACCAATATGATCGAGATTTAATGTGAGCATCAAAGTGTCGCAACCCATTCGAGCCGCGGCCAGAGAGGCCTCGATACCAGCATGCCCAGCTCCAACGACGATTACGTCAAAAGTTTTCTCGCTTTTCGGGTTCATAGTTTCACGTGAAACAAAACTCATATCGTTCTAACTGATAGATTTATAATATATGTAAGTAACTATTTTCCTATGCAAAAATTATTAAAAATAGATTCTAAAACATCGTCACTATTGATCAAGCCGATGATTTCCTCAAGCGCTTCTCGCGCCTCACTGAGATCGATTGCAACAAGCTCCGGCGGATGACCCTGAGTAAGCGTTACGCTTGCATCGCGCAGTGCCTTCTCGCTCCGTATTAACGCAACCTTGTGGCGTAGGCTGGTCAGAACAATCGGTGGTTCCTCTTGGCAACCCAACATTACGATTCTGAGTATCTCCTTAAGTCTATCCAGCCCCACGCCGGTTTTCGCAGAAACGGAGATAATCGGTTCCGGTACGCCGTGTTCTTTCAGATGACCGACATTTAGGGCCTGAGGAAGATCAGCCTTATTTATGACGAACAGCGCCTTTTTGCCGGCGACGTCGCGCAGCAAGGCGAAATCATCAGCAACAAGCGGCTGCGACCCGTCAAGAAGCACTAACACAGCGTCGGACTTTTCCAGATGACGGCGCGATAGACTAACTCCGATCTGTTCTATCTGATCATCGCTTTCCCGGATCCCGGCGGTGTCCCAAAGGACAACCGGTAGTCCTTCAAAGTTCATGGACTCTTCGATCACGTCTCGAGTCGTGCCCGGCACCTCAGTAACGATCACCCGCTCTTCGCCTAACAAAGCATTCAACAAACTAGACTTACCCACGTTCGGGCGACCACAAATACAAACCCTCGCGCCCTCGCGAAACAGTCTTCCCCATTCGTAAGTCTTTGCTATATCACTGATTTTGTGTCGAAGACCATCGATTCTTGCGATCAATTCGTGACGTTGAAGCAGTTCGACTTCCTCCTCCGAAAAGTCGATGCATGCTTCAACTTGCACCATTACTGCCAGCAATTCCTCCCGGATTTCATGCACCCATTTTGAAAGGCCGCCGCTTGCCTGGTCGAAAGCGAGCTTAAACCCCTTGTCCGTGCGTGCCTGTATGAGATCCAGCACCGCCTCGGCCTGCGAAAGATCGATGCGTCCGTTGAGAAAAGCGCGTTTGGTGAACTCGCCGCGCTCCGCCTGCCGTGCGCCCTGTGCCAAAACCAGCCCTAAAACTTGGCGCACAAGAAAGCTCCCTCCGTGACAGTGAATCTCGACTACGTCCTCGCCGGTATAGCTCCGTGGCTTGCGCATCACCGTGAGCAATACCTCATCGAAATTGTCGTTCGTATTGGGCTCGACGATCCTGCCGTGATAGAGGGTGTGAGATTTGAGCGTACCATTGCGTCCGCCCATTCGCCTGAAGAGCGTCATGGCAATCCGTTCCGCATCGGGGCCGCTGACCCGCACGATCGCAACGCCGCCCTCGCCGGGGGGAGTCGCAACCGCGGCGATTGTGTCCTCTTGGTACATCGAAAATGCTGTTCATCTTAACAACTTCGAAGCTTAAGGCAATAGAAATTCGCGCCTCGATTAAGGCAAGAACGACGAGCACGATGGGGGAATTTTCTGCGGAATGATCGGGCTAGATCGATTGCTTTACCATCGCTTTACGAAGCCACGATCTTCGATCTCTCTTATAATCGACGGACCAATAAAATCATTCGCGCTAGAATAGTGTCTCAGAAATCTCATTTGGCGGCATACCGTCAGGTTCCAACAGGGGTGGGACTGGAGCCCGTGGGCACAGGAACGCGAAGGTTTCGCCAGGCCCAGCCGTGAAAAATCCCACTCGAAGGGGTCGGGGTGGCGGCCCTCAAGCCACCGACGCATTGACCACGGGCGCAAGGCCCGCCCCTGTTGGAGCATCTTAGACAAAGAAGCGTTAGGGACACTACACTAGAAAATCATGGTCTGTTTCTCGAGCGCACTGCCAGTAAAATGATGAGCACGAATCATCGTTGCAGAATGAGCTTGACCGAGTTCTTTAATCCGCCGTGAGACGCGATGATCGTTACGATGGTTTTCCGCTTCACTGATACCGTGGTGATATTAAAGCTCGCAGATGTGGATCCCGCCGTTATCACAACGCTGGCGGGGACGGTAGCTTTTGACGGTCTGTTGCTCAAAATCGTGATCACCGCGCCGCCAGCGGGAGCTGGACCGGTTAGATTAACCGTTCCCGCTGAGGTCGAGCCACCGGAAATTGCGGAAGGCGTGAGTGTGACCGATGAAAGAATCACCGGTGTCGCAGGATTCACCGTTATGCTCGTCGATTTATTTACGCCCGAATAACTCGCAATCAGATTGCCTATCGTTGTGGTGCTTACCGGCGTCGTGTTGAGCGAGAAATTTGCCGCGGTGAGATTCGCCGCAACCGTGACCGACGCTGGCACCGTCGCCGCGGGATTTGCGCTCGAAAGACTTACCACGGCTCCCCCAGCTGGCGCGGGGCCCGTCAACGTGACGGTGCCCGTTGCCGGCTGCCCCCCAAGGATACTCGAAGGATTCACAGCCAAGGAATTGATCCCGTTTCCGCCGACGGGCGATGGATTGTAACCCAATTGAATGACCTCAAAGTCGCTAGCCGTTAGATTAGCGAAGGCGGGATTCAAAATGCCGTTGTCCCAGCGGGTATCGTAAGTTCCCGTGATATACATGTCCGAACCGTTGTCGGCGACGACCAGACCGTACTTCTGCATCGCCCGAAAAATCTTCTGAACATTCGGATCGCTTGTTTTCTGAGTGACATCAACGCTCGGTTTGAGACGCAGGCGCGCGCCCATCGGCAACGCCCCGGCGGTCGATCCGGCTCGATGGGAAGCGGGAAAGACATAACCGTTGGTCGAGCGAACGGTCACGCGAAACGCATGTTCGATCTCCGCGACGTTCGGATCAAAGACTTCGTCGTAACGCAGCAGCCCCGGAAGAATCGCCAACCCGGCCGCATCCGCCGAGGTCCAGGTTTCGGGCCGCCGATCGTTGGTGTTCATGTCAAAAAAGGCGCCAGAGCCGGCGTACCACTGTTTTTGCGTCGGATTGTAGTAAACGTTGTAAAGCTCGTAGAGATGATTCCAGTCCTGATCGACAATTAAAAGATGGCGATCTTGGCTGGCGCGCCGGTCGACGTTGCCCGGATCACCGCCTTCGATCCATTTGGCCTGCGTGATTGCCTCAGGCGGAATCGGATAGAACGGAAAACTGAGACCCGTGTTCAAATCCACACCGTCACTCTCGTCCCAGTAAAGAAACTCCACCGCTTTTAGATCTCCAGGCATAACATCGTTCACCACCGCATAGGGCATGCCGTAAATTGCGTTGGGGTCGCTCGTCGTGCCGGCATTACCACCTAAATCGGGGTGTAATCGGCGGGTGCGGCCGTTATTGATGAAGCCGATGAAACTTGCCGAATTCGGGTCCACGGGCCAATTGCTGATATCGCGATTCCACCAATGGTCCGGGGGAAAGAGCGGCAGCGGTTGAGGCAGCGTTCCGTTGCGCTGCGAATCCATCGCCGACGCCGGAGCCCAGCCGCTCAGCAGCAAGGTGATCGCCGTTATCAATGAAATCAGCGATCTTTTCCGCCGCGACAAAAGACGAAAATAGCGCTCACCCATGACCGCCTCCCTCTGATTTGCAATTGGCAAAGCCAAAGTGGCGCAAGCGCCATGCCAGACAGTGACTAGTCTCCATGTCGAGAAAAATTACCGCAATTCCCGCCAATGAACACCTGCGGCTCGCACAGGAACAAACTTGGCGTCACCAGCGGGACGAACGTGGCAAACCGGACACGGAAATGTTCGCGCGCAAAGCCGGCGTAGGTCCTCTCGCCACGACCTAGTGTAGTGTCCCAGAAATCTCTTGACCATCGAGGCGGTCTACTTTCAGGCTCCAACGGGGGTGGAACTGGAGCCCGTGGGCACAGGAACGTGAAGGTTTCGCCAGGCCCAGCCGTGAAATATCCCACTCGAAGGGGTCGGGATGGCGGCCCTCAAGCCACCGACTCATTGACCACGGGCGCAAGGCCCGTCCCTGTTGGAGCATCTTATGTAAAGAAGCGTTAGGGACACTACACTATACCGCTCGCAAGGTTTCTTGCCGCAGCGTAATCTCTTCGGTTCCCGAGAAAGCGAATCTGTGCAAGGCGTCTAGATTCAGCTCTACGCCCAAACCTGGCTTGTCGGGAGGAACCAAAAAACCATTTCGGGCTGTGAGGGGTTCGCGCAGAAGTTCCTCTCGCAGTGGATTGTAGGTGTAGTCGAGCTCCATGACGATGGCGGTTTTTAAGGCGGCGGACAGATGGACACTGGCGGCGAGTGCCACACCATCGCCCCAGGTGTGAAAGGAGACCGGAACGCCGTGTTCTGCGGCCATCGCGGTGATTTTTCTTATCTCGGTGATCCCGCCGGCCCGGGCTACGTCGGGCTGAAGATAGTCAACAGCACCGCGAAGAACGAAGTTTTCAAACGCGTAGCACATATTTAAATTTTCGCCGACGGCGATGGGAACTTTCCCTCTCTCCCGAAGCTCGGCATGGCCGACAATGTCTTCAACAAAGAGGGGTTCTTCGAGCCAAAAAACGCTGCATTCCGCGAAAGCCTGGGCCGCATTGAGCGCAACATCAACGGTGTACCCCTGGTTCGCGTCGGTCATCACGATGAAGTCCTTGCCGAGTTCCGCACGCACCGCGCGGACGATTCGAATATCCTGATCCAGATCGAAGCCGACTTTGATCTTGACGCCATGAAAACCCTGCTCGGCAATTCCCCTCGCTCGTTTCGCCACCTTTGACGGCTCTTCGGGATAAAGAGCGGTCGCATAAACCGGGACTTTGTCACGGCACTTGCCGCCAAGGAGCTGATAGAGGGGAACTCCGCGCACTTTGCCGAGAATGTCCCACAGCGCGACATCGATCCCGCTGAGCGCCACGACGCCGACGCCGCGGGTGCCGAATTCTTTATGCCCGCCTCTGACATAGGCCTTGTCCCACATCTCATCGATCTGTGTCGGATCCGTGCCGACCAATAACGGCTTTAGAACCCGCGCGACGATCACTTCGATCAATTCGCCGTTACCCGAACACGAGCCAAGACCGGTGATGCCTTCGTCGGTCTCGACCTGAACCAGCGTTGTGGACCGCGAACTTCTCACACCCGACCGGCTAAACACCTGTCCATCTGTCGGGATCGTCGCGCGCAATCGAATCGTCTTAACGTCAGTGATCTTCATTACCGCGTTGAACCAGGTCCTAAGAATTCTTGGTTCTTCTGGGTTCCCTGTGAAGAGATATTCACCGCAGAGACACAAAGTTCACAGAGGAATTGTTCAAGTTGCTATTTTTAGGCGATCTTCTCGGCGCCCTCTGCGTCTCGGCGGTGCAAACTCCGATCCCTGCTTCACACAAAAGCCAGAAGAACCAAACTCTTTACCGCCGGCCTTCCTTCGGCGACAACGAAAATGTGATCCTCCAGCGGAGTTTGATATATCGCAGAAAGCGAGCCTTGAAAAGAACCTAACGGCTGGTCTATTTTGTTTTAGTGAGACGTCTTGAACCACTTGAACGTTTTGAACGATTTGAACTGACAAGTTGCTGAAGCTAAGGAGAAACCCATATGGCCAATATCGGACTTGCCTTTGTCAACCCTGCGCCTTTGACCGAACCGGCTAATGTCGTCAACTTCGCCAAGAAATGCGAGGCGATGGGAGTTCATTCCATGTGGACCATCGACCGCGTCGCCTATGACAATCTCGAATCCTTGACCCTTCTTGCCGCGGCGGCCGGCGTTACGCAAAGAATCAGGATCGGAACTTCCGTCCTGCTTCCCGGCCTGCGTCATCCCGCGCTGCTGGCCAAAACCATCGCGACATTGGATTTTGTTTCAAACGGGCGAGTAACGATCGGCGTCGGCTTCGGCAGCCGGGAAAACGATTTCACCGCCGTCGAGATTCCCTTCGACGGTCGTGGCAGCCGAGCTGTCGAATGCGTTCAGTTAATGAAGCGTCTCTGGAACGAGGACAACGTGACGCACAGGGGGCGATTCTATAACGCCCAAAATCTCACCATCGGCCCCAAGCCGATCCAGAAACAGATTCCAATTTTCACCGGAGGCAGCGCCGAGATCGCCCTCAAGCGCGCCGGCACCTGGGCCAATGGCTTCATTTGCGGCAGCTCGGCGATACCGGAGTTCTCAGTAACATGGGAAAAAGTCGCCGGCTACGCCCGGGCTGCGGGGCGCAACCCCAACGAGATCGAAAAGGCCGGGCTGACATTCATGGCGATCAACGACGACCACGCCAAAGCATTGGAAACCTTAAACGCTTATGTCACGCGCTACTATGGCCGGCAACGGGGAGACGTGGCGGCCACTTCATTGGTCGGCTCGCCCGCCGCTGTCGCAGAAAGAATTGAAGCGTTCTTATCGCGCGGACTCGATACGCTGATCATCGGCCTGGCCGATCCCGACCCGAGGCAGTTGGATCTATTCGGCGAGAAGGTGCTGCCGACACTGAAGTGAAGAATTCCTGGGGCACCATCGCCACCAACGACCAATTTATCAAAGCGAAACCCAAGTTGATGCATGGATTCATGCGCGCCCTGCTCAAAGCCCTGCGCCTGGTCAAGCAGAACCGCGAGGTTGCGATGGATACGATGTTGAAATTTTCCGAGTCAGACAGGGAATTGGCCGCGACATTGATTCAAACCTTCAATCGTTTCTTTAAACGATTTGAACGACTGGAACGGAGCGCAGCGGTGGAACCCTTCGATAGACTCAGGGCAGGCTTCTGGAACGGGTCCGCGCTTTTAAGGTGGAACGATTGGAACGTTTAGTGCGTGGTCGACGAAGAAACGCAGGAAAACGATCTCGACATCGTTCGCGAGGTCCGCAAAGTCACAAAGCAGGTCCCCATCGAGCTTACCTATGACTTCAGCTTCGCAAAAAAAGCGGACAGCGAGCTGACGTAAGCGGGCTGGAAACCGTAGAAACTTTCATGGATGGGACCTTCCGAGCCAATGTGTGATTGCAAGACCTGATCCTGCACCTTGACCCGCTGCTAATGGGTGACCCTACCTGCCTGACCCTGCTGCTAACAAGGACGCTGGTAGTGTAAGGCACCTTAAATCCGTTCCCAGGTCTGAAGCATCAGCATGTAGTTGGCGCGCTCGTAGATCTGCGGGTTGGGAATCCGCTCCTGGCTCATGTTGCCGCGCATCTCGTTGAGTGAGGACCATTCGTTCTCTTCCATCCATGCTTCAAGGTCGGCGCGAACCTTCCTGAGGTAACCGGGGCCGTTCTTCAGCAGCGCCGACACCATCTGCGTGATGTGCGCCCCCGCCATCGTGGACTTCACGACGTCCAGGGCAGTGTGAACGCCGCCGGTAACCGCGAGTGAGGCCTTGACGCGTCCCGCAAGCGCGGCGATGCCGCGCAAACGCAACGGCAGCTCGGAGGAGTCGGAAAGTTGCAAAGTGCGCAATACGTTCAGTTCCTGCACGTCGATATCGGGATCGTAGTAGCGGTTGAACAGCACCAGCCCGTCGGCGCCGGCGCCGTCAAGCTGGCGCGCGAAGTGCGCGAAGGCGGTGAAGAACGGCGACAGTTTCACAGCCAGCGGAATTTTCAATCCATCTTTCACTTCGCGAACCATCGCGATGGTCTGGCGCTCGACCTCGCTTCCGCTCGTCTCAAAATCGGTCGGAGCGTGGTAGACGTTCAGCTCCAGAGCGTCCGCTCCGGCTTGCTCGATCAGGCGCGCGTAGGAGAGCCAGCCGCCAGGAGTCATGCCGTTGAGCGAGCCGATAACAGGGATCCGCACCGTTTGCTTCACGCGCTGCACGTGATTGAGGTACTCGTCCGGCCCGAGCACAAAGGAGTCGGGGCTCGGAAAGAACGTTAGGGCCTCGGCAAAAGCATCGTCGTGACTGTTCCAGTGACTATGGGTCGCTTCCTCTTCGCGGCTGATCTGCTCCTCGAAAAGCGAGCGTAAAACGATCGCAGCCGCGCCCGCGTCCTCAAGCTGCCTGACGGTATCGAGGTCGTCGCTCAGCGGCGACGCGCCCGGAACGAGGGGGTTCGCCAGCCTGATTCCGAGATAATTTGTGCTGAGATCCATGCGGTCCTCCTACTTTGCCGGCTTCGAGACGTCGGCGTCTTCGTCCTTGGCTTCGACCTGAGGCACCGTGATGCCCGCGAGCTGCTCGTAGACTGCGTAGCGCTTCTGCGCGGCCTCGTGAGCCTCCTTGAGAAAATGCTTGAAGCGCGCGGGGTCGGTGCGCTCGACCACGCGGAAGCGCGCCTCGTTGCGCATGTAGTCGGCGACGCGCGCTTTGGGCGGACCATAGTCGAGATGGAGCGGCGGTTCGCCCTTGGCCAGGCGGCGCGGATCAAAACGGTATAGCGGCCAGACGCCGGAATCCACCGCCAGTTTCTGCTGGGACATGCCGTGAGCCATGTCATAGCCATGGGCGATGCAATGGCTGTAGGCGATGATGAGCGAAGGCCCGGGATACGATTCGGCCTCGAGAAATGCCTGCACCGTTTGCGGCATTCTCGCCCCCATGGCCACGCGGGCGACGTACACATGACCGTAGCTGTTTGCCAATAGTCCCAGATCTTTCTTTGCCGTGCTCTTTCCCGCTGACGCGAATTTTGCGACCGCGCCAAGCGGGGTTGCCTTGGATTGCTGGCCGCCAGTGTTGGAATAGACTTCGGTGTCGAGGACGAG
>Ga0153915_10007179_pt1 | contig 10499 bp, 9 predicted proteins | sample Opewatmetagenome_2_FD_107003 | JGI IMG/M metagenome (GOLD analysis project Ga0153915, IMG submission 107003) | Freshwater wetland microbial communities from Ohio, USA - Open water 3 Core 3 Depth 3 metaG | ecosystem: Environmental > Aquatic > Freshwater > Wetlands | place: USA: Ohio, Lake Erie... | reverse complement strand
GAAGGACCGCGGCGTGGTGGTCGTCGAGCCGGTGTTCGGTCTGCTTGCGGACGGGGAGCGCGGCATCGGAAAGCTGGCGGAGGTAGAGGAGATCGTGGCTGCGGCGTTGGCTGCCCTGCCGCCGCGCGGTCCGCTCGCGGGGGTCAAGCTCCTCGTCACCGCAGGCCCCACGCGAGAGCCCCTCGACGCCGTCCGCGTCCTCACCAACCGCTCCTCGGGACGAATGGGAGTCGCGCTCGCGGTTGTCGCGCGGGAGCTCGGCGCGGTTGTGAGTGTGCTCGCGGGGGCGGGCCTGACCGTCCCGGCCGGAATGCAGGTCGAGTGGTTCGAAACAGCGGCCGATCTGGGTCGGCTGCTGGAAGCGTGGGCGGCGAAGGCCGACGCGGTCTTGCACGCGGCCGCGGTGGCCGACTTCCGGCCGGCGTCGGTCGCGACCGGCAAGCTCGACCGGCGACAGGGCACCCTACAGGTTGCCCTCGAGCCCGTGCCCGATCTGGCTGCCGGAATGCCCCGGACCGACGGCCGTCCATACCTCGTGATCTTCGCCGCCGAGCCCGCGATGGGGCTCGAGGAGCGCGCCCTGCGAAAGCTCGCCGATAAGAGGGCGGACGCCGTGATCGCCAACCCGATCGACGAGCCCGGCCTCGGAATGGAATCGGCGCGCAACCGCGCCCTGGTGCTCTCGCGTCTCGGCCTGCGGCGGGAGCTCCCGGCGCAGGACAAGGAGTCGCTTGCCCGCGAGCTCCTCCTCACCCTGGCGCCGGAGCTGGTGTCGGCGCACCGCCCATGAGCCGCCGCGACCTGCTCATGTACCTTGACGACTTCGGTTGGCACGACGTTGACACGGCGTCGGCGACCGCCCGGAAGCCGGCTCCCCAGGCCGGGAAGACGATTTCCCCGCGTGCCGCGGCTGGTGGAGAAGATCCCCTCGCCGCCGGGGACCTCGCCGAGATGGCGCGGCGCTTGGCGGACTGCCGACGGTGCCGCCTCTGTCAGGGGCGCACCCAGGTGGTGTTCGGGGTGGGCAACCCGAAAGCGAAGGTGGTGTTCGTCGGGGAAGGGCCGGGCGCCGACGAGGACCGCATCGGTGAACCTTTCGTGGGCCGCGCCGGGCAGCTCCTCAACGCGATGCTGCCCTCCATCGGGCTGCGCCGCGAGGACGTGTACATCGCCAACATCGTCAAGTGCCGCCCCCCGGCAAACCGGGATCCCCAGCCCGACGAGGCCGCCGCCTGCATGCCGTTCCTCAAGCGCCAGCTGGAGCTGGTCAAGCCCGAGGTGATCGTGCTGCTCGGCCGGGTCGCCGCCCGCTTCCTGCTGGGGACTACGGCGCCGATCTCCAGCTACCGGGGGAAGTGGACCGTCTGGCACGGGTACTCGGTGTTGCCGACGTACCACACCGCCTACCTGCTGCGTAACCCGGCCGCAAAGCGCGAGTCGTGGGTGGACCTCAAGCAGCTCCGCCATCGCCTGCAAGAAACCAGTGAAGAGGCAGGAGCCAAAAGTTAAGAGTTAAGGGTGAGGAGCGGATGGGCGCCAGCCTCGCACCCTGACGCTCATCTGGATCGCTGCGCCGCGACCTCTCGACTCTCAGCTCTCGCCTCTCGGCTGCCTCTATTGCCACCACGGCCAGGGCTGCGCGTTGAGCACGTCGTTCGGTGTGGCCCAGCCCTTGCGGGCGATGCCGAGACCCCAGCGGACGTCGGCGAGGCCGGCAGGGTCGTGGGCGTCGGGAGCGATCACGATCGGGACGCGGAGCGCCACGGCGCGCCGCACCCACCTCCAGTCGAGATCGAGGCGGAACGGGTGGGCGTTGATCTCGACCGCGGCGCCGCTCTTGGCGGCAGCTTGGAGCACCGCCTCGAGGTCCACCGGATACCCCTCCCGGGCGAGCAGCAGGCGTCCGGTCGGGTGACCCAGGATCGTGCTGCGCCCGCGCGACACCGCGCGCACGAGTCGGGCCGTCTGCGCCTCGAGGTTCTGCCTGAACGAGGAGTGCACGGACGCCATCACGAAGTCGAGGGGCACTCGCTTGGGCAGGTCGAGGGTGCCATCGGGTAGGATATCTGCCTCGAGTCCTTTCAGCAGAAGCGGCTTGCCCCCCTTGGCGTTGTGGTCCTCGATCGCCTTGCCCTGGGCACGCAGCCGGTCGGCGTCGAGGCCGTGGGCGTAGGCCGCCACCTGGGAGTGATCCGCGATTCCCAGCAGCGACCACCCGAGCGCGGCTGCCGCGGCCGCCATCTCGGCAAGCGACGCGGTGCCGTCCGAGTCGGTTGTGTGTGCGTGCACCGCGCCGAGCAGGTCGTCCTTCGCCACGAGCGCAGGAAGAGTTCCCTCGGCGGCTGCCTCGATTTCGCCCATCCCTTCACGCAGCTCGGGAGGGATCCAGGGCAGCCCGAAGCGGCTGTACGCTTCCCGCTCGTCGTGGCAGGCGAGGGGTTTGCCCGATCGGTCCGTGAGGACGCCGGCAGACAGGCTCACGCCCCGCTGTTTTCCGTGCCGGTCGAGCTGCTCCAGGTGGGCGGCGCCGCCGGTTTGCCAGAGGAGGACGGCTCCGAAGGAATCGTTCGAGGCGACTTCGACCCGGACCGGTGGACCCGATGGGCTCCGACCCGTCACGCCCCCTTTCGAGACGGCGACGTCCGCCAACACCCTGGCGACGGCGGTCTTCACCTCGGCGGGGGTGGCAGCGGTGGAGACGAGCACCACCTCGGTGACGACTTCGCAGTACCGCCGGACCTCCCCGGCCACCTCCACCTCGCACGAGGGCAAGGCGCGGCGCAACGCCGCGACCGTCTCTTCGGCTGCTGCCCACGCCACCGAGAGGTGGTGTTTGTCGGCCGTGTGACGGCGGAACTCGATGGCGTCCATGAGCTTTTTCTGGGTGGCCGGCCCAAACCCGGTGAGCGTCACGAGACGGTTCTCGCGGCAGGCGTACTCGAGCTCGCCGGGCGTCGTGATGCCCAGCTCCTGCCACAGGGTACGCACGCGCTTGCCCCCGAGGCCGGGAAGTGAGAGGAGGTCGGGGAGGCCCGTGGGGAGCTTGGATCGCAGCTCGACGAGCTGTGCCGGCTCGCCTCTGTCCAGCGTCTCGACGATGAGGGCCGCAATGCCCTTGCCGATACCGGGGATGTTGGTGAGGTTTCCCTTTGCCGCGGTCTCGGCGAGGTCCTGCGGGTGCTGCAGTACGGCACGGGCGGCGTTGGCCATTGCCCGGACCTTGAACGGGTTCTCGCCCGCGAGCTCGGCGAGCATCGCCAACTCCTCGAGGACTGCGGCGACTCGACGGCGTTCATCCATGGCTTCGGCGTGTCCTTTGCATGCTATAGTCTAGTAGGTTCTATGCTTCCGCGCTGGCCATTCTCGCGCTCGCTGCTCTACCCGCTCACGGCGATCCTCGTCGCGCTCACGGTTCTGCCCGTGGGGCTGGCGGGGTGGGGTTTCGTCACGACCAACCGCGAGCAGGTCGCGACGCTCGAGAAGCAGTACCTGACACGGCAGGGGGTGGGGCTGGCCCGTGAGGTGGAGCTGTACTTCCTAGATAGTGTCGGGCGCATCGAGTCCGTGGCGCAGGCGCTCCGCCCAGCTCAGGGCCAGCAGCTGCAGGCGGCCGCCGCGTCTGAAGTGCTCAACGAGCTTGTGAGGGCGAACCGGCACATCGTGTTGCTGCGCGTCCTCGACGCCTCGGGGAAGGGATCGTTCGTCCAAAACCGGGCCCTCTCCACGACATCGGAGTCGGAGCTCGGGCCGGTGCTGGCCGAGGCATTCACGACCAACCTCCGTGGGAGGCCGGTACGGCGCGACCTGCTACGGCTCCCCGGCGAGGCTCCGATGGTCCTCGTGTCGCTCCCCCTGACGGGCCAGGGTGGCGGTGTGACCGGGGTGATGCAGGGCGTCGTCTCTCTCGAGGGGGTGGTTGCACGCCTCGCCGAGGAGGGCGGCCGCGGCGTCACGGTAGACGTGGTGGACAAGACCGGAAACGTGATCTTCTCGAGCGACCCGACTCGAGTAGGCAGGTCGGCCCGCACCCACCCGTTGGTGGCGCAGTTTCTCGAGGCGCCGGTGCGCCTGACGAAGACCTATGAGGATCCCCTCCGTCCGGCACGTGACGAAGTACTCGGGTCGCTGTGCCCGGTGGAGAACCCGCCGTGGGCGGTGGTGGCGGCCCGCGACGTGGGGGTCGCCTTCGCGGCCGTGAGGAACATGGCCGAGAAGACGGCCTTGCTGGCGTTTGGCACGGCGCTCGTGGCGATGGCCGCCGGTGTGTTACTGGCGCGGCGCATCACCTCGCCGCTGCGGAACCTGGCCGACGTGAGTACCGCCGTCGCACAGGGCGACTTCACGCGCCAGGTCCCAGTGACTTCCCGAAACGAGCTCGGCCAGCTGGCGGAAAACTTCAACGTCATGGCGGTGGAGATCGACCGCTACGTGGGCTCTCTGCAGGACGCGCTGCAGGAGAACAAGGAGCTGCTGGTTGACTCGATCCGCGCGCTCGCGGCCGCGATCGACGCGAAGAGCCCGTACACCCGCGGCCACTCCGAGCGTGTGAGCCAGTACGCGGTTGCGATCGCCGGGCACTGCGGGATCTCGGGAGGCGAGCTGGAAAAGGTCGAGATCGCCGCGCTCCTGCACGACGTGGGTAAGATCGGCATCGAGGATGCGATCCTCCAGAAGCCCGACGCCCTGACGGACTCCGAATTCGCGCAGATGCGGATCCACACCGTAAAGGGGGCCTCCATCGTCAGCCCGATCAAGAGGCTGCGGGAGATGCTCCCGGGGATCCGGTCGCACCACGAGAACTGGGGCGGTGGCGGATACCCTGACGGTCTGGTAGGGGAGGAAATCCCCGTGGTCGCCCGGATCATTGCGGCCGCCGATGTCTTCGACGCGATGACCACCCAGCGGCCGTATCAGAACGCCATGGGCCTCGAGTACGTGTTTAAGCGCATGCGCGAGCTTTCCGGGGCGCGGCTGGATCCCGCCATGGTGGACGCCTTCTTCGCCGCCATCCAGAGGGGAGACCTGGTACCCTTGGGGCGCGTGGAGGTGGCGTGACGATGAGGAGTCTGGCTCGTTGTTCGGCTTGCCTGCTTGCCCTCGCAGTCATGGTGGCGTGCGCGTCCAGCCCCCCGCCGCGTCCGGCGGAAGCGGCACCCGAGATTGACCTCACCAACCCGCTTGCCGGCACGTTGCTGATGCAGCAGGGCCGGGCGCTCGTGAACGAGGGCAAGATTGCGGAGGGGATGGTGAAGTACACGCTGGCCCTGAAGCTCCAGCCCGACAACCCCACGCTGCACAACCTCATCGGGATGGCCGAGCTGCAGCGGGGGAATGCTGGAAAGGCGCTCGAATCCTTCAACCACGCCCTCAGGCTCGCGCCCAAGTACTCCGACGCGCTCAACAACCGCGGGGCGGCCTACATGCAACTCGCGCAGTACAGCCTTGCCGAGTCGGACTACCTGTCGGTGCTCTCGGACAACACGTACGCGAACCGGTCCGGGGTCTACTACAACCTCGGTTCCCTCTATTTCGTCCGCGGCAACCTCGCGGCCGCGGAGGAGAACCTGCGCCGGGCCACGAGGGAAGCGGGACCGGTGGAGGCGTACTTCCTCCTCGGCCAGGTGGAGGAGAAGCTGGGCAAGGTTGCGCTCGCCGAGACGGCGTACCGGGACGCGATAACCCGCGCCCCGGAGCGGCCCGACGTGATTCTGGCCCTGGCGAAGCTGGTCGACGTCCAGGGGCGCAAGGGCGAGGCGCGCGAACTCTACCTCAAGGTGATCGCGGCGGCTCCCGACTCGCCCGAGGCGCAGCAAGCGAAGGTGCGGCTGGAGTGATCACGTGGCGTTCCAGTACCTGCTGACAAACCTCCTAGTCGATGTACCCGGGGCGCAGGGCGCCGTGTTTCTCGATCCGGAGGGGGAGTCGGTCGAGCTGATCTCGCGCCAGGCAACCGCCTACGAGCTCAAGCTGGAGGGCGCCTACCACGGCATCTTCCTGCGTCAGGCGGCTCGTCTCGCCACGCTGTCGGGTGCCGGTGAGCTCGAGCGGATTGCCATCGCGGGGACCCAGATGCAGGTGATGAGCCGGGCGCTCAAGGGTGGATACTATCTGGTGCTGATAATGGAAACGGGGACCTCGCCCGCGATCGCCTCTGACGCGATGCAACGGGCCAGCGAGCACTTCAACCGTGAGATTCCTTGACCCGAATTGAGGGTTTGGCTTCCGGGGGTGTGTGTTGGACTTGCTGCAAAGGTTGCGGCGTGGGCTGGGAGCAACGCGCTTGCTGCTGGGGGAGCGGCTCTCCGCAGGGGGCTGGAGCGTCACCCGCGAGACCCTCGAGGAGGCACTGCTGGCCTCGGACGTCGGCCCAGACGTGGCGGAGATCCTGGCCCAGGAATTCGAGCGTGCCCGCGCGAAAGGCGCGGTGGCGGACGGCGGTGAGCTTGACTGGCTGCGGCACCGGGTGCAGGCGCTGTTGACCGTGGCCGACACTGACGTGCCGAGGGGCAAGCCCCACGTCACGCTCGTCGTCGGCGTAAACGGAACGGGAAAGACCACCACCGCCGCCAAGCTCGCCGGGCTGGCGCGCGAGAGCGGGAGGCAGACGATCCTCGTCGCGGCTGACACCTTCCGTGCCGCCGCCATCGAGCAGCTCCAGGGTTGGGGCGACCGGGTGCAGGTGCCGGTGGTCGCGCAGCGTGCTGGCGCCGATCCGGGCGCAGTGGTCTTCGACGCGCTCAAGGCTGCCGTTGCGCGCGGCGTGGACGACGTCATCGTGGACACCGCGGGCCGCATGCACACCAAACACAACCTGATGGCCGAGCTCGACAAGGTACGCACGGTCTGCGGGCGCGCAGTCGCCGGGGCGCCGCACGAGGTGCTGCTCGTGTTGGACGCGACCTCCGGCACCAACGGGCTGGCGCAAGCCCGCGAGTTCCGCGCCCGTGCCGGCGTGACGGGCGTCGTGCTCACCAAGCTCGACGGGACCGCCAAGGGCGGCGTGGTGCTTGCGGTCGCGCGCGATCTGGGTGTTCCGGTTCGGTGGGTCGGCGTCGGCGAGGCCCCCGAGGACCTCTTGCCGTTTGTCCCCGACGTCTTCGCCAACGCGCTGCTGGAGGGTTTGACATGACCGGCAAGTGGATCGCCCTGATGCGTCAAGCCCTGGAGCTGGCCGAGCGTGGCCGCTACGGGACGAGCCCCAATCCCATGGTTGGGGCCGTGCTGCTGTCGCGTGGCGGCGAGGTTGTTGGGACGGGGGCACACCTGCGCTGCGGGGGTCCCCACGCCGAGATCTTTGCGCTGAAGGAGGGTGCAGCGGAAGGGGCGGGCGGCACCATGGTCGTCACGCTCGAGCCCTGCGTACACCAGGGAAGGACCCCTCCCTGTGTGGATGCGCTCCTCGCCGCAGGCATCGCCCGGGTGGTGATCGGAACGCGCGACCCCAACCCGCTGGTCAATGGAAGCGGGGTCGATGCGCTACGGACTGCTGGCGTGGAGGTCGTGGAAGGGGTGGAGGAGGAGGCCTGCCGAAAGCTGAACCGCCGTTTCTTCCACTGGGTCGCGACCGGCTCTCCGTACGTCACCCTCAAGATGGCGATGACCCTCGATGGCAAGCTCGCGGCGCGTGGCGGGCGCTCGCGCTGGATCACGTCGGAGGCCTCCCGCAAGGAAGGGTACGCGCTGCGAGAGGAGTACGACGCGCTCCTGGTCGGCGTAAACACCGTGCTGGCCGACGACCCGAGGCTGCTGCGTCACCTGGGACTGAACCCCGATCCGCAACTGCTTCGGGTCGTGCTCGACACCCACCTGCGCACGCCTTCGGACGCCGCACTGTTCCAGCATGACCCACAGGGCGTCGTCATCTTCTGCAGCGAGGGCGTTCCGACGGACCGCCGCAAAGAGCTGGAGGACAGAGGCGCCGCGGTGGTCGAGGTTGGGGACGACGGTCGCGGCCAGTGTGACCTGCGACAGGTACTGCGGTGGCTTGGCGCGCACGGGGCCAGCTCCGTTCTGGTGGAGGGCGGGGGCGAAGTGCACTGGTCGTTTCTGCGGGAGGGTCTGGCCCAGCGCGTGCACGCGTTCGTGGCGCCCCTGGTCCTTGGCGGGCGGGAAGCCACATCGGCGGTCGGAGGCACTGGTTTCTCCTCACCGCAAGAAGCCGTGCGCCTGAGCTTCGTCGAGGTGAGAAGGCTCGAGGAGGACCTCGTGTTGATAGCGGAGGTCGAACGTGTTTAGCGGTCTCGTGGCCGCGCTGGGCGAGGTGCGCGCCATACGGCGCCGGGGGCGCGGTGCGGTCGTCGAAGTGGGGTGCGCCCTTTCGGGGGAGCCGCTCGCGGCAGGCGAGAGCGTGGCCGTCCAGGGTGTCTGCTTGACGGTCGTCGCGCCGGACGGCGAGGGGTTCTCCGCCGATCTTTCTCCGGAGACGCTGTCGCGCACAACGCTCGGAACTTTGCGTCCCAGCGCGAAGGTCAACCTCGAGCGCTCCCTTCGCCTCGACAGCCGCATCGGTGGGCACATCGTGCTCGGTCACGTCGACGCAACGACGTCGGTCGTCGCGGTTCTGCCGAGCGACGGATTCCAGACCGTCCGTTTCGCCCTTCCGGGCGCGGTCGCCGGCGAGGTTGCGTTGAAAGGCTCGGTCGCGCTGGACGGCGTTTCGCTCACGGTCGCAGCGCTCGGCGAGGGCTGGTTCGACGTGGCGCTCGTCCCGACAACAATCTCCGGAACCACACTCGGAAAGCTCCGTCCCGGGGACAAGGTCAACTTGGAGACGGACGTCCTCGCGAAGTACGTGCGGCGGGCCCTCGGCGGCCAACGCCCGGACCTCGAGGCGCTGCTCTCAGGCCTCTCCAATGAGACGGATTGACCCGGCGTTCCCGGATCTCCTGCCGGTGAGCCACCGCCTCGGGCCGCCGCCCTCGGCGGTCTCCGGCAATCCAGTTGCTCTCGACCCTGTCGAGATGCGCCTCGTCTGGCAGGCGCCCTCCAGGCGGCGGGGTGGTGGTGACCGCACCGTTCCGCGACGTCCGGTTCGGGTGCTGCTGCACGCCGGGTGTGCCCGCCAGGAGCACGAGTTTCTCGGGCGGCTCTTGCAGGGAGGGTGCGGGGTGCTCGCGGTGTTTGACGGGGCCCTCGCCGTCAAGGACCTTCCAGCCCCAACCCTCGAGGGTCAGGTCGTCGTGCTCGCGCCGTGGTTACCGGCTTTCTGGGGAGGGGGGCCCCTGCCCGACCTGAAGCCCTGGCGCAAGCGGGGCATCGCCGCAGGCGTGCTGCTGTGCCTCGGACCGTCAGCGGAGCCCTTCGACCAGGTCAACCGCGGCATTGACGAGGCAAAGGAGGCCGGCGCAGCGTTCGTGCTTCCCACCCCGCTCTCGTTGCCGCCGGAGGACAGACACCGCGTCTACGACCGCCTCGCGGGCGAGGGCGGCGACGAGGAGCTGGAAAACCTCCTCTTTCACACCGATCTCGGCCAGCTCGCCACGGACCTGGAGCGCGAGGCCTCGCGGGCCTGTCGCCGGGTCGGTCTTCCGGAGGGTTTGCCGGGGCCTGCGACCTCGATCACGCCACGGGGTACGTTCGCGGCGGGTGCGCAACTCCTGCTCTGGGCTCGGCGGCTCGATTTGCTCGACGGCGTGAGCTCGGCCGGGTGGCAGCTCCGGCGCGCCGCGCAGGCACTCCTCGCCTCGCGCCGCGACCCGCAAGCGCTGGTGGCCGAGGACAACCTTCGCGTCATACCCGGGTTCAATCCCTGGGTGGAAGCGTTCGCACGATCGGTGTGGGCCGGGAGTGGGGAGCCGTTCGACGAGGTGCTGGCGCGCTGGGTCGCCCATTGAGGAGAGGGCATAGGGCGCAGGGTGCGCGGAGGGCGGCGGCGGGGCTGTACATCCACCTGCCCTTTTGCGCCAGCCGCTGTTCCTACTGCACGTTCGTGACCTCCACCGAGCTCGGGTTGGTACCTCGAACCATCACCGCGCTGTGTCGCGAGCTCGATCTGATGGGTAGCCGCGGTGGTCGGGCCCTCGCCACCCTATACCTGGGGGGCGGGACGCCGTCGCTGGTCCCGGACGATCTTCTCGGGCAGGTCTTCCAGGCTATCGAACGCCACTTCCCGCGCCTTCCCGACGCCGAGGTGACGCTCGAGGCCAACCCCGACGACGTGACGGGGGTGAAGGCAGGCGCCTGGGCCCGGCTCGGGGTCAACCGCGTGTCGGTGGGTGTGCAGGCGTTCTGCGACCCCGTACTCGCGATGCTCAACCGGCGCCACACGGCGGCCCAGGCCAGTAAAGCCGTCGAGCTGCTTCAGAAGGCCGGCTTCTCCGTCTCGGTGGACCTGATGCTGGGGCTGCCCGGCATGTCCGGAAGCGATCTGAACGCGACGATCCGCGAGGTGTTGCGTCTGCGCCCCGGCCACGTCTCGGTGTACCTTCTGGAGACCGACAAGCCGCACGCCCTCGGGCGTCTGGCGGCGCGGCGCCCAGACCTCTTCCCCGACGCCGATG
>Ga0153915_10007178_pt1 | contig 10499 bp, 4 predicted proteins | sample Opewatmetagenome_2_FD_107003 | JGI IMG/M metagenome (GOLD analysis project Ga0153915, IMG submission 107003) | Freshwater wetland microbial communities from Ohio, USA - Open water 3 Core 3 Depth 3 metaG | ecosystem: Environmental > Aquatic > Freshwater > Wetlands | place: USA: Ohio, Lake Erie... | reverse complement strand
TGTGTTGAGGAGTCCAACGAGAAAAGCCTTCTGCAACGGCTGTGAGAGTCCCGCGTCAACATAGGGCGTCTGCCGTCGCTTGTCAATCTGGGCGGAAGCGATGAGTCGTCAGCTATGGTCCGCGATCTGACAATCCGAGCACCTGCTTCTCAGGCAGGTGATCTTGAACGGCCGAGATCGCCGAGCTTGGCCTTCGATGACCGGCACTCGGTGGAGGCCGACGGATGGGAGCTCTCGACCGCACAACGGCGCCTTAGAGAGAGAAGGACGGGCCGGGGCCAAGCAAACCTTCCCGGGCCCACGGCTGAAGGGGTCGAAGAATGGTCGCGACGCTCACGCGTTGTCCGAAATCATAGGCCATTTGCCGCCAAGCAGATGGGACCTCCCTTCGCAGCCTGACCCTAGCCGCTCACCACCCACCGATTTGGCCTATATGTGTCGGGGCGACGGAAGGTCTTCTCGCTCATCACTGCCCAGTGAATCCGCCCGATCTTGAACGTGCGAACCTCCTTGCGGAGGTGGCAATAGCCCTCAAAATAGTTCTCTCCGACGCCGTACACGTCTACCTCTCGTATTCTTGGTTGTCCTTGCGCCGAAGCATACGCCATTCTCACAGCGTGCCCACGACGAAGGGCCTCTTGAAGGTGAGCCAAGATAGTCCCTCTGCTGACGACGCGCGATGAGTCCGAAGCCGGCGTCCGGTTGCGGGGGAATCCCGCTGGTTCTGTCGCCCGCACCAACCCCGTTGATGCCCTTGTGCCCCTGGCTCTGGGGCGAGCGGCCGGCTTTGGCTGGGCTTCCGAACTTGAGGGGGAGGAGGCAGCAAAGGCAAGGCTCCCTCTGCGCCTGGCCGTGGCTTCAAGGTCCGCTAGGGAGCGCTCTGGATCTCGTAGAACCAGTTGGTCGCCCACTTTGGTGGTCACGCTCGCGGCCGCCAGGTATTTGATCGTCTGCCGCATGCGCGACTGTACCCTTTGTCCGGACCGGTCATACGCCAGAAGGTGGGCTGCTTCGGTGCAGAGGTCCTCCTCAGGCGCCCCAAAATGCCTCTGAAGGATGAGCACCATAGTGGCCGCGATCTCCTCAATAGGTACCTCCTCGATCGGAGGTTCCCTGCCGTTTATGCGCCTCCTCGGCTGCACGGAGAACTTGCCAATCGGCCAAAGGAATTCACCGGCCGCACGCAGCCCGTTCCGCCGGCATTCAAGTTCGATGGCAAGTTCGATCACCTGCCGAACCTTGCGGCCTGCGCGAGCCAATCCGTAGACCGACGCAACACGCCTTGCGGCTGCACTCTTGTGGATGGGTCCTTCAGACTCGACTACCCGTCCAAGATCGTCCGCCACTGAAGTGAGATGTCGGCTCGAGTCAAGGGCCTCGTAGAAGTGATTCGACCATTTCTTGCTTGGCGCCCTATATTCGGTGTACGGGGGTAGCTCGATGGGCTCAGGCTCGCTACATGTGACGCTTCCAGCCGCTGAGCCTGGCTCCCTTCCACCGTTTTGAACTCTCGATGTGTCTCCTGGCCCTGGTTCGTTTGGATTTCGTGGCGGTGCGATGACTCCCAGGTCCCCCTGGTGACGTAGTCTCTCTACCATCTCAACCACCCGGCGCGTCTGACCTCGCGGATCTCTCAGCCAATCGAGCGACCAGATCCTCAGAAGATTCCATCCCAACCTCTCTAGCACCTCTTGCCGCAACCTATCTCGATCCCGTGCCGTGCGGGAGCTATGATATGAGGCTCCGTCGCACTCCACTCCGAGTATGTATCGGCCTTCTCGGTCCGGGTGACGGACGGCTAGGTCGATGCGGAAACCAGAGCAGCCTACCTGAGCGTCCAAGCTCAGACCTGCATCGACAAGCGCCTTTCGAACCGCTTCCTCGAAGTCGTTCTCGGCCTCACCGTAGCCCGTTGCCTCCGCTGCGAACTCGCCTCGGTGCGCGTACTCGAGGTATCGCTGGAGTTTGATGACCCCCTGTTTCCCCGTTGTTAGTCGCGACAGGTCCAGCTCGTGAGGCATGAATGACGAGACTACCGTGGTCTGCCACTTGGCTCTAGTGATAGCAACGTTGAGCCGTCGTTCGCCACCGTCACGGTTGATGGGTCCGAAGTTCAACGTCATGTTCCCCGCGGCATCAGGTCCGTACCCAATACTGATGATGATGTGGTCACGCTCATCGCCCTGCACGTTCTCGAGGTTCTTGACGAAGAACGGCTCATCGCCGTTTTCGTCGAACAATGGAGCAAGGTGTGGTACGGATGGCCTAATGCGGAGCAGTTCCTCTTCGATCGCTCGCGCCTGAGGCTCATTTAGCGCGATCACGCCAAGTGACCGCGACTGCTGGAAGTCCTCGAAGTGTTGGACGACCATTTCGGCAACGCGCCGAGCTTCCTTTCGGTTGGTCCTCGATCCGCCCCGGTCATATACTGCACCCGGGACGTACTCAAATCGAACGCTCCTATCGTCGACAACCGGGCTCGGAAAGGTGATTAGGCTGCCCTCGTAGAACTCCCGGTTCGAGAACGCAATCAGCGCCTCGTGGCGACTTCGATAGTGCCAGCGGAGTCGTCCGTCGGAGAAGCAGGACCCGATCAGGGCGGCGCACTGCTCCAGGATGCTGTCCAACGGCATCTCGTCTGTTTCGTCCTCTTCATCGTCAGAATCCAAGTCCACCTGGAAGAAGGTAGTCGGCGGGAGTTGCTTGTCGTCCCCGGCTACAACGGCCCGGTCTGCGCGGAGGATCGAGCAGATCGCATCTTGTGGCGGGATCTGAGAGGCCTCATCAAAGACGACGAGATCGAAATGGAAGCTTCCCTTCGTTAGGTAGCTGGAAACGGACAGGGGGCTCATTAGCATGCACGGCTTGAGGTGCTGAAGAAGCGTCGGAATCTCTGAGAAGAGGCGCCGCAACGGTCTGTGTCGTCTCTTCTTTTGGATCTCACGCATGAGAACGCTCATTTGGGAGGTGTCTGTCGCAAGCGGGGCGGCTGGCTTGGGCTGCATCTCCTGGATCTTTGCGAGCGTGAGGCGTGCCGACTCACGCATGAGTCTCCTATCAAGCTCTCTGAACGACTCGATTATCTGCTCCCTATAGGTTCCGTTGAAATCCGCCAAGGCTGGTGATTGGCGCCCAGCATCAGCCAGCCATCCCATGAAGAGACGCTTTCTGAATACGGGCACGAGCTGCTCGGCTGTCACGCGTTGCTGGATCACCTTGCCAAGGAAGTCCGCTAGGCCTATCTGGCTACACTTCTCAGTCGCTCGGGCGAAACGAGCCCAGACGTCTAATTCGTGGATCCTTGCGATTCTTAGGTCTAGCCAGCTCAAGAGAGAATCGAAAGGCGCAGACTCGATGGGGTCGCCGGCGACCGAACCCGCGGGGTACACGTGAAGAAGGCTCTGCAGGTAACCGCCCAGTGAATCCAGCCCTTCCGTCAAGGTTCGCTCACATTCGGCGGAAAGACCCCGGAGGCCTTGTCTCTTTTGGATCGCATCTATCAGGGAGGCTGGAAGTGAATCACCTCGGAACCTGTCGGACAGAGTTTGAGCCCAGTCGAGGGCGGCTCCGACGCGATCCCATTCGGTATCCAGACCCGTAATGAGTTCTTCTCCGAACTCCTTCTGAAGGCGCGGCAGGTTGCCTTGGATCCATTCGGCGTTGTGCTTGTAGATCAGCGCATCGTCGAGCGCTTTCAGTCCCCGTTTGTAGCTCAAGTTCTGAGGGCCGCGCCAGGCTTCTCGGAGGATCTGCATATCTCTGCGGTAGCCGGGCTTGAGAAATCTGAGTGCGCCCGTGTATTCGGATGTGAACCGCGCTTTGAGTTCCTCGAGCGGTAGGTCGGTCACGCCTAGCCCGCAAAGATCTTGCAGCGCTCGCCTGCTAGCAAGGTATGCCTCTTGATGAGCTTCGCCTTCTTCGGCGACGCTTCGCAAGTCGCGAAGTCTGCTGCCATCGGCGTCGAACCATTCTGACGTGGTCGGGGGAGTGTCAACCAGCAAACCTGCCAAATCCCGAAACTGTTCAGCGTCCGCAATGGAAGCCGGAGCTGGCACGCCGATGGTTTCGGCGAGGCGCTCCGCATCGCGGTGGAGGCGCCGAGTGCCCTCAAGGATCGCCTGTAGGAGATCATGAATCCGGTTGCGCTCGTCAAGGGACAGATCCCCAACGTCCCAACCTCGGAATGGGTGATCGTGATAGTTGTCGACCACGGCAGGGACGGCGGACAATTCACGCAACACGGCTAAGATCTGTTGCTCGTCTGCATCCGTTGCATCGATCGCTGACCCAAATGGCAGAGTGAAATCGCAGTAGGGGACATGATCAAGGGATGCCAATTGACCAACAATCTGATAGGCGCTGCGCTTCTGGGCGTCTCGCGGACGATGGAGCTCTTTGACGTACTGGTTGAGTTGCGTCACCTCTCGCCGAAGGGCTTCGAACTTCGATGACGCATCCGCCAGATCACCGCCACGCTCTCGAAACAGTGTTCGGCCTAGCTCCTCGATGACAGCTCGCTTGTTGGCTCGGTGGCTATGCACCTCCAGGATGGCCGGACCAAGCCCAACTTCCCTCAGGCGCCTGTCGACCACCTCAAGCGCGGCCATCTTCTCGCTCACGAAGAGGACTCGCTTTCCATCGCGTAGAGACAAGGCGATTAGATTGCCTATGGTCTGACTCTTCCCAGTACCTGGCGGGCCCCACACGACAAGATTCTCACCCGCGCGCACCCGAAGAAGCGTTTCCATTTGACTCGAGTCTGCATCGAGCACGGGGAAGACTTCCTCGGAGAACACAACCGAATCGAGATCCTCCTCCTTCCATCCTCTCGTCTCTTGTATCGATTCGGTTGCACCTGCCAGCGCCGACACTATTTCGTGCTCTCGAGCCTCCTGACGATGATCTTCCAGATCCTCATACATCACGAGCTTCTCGAAAGAGAACCGCCCAAGCCAAGCATCCGCCGAGACATCCCAGCCAAGCCTTCGTACCAGCGCGGCCACCCGGCTGAGGTACCGCGGGACGTCGAAAGTGTCGAGATCATCCGGCAAAGCTGGAAGCGACACGGAGAAGTCGTTCTTCAGCTTGAATACCAACGTCGGATTGACGGTCGTCTCCTCATCCGCCGGCCGGAGGCCGTGGGGTTTCTCATCCGACTCCTTGACCAGGGTCACAGGAACCAGGATTATGGGCGCTTGAAGTTCCTCGTCTGAACTCTCTACCTCTCGCCAGTGCAGAAAGCCAAGAGCCATGAACAGAGTGTGCACGCCCTGCTCCACAATGAAGGTGCGAAAGTCTCGCTGAAGGCGATGAAGGCGTCTGGGCAGCTCCTTTGGATCGAGGTCTACCTCAAGGTCGCCTTTCTTCACCCGGTACGCAGGTTCCTCTTCGGGCCCTTTTCCTTCTTCCCACAAGGGCAGAGCCGTTGGCTGCCCCTTCGCCATGGCCATAGGAAACCGGAGGCATCGGTCATGAACGACTAACGCATTGAACAGTTCCTGCAGCCCAGGAGAGGTCACTTGGATCGTGCTGAACTTTGTTGGCCTGAAGTAGAGCAAGCGATTGCGTCTTGAAAGGTCGAGCAGTCGAGACTTCCACTGCTCTATCCTCTCATCGAACGTGTCCATGCGCCGACTCCACCAGCGATTAGTCCGTGATGGGCCCTTCGCCCAGAGTAGACCAGGGGTTCTAAGCAAGTCTAAGAATACTCGATAGGGAAGCCTTGTCAAGGTTGAGGCCGAAACTAAGTGCAAGTGGAGTTGGCCGCTGAGCATCGGCGGCGGGTCCTCTACGTTCGGCCAGTGTGCTCCGCCCGAAGTGATCGTACGCGCTGGTGGTTGGCGTGGCTGCATTTGTATGGTATGCTTCTGTCGCCAAATGGAAGCGGAACTCCTGAACGCGAGCGTCATAGCCGCAAAAGCTGCTGACTCGCTGACGCAGAGGTCCCAGCACCCCGATAGTGGGCGGCGCTTCCATTTGCACTCTCCGGAGACGCGATTCACAGCAACGGCAATCGCATTTCTTGCACTTGCCACCTCGAAGACCAACCTCCCGTCGACAGGCGGGATGGTGCTTTCCCAAGGCGACTAGCAGTGGGGAGGGGGACAATGGCTGAGACCATCACCGAAGGACAGCGGCCACAGGATGAAGCGCTCTCCTCGCTAGCTAGCGCTCCGGGCTCAGTGGCTGGGCTGGTGCGGGCATATCCCGGACGGATTGCCTCCGGCGAGTCGGGTTGGATTGACAGTTGGTTTCGGGAGAGAATCGCTGAGTGCTTGGCAGGTGCGCCGCCCGTGCAAGCCACGGTCCGGCTGCCTGACCCACCAACTCCTGCCACATCAGGGTCTCGACTGGCTCGTCCCATTCGCCTTCAGTCGGTGCATGCTCACTACTTCAGGGGCTTCCGGGACATGCCCAAGCCAATCCGCATGGATGGAAACTTGATCGTCGTGGAGGGCAGGAATAGCTCGGGCAAGACTAGTTTGGCCGAGGCGTTGGAGTGGCTGCTGACGGGACGTTTGTCACGCCGGGAATGCGAAGAACTGGGAAACCCTCGCGAGCTGGAAGACTGCATTGGCAACCTCTTCCGTCCCGAGGGTGAGGAGACCTGGGTCACGGCCGTTTTCGGCCCTGACCGGGCGGACGACATTGCCACAACCACGCTGCGTCGAGTGCTGAAAGAGGATTACGGAACCACACGTACCTCAGCGTGCTCATCGGTTCTTGTGCTGAATGAACGCGAGTTGTCCGACGCGGAGGAGCGTGAGGCTCTGGATGGACTCTTTGCTTCGGTGCCTCCCCTCCTGATGCAGCATACGTTAAGGCTGTTCGTACAGAGCGACCCCAGTCGGCGGTGCGAGTACTTTGAGAGGCTGCTACGGCTGGATGAACTGACCGATCTAGTCTCGAGGGCGGTCATCGGCGACGCTCGACTGTCGGAGTTCCCTAGCCCCAGCGGGAGCGCGAACCTCAACACTTGGGAGATGCTTGCATCGCTGCTCCAGACCGACGAGGCGCGGAAGGCCCACAGCGGCGTTTACCGGACCCGCGAGAGTGACCTCGGCCGCCACGTGAGGGAGGCTCTGGCCTCGATCGCACGCGCAGAATTTTCCGATTCTGTGGGTGGGTTGGCCATGCTCGAAGAGGCCGCTGCCGCTCTCGTTAAGGCCCAGACGAAGGCACGCCAAGAGTCTTTCCCCCTGCTTGCCAGCCTGCGCCCCGAGAAACAGGTCTCCGCCGATGCGCAACGTGCAGCTTTTCCTGAAGAGGTGGCGACCTATGCGGTCAGAGTGCGAGACACCTACAAAGGCTACGCGTCCGCGAGGAGCGCCGTAGAAGCTCTAGGTACCGCTCGATTGGCCGTGAGTCACGCGCTGAAGGTTCTGTTGGAAGCGGATGCCATCGACCCCGCAGCCGGTACACAGACATGTCCCGTGTGTGAATATGAACCCGTTCCGACTCTCACCGCCGAGAGAATAGCGGAGATAAAGCGGTGGGCGCCCTTGCGCGACGCTGAGGCAGCAGGCCGTCATGCGCTGCAAGAAGCGATGGCGCTTCCAGTAGGAGTGATACGACGGGCGCTTCAGGAGTACGACGAACTGTTGCCGAGGCTTCCTTCCGCACCGGAGTGGGACGAAGCTGAAAAGGGCGCTGCACCGGAATTGCGCGAGGCCACGCGGACCCTGCGCAAAGTCCGCGAGGTGGAGGCAGCCCGCCTGGAGAAGGGATTGTCAAGTGCAAGGCAGCTGCTCAGCAGTGAGGCGAAGCTGCTCACTAGTTCGGAAGCTTGCGAAGCGTTCATCAGCCGTTGCAGCGAGACGGCGGAGCAACTGGCCGCATTGCCAGCCGCGGCTCGCCGCTACGCAGAGGTCTTGGGCGTCGTTGATGCCGCGGTCGGAGCGGCGGCCGGCGCCGACCCGAAGTATCGCCTCCGGCAGGCATGGCTGGGATGCTTTGACAATGTGACCAGGGTGGCTGGCGACCTGCGATGGGAGCAGGCGAAACGGCAGGCGCAGAAGGACTTGGAGGCGATCAGGAGCGCTCTCATGGACTACCGCCAGCGGTTCCTGGACTGCCGGAGAACCGCCTTCAACGAAGAGATCCAAGGAGTGTGGAGCGCCCTCAGGTCGGACGTGTATTCTAGGTTTAGCCAGCTACGCATCCCTCCGCCGAGAGGCAAGGGGTTCCCCGTCGAGATCGAAGTGAAGGCAATGGTGGACGATGGGCGAACCACGAGGGAAGTGGATGCGCTCCGGGTGTTTAGCGAGTCTCAGATCAACGCCCTAGGGGTTGCAGCGTTCGTGACACGGTCGAAGCTCCTTGGGCATAAGGTTCTCGTTCTCGACGACCCCGTCCAGTCGATGGATGAGGAACACTTCAAGACTTTCGCTCGCGAACTCCTTCCTCACATGCTGGGTGATGGCTTCCAGGTCATCGTGTTCACACACAACGCTACGTTCGCCCGCGATGTCAGTCACTGGCACTACGACCGTGACGGCTACGTGACGATGACGGTGCGGCGCTCGCGCCGCCACGGCTGCGTTGTGGAAGAGGGCAACAGGCGCGTCCCGGAGCGCCTGAGCCTCGCCCAAAGGAACGTCGAGGAAGGCAACCTGCCCGAAGCCTGGAGGTTCCTTCGCCTGGCAATCGAACGGCTATATACGGTGGTCAACGCCAAGTACGGACCGAGTGATTTCAACCCCGACAGTTGGGTGGATCAGACGGCGGAGTACATGTGGAACAGTGGTGCGGGTGCCGTCATCACGGAGAAGGTTCCGCGCTCGCAGCGCCGGCTGACGGAAATCCTCGACATGACCGTGGCTGGTGGCCATGATAAGCCAGCGCGCGGTGAAACGGATGTTCGCGGGAGTATCGACTACCTGAGAGAGCTTCTGTCGACGCTGAAGGTAGGGGGCTAGTGTCCGACGTAGCCTAGCGCAGCCCTCACCCACCAGGCTGATCACGCCTGGCGGAAGGGAGAGCCGACATGGCGTTCTTTCGCACGATGTTGCGGGCGATAACTGGGGGCGGTGGGGGGAAGCGAGCCGGAAGGCACGCCGCCGCCGCTCAGGAGGGGCGCAGGAAAGCGGCGGACCTTTGGGCCGAGGCTCGGAAGGCGCTTCACGAGGGACGGGAGGCCGAGGCTGTTGGCTTAGCGAGGCAAGCCGCCGGAATCGAAGGGCGAGGCGAGCAACCCGACAGCCCGTTCGGGTTCAGCGCGTCGTCGTCGGCGACTGAGTTAGCGGCGCTTGCGAAGGTGCCCATCGCCGACACTCTGCCGGGCTTCGACGCCGAGCAGGAACACCTCCTTCGGGTCGCGCTCGCCTTCGGGAGTATGCGCGGCGACGGACTGGACGTCGAGGCGCGACACGTCGAGGCCGTCCTGCTCGGGGCGGCCTACGATTGGCCAGACTTCGACCGATGGTACCGGGAGTTCTCCCAGGCGGGCAGGTTCCCGGCGATGTGGAAGGATCTGGAAAAGGGGCCGGACGCGGCGGCCGCGTCCGAACTGCTTGGCACAATTGGCAGGCTGTCCTTCGAGGCGCGTATGGTGGTCACGGAGAACGCTGTGCTGGAGCGCCGGGTTGCCCGGTCGCTGGCAGAGATCAGGGAGCGGAGCTTTCTTACCGAAGAGGAGTTCGCCCGGGCCGTCCCGGAGCTTCGGGAAGCGTGCCTCCTCAAGCACCCGACTGACGCGGCAGACAGGCTCCTGTTGCTGGACACGGCGGCCCTGCGGTCGGCACTGGCCGCTCGCGATCTCAAGAGGAGCGGCCGCAAGGAAGAGCTTGCCGAGCGCTTGGCTAAGAGCATGTCCGAGCAGGAGATCGCCGGTCTCACGCCGGCTCCCCCCAACGATCTGGCTCTAGTGGGCCAGGAACCACAGGGAGCGACGCGCGAGGCACTGGCTTACGAGCGCTCTAAGCTGTGGCTGCTGACGCACACACTCTCGTTTATGGGCTACAGCGAGCGGGACTTCGAGGGCCTCCGCGGGGCGGGCTACAAGATCAGGATCAGGATTCTGGAGGCAGACGACGAGTGCCCTGTCTGCCGCAAGTGGGCGGGGAGGTCATTCGATCCCCGGAGAGTGAACCGCTCCGACCTGCCCCCGTACCATCCGGGCTGTCGGTGCGACACCGTGGCCGATCTGGAAGATTGGCTCGCCTTCTGCGGTCTGACCGACTACTTCGGCACGGGAGCTGGTGGTAGAGCTTCGATCATGATTGACCACGTTCAGGGACTGGATGCGAAGAGTTCTCTGTAAAGAGCTCATTCAGTGGAGGCTATCGGGCCTCCAGTGATCCCCTGCTCCATCGGCAGGAGCTCACCCTCGGCGCAGGGTCGGCGAGGCGCACAATCGAGCATTGGAGGTTGCAGGCCACTCGACGATGGCCTGCTCCATAGGAAGGCTCTTTCGAGCGACGGAATGGAATGCGTGCTTTCAGCTTTTCGGCGAGCTCAGCTGGCGAGCGCCTGCGAACTGGGCTAGTCGGTCCTATGAT
>Ga0153915_10007177_pt1 | contig 10499 bp, 8 predicted proteins | sample Opewatmetagenome_2_FD_107003 | JGI IMG/M metagenome (GOLD analysis project Ga0153915, IMG submission 107003) | Freshwater wetland microbial communities from Ohio, USA - Open water 3 Core 3 Depth 3 metaG | ecosystem: Environmental > Aquatic > Freshwater > Wetlands | place: USA: Ohio, Lake Erie... | reverse complement strand
GGAGAATTCCAGGTCCAGGTCGTCCCTATTCTTGATGCCCGAGCCAGTGCACGCTGACACCGAGCCTCCTAGCGAGGTCGCGAGTGCCGCAATCTCCCGCAGGACTTCTCGATGGACCTCACCGGCGTCCCCGTCCTTCGGGATAAGGAATTGTGAGTATGCCATCGGGTACCTGCCGATGTCGACCGACAGCCTGTCCTCCTTCGCCGGTAGCACGCCGTGGCGCGGAAGGATGTCGTTCCAGACCTTGTCGTAGAAGACCTTCAATCGGTCCTGTGGCACATAGCTAGTGATCTCTTCAGTGAAGTCCGTGCTCGCCCATGAGCCACACCATCTCTTCGTGAAGTCCTCGATGAGGTTCCTGGCATCATCCGCGGCAGCCAGCACACCACCAGTCTCCTTCACGATTCGGCGCAGGTGGGAGCACTGTGCCTCGACCTCACCGTCGGTCCCGTCGAATGTGAAGGACAGTGCTCCTCGAAGCTCGGGGGCTGCTGGATAGGTCATGCTCTCCGGAAGTTCGAAGGCCTCGCCCGTAGTGAAGGCGAGACCGGAGTTTGTGACACGGTCACCAGCGGCCTTCGCAGTCCAGAAATCGTCGTACAGCGCTAGCAGGGCTTCTTCTCTCTCCGGTCTCGGTTCGATCCTCAAGGTCGCCTCCGTGATGATGCCCAATGTCCCTTCTGCACCTATGAAGAGCTGGTTGAGCCTGTATCCGGTTGATGTGTACAGGACCTTAGGGCCTGTCCTCAGAACTCTCCCGTCAGCCAGCACGACTTCCATCGACATCACACGGTCCGAGATCGTCCCGTGCCTGTTCTGCATTCTGCTGAATGCTGCAGTCGATATCGATCCTCCCACGGTAGCCATCTTGTCGGAACCTTGCACCTGATGCAGCGCGAGACCCTTCTCTGCGAGACGCGCCTCTAGATCCTTCAGGACGATGCCAGGCTGCACGGTCACGTACAGGTTGGGGACGCTGACTTCGACGATTCTGTTCATCCTGACCGTGTCCACGACTATTCCTCCGTGTGTAGGGATAAGCATCCCCGTCCTGTTCGAGCCGCCTCCCTTGGGAATCAGTGGGATTCTGTGTGCTGCCGCGATCCCGACGACCTTCTGCACATCCTCGGTCGTCTCGGGCAGGACCACGAAGTCCGGTAGGAAGTGAGAGAGCCCTCCGAGATAGACGATGCCCATGTAGACATCGGAGCCGTACGGAAGGAGGTCGGCCTCTCTCCAGAGCACCCTCTCTCCAGAAAGCGCGGACTCTAGCTTCCCTCGAATATCGTCCCGAAGAGCCTCTTCCATGAAGGTCCTCCGATCGGGTGCATCGCACACAGCTCGGATTACCTTTTCCCGCGTGAGAAGAGGAACTGCCAGGGGAGTCGGGAGATGAGAACGTTAGAGTCGAGGCGTCTTGCAGCAGGAGCCACGTTCACTGTAAATCATTTTATAGCGATGAATGGATTAAACCCTTATTGGAGGGATCGGCTTGACGGAGGAATCTGGCCTTCGGATTGGTAAGGGACTTGATTCAGGGATTCGCAATGGCCGCAGTGAGCACATCCGCGAGGGGATAACGGCTGATCTCCGAACACGTGTTCACGAAGTGAGATGCCGCTCGACGTCCTCAGGCTATTGGAGATATCTTGCCGTCTTGTTTGGTGCTGTCTTGCTGTCAACAGCCTTGATCTCCACCCTTCTTGACAGCAATGACGAGTCGAATAGTGTGTCTCCAGGAAAATCCGTATTGCTCGTGCTAACGCCGCACAGTCCAATCAAGATCGAGGGCGACCTGGACTTCGCAGCCCAAGCATCTTCCGAAGGATGGCCAGGGAACGGTTCTGACACATCGCCCTATGTCATAAGCAGTTGCTTGTTCGCGAACTACGGCACGGACTACCCCATCTGGATCGCCAACACAACTGTCTACTTCGAGATTTCGAATTGTACGATCCGCGACTTTCTCAGGACCGGCATTCAACTGAGAAACATCACACACGCGACCCTCAGCGTCAACAACATCACATGCGGGGAGAGGTCATCCGGCATATACTCGGATGACTCAGACAACATGACATTGAGCAGGAACATCGTTGTCGTCGAGCTCGGAATGGGCGGCTCCGGACCTGGAGTGTATCTGCAGCGCTGCGAGAACTTCACCATCGATTCCAATGTAATCACAGGGGGTCTATCCCTTGGCATAGACATCTGCAAGGACTGCGTCGTGTCGAACAACACCTTGTGGGGGAAATATGACAGCCTGAAGGTCCTTTCCTCCTTGGGAGGTATTTACACGGGGAACGACTGCAGCGGAGGAACCGGTGTCAGCGTCCACATCCAATTGTCTCCGGGCAATGTCTTCAGCCTTAACACGTTTGAAGGGTCAGGCTATGCAGTATGGAACGAAGAATCGGACTACTGCATCTATAACAACAATACGTTCAACGCCGGACAGAGGCCGCTCGTCCTCGAATCCTCGGACTTCATCACCGTTCGCGGGAACCTGTGGAACGGCACGGGAGGGCCTAGCATGGCGGACGGCCTCTACCTAATCCAGTCCCAGGGCAACCTGATCTACGAGAATACCTTCTCGCGCTGTTTCAACTACGGGGTCCATATCGAGGACACGGCCTCGCAGGGTAGCATTATCTGGAACAACACATTCCTCTACAACCACGGTTCAGGCGATACCTACGACCCGGCCCACGCGCAGGCGTACGACTTCTCTGGCGGCAACTTCTGGAACTCCAGCGACGGCTACGGCAACTACTGGACCGACTGGCAGACCCCCGACAACGATCCTCCCTATGGGATAGTCGACCTGCCATACAACATCACTGGTGGTGCTGGTGCCCAGGACCACTATCCGCTGACAAACGCACCAACACCCATACCGGAGTTCGCTGCCCTGCCTCTGCTGGCGCTCGCAATTGTCGGGCTGTTTGCAGCCACCGCTCGCGGAGTCCGCAGAGAAGGCTAATGCCCTCCAAATCACAGGCGCAAGCATCGGTCGAGGGTCACTTCTGCCGGAAATTCGAAGTCAGGCGCTCGGTTCAGGACCGGTTCGAAACGGGAAGCAGGTCGCGAGGGCGACTGCTCAGAAGCTGCGAGGTATTTCTGCTCCTCGCCCGTGTTATCAAGACAATCGTCGTCATCAAGACCACCATCAATGGCATCGTACCGAACTCTGGCACCACGGGCGGAGCGAGAGGGTTGTTCATCTCTCCTCAAATGTCCTCGTTTGACAGGAAGAGCAACACGACCGCAGCGAGTCCCAGCACGAATCCCGCAATCCCGTCGCCGACAGTTCCTAGAGCGGCTCCCGCGAGCGCCAAAGAGAAGCTCTTGCCACGTATGGCCGTGATTCCTCCGGCAACCGCAATTATGCCGAATGTGATGATGATGGCTCCGCACAGGCTGATTTCATTCAGCGCGATGTCGATGTCGAACCCTAGGAGGGTGGTCTCATGCATCAACGCGGTCAGACCATTGAAAAGAGCTAGAATTCCGGTGATGAGCGTCAGCCAACCCGCGATAGTCCTCAGTGGGTTTCCCGGGCGCTTTGGGGCGAGCTTGTCGGATGGTTCCGCGGAGGTCGAAGACGCGGGCTGGTCGGAGTCCCTCATCAAGTCTCTGCCTAATCATCTTCCCTCTCCTCAAGCTTTTGTGACAAGACAGATGAATGAGCGGCCCACCGAACTGATCTGTCCTTCTTTCTAGCCTTCTCGTAGGAGCGAATCACGGCCCCAGTAGCCCTCATATCCTTGGCCCAGTACATGCGTTCATCATAGATGAGGTTGGGCGTCACGGTCAGCACATCTTCGTCCTCAGCAATCCCCCTGAGGATCTTGCGTATCTCATTCATGTGTTCAGAGGAGAGATAGATAATTAGGAGACCTGGTATGTTGCTGAAAGACGTTGGGCAGATGAGATGAACCGGGTCTTTCGAGAGCAGCCTCCTCGCAAACTTCACCTTGTCGGCGCCGCCCCTGAGCTTCACGAACAACAATGTCACCATGGCTTCTCCCGACGTCAGATCCCAAAGCCAGTCGAAGAGCATCGAACCCTCGGAATACATTCTGGTCAAATGCTTCCGGACCGTCTTGGCCGAGACCCCAATAGCATCCGCGATTTCGGCTATCGGTCTGCGGGCGTCGTCCTGGAGCATGGCCATCATCTTGAGGTCGAGCGGGGACAGCGTCACGAAATTCTCCTTCGTCTGCGCTGCATGCATGGGATTTATCCCATCGCCGTAGCACAGTATGCCTATAATCGGGTCTGGCATCTCGGCAGCGTCCTTCACGAATCTCACATAGTTGTCGAGGTCGGACATCTTGGTAAGACCTCCCTCTACAAAGAGGACGTTTCCTCCCAAGACATAGACATGATATGTCAGTCTGCATTCGCCCAGCCTATCAAGGCAGCCAGCGACAGATGTTGAGTTGGACCGACCCCAGATCGCCACCAGGAATCCACCTCGATAGTCGAAGGAGACCACCGCCCTCAGGTTCTTGAACACCCCCATCCTCACAAGGACCTTCAGTCGGTGGTTGGCGGTCTGCCTCGAGACCCCGAGTCTTCTTGAGATCTCCCGCAAAGGCATCCTAGGGTCTTCGTACATCAGGTAGAGTAGCTTCCGATCTGTATCGTCCATTTCCTCAAGAAGCGAAGAAACCTTCGAGGTATTAAACCTTCTACGAGGCGTGCCAGTAGAGACGTTTGTCTTGCCGGGACACATCAGACATTCTCTTTGAAGCTCGTGATGGTTTCCGAGGCCACCACTAGTCCCTCGGTTGGATTCGGGAGCGCCGTGTTGGAGAATGTTCCATAGTCGATAGAAGCCAATGAAGTGGGACACACGCTCCCATACAGGTATTCGTGACCCGGTGCACAGTATTCCACTTGACCGCCCACCATCGTCATCAGCACGGAGATATCCATCAGACTCTCCGGTGGGATCGCGAGTGGATTATCCGACAGGACAACCAAGTCCGCGAGCTTGCCGACGGCGATGCTGCCCTTCACATCTTCCTGGAAAGTCCCATAGGCCGCATCGATTGTGAGAAGCCGCAGGGCCCGTTCTACAGTAATCCTTTGATCAAGCTCCCATTGGGGAGGAGGAAGACCTGGGTGACCGATTCTGGTCACTGCTTTGAAGATTGCAGCCATTGCAGAGTTGTCTGTGTCGTAGACGTTCGGGAAGTCCGTGCTACCAATCGATGGGATCCCAGCCTCAACTATGTCATGCCACCGTCCGACCAAGTCGACACGATCGAGCCCGATGTATTTCTTCACATCCCAAATATCCCACGGGTTCGAGGTGAACCATGTCATTTGAAACGATGCGATGAGCCCCAGCTGGGCCATTCGAGACAGTTGGTCGTCACGCGTTACTGCAAGATGCTCTAGTCGATCGCGGCATGCTGGATCTTGTTCACCTTGAAGGACTTGTTGGTAGACATTCAGAACCATATCGATGCCTTTGTCCATCGCATGGATAGCGATCTGGTAACCCTCACTGTGAGCTTTGGAGACGAGAAATGCGAGATCCTCCTGTGAGAGTAGGGCGAACCGCCCGTAGTACGCCTCGTCTGCAAAGATCTTCACGCCGCCAACACGTAACTTCGTGCTAAACTCTTGCCCGGGGGGGTAGGCCGTATACCAATTCCCAAACCGCTCGAACCCAGAGTTCAGCGCAAGGTATGCGTTGACTCTCACTCCTAGCTCTCCAGCAGCATCAAGCGATAACAGTGAATCCAAATGCCCCTGCTTCACAAACAGTTCGGAAATGCTAGTCCAACCGCCCTTGAGAGTCACTCGGATTGCGTCCTGCACCGTTACACCCTTCATGATGCCAGGGTTGCCAAATGTATTGACCCATCGTTGACCGGTCTCAAAAGGAGCGCCAACACAAGTGTACTCATACATGGTCAAAGCATGAGAATGGGAGTCTATGAAGCCTGGCAAGACCGTGCTGCCGCATAGATCGACGATATGGGTAGAAGGATCTTGAAAGGCAAGGACATAATCGTCGGATCCGACAGCTATGATGTGATCACCTTCGATCGCGACTGCCTCAGCGATTTGTATGTCTCCTTCCTCTCCTTCCATTGTCACAACCGTGCCGTTGTACAGAATCGACTTCGACCAATACCCGGGAGCGGTCTGCTCGTTCGTAGCGCATTTGACAGAATCGGACGGTTCCGAGAGAGCTGCACCCGAAACGACTGTCACTGCAAGCAGAACCGAGATTGCGAGAGACGAAAACGACCTCGCCATCTTTGACATATAGACACTCCCTCGAGGAGGCATCATCATTTGACTTCTCCAAAGTTTGTAAAACGAGTAGGGATATCCGGGAAGAGATTGGGCGAAGTTTCTTCCTTTCTGTCAACCCTTGGTTGACAAGACGTACGCTCAAGGGACTGATTCCTGGTGGCGACTTGCCCGCGCCAAGCCTGGGTCACTTCGCACGACTGAAGGTCCAGAATCTGGAATGACCCTTGATGCCTCTCGTCCTGAAATTGAAACCAGCGGGCCGAATCACCCCTATTACAAGAAGAACTGAGGAAAGCGCTCCGAAGGATGCCCCAGTCACAACTCTGACGGGATCAGCGCACAATGCCCCGCTCGGTACTGATTCGAAACCGCCGAAGACTAGCAGCACGGCAACACCAGCAGCCTGGATTGCAGATCCGAACGGTGTGATAACGGCGATAATTGTCCCTATGAGGAAGATTGTCGCCGAGATTTGGACCGGCTGGGCGATGGATTCCTGCAACTGGCCCTGGAGAACCTCAACCACGCTGTAGCTACGCTCGAAGACGCAACTACTATTGTCGACCGAAACCCAAGCGAAGAGGATTGGGACTAATGCTAGCACGAGTGCGACCGCACACCAACCGTTCACCGTCCATCCATTTGCGCGACTCGAGGAGGAAGAGTCTGCGACATAGGGAGCGGATGATTTGTCTTGTGTCTCTTTCAATGATACAATCATTCTCAGTACCAGCAAGAGATGGCCTGTCACGATTGATGCGACACCAACCGCAATCAACGACAAGTTAAGCGTAAATCGGGACTGAAGACTTGGATTGTACGAGGCCCCATACCAACTGCCCCAAGGATCGTAGCAGAACCCGATGAAGAACATAGCGGTTCCCAAGACCAGCAGAATGAAGGGGATTGCCGACTTCGCCTTCCACATCGAGCCACTTCCTCGCCCCTCATCACCATTCCTACCCTATGGTCTTTTCCGGGGCGAGGAGAAGAGAGGTGGGCCCAACCGGATTTGAACCGGTGACCTACGCCGTGTAAGGGCGTTGTCATAACCACTAGACCATGGGCCCGATGGCGGCCAATGCCTCTCGGCCATTTAATAGGTTCTCACTTTCGTGCAGGCTTGGCGGTCGCCGCAAAGCCTTTTGCGAAGGCGGCCAGGTTCTCACGAATTGACCGAGGGACGTTTGCCTCGATCGCTTTCTCGTACGCTCTTCTTGTGATGCCCGTGATCCCGGTCCCCGCGAGCGCGCCGACCATGACCACGTTGGAGGACAGCGGAGTCCCAGCCTCTCTTGCGAGATCGGTCGCCTCGATCGAGACGAATGCCTTGGCGACCTTCTTCGCGGCCCTCGTCACATCCTCAAGCGTCGGATAACGCAGTTGGTTCGTCGTGACGCTCATGGGAACCATCTTGTCCGTCGAGGAGATCACGACGGTCTTCTTCGACGCGGCGCAGAGCGCGCGCATCGTCTCGAGCAGCTCGAACGAGAGGACAGCATCCGCCTTTCCATCCGGAATGAGCGGGCTGTGGACGTCCCCGATCCTCGCGGTGCACACTACGGAACCGCCTCTTTGGGCCATCCCGTGCGTCTCGCTCAAGAGGACGTTCAGGCCCTCGATCAGCGCTGCATCTCCGATTATCCTCGACGCCGTGATGATGCCCTGGCCCCCGACTCCGGCGAGGTAGATGTCCGGCGTCATCCCACCCTCTTGATGGCCTTCGAGGGACAGACTTGCTCGCAGACAGCGCATCCCGAACACATGGCCTCGTCAATGCTTCGGACCTCACCAGATTTCGATATCGCGGGGCACTGGAATTTCGAAGTGCACGTGCCGCAGTCCGTGCAGATGTCCGCATCGACGGTCTCCTTCCGGATGATCGCGCCTTCTTTGTCCTTCTTCGCGATCAACGCACATTCGCGTCTGGCGATGATGACGGAGACCTGCTCTATCGCGAGCGCGTCCTTGATTGCCTGCGTCGTGCCCTTGACATCGTAGGGGTCCACTACCCTCAGCCACTTCACGCCGCACGCCTTGACTATGTCTTCGATCGAGACCGACGTAATGTCGCAGCACGATGGGCCGGTTGCGGAGCCAGGATGTGGCTGGTGTCCGGTCATGGCCGTGGTTCGGTTGTCGAGTATCATCAGCAGGAACCTGTGGCCGTTGTGCACGGCGTTTATGAGGCCCGGGATTCCCGCATGGAAGAAGGTCGAGTCCCCGATGAATGCGATGACCGGCTGGTCGTTCACCCTCGCCAGCCCTCCCGCGGTCCCGACGCTCGAGCCCATGCAGAGCAGTAGGTCTGCAGTCCTGTGTGGCGGTCCCACGCCCAGGCTGTAACATCCTATGTCGGAGGCGAAGATGGCCTTGCCGCCAGTCGCTTTGTTCACCGCGTAGTATGTGGCCGTGTGCGGGCAGCCCGCGCAGAGAACCGGCGGGCGCGGTGGGAGGTTCTCGAGAAGCGGTTCCTTCTCGATGTCCGACTTGATGCCGAACGCCCTATCGAGCGCTCCGGCCACAACAGCTTGGTCGAATTCGTGCGCACGCGGGAGGATGCCGTCCGCCTTGCCGAGGATCTTGGTCTTGATGACTTCATGCTGAGCCTGAGCGCGCACCGCGGTCTCCAATATCGGCTCCAACTCCTCGATCACCGCGACTGTGTCATGCGTTCGGAGGAACTCGGCCACTCGCCTCCTCGGTAGCGGATGGGAGAAACCTAGCTTGAGGACGTCCAGGTCGGCCTTCGCGTACTCCCCTGCATCCATGACATAATTGAATGCGGCCGACGAGGAGATCGCTCCCGACTTTCCGCCTCTGCCAATTCTGAAAACTCTGTTGAAGTGCGAATCATCCGCCATCTTCGCAGCCTCCTCCAGCTGCTTGAGGAGGACGAGATGTCTCTCCCTGGCGACTCCCGGGACGGTCACGAACCGTTCCGGCTCCTTCACGAAAGCCTTCTTCCGGGTCCTCTGGACAATCTTGCCAACTACGACGGGTCCTCGAACATGCGACACCCTTGTGGTCGTCCTGATGATAACTGGCAGCTCGAGCCTCTCCGATATCGAGAAGGCTTCTTTGGTCATCTCATAACATTCTTGCGGGCTGGATGGCTCCAGGAGCGGCAGGCCAGCGAGCAGCGCGTAGTACCTGTTGTCCTGCTCGTTCTGGCTCGAATGGCAAGATGGGTCGTCCGCAGTCACGAGCACGAACCCGCCCCTGGTCCCCGTGTACGCGAAGGTCATCAGTGCGTCTGCGGCCACGTTCAGGCCAACGTGCTTCATGCTCGTCATCGCCCGAACGCCGGAGACTGCTGCGCCTGCGGCGAACTGCGTTGCCACAATCTCGTTCGTCGAGTACTCGAAGTACATCCCGGCGTCCTTGGCCACGCGCGCCAATGCGTCCCCGATCTCAGATGCAGGCGTGCCTGGATAGGTGGTGGCGACGGCCACGCCCGCCTCGAGTGCGGCCCTGGCTATCGCCTCGTTGCCCAGCAGGAGGACCTTCGAACCCTCAGGAGAATCGAGAAGTCTATCCATTTCGTCTCTGGATTGGGTCTTCTGTGGAAATATCTTTTCCACAAAGTGAATCAGGCAAGACTCAGCCCTGGATCTGGGCCGCGAAGGTTTCCACCTTCTTCTGCCAGCCCTCTTCCAGCGGCCCCTTCATGCCGGTCACCAGTATGTTCCCTTCCGCGACCTTCTTCAGCCCCTTTGACTGGAGGAGCTCATTCATGATCGGCCTGACGCGCTCCCACTTCGCGATTTCCTCCTCGGTGGGCATCTTCCCGGTCTTCTTGTCAGGCTGGGGAGCCCCCTCGGTCGTCAGGATGGCGTACTTGGTTCCGGGCGGCAACTGCACCTTCTTCAGAAACCGGCGCGCGCTCCCGATCGGCTTCCCAATTCGGCCGGGCGAGCTGAAGACATACAGATCCGCAGGCGCGAGTTCCTTCGGCCGCACGTCTCGGATGTGGTGGACGTTCACGGTGACCCCCTTGGCGGCCATGATCCTTTTGAACTCCTCCGCCACCATTGCCCCGTTCCCAAACTTCGATGCGTGATAGTACTCGATCTTCATTCCTAGCCCCGGCGCGAATATCCTTTCTTCGCTATAGGCCTTTGCGGTGGATTGCCAAGTGAGGCCATTGACCGTCACGCGCTACTTTGAAATAACATGCGGCGGCTATTCCAGACCGTGGCAGGCAGGACGCT
>Ga0153915_10007176_pt1 | contig 10499 bp, 7 predicted proteins | sample Opewatmetagenome_2_FD_107003 | JGI IMG/M metagenome (GOLD analysis project Ga0153915, IMG submission 107003) | Freshwater wetland microbial communities from Ohio, USA - Open water 3 Core 3 Depth 3 metaG | ecosystem: Environmental > Aquatic > Freshwater > Wetlands | place: USA: Ohio, Lake Erie... | reverse complement strand
TTTTCGGGTGGACAATTCCTATTTTCCTTACCATATCGCGCAGGAATACAGGTATTCGGGAAAATTCATCGGCCTTTTCGGCGCGCCGCGGCGGCCGTCGGAGCCTTTGACCGCCGTTCATGAAGATATCGCGGCAGCCTTACAGCTTCGCACCGAAGAGATATGCAAGGAACTGGCGGATTTTCTCTATGACAAAACTAAACTCAAGAACCTGTCGCTGGCCGGGGGTGTCTGCCTGAACAGCGTAATGAATGCCGTAGTATTTAAGAATTCCAAATTTAAAAATATATTTATACCGGGCCCTGCAGGCGACACGGGTGCGGCAATCGGGGCCGCCTATTACGTCTATCATAAGATCCTGGGCAATCCCAGGAAATATGTACTTAAGACTTGCTTCCTGGGCACGGAATACGACGACGAGGAGATATTGTCGCAGATTAAAAGTTACGGTGTTAAATATTCATATCCTTCGGATATCGTGAAAACGACCGCCAAATTGTTGGCGGACGGACATATTGTCGGATGGTTCCAGGGCAAGATGGAAATAGGGCCGCGCGCTCTCGGCAACAGGTCGATACTGGCCGACCCGCGCAGGGCCGACATGAAAGATATATTGAACTCGAAGATCAAACACAGGGAAGGTTTCAGGCCTTTCGCACCGTCGGTTTTAGAGGAGGAGTCGAGCAAATATTTTGAGTTGCCATATCCGTCGCCGTTCATGCTGCTTGTTTCAAATGTCAGGCCGGATAAGCGCGCCGAGATCCCGGCGGTAACGCACGTAGACGGTACGGGCAGGTATCAGACGGTGAATGAGAAAGAGAACAAGTTATTTTACGCACTTATCAAAGAATTCGGATCCCTGACGGGATGCCCCGTCCTTATCAACACATCTTTTAATGTAAGAGGGGAGCCCATAGTCGAATCGCCCGCTCAGGCGATAGAATGCCTTATCAAGACGGAACTTGACTATCTGGTCCTGGGAAATTACCTGATAGCGAAATCCGATAACCGCTCGAAGGATTAAAGGCCGTGAATAAAGCGTCCATACAGGTTGACATAGATTCTTTCTGGGCCATATTGAACTTATATTATGACAAGCCCACGCACGAAGGCAAAACTATCTACGAAACGGGCGTGAAACGCTGCCTTGAAATTTTTAAAAAATTCAACATAAAGGCGACTTTCTTTGTGATAGGAAAAGATGTGATGCTGCCCGAAAACCGTCACGTAATATCCACTCTTCTTACCGAAGGGCATGAGATAGCTAACCATTCCATGGACCACATGAAGACCGGTTTCGACGAGCTTTCGCGCGACGGAAAGTATTCGCAGATCACCGATTGTCATAACATAGTCAAACATTATTTCGGTATAGACATGTCCGGTTTTAAAGCCCCGGCCTATGCCGTGGACGCGGAAACGCTCGAAATACTTGAAGAAAAAAAATATGTATATGACTCATCGGTCTATTTTGTGTCGCTAAAACCGCTTATGAGGGCCATCCAAAAGTTTAAATTGGGACAAGCGACAAGCAGGTATCACTGGGGAACCGATTTTCCCAATATACCGCCGCTAAAGCCTTATCATCCGCATAGAGAAAAATTCTGGAAAAGCGGCGACTCCAAGCTTGTGGAATTCGGCATCAATACGATACCTTTTATACGCCTGCCGTTCCACTGCTCCTTTGTATATTCCACCTCCGGGGCTTTATTCGATGCGGGATTCTGGTCGACCAAGGCTCTTGGGCTTCCGCTCAATTACGCCTTCCATGCGATCGATTTTGTGGACCCTAAGGAGGTTGATCCGCGTATCTTAAAGAGGCCCGGAGTGAATATGCCGTTAGAGAAGAAGGTATCCATGACATCGGCAATTCTAAAAAGAATAACCGATAATTATGAGGTCGTGCCTACCCGGCATCTGATTGACGATTATTTGACATTGAAACGTCAATAGACGTATTTTGTTTGACAAAATATGTCTTAAACTATATGATAATTTCCAAATATGGCCAATAAATTGAAAGTCCTGCTGATAGCCCCGCCGGAGATAAACATACTGCCGGAGCCGGAGACTTCTAATATGACGAAGACGATCGTCTGTTACCCGCCGCTCGGCCTTATGTACATAGCTTCATACATGAAAAAAAATTCGGCTCATGACGTATCCATAATAGACGCGCGCGTTTTGAGGATCGGTTACGAGGACCTTGAACGCCGGATAAGAGATGTGGGCCCGGACCTGGTCGGAATACAGGCAACCACGTTTACATTGAAAGATGCGTTGTTGACGGCTAAGCTTGTCAAAAAGATAAATCCGGACATTTACGTTAATATCGGCGGTGTGCATACGACCGTTTATCCGAAAGAGACTCTCGCCTATCCCGAGGTTGATTCGATCACGATAGGCGAGGGGGAAGTGACGTTTACCGAGCTTGCCGACGCCCTGGCCGGCAGCAGGCCCCTCGAAACGATAAAGGGCATAGGATTTAAAAAAGCCAAAGAGCTGGTTTTTAACACCCCGAGAGAATTCATAGAAGACCTCGACGGGCTGCCTTTCCCGTCGAGAAGCATGCTCCCCTTCAAAGAATATCATTCGGCAGTTTCGAAGAGCAAGTTCGTCGGGACGATGGTAACGAGCAGGGGCTGCCCCTTTAACTGCTTATTCTGTTTCACAAAGGGTAGAAAGTTTAGACAGCGGTCACCTGAAAATGTGATCAAGGAGTTAAAGGAATGCATCAAACTGGGTATTACGGAATTCGAGTTTTACGACGACACTTTTACCGTGAACCGGAAAAGGGTCATGGATATATGCGACCTGATCATAAAGGAAAAATTGAAAATAAAATGGGCTATCAGGGCAAGGGTCAATACGGTCAACTATGAAATGCTTAAAAAATTGAAGGAAGCCGGCTGTCTAAGGATAAATTACGGCGTCGAAGCCGGCACTCCGGAAATCCTTAAGGTGATCAGGAAGGGGATTACCATAGAGGAAATTAAAAAAGTTTTCAGTATGACAAGGAAGCTCAAGATCACGACAGTCGCCTATTTCATGATCGGCCATCCGACCGAGACGAGAGAGCAGATTCTTAAGACGATAGAGTTCGCTAAGTCACTTAAGCCCGATTATTGCCTTTTTACGGTAGCTGTACCTTTTCCAGATACGGATATGTATAAGATGGGGTTTGATACCGGGCTATACAAAGAAGATCACTGGCTTCAATTCGCAAAGAATCCTCTTGAACCATTCCGGCCAAAGGTCTGGACCGAAAAACTGACCGAAAAAGAGCTTCTTGACCTGCTGGAATCTGCCTATAAGAAGTTCTATCTAACACCCTATTATATTATGAAGAATCTTCTTTCGATAAGGTCTATCCCTGAGTTAAAACGGAACATAGAAGTGGCTTTAAACCTCATAAATTTTCAAAAAGAATAGAAACCTGCCCCAGTATCGTGCCTACTATTGATAAAACCGCACTTATCTGTCTATATTTAGTATTTTCTTGACAATATTATACTAATATATTAGCATAATACTTTATATAGCATATAGATAGTGCGTTTAAAATGTTCTAAACGAATAAAACATAACACGATAGGAATAGGTTTATGGATAATAAATTGCAATCAGCTCAAGACAAGTTCATGCACGGAATAGGGCATCTGTGCGACAGCTTTGGCCTTAATAAGTTTCTGGCGCAGCTTTATTCTGTGCTCTATTTTAATGAAAAACCCATGTCATTGGATGAGATAGCTGAGCGGCTGAAAGCAAGCAAAAGCAATGTGAGTATCAATATAAGGGAGTTGGAAAAATGGGGAGCCGTAAAAAGCGTATGGGTAAAGGGTTCGCGCAAGGACCATTATGAGGCGAATCTTGACATGAAGAGCGTTGTCCTGAGTAAAGTGAAGTCCGGCGTGAAAAGAAGGCTTGTCGAGGTCTCCGACATGATAGATGAGTTCAAGGAGAGCATACAGTCTCAGCCGCCCGACAGCACAGAGGAAGAAAAGCGCGTTGCCAGGATCTGCGCTCAACGCCTTGACAAGATAGAAGAACTAAAATCGATGCTGATCAATATCTCAAAACTGGCAGAAAACATATTTTAAGCGAGGACTGCACATGTCTACAAATACAAAGATAATATGCACCATAGGGCCGGCCTCCTTCAATAAGAAGACTATAGAAGAAATGATGAATAGCGGCATGGGTATAGCAAGATTAAACGGTTCCCATTGCTCGATAAAAGATCTCGCGGATATGTCGGAAAAGATCAGGCTCTGGTCATCCGGCAAGGTGAAGATACTGGTGGACCTTCCGGGTAACAAATTCAGGACCTCCAACATAAAAGAAAAGATGGATCTCGATAAAGATAAAGAGATAATTTTCAAGAAAGAGATGCTGAACCACGGCTTTGTATTTGACTGTCTGGACGAAGGCGATCAAATAAATTTCATCGATAATAATTTAAAATTAAAAGTGGTTAAAAGGCAATCGCAGGATTCAGTATTGTGCCGTGTCGCCGAAAAAGGACAACTGGCAAATAAAAAAGGAATAGTGCTCATAGGCAATAGGATGCCGGAGATGCCTTTTATCATGGAGTACGATACCGAGATCATAAACGCGGCAATAAAAGCGGGGATCCAGTATATAGGCCTGTCGTTCGTCCGCAAGGAAGAGCATGTCAGGCGCATAAAGGCCATAGTCGAAGACAAGAATATAAAAATAGTGGCGAAGATAGAGACGAGAGAGGCGGTGGAAAACATCGACGATATCCTCGATTTCAGCGAAATAGTGATGATAGACAGGCAGGACCTGGCGTCGGACACGTCATTGGAGGATGTCGTGCCTCTCCAAAAAAATATAATCGCGGCATGCAGGAAGCGTGGCATAGACGTGATCGTCGCCACGCAGTTCATGACATCGATGCTTAAAAATAAGCGGCCGACCATAGCCGAAGTGTCGGACATATCGAATGCTGTAAAGGACGAGGCCTCATATCTCATGCTTTCGGAGGAAACGGCGATAGGCGAGTATCCCGTCGAATGTGTCCGGGTGATGAACGGTATTATAAAAAGGATAGAGGAAGACCGCGTGAATGACCTGAAAATAGCGATCCTCTCGGCCGGTGAATCTACCGGTTTCGGCTCTCTTACGGAAAACAAGCATAAATCCCTCCTGGATATCGGGGGCGATACCATATTAAGCCATCAACTCAGGAACATGCACCACTGCGGCTTGAGAGAGGATAATATACTTATCCTCGTGGGAAGTCATTACAAGATGCTTTTAAGTTATCTCAAATCCAAGGATTTCCGCGGAGAATTCTCTTATAACCCGTGGTATCTTTCCACGAACATGCTGACAACGCTTTGGCTTTCCAGGGAAAAATTAAAAAATGGTTTTATTCTCGTATACGGAGACATCGTCTTTCACCCGGACATCCTGAAAGATCTCATAGGCCGTCAGGCTGACGTGGCGCTTGCGGTAGACCAGAGGGGCGGCTTTGACGAGGAAGATGAAAAGGTAGTGGTCGAGAAAGGGCGTGTTCTCGAGTTATCAAAAAATATAGCGCTTGATAAAGCAAACGGCGAATTCATCGGGATGGCAAAATTTTCCAAAGAAGGTAGCAGGATGTTTATCGAAGAAGCGGAGAAGATAATACGCGCCGGCAATCTAATGTCGTTCATTACATTACCCATAGAAGAGATGATCAAAAAAGGAGTTAAGGTGGAGGTCTGTCCTACGAAGGGCCGACCATGGAACGATAACGATAATTTACCCGACCTGGAGAAGACCAGGAAAAGCATATATCCCGGGATAAAAGGATGTTATGAGAGATAAAAGAGGCCGCTTTTTGCTGCCTATCGATAAGGACGCAATTCTGGACGTCCATAAACTTTCGATAGGCGCATTTTATCCGCTGAAAGGCTTTATGAATAAAAAGGATTTCATAAGCGTTATCAGGAGGATGCATCTGGCCGACGGACATATATGGCCGATACCCATAGTCCTACCGGTTCCCGAAGAAAAAGTAAAGCCTCTGCGCGGAGCAAGGTCGGTAACTCTGGTCGACAGGCGCCTCCGGCCTATTGCCGACATGAAGGTCGAGTCTTTATACAGGCAGGATAAAAAACTGAGGTGCGTCAAAGTTTACGGCACGTCCGATGTTAGGCATCCGGGAGTGCATGCCGTGTTGAATCAACCGCAATATCTTATCGGCGGCATTATACAGAAGACGTATCCCACATTAAAAGCATATATAAATAAGATAGAGCTGACTCCGTCGGAAACGAAACGTATTTTTAAAAAGAGGAGATGGAAAACCGTAGCGGCATTTCATACGAGAAATATACCGCACACAGCCCATGAGTACCTTCAGAAATGCGCTCTTGAGATAACCGACGGCCTTCTCATCCATCCTATAATAGGAGTAAAAAAGAGCGGCGATTTCACCGACGAAATAATCATAGCGGCATATAAGGCCTTTGTCGGTAACTGTATCCCGAAGAACAGGGTGGTCTTTACGCCGTTTTCACGGCGCAGTGAATACGCCGGGCCGAGAGAAGCGATTTTGCATGCGATTGAACGAAAGAACTACGGTTGTACACATATGATTATCGGCAGGGACCACGCCGGCGTCCACGATTTCTACGACAAATACGCTTCCCACAGGATATTCGACGATCTCGAGGATATCGGTATCACACCGCTTAGATTCAACGGGCCGTTCTATTGCCGGAGATGCGGCAAGATAGCCACGATCAAGACGTGCCCTCACGATCCAGTATTTCATATGCAAGTAAGCGGGACGCGCATAAGGGAAGAGCTGAACATGGGGCGAAGCCCCCGAAAAGAATTTCTGAATCAAAAAATAAGTTGCGTGGTAAAGAGTATGCTTAAAAAAGAGAAAATATTTCATTGAATAACACATCGAAGCCCAACATAATAATTATCGTTGTAGACGGGATGCGCAGGGATAGAAGGCATGTGCATCCTATTTTTGATAAATTGGCCAAGGAGGCGACGCTCTTTACAAACGTTGTGGCCTACGCGCCTTATACCATGGCAGCCCTGCATTCGCTCTTAACAGGTGAATACGGGTCAAGGACGGGCGTCAACGCATATTACAGCGCCGAAAAATTCAAGAGTGATAAATTCAAGACGCTGCAGGAATATCTGAAAAATTACGGATATGCGACATATGCCGATACGTTCAGGAAGGGTGTCATACCGAAATCCGGTTTCGATTCGATATCGTATTACGATGAGCGTAAAGAGGATCTCGTAAAAAGACATACGTCTTTATTGGAGGGCATGCCACGGACAAGCCCCTACTTTCTTTTTCTTCATTATATCAACATTCATACCAATATAGTGCGCGCTCTGGGATGGAGAGAACGAATGTTAAAATGGCTGAAACTGTCACCCGAAGTTTTATTCCGCATGATACTTAATTATGACAAGAGCATGTACCGCGCAGGTTCCTATCTTAAAAGCATCTACAGGCCTCTTGAAAATACGATATGGGTCATTCTCTCGGACCATGGCTGCAGTCTCGGCGAAAAGGATGGAGAGAGGATATACGGAACTTATCTCTATGATTATACCCTCAGGACATTCGTCTATTTCATAGGCGGTAAGTTTCCTAAGGGAGTAATTAGAAACAACTGTGTTCGTTCTATAGATGTGATGCCCACGATATTGGACATATTGAATATACCGCTCCGGGATTCGAGGGAGGGCAAGAGTCTCGCCCCGGACATTTCGGCCGAGGCCCCGCCGGACAGGCCGGCATTTTCGGAAACCGGCGGTTTGACAGGCCCCAACCCATCTCCATACGAACCCAATATCAAGAGCATTATCAAAGAGGAGTGGAAATTAATATATAACCTTACGACGAAACAGAGGGAATTATATAATACAAGAGAAGATAAGGCCGAAGAGAAAAACCTTGCCGGCCGATATCCATCGCTCGAAAAAGGCCTTTTCGAGATGCTAGATATAGAAAATAAAAAAAGTTAAAAAAACCAGTAAGGAAATTTAATGTGCGGAATAGCGGGAATACTTAATACAGACAATCCTCTGGATTTGAGTACAGTACAAGATATGATCAATGCCCAGAAACACCGGGGGCCGGATGCATCTTTAGTTAAAAGCTATCCGAAAGCTGTGCTTGGTTTCGCAAGGCTTTCTATAATCGATCTTAGTATACAGGCAATGCAGCCAATGGAAAGTATTGATGGCAGGCATATTCTTGTTTTCAATGGCGAGATCTACAATTATAAGGAGTTACGTAAAGAATTAAATGCGCAGTACCACTTTAGGAGCGAAAGCGATTCCGAGGTATTGTTGGCGGCCTATCAACGTTGGGGCGAAGATTGTCTTGGGCGATTGAACGGCATGTTCGCTTTTTGTATTTATGATCGTGCCGATGGCAGTGCTTTTTTTGCCCGTGATCGCTTTGGGCAAAAATCGCTTTTATTTACTCAGGATGGCCAACGGCTTCTATTTGCCAGCGAAATCAAGCCGTTATTGGTTGCTGGTATTCGAGCCAAGCCGAACCTAAAGAGCTGGAGTCGTTATTTAGCTTTTGCCAGTTATGACGATTCCGATGATACTTTCTTTGATAATATTTATCAGTTACGCCCCGGCGAGAGCATGCGTTTTAAGCCGGGCTTCGGTATCACACGTAATTTTTATTATCGACTGGGCGAGCATATCAAACCTATAAATATTGATGTAGGAGAGGCTGCCGGAGAAATTCGTAACTTAATGATCGATGTCGGGCGTATCCATATGCGCGCCGATGTTCCGGTTGCGGTATCGTTATCGGGAGGTTTTGATTCCGCTTCTTTGCTTGCTTCTCTTAGTATTGCGGGAGAAATTCATGCAGGCCTAAAATGTTTTTCTATTGAGTTTGAAAAAGATTTATCGGAGCGTCCCTGGATTGAGGCAACCTCAAGATATCACAATCTCCCCGGCCAGATCGATTTATTTACGGAACAGCAGTTTCAAAACATAATTAGGCCTATGATGTGGCAATTTGAAGGTCCGATCGGCGGTTTGATGAATTGCGGCATCTCTCAGGTAATGCAGGCCGCTCGAAAAGGCGGATTTATAGTCGTTCAGAACGGGAATGGCCTCGATGAGTGTTTCGCCGGATATCGCAATTTCCACGCTTTATATGTCAAGCAACTTTTACAAAGCCATAGCCCTAAGGCAGAAGATGCGGTGAAGGCATTCGCCCGTAATTGGGGAGTAGATGAAGAAAAAGTTTTGCTTTCGGCAAAAACCGACACCAACTTTTTAAATACTGCCATCGATGGGACTATTTCGATCCACCCTGAGTTACTTCATCCGGATGTTATTGAGAGAGGATGCCGGTTGACCTCCGCGGCCAATTATACCGGAGATCCCCTGCGGGACCTTCTTGTCGATTATTTGCAAGTAAGTAAGATTCCGCGTAATACTCGTATGTATGACCGGCTCAGCATGGCCTATGGATTAGAGCTACGGCTGTCTTTTCTTGATCATAGGTTGGTGGAGTTCGGTCTCAGTCTCCCCAAGGATTATTATTTTCTGTATGGCCGCTCAAAATCTATTGTTCGCGAAGCATTTGCCGGGGATATGGATGAAGAAGTTCGTGTTGCAGCCAAGCATAGCATCCAGTGTCCTCAGGGAGTTTGGCTGAGACGCCAGCCCATGTGTACATACATCCGGGAGCTTTTAAAAAGCCAAAGTTTTGCCGATCGTAAATTATTTTCTCCCTCAAAAGCGCTCAAGGCTTTTGATGAATTCTGTGACGGCAAGTATGATAATAGTTTTTTCATCTGGCAAATGATCAATATGGAGGAGTGGTTTCGTATTTTTATTGACCAAGATCCAGTGAGCAATCCTTTGCCTCTGTGCGAAGAACTTTGCAAATTAAGACCGTTGCAAAATCTCTTCTCGGAGTAATAAAGATTAATATGAGAAAAAGACTGAAGGCAGGAGTGATCGGTTTGGGCGCTGGCCAAGGGCATATCGACGGCTACCTCGCTCATCCCTATTGTGAAGTTAAGACGATTTGTGATTTTCGAAAGGATCTTTTGGGCCAGGTTTCAAAAAAATTTTCTATTCCTGGAAAGACTACAAATGCGCAGGATATTCTGGATGATCCTGAAATAGACGTAGTTTCTATTTGTTCCTATGATAATTATCATGCCCAACAGGTTATCCGGGCTTTGGAGAACGGCAAACACGTTATGGTGGAAAAGCCGCTCTGTTTGAATAGGGGGGAGGCTAAAAAAATCCTCAAGGCTCTTCGTAAGAGCGGAAAAAAAATAACCTCTAATTTAATTTTGAGAAAGAGCCCACGGTTTATAAAACTGAAAGAACAAATAGATAAAAACCTTTTTGGGAAAATATATTATGCCGAGGGCGACTATCTCTATGGGAGAGGACATAAAATAACTCATGGATGGCGCGGGAAATTGAAATTTTATTGCGCAATTTACGGCGCCGGC
>Ga0153915_10007174_pt1 | contig 10500 bp, 7 predicted proteins | sample Opewatmetagenome_2_FD_107003 | JGI IMG/M metagenome (GOLD analysis project Ga0153915, IMG submission 107003) | Freshwater wetland microbial communities from Ohio, USA - Open water 3 Core 3 Depth 3 metaG | ecosystem: Environmental > Aquatic > Freshwater > Wetlands | place: USA: Ohio, Lake Erie... | reverse complement strand
AGAAGCGAGGCTGGGACGGCCATGCGCCCCGCGTCAACGCCAGCAAGGCTCCGGGAGAATGGCAGACATTCGACGTTGTGTTTCGCGCGCCGCGTTTTGATGCCGCGAGCAGGAAGACTGCCAACGCAGTCTTCGTCAAGGTAGTCCAGAACGGTATCGTGATCCACGAGAACGTGGAAGTGACAGGCCCGACTCGTGCGGCAGCTTTCGGAGACGAGAAACCCCTCGGGCCGCTGATGCTTCAGGGGGACCACGGGCCGGTTGCCTATCGCAATGTCAGAATCCGGCCCGCTGAGTAAATCGACACTCGCGACGCTCTCGTGAGAGCAACGGCGAAGCCCCGGGTCACGCGGATGGCTTGTCGAAAACGACCCGCTCGATTGCCGCCTTGGTCAGGCGAACCGCCTTGCACTCGCTATCCCAAATCTGATCGGCTGTCAGGTCTTGCGACGCGGGCTGACCGGCAGCCATTGCCGCGGAGCCGCCTCCACGAGCCATGCTGGATTCGATGCCCCAGAACCCGCGATAACCGGACTCCATGCAGATCTTGAGCAGTCTGTCGAGATCCCAGCCGGCATTCGTGCCATCCGCAGCCCAGGATGCCTTGACCGAGATCCCCTTTGCATAAGGGACAATCTTGCGAACAACCTCCTCCCGGTTGTCCCCCCGGTTGATGTTGCCGAAATCGGGCAAGGTACCGAAGTGATCGCTTCCCACCACCTTCATGAGGCTCACCAGGATCTCGGGATCGGATGAGGCCCCGCCGTGGTTTTCCACCACGATGTTGAGGTCGGGATCCGCCGCATATTCCAGAAGGTCGTTGAAGCTCTCGGCCGCGCGAGCCACGAGGTCCGTGTCGGACTTCCAGTCTTTGGCCGCGCCTCCCATGTTGCATCGGATCGCGTGACATCCCAGATAACTGGCGATATCGATCCACTTCCTGTGAGCTATGGCAGCCTGGATCCGCTCCTGCCTGTCTTCAGCCGCGAGGTTTCCTTCGTCATCCACCATGATCAACACAGGCGTGACGCCGTAAGTGTTCAGATTCCGTTTCAGCTGATTCTGGTATTCGAGTGTTGGATTTTCGAAGAACTGGTTGACGAACTCCAGGCCGCCTATTTTGAACTCCTCGCGTGCGATCTTGGGGAGATCCAGGTTTTTCCAGCGCTTGCCGACGAAGAAGCTCTGGTTCAAAGACCAGGCTGCCAGAGAAATATCATCCTTGGTCGGCCTCTCGGCAGCCGTAACCATGCCGGAAGCCAACGCTGCCGTACCTGTGGCCAGAAAGGCTCTTCTTGTCTGAATCATAGCCCATCCATTCTCGTGAATAGGGTTGTGGCGGATGCCTACCTACCGTTTCGCGGTGGCAGCCGCCTTGGCAACGTCGTATACAAAGATTCCCCGGCCGACGCCTGCCGGGTCGCGTACCCGGGCCATCTGGAAAGCGATGAAGCGCCCGTCGTCACTTACCACCGGATTGGAGGCCTTAAATCCGGGGAAATCGTTGAAGAAGGTCAGCCTCTCCATGTGACCGGAACCATCAAGACTCAGTTCGTATATATCGATGTATTGCGACCCATTAGGGTTGTGACGGTCGCATTCGACTAGCGTGTGCCTGCCGTCGGGGAAAATGCCCTCCGGCTCTTCGTAAGTGGGTGCGTTGGAGTAGTTCGTGATTTTGCCGGTCTCAAGGTTAATGCCCAACACCTCGGTACCCTGGTAGTCATATCCGCTGAAAATGAGCTCTTTTTCTTCGGGGGGCCTGAAATTCTGGGTCTCGAGACTCGCTCGGAAAGGAAGGGATCCACTGTCCAGAACCAGCCTCCTGCTGACCAGGGCCGGTTTCCCGCCCGTGTAAGATATGTCGCCAGTCCAGATCTGCGATACCCCGGTACTGATGGACGCCGGATAGTCGCCGTGGTCAATCGTCCAGGCTATGGTCATTCGTTTCCGGGAGACAGCCGGTCCCTCGGAGCACTTTGTTCCTAGAGCGACGGGAGGTTTGTCCAAGTCCTTGCTCAGGACCCAAAGTTCGGCTTCATCCAACCGGCTCGGCAACGGATTCCCTGCATCAAAGCTACGCGCGCCGGAGAGCAGTATGTCGCCGTTCGCCAGGTAGAGCGCGCGTGTATAGCCTTCATGATGGTAGTGGTGGGTCAGACCGCGTATGTCCCTCGTACGGAGATCGATCTCGAAGACGTCGCCGAAGGTCTTCTCCAGGAAGAGAATCCTCCGCCCGTCGTGAGACCAGTCCGCCCGCTCTCCGAACGACGTGAGCCTGTAAATGTGAGGCGGAAGGTTGTCGGCAGGAGTCTTCTCCGTTCTGAGGGCCTGCTCCTGGCCGGACACAAGAGCAAGGGCACATGCGGAGAACAGAACCAGCGTTCCAGGAAGGCTTCTCATAGGCTGACAACATCCACTGGTGACATCTTTTCCCAGCGACAAAATGTGACGGTGGTGATATTCGCCCTTTCTGTGCCCTCATTGCAAGGGGCTATTGAACAAGCCGTTGAACCTTCTCCTCGCTTCTGGCATCGTTTGACGGCCTTTGGGAGGGACTGAGGGGATCCTGGAGGCCCTGTAAACCCTCAGGGAAATCTCAGGGGAGAACGAAATGCCGCACAAGACCAGGATTGTGGAGACACAGCCGGATCCCAGGGGCACCGAGCAATTTACGGCGAGCACCGCCTCAGACCGATCGCGCCGCCCTGCGCGAAGTCCGAGTCCGGCAACGAAAAAGGCGAGTTCGGGACCCAGGACGCGATCATCCCGCCGAAGCGGGAGTCCCTCTCTTGGCTTTCTCGCGGACGCGGCGGAGGGCCGTCCCCCTGCGGAATCAGCGGGCGCGCTGGCAGCTACCGAACCGACTTCGAAAGGAGCTCGCCCGGCAAGGAAAGGTGGAATCGGGAAGAAGACACCCTCCATTTCTTTGGTGAGCGGCCGATCGTCTTCTGTGAAGGGCCGGTCCAGACGCACACCTGCTCGGGAGGGTGGCACGGCGCTGCAGGCTCATGCTGCGGCGGAACTGCATCCAAAAAAGGCCTTCGCGGCCGAGGATGATGGCCGTCTCGATCACGATGAGGTTGCACGCCTCGCATACTCTTACTGGGAGGCCCGCGGCCACCAGGGCGGCTCGCCGGAAGACGACTGGTTTCGGGCTCAGAACGAACTCCGCCGCCGCAGGAAGCACCTGAAGGCGTTTCGCCCCGCTGGGCGCGCCCGGAAGGACGAAGATAGGGAGAGCTCTTGAGCCAGTCGCCGGTGCGGACCGGCTGATTCCGAGGGGCATGAATTTACCCTTGTTCTGCTACACTGTGCACAATCCTTTAAGGGAGGTGCGCCGTGAAATCAACGTCCCGCCGGAATTTCCTGAAGACAGTAGGTACCGCCGCTGCTGTCTCCCCGGTACAGAACTCGTCCGCCGCACAGGCTTCCACATCCGCGGTCGCGACAAGACGCCGGTCAGTTTTCGCTCCTTCGGCGGAAATCACCAGGCTATCCGAGAACCTCTACGTCCTCGGAGATACGTGCAATGTGTATCTCCTTCGCGACGGCAGCCACGGGTTGTTGGTGGACCTGGGTTCAGGCAGAATTCTGGACTTTCTTCCTCAACTCGGGATCACTCGAATCGATTGGGTGCTTCACACGCACCACCACCGGGACCAGTGCCAGGGCGATTTCAGGGCGGTCGAGCGTTCGATACCAATTGCTGTCCCTGCTCACGAAAAGCACCTTTTTGCTGACGCCGAGAATTTCTGGCGCAATCGCCGTGTCTTCCATCTGTACTATGTCCGGAATGATTTCAACACGATTACCGAGAACATACCGGTAGCTGCGGCCTTGCAGGACTACGGGACGTTCAAGTGGGGCAACCGGGATATATTCATCCTCCCGACTCCCGGTCATACACTCGGCTCCGTGACCCTTCTCACCGAGGTTGACGACAGGCGAATCGCGTTCACAGGCGATCTCATGCACTCGCCCGGGAAGATACAGAACCTTTGGGATACTCAGGTGAATTACGGCGGGGCGGAAGGGATCGACCTCGGTGCGTATTCCCTGGCTCGTCTCCGCGAACAGAGGCCGGCGCTCCTTTGCCCGTCTCACGGGAGCCAGATGTCCGATCCGGACCTGGCGATCGAGCAGACCATCGACCGCCTTGTGGAGTACTACAAGTTCCAGACAGGGAATAATCCCAGCCTCTCGTTCCGTGGATATGCAGTCAGCCCGCATCTAATCGCCCACAACCTGACGACCTCGAGCTTCTACGCAATCCTCAGCAGCAGCGGCAAAGCGATGTTTATCGACTACGGTTCCGCTTCCGGGACCCATTTCGCCAGCTTCGAACGCGCCACAGGCGTAAACGACCGGATCCGGTTCGTAGAGCACAATGTCGACGACCTGAAGACGCGTTTCGGTATGCAGTCGATCGATATAGCTATGCCGAGCCACATGCACGACGATCATGTGAACGGGTTCCCGCATCTAACCCGGCGCTACGGCACGCAGATCTGGTGCTATGAAAACATGGTCGACATCCTCGAGAATCCCCGCGGCATGAACCTGGGCTGCATCCTGGGGGAGCCCATCAAGGTTTCCCGCTCATTCAGGGCGGGTGAGCACTTCAAGTGGGAGGAGTACGATTTCGAGGTTACCCACTCACCAGGACATACCGAGTACCAGATGGCGCTATTCGTCACGATTGATGGGGCCCGCGTGGCTTTCACGGGTGACGCTTTCTTCCAGCCTTCGGACCCGGCCCAGGGAGTATTGCGACACAACCTCATCTTCAGGAATCATGTCGAGAGCGACAGTCATGTCAAGTCTATACGGAACCTCATAGAGCATGAGCCTGCGGTGATCGCCCCCGGGCACGGACGACCATTCCTGATCAATAGGGAGGATCTGCTCGCCACGGAGCAGAAGATGCGCCAACAGGAGAAGCTCTTCGGCGGCCTCGTAGCCGACCCGGACACGAACTTCGGCCTGGATCCAAGCTGGTGCAGCATTTACCCGTACCAAATGCTCGTCAAACCCGGGGACAGTGCCGCGGCCGAGATTCGGGTGCGAAATTACCGCAATGCTCCCATGAAGATGGAGGTTGCCCTGATTGCGCCGCTGGAATGGCGGGTTAATCCCGATGTCCTTCGTTTCGAAGTGCCGGCGGGCTCTACGAAAGCGCAGGCTTTCCAGCTGAGGATTCCCGGCGACTGGCGTCCGGCTTCTCCGCGATTTGCGATCGCAGCCGACGTGGTGTGCGATGGCAGGTATCTGGGACAGATCAGCGAGGCCGTCGTCGATCTCTCGATTCAGCAGGCAACTGAAGAAACGCACTGATGGAGGATTTCACTTATGAAACGGTCGCCACTGTTGTTGCTTCTTGGGGGGCTTATGGCAACCGGTGCGGCTTACCAGCCTCAACCCGGGCCGATGAAAACCATACTGGCTGTCGGCGCCCATGCCGGAGACATGGAACTCACTTGCGGCGCGCTTCTCGCGAAGCAGCGGAAGGCGGGGGACCGGATCGTACTGCTCCACCTGACGCTTGGTGAAGGCGGTAACCCGAAGCTGAGCCCTGAGGCCTACGGCGCTCAGAAGCGGCGCGAGGCGGAGGCAGCCGCCCGCGTTCTCAGCGCCGAAGTGCTGTTCGCACCGTACGGAGATGGCGAGCTCGTGAACGACGCGCAGGCGCGCGCGTACGTGGCAGATGTCATCCGACAGGTCAAGCCGACACACATCGTCACGCACTGGAAGAACAGTTTCCATCCGGACCACAAGGCTGCGTATGCGATTACCGTCGACGCGGTCCTGCCCGCGTCGCTTCCCGGCGTGAAGGGCGCGCACCCGGCCTACGGCGGGGTTAGGCAGGTGTTTTACGCCGAGAACTGGGAAGATATGGAGGGATTTGAGCCGTACGTCTACCTGGACGTGGCCGATGCGTTCGAGACGTGGGATAAGTGCGTTACTCAGTACGAGTTCGTTCGCGGCGGAATCTCGAGCTATCCCTACCTCGAGTACTACAGGGCGCTTTTCCGGGTGAGGGGCGCCGAGGGTGGATTCACTCACGCCGAAGCGTTCGATATCGACCCCATGGGCAAGAAGCAGATCTTGCGTTCGTTGCCCTGAGGGCAACGTCATCGCGTTACCACGTGTCTCCTGAAGAATGATGCGCCGTGAGCTTGCGCGAGGAAAGCGAACCATTCGACCGGCAAGCGCCAGGAATTTGAGCGCACGGAGCGCGAATTGAACCCCCGTCTGAGACATTTGTTTGCAGTGACCGTGCTGCTTTTTCTCCCCGCCGCACTCTGGCCGCAAAGAGCCGCGACAGTATGCTGGGAGGGAAGCCGGACCAGTGCGGGCAAGTCCCAATCGCTATTGCTTCGAGTGGAGCGATCCCAGGATTCGTCGAAAGCTGAGGTCGACTTGCCGGACTTCGGTGCCTTGGACATTCCCGCTGCAGAGTTTTCGATGGCCGGCGACCGCATCCATTTTGAACTGATCGGAGACTCCGCGAATGCGGTGTTTGAAGGGCGTGTCGCGGCCGGGGCCATCCGTGGAACCTGGCATGAAGGCGACCGGAGCGGAGAATTCCAATTGCGGCGCGCGCCGGAAGTGCATGCCGACACAAAGGAACAGGTAGCTTCCTTCCAAAATGGGGATGTGCGGTTGGAAGGAACGCTGCTGCTTCCGGTCACGCGGATGGCGGCACCTGCGATCATCTTTGTCCACGGCGCCGGCCCGGAGACGCGAAATGCCTCCCGTTTTCTGGCTCGATTTTTCGTTGGGCACGGAGTGGCGGCTCTCATCTATGACAAGCGCGGCACAGGAGCATCGACGGGCGATTGGAAGCACTCTTCTTTCGAGGACCTGGCCGAAGACGTGGTCGCTGCTGTGAACTACATGAAAACCTGCAGGGAGGTTGACCCGGCCCGGCTCGGGCTGATGGGTTCGAGCCAGGGGGGCTGGGTTGCACCCATGGCGGCTGTCCGCTCCCGGGATGTTCATTTTGTGATCGTCAAATCCGGCGCCGGCGTTACCCCTGAAGAACAGGAGCTCGCGCGAGTTGAGATGCAAATGCGCTCCGGCGGCAGCTCCTCAAAGGATGTCGACCAATCGCTTGCCCTGTATCGGCAGTTGATCACATACGCACGCACGGGACAGGACTGGGATGAGCTTTCTGCGGGGCTGAAGGCTGCGTCGCAGAAGGGCTTGTATGACTTCGGGGATGTGCCGAAGGACTGGTGGTTTTTTGATTTTATCCGGCTGAATTTCGGGTGCGATCCTATCCCGGTCCTGCAGCGCATCAAATCGCCGCTGCTGCTGGTCTTCGGAGGGAAAGACGCTGACGTACCGGTGCAGGCGTCGGTTGGGAGGTTAATCCCCGCGTTGAGCGGCATCGGTAGCAGGGCTGTTATCGAGGTTTTTCCCAATGCCGGACACGATTTGCGCGTTCAGCCTGGAAAAGGGGAGTCATGGGACTTTCCCCGGTTCGCCCCAGGCTACCTGGAGCTGCTTGCGTCCTGGGTGAAGCTGCAGACAGGACCGGACTCAAGTATCAAGAACGGACCGGTCAAATAGCACAATAGGAGTCTATGAAGGCGGCGTTTTCGCTCAAGGCTCACTTTGCATCCTTGGATCATCGTTTCAGGATGAAGACGAGCGTCGGGTCCAGCGGATAGCGGCCGAAGCGTTCTCCGTACAGGGCCAGACCCCCAGGAAGAGACGAATCCACCTCGAAACGGACGATGATCTCCCCGTCCCGGGCAGCGTCGCGGAGTGAACGCCCTGGAATGCCGGCGCTGATAAGGTAGCCGTAGGAACCCGCCTCGCGCAGCCTCCTGTCTCGCTTTTGAGAATGCCAGGACAGAATCCCGCGGTGATCTGCGGGATCATCCGGCAGGTCAAATTGCCCGATTGAGTCTCCTGCAACGCGCACGCGTACGGCGCTGGGAAAACAGACAGTATCGGTCATCGGGTAGGAGTTGGGATTAAGACTCGGATCGTGAGTCCCCCTTCCCAGCATGAAATCGCCGTCCTGTTTTCCGGAGCTCTCCTTGTCTTTGCCAAAGAGCTGCTTTGCCGAAGCTTCAAAAATGAGAGAGGCGCCTGCGATGGCTTCCGCATCGAGCCCTGTCGGCCACGGGAGTCGGTATTCGAAATATCCGGAACCGGCACCGTTGACTTTGAGGACGTCGAGCACGTTCCACTGTTTCAGAGACCACTGGGCAGAACGATAGCTGGCCGGCGCAAAGCGTATCAGGCGGGCGGAAGCCCCATCGACGTCAAGACGCTCATCGCGCGGCGCCGGGCCATTGGCAACGAGGAAAGTCGTAAAGTTTCGATGCAGCACATTTCCGGCTTCATTTTCCAGGATCAACCTAAGTATTGCCAGCGCCGGGGTCGAGGGCATGCGGAGACGGATCGGCTCGAGCTCTTCAGAGAGCCAGGGCTGAAATTCGATGGCTCGTTCCGATTGAGAATACTGCCGCCAGCGGCCGAGACCGTCCCAACCTGCGAGTATCGTGCGCAACCGGAGTCTCGAGCCTGGTGTGCGGTCCGTAAGAAATGACGCCCACAATGGGACACTGACCTCCTCGCTCGGATTGACATTGCGGCAGAGGTCACTGCCCGTGGAGATGTAATAGGGCCCATGCAGGTCGCGCAGGCTCATGCCCGGAACCAGTTGGTCCAATCCGGTGATCTTGTCGCTGCGGTCGAAACGATAGTAGCCGTTCCACTCGTTGATGACGTCGTGGTGTTCCGTGTACAGCCAGCCTCCTATCTTGGGATGGCGCCGGAATTCGTTTATCGCGATGTGGTAGTCCCAGCTCCAATCGCAGTCTCCGGTACTGCCTTCGTACCCCCATACGTTTCCGAACTCGCTGTTGAGGAGGGGCTGGTCCCCCTGCTTGCGTCCGCCGATGAAATTCCACGGGGAGCCCGGGTAGGTATCGCGGGTTACCTGGTCGAGATGGTCGCGCCACGCATAACCTGGGAGGTAGGAGTGCCAGGAATTGATGTCAGTCTCGACATGATCAAAATTGCAGGCCGAGTTGTCCTCGACAAGGCGGGTGGGATCGAGCTGTTTGGCCAGACGATAGATGGATCCGACCCAATCCTGAGTTTCCGGCAGATACTTGCGGTCCTTGTCCTTCCCGCTGAACAACCCCCAGGTTTCGTTGAAGGGAACCCAGGCGAATATCGCAGGATGGTTGAAATCCCGGCGGATCATGCAGCGCAGTGTGTTCTCGATTTCCGCGCGCATATCGGCGTCCGGCTCCCCCCAACTGTTGGGCACGTCATCCATGAGCAGGAGGCCGAGGCGGTCGGCCCAGTAGAGCTTGCGCGGCACGTCCACCTTGACATGGAGGCGGTTGGCATTGAGGCCGAGGCGGCGCGATCGCAAGATTTCGTCGCGCATAAAATCATCGCTCGGGAAAGTGTAGAACCCCTCCGGGTGGTAAGACTGGTCGAGTGTCATCTGAAGGTAGATGGGCTCGTTGTTCAGTGCAACGTAGGGAAAGCCGAGTCTCGGCACGTTCACAACGCTGATCTTCCTCATCCCGAAATACGTGGAGACCTGGTCTTCCGAGCCGCCGCTGCGCAGCGAGGCGACAACCTCATAGAGGAACGGGTCTTCCAGCGACCAGAGGTGCGCGCTGGGGATTCTCACCTCGAACTGCACGTCTTTGGAGCCCGGGGCAACGGCCTGGACGGTATCGGAGAGGCCGCCGGACTTGAAAGCGAGCTTGAGATCGGCGCCGGCGGATGCCGAGCCGCTCAGGGCCGCCTTCACCACAACTTGGCCGACGTCGATATCAGGAATGAATTGCAGGGCTTCGAGGAAGGTCTGCGGACGGGCCTCGAGATAGACCGTCTGCCAGATACCACGCGCATTTCCATAACCCTGCTTGCCCTCCAACTTGAACGGGCGGGGCGTGTCATCCGCGCGCAGAACAAGCCGTTGATCCTGGCCGGGCTTGAGGAATGATGTCAAATCGAACTCGAACGGCGTGTAGCCCCCGCGGTGGGATCCGATTGGGCGCCCGTCGAGCCAGGCCTGGGTCTCCCAGTCGCAGGCCCCTACGATCAGGAAGACGCGTCGGCCGCGCCATGATTCCGGCGCGCGGACTGTGCGTGCATACCATGCGATTGTGGTTTTGTCCGCCACCCGGGAAAGCGGTGATCCCCACGGGAAGGGAACCACGATTGTGTCCGGGAAGCCGGCGGCTTCTGCAAACCACCTCCCTTGAAGTCCGGCGTTTTCCGGGTCGAACCTGAATCCCCACTCCCCGTTCAGGTTGATCCAGGCCGCCCGCTGAAAATCAGGACGCGGGTGTTCGGGCAGCGGAATAGGATCTCGGCCGGCAAAGGCGACATGATCCCAGAGAATAAGGAAACATATGGCGAGCACCAGAAAGAGCGGGCGGTTTTTCATAGGGTCTGGATGGTACCAATCGTTTCGAACAATGAAAAGCCTTCACAGAATGCCTGCAGGGT
>Ga0153915_10007173_pt1 | contig 10500 bp, 10 predicted proteins | sample Opewatmetagenome_2_FD_107003 | JGI IMG/M metagenome (GOLD analysis project Ga0153915, IMG submission 107003) | Freshwater wetland microbial communities from Ohio, USA - Open water 3 Core 3 Depth 3 metaG | ecosystem: Environmental > Aquatic > Freshwater > Wetlands | place: USA: Ohio, Lake Erie... | reverse complement strand
GCCATCATGAACACGAAGATCTTTGAGCAAGAGCAGATCAAGAGGGCCGTCGAGCTGGGCCTCGGCGTCTCGGGCCCCGACCAAATCCGGTTCGCGACTTCGGACGCTGCGGGCCGCGATTACGCCCAAAAGCTCAAGGGGATACTCGCCCAGGGGTGAAGCCGGGAGGCCGTTGGAGTCTCGGCGGCCGGCTCAGTTAATGATCTCCCAGCCGTGCTGCTGGGCATGGCGTCGAAGGCCCGCGGTGGGGTGGACGGCCACGGGATGGCCGACGAGTTCGAGGACGGGAAGATCCGACATCCTGTCCGCCAGGGCCCAAGACTGCTTCCAGTCGACGCTGTCCGGTTTAATCCTCTCGAACAGAGCTTCGACTTTCTGGCGGGCGTACGGGTAAATACCGGTCCGGTGGCCGGTGAGCTTTCCCGCGATCGTTTCGAGCTCGCGCCCGATGACGATGTCGATCCCGAGTTTTTCCCTGAGCTCGTTGACGAGAACCTGGAGAGAACCCGAGAGAAGGATGATGAGGCAGCCTTCTCGCTTGAATCCGCGGATCCTTTCCCGCAGTCCTTGCGGCACGGCTTCTCTGAGATAGGCCGATCCATAATCCCGAGCCCAGGAGTCGACGGTCTCCGGCGTTTCTCCTCGGAGATAGGTGGCATTCCAACCGATGGCCTGGCGCAGCCCGAGTTTCAAAGCGTCCCTGAAGAACGTCAGCAGAAATGAGGCCAGGCGGAACGGGCCGATTTTCCCGCGCAAGAGAAGGAAGCGGAAAAACGAGTGCTCGGAGCTCGTCCTTCTGAGAAGCGTGCCGTCGAGGTCGATGATGGCCAGGCGTTGGGCTTCCATGATGTTTTGACCACGTCTCCGCTGTCGGGCTTAAGGGAGATATAGCACAAAAGCGAGCTGCCGTTAAGGCCTGCCCCCGACCAGAGAGGGTTTGGCGCCGCGAAGCGCGCTTATGACGGCCGGGAGGCGTCCCTGGCGATCAGCAGCGTCTTCGGGTCGAGCTTCAGCCGCATGTCCTTCGGGGCCAGCCGTTCATGGTCCTTGATGAGGTTGAAGTGGACGTGATCGCCGTGGTGCTGGAGCGAGATCAGGACGTCGATCGAGCCCAGGTGGTTCTTGAGGGCGAACGGGATGCCCCGCTCGTCGAAGAGGGGCTCGTCCCCCCGCAGAGAGGCGCTGAACCAGACCTCGAGGCCGAGGCGGGCGGCGAATCCCTTGAACTTCGCCAACTCCTCGGGCCCAGACTGGCCGAAATCGAGGCCGTCGACGATGATGGTCTCAGCGCCGAACTGACCGTGGACGATCATGGCTTCGAGGCTCCGCAGGACCTGCTCGGTCCTCGTGCCTTCCTGCTTGAAGTTCATGATGACGCGGTTGCGGATGAGCTCGCCGGACACCTCGACCGCGGATTTCATCCCGGGCCTCTTCGCGATCTCCTTGAAGATGTCCTCGTACCAGCTGATGATGTGGTCGACGCGGCTAGCGTACGAGACGTGGATGACGTGCTGACCCTGGAGAAGCTTGTCCGCGGCGATGTGGACCAGGCAGGCCGTCTTCCCCACGCCCTTCCGGGAGGCGAGGACGCCGATGTTGCCGCGGCCGAGTCCGCCCGAGATCGATTTTTCGAGGAGCCTCAGCGGACTCCGTTTGATGAGCTCTTCTTTCACCGTGAGCGCCATAGCATCTCCTCTCTTTATCTCTGGGCAGCCTTCCTCTGTTTTTCCAGGTGCTGCTCTGTCAGGAGCTCGGCGACGTGGGGCGGGACCCTGCCGTACCTCAAGAATTCCATGGTGAACTCGGCCTTGCCCTGGGTCAGCGACCGCAGCACGGACGAGTAGCCGAACATTTCGCTGAGCGGGACCTCGGCGTCGACCCGGGCGAGCATCCCGTCCTCGACCGAGCTGACGATCATGCCGCGCCTCTGGCTGATCGTGGCGAACACGTTTCCGGCGAATTCGCTCGGCCCCTCGACGGAAACCTTCATGATGGGCTCGAGGATCTGGGGCTTGGCCTTCATATAAACTTGACGGAAAGCGCCCTGGGCGGCGGTCTGGAAGGCGATGTCGGAGGAATCCACCGGGTGGTACTGCCCGTCGTTGAGGACGATCCGGATTCCGATCACCGGGAAGCCGATGAGCGGACCCTTCTTGAGGACGGCTTTGAATCCCTTATCGCAAGAGGGGATGAACTCCCGGGGGATCCGGCCGCCCTTGACCTCGTTCACAAACTCGTAGGCCCCTTTGGGCAGGGGCTCCATATGGCCGATAACGCGGGCGTACTGTCCAGCGCCGCCCGTCTGCTTCTTATGAGTGTAATCGAACGCGACACGCTGGCTGATGGCCTCGCGATACGCGACCTGGGGCATCCCTGTCTTAACCTCGGCCCGGTACTCCCTCTTCATGCGCTCGACATAGACGTCGAGGTGGAGCTCGCCCATGCCCTGGATGATCGTCTGGTTGGACTCGGGGTCGGTGTAAGTCCGGAAGGTGGGGTCTTCCTTGGTGAACCGGTTGAGAGCCTTGGCCACCCGGTCCGCGGCGGCGTTATCTACGGGTTCGATGGCCAGCGAGATGACCGGGTCGGGGACGTAGATGGGCGTCATGGCCAGATTGAGCCCCGGGCTCGAGAAGGTGTCGCCCGAGGCGCAGTCGACCCCGAAGAGGGCCACGATGTCGCCGCACTCCGCGCCCTGGATGTCCGCCATGTTGTCGGCATGCATGCGGACGAGCCGGCCGACCTTGATCTTCTGACCCGACCGGGTGTTGACGAGCTCGTCGCCCTTGCTGAGGCTTCCCTGGTAGATCCGGATGTAGGTCAGCTGGCCATAGGGTCCCTCCTCGACCTTGAAGGCCAGGGCGACGGTCTTGGCCGACGGGTCGGCCGCGAGGACGCGCTCGACGCCTTCGTGGTCGAGGTCGAGGGCCCTGTTTTCCACCTCAGAAGGGTTGGGGAGGTAGCGGACGACGCCGTCAAGGAGGGGCTGGATGCCCTTGTTCCTGTAGGCCGAGCCGATGAAGACTGGCATGAGCTTGCGGGCGATTGTGCCCTTGCGCAGGGCAGCGTGGATCATGGCCTCGGAGGCCCGACTTTCGAGGACCGCCTCCATGAGTTCGTCGGAGAACATGGAGGCGGCGTCGAGGAGGGCTTCGCGAGTCTTCAGGGCGTCGGCCTTGAGCTCGACCGGGACGGGCTCCGCCCGGACGATTTCGCCATCGCACCCGTCGAAGTAGAGGGCTTTCATCGAGATGAGGTCGACCACCCCCTTGAATCCGTCTTCCGTGCCGATGGGGATCTGCAGGAGGACGGCGTTATGGCCGAGCTTGTCCACGATCTGGTCCCGGACCTTGAAGGGGTTGGCACCGACCCTGTCGAGCTTGTTGATGAAGGCGATAAATGGGACGTTGTATCGGCGGAGCTGCCGGTCGACGGTGATCGTCTGGGACTGGACGCCGCCGACCGAGCAGAGGACGAGGACAGCCGAATCGAGGACACGGAGGGAGCGCTCGACCTCGATGGTGAAGTCGACATGACCAGGCGTATCGATGATGTTGATGGAGTGATCGTTCCAGGTAACGTTGGTCGTGGCCGAGGCGATGGTGATGCCGCGCTCCCGCTCGAGGTCCATGGAGTCCATCGTCGCACCGACGCCGTCCCTGCCCTTGACCTCGTGGATCTTGTGGATCTTCTTGCAGTAAAAGAGGATCCGCTCCGTCAAGGTCGTCTTGCCGGAGTCGATGTGGGCGCTGATGCCGATGTTGCGCATCTTCGCGATTTCTGTATTCATAGACTCTTGCCTCTGTGATGCATCACGACTATCCGGGAATTCGGGAGGGAGCCGCTTCGGGACCGACGATATTACCCAGGTCTCGCGATTGAACCCTTATTATACCCGGAACCGGCGGCGGACTCAAGCCGCTCCAGGACGGGGTCAAGCCCGTCTTTTCTTTTTTGAGGGGACTGCCCCTCTTGAGACGCGGGGCGCCGGGCCTTATAATCTGATGACAATCCATGAACCTCAAGCCGCTCGTTTCGGTCATCCTCTCGGCAATCCTTTTCGGAGTCAGCACCCCCCTGGCCAAGGCCCTTCTCGGGGGCATTTCGCCGGTCGCCCTTGCCGGACTTCTCTATCTTGGCGTATTCCTTGGGCTGACCCTCTTCAAATGGGGACTGCGGGCGACGACGGTCGATAGGGGACAGTCGCCGCCGGGGGGGACTGTCCCAATCGAGGGGCGACGCGGCCGCTCCGAGGAGCACCGGGAAGCCCGCCTCGAAAAAAAAGACCTGCCCTGGCTTGCCGGCTCCATCCTCGCCGGCGGCATCATCGGTCCGGTCTGCCTGATGGCCGGATTGAGCCGGATTTCAGGGTTTTCCGCATCACTTCTCTTGAATTTCGAGGGTCTGGCCACGGCCTTCATCGCGGTCGTTCTCTTCAGAGAAAATGCCGGAAGGATGACCTGGCTCGCCCTGGTTCTTATGACCGCGGCGGGGGTCTTGCTCTCCTGGAATTCCGGAGGAGGCCGGTTCAGCCCCGAAGGCCCGGCTTTGGTCGTCCTGGCCATGATCGGCTGGGGTCTCGACAACAACTTGACCCGCCAGATCTCAGACAAGGATCCCGTCCAGATTGCCAGAATCAAGGGGCTTGTCGCCGGGATGGTGTCCACCGCTGCGGCCTTTCTCTTAGGTCAGGGTTTTCGGCCGGGACTCCCCGCCGCGCAGGGGCTGCTCATCGGCGCCCTCTGTTACGGGCTGAGCCTAGTCCTCTTCATCGGGGCCCTCAGGGGCCTCGGGGCCTTCAGGACCGGGGCCTTTTTCAGCCTCGGACCGTTCGCCGGGTCGCTGGCTTCCCTCGTCCTCTTGAAGGAGTCCGTCCGTTGGCCGACGGCCGCCGCCGGGCTGCTGTTGGTCCTGGCCGTCACCCTCATCCTTGGCGAAAAGCATTCGCACGCCCACAGGCATGAGCGGACCGTTCATTCTCACTCCCATAGCCACGGAGACCTGCACCATCTCCACCCGCACGAAGGCCCCTTCCGAGAGCCTCATACTCACGAGCACGTTCATGGAGCGGCCGACCACGTCCACTGCCATTGGCCGGACACTCATCATCGGCACGAACACTGATCCTGGGGCCCGAAAGGAGGAAGCATGGCTGCTCGAGGAATGCGGAGCGGTGTAAGATTAAGTTCTATTATTTTGGCGAAATTGAAAAAAGTGGCAGAATGAGGATTTGACCCCGTCTTGTTTATTCGCCTGAGAGGGGCAGCTTATCCGGCTCTTCCAGGATGCGGATCAGGTCTTTGGTGAAACGCGCCGCCTCCGCTCCGTCGATGACCCGGTGGTCGAAGGAAAGACAGAGGGGGAGGGTTTTCCTAACGACCACGGTCCCGTTCGCCACCTTGGCCCTGTCCTCGATTTTCATCGTGGCCAGGATGGCCACCTCTGGATAATTAATAATCGGCGTCGCCGCATACCCCCCGATGACGCCGACATTGGTGATAGAGAACGTCCCGCCCTTCAGGTCAGCCAGGTCAAGGGTCCGGTCCCGGGCGGACTTGGCCAGGTTCTGGATCTCCTCGGCGATATCGAGGACGGACTTCTGGTCGGCCATTTTGACCACGGGCACGATCAAGCCGTCCGGGACGTCGACGGCGATGCCGATGTTGTAATATTTCTTGACGACGATCTCCTCCTCCTCGTCATCGAGGACTGAGTTGAGGGTCGGGTGGAGCTTGAGGGCCTCGATGAGCGCCTTGACGATGAAAGGCAGGAAGGTGAGCTTGAGGCCTTTCGCCCCGGCCTCCGCTTTCATGGCTTCACGGAGCGCGGTGAGCTTTGTGGCATCGGCTTCGTCGCAATGGGTCACGTGGGCGGCTTTGTCCAGGGACTCACGCATGTGCTTGGCGGTGGACCGGCGGATGCCCCGGAGCGGGATCCGTTCCAGGTTACCGAAGAGGTCATATTTCGCCTTGACCTTGATCTCGACCTTCTTTTCGGCCGGCCTTGCCTTGGCCGAGCGCACGTCGTCCTCGGTGATCCGGCCGCCAGGTCCCGTGCCCCGGACCGCCGTGAGATCGATGCCCATGTCTTGAGCCAGCTTCCGGACCTTGGGTGTCGCTTGGATCACGCCTGCGGGGACAGGGGGGACGGCTGCCGCGGGAATCGCCACGGCACCCCGGGCCTCCACTCGCTCCTCCGCCCCGACTTCGGGGACGGCTTCCCCCTTTTCGCCGATCGTCACCAGGACCTGCCCGACTTTAACGATCTCTTTTTCCTTGAAATGCAGCCTGAGGACCGTCCCCGCGTAGGGCGAGGGGATTTCCACAATAGCCTTGTCCGTCTCGATCTCGGCCAGCGTCTGGTCGGCCTTGACCTCGTCACCCTCCTTAACCAGCCAACGGACGACTTCGCCCTCGGTGATGCCTTCCCCGACATCCGGGAACCTGAATTGCTTGGCCATGGTCAAAACTCCATGATCCCGCGGATCGCGCGGAGCAGCCGCTCCGTGTTCGGATAATAATAGTCCTCGCTCTTGGGAAGAGGGACCGTGATGTCCGGCGCTGCGACTCGGATGACCGGAGCGCTCAGGCTGAGCAGGGCCCGTTCACAGATCAGGGCGGCGATCTCCGCGCCCAGCCCGCACGTCTTCGGCGCCTCGTGAAGGACGATAGCCCTGCCGGTCTTCTTGACGGACGCAATGACCGTTTCCCTGTCCATGGGCGCGAGGGTCCGCAAATCTACGACCTCCGCGCTCACACCCTCGGCCTCCACCCTGGCTGCGCCCGCGAGCGCCACCGGAATCATGGCCCCCCAGGCGACGATGGACAGGTCCCTGCCCTCCCGGACGATCTTGGCCTGCCCGAGGGGCACTTCATACAGCCCTTCGGGGACCTCCTGCTTCTCGGCCCTGTAAAGCTTTGTCGGCTCCAGGAACACGACCGGATCATCGCTCCTGAGGGAGGAGATGAGGAGCCCCTTGGCGTCGCCGGGACTTGACGGAGCGACGACGACGAGCCCCGGGATCTGGCAGAACAGGGCCTCAGTGCTTTCCGAATGATGCTCGAGGGCCTTGACGCCGGCACCGTAGGGAGTGCGGATCGTCAGCGGCACCGGGAAGCGGCCACGCGTCCGGTTCCGGAGGCGGGCGACGTGTGAGACGATCTGGTTGAAGGCCGGGTAGATGAAACCCATGAACTGGATCTCGACGATCGGCCTGAGCCCCAAGGCCGTCATCCCAACCGCCACCCCGACACCCCCCGATTCGGCGAGCGGCGTATCGATGACCCGCTCGGGCCCGAACTTGTCGACGAGCCCTTCGGTGACGCGGAAGACGCCCCCGTCGCGGCCCACGTCCTCGCCAAGGATGAGGTACCTCGCGTCCCTCTCCATTTCCTGGGCGAGGGCCTGATTGATGGCCTGGACCATGGTCATGATCATCGGGCGCCACCCCTGAGGAAGGCGTTGAGGTCGGACAGCTGCTCCTTGAGGTTGGGCGTCATCGAGGCGTAGGTGTAGGCGAAGAGGTCCTCAACGGAGGCCGGCGGCCGAGCTTCGGCGGCTTCAACGGCCTTTTCCACGGTCTCCGAGGCCCGGTCTTGGACTTCCCTCTCGTAGGCCTCGTCCCAGAGGTGCTTGCTCTTCAGATAGAGCTGGAAGCGGACAATCGGATCCCTCTTTTCCCATTCGAGAACCGCGTCTTGTGTCCGGTATCGGGAGGCGTCGTCGGACGTTGTGTGGTCGCCCATCCGGTAGGTATAAGCCTCGATCAGGGTCGGGCCGCCGCCGCTCCTCGCGGTTTCGGCGGCCTCCTTCGCGGCGACCGAAACGGCCAGGATGTCGTTGCCGTCCACCTGGACTCCGCGGAAGCCGTAGGCGACGGCCTTCTGGGCGATGGTCGCCGAGGCCGTCTGCCGGCTCCTCGGAACGGAGATGGCGAACTGGTTATTGTAGCAGACGAAGACGTTCGGCGTCCTGAAGACGCCGGCGAAGTTCATGGCCTCGTGGAAATCGCCCTCGGACGTCGCCCCGTCGCCGAACGTCGCGACCACCGCAATTCTGAGCTTACGGTAGTTAGCGGCCATCCCGGCCCCGACGGCGTGAAGGATCTGCGAGGCGACCGGGATAGCGAACGAATAGATGTTCATGCCCTCGGGCGTCCTGTTTCCGGCTTCGTTCCCCATCCAGTAGTGGAAATAATCCTGGAGCGGGAAGCCCAAGGTGACATAGATTCCCAAGTCGCGGAAATAGGGGAAGATCCAGTCGGAGCCTTGCATGGCCGAGGCGACTCCCCCCTGGCAGGCCTCGTGCCCCCGGCTGGAGGCAAAGGTGCCGAGCCGCCCCTGGCGCTGGAGCTTGAGGGCCTTGGCGTCGGCGGCCCGAGCCAGCGACATGTTGACGTACATTTTCCTGAGGGTCTGGCCGTCGATCGCGGGCTCGAGGTCGGCCCGGGCGGCGCCCTTCTCGTCGAGGACCTGGAGCCTCTCGCCCTTGAGCGGGTCAAAGCGTTCGATCATAAAACCCCCGACAAGCCCCGCGTCCCGGTGCCCTGGGCCGGTCGTTCTCCCGGACTCCGCGCCGGCGACCCCGGAATCGGCGAGGCTATTTTTTTTCAGCCCAAGCCTTGAGCTTGTCGAACTCGACCTCGCCGCAGATGACATCATTCGTCTCGGCGTTGAGGAAAGTCGGGACGCGGAGCTGGCCGCCGCACTTGGGCGTGATGATGGGCTTGTAGGATCGCATCAGGTCGGCGTTCTTCTCGTCGTGCCAGATTTCGTACTTCTCGAAGTGGATGCCCGCCTCCTGTTCGAGCTTCTCCACGACGGGCATCATCTTCTTGCAATGCGGGCATTCCCTTCCGTGGAACATGAGCAGTTTCGCCATCATCTCCTCCTGACGAAAAGTCCGCACCAGCACTCCCCGTTCGCCACTCCCCGGTATGTCTCGTGGATCGTGAAGTTGCAGGGGCAAACGAGCTTCAGATCCTCCTCCGGGTCTTTCGTGCGCAGACGGCAGGGGCAATACTTGAAGCCGTGGTTTCTCTCGTTCTCGAAAATCCCCTGGAGCAGGGTTTTGACCTTCTCACCTTCTGGGTTGACCATGAATTCCTGGCCCGCCGCGAAGCGCTCGATAGCCTTCTCGAAGTCGACGACCTCGAAGGTGATGTTGGGTCCGCCGCCCAGGAACTTACGGGCCTCCTCGGCCGTGATTTCCACGTAGGCGTTCAGGACTTGGCAGGTCGGGCAGATCTCGGGAGGGGCGATCCCGTAATGGACGTCGTTGCAGATAAAGCAGCGCCAATATCTCTTCTTCACGGTTCCCTCCACCTCGATGAGCGACGATTCCCCTTTCCCGCGGTTTCCATTTTCAACTATTCTACCGGGAAACAGGAGAGGGGTCAAACCGGGAAGAAGGGGTCGTGTCTACGCATTACGCATTTTTTGCGTAATGCGTAGACACGACCCCCTCTTAATTAAAAGTTGATGACGATCGAGGTCGTGAAGAAGGTGTCCAACTTCTTCAGCGGGACGGGGACGAAAAGGTCCAGCGGGAGGCCGGCGAGATCAAAAAGCGGCACGAGTTCCTCCGCGGGGAGATGGGCGTAGAGAAGCCGGAGGCTCGTCTTGAGGGCCAGGGACTTAGAGATCGAGGCGGTCACCGAGTTCGTCCAATCGTAGCGCCAGTCGATCATCCTCCTCAGGTTATCGTCGAAAATGAACTGGCTCGAAAACGAAGACGTGTCGAGGATCTTCTGCTCGAAGGCGGCGATGGCCCGGAAGCCAGCGAACGAGGACGCGCTCAGGCCGAAATACTTCCTCAAGGTGTAGGTCAAGGCGCCGTCGGTTTTGAACACCGTCCGTTTGGTCTCGACCCAGGCATAGCCCGTGCCGGCCGTGAAGATGACCCGGCTGGCCAGACCTGCGAACCGGTTGCGGTCCCAGCCCAAGCCGAACTGGGCCACGACCTTCTTCGACAGACGGCGGTCGTACTGGGCCGCGACCAGATAATTTTCGGCCACGAGGCGCTGGGTCCTCTCCTCGATGACCGTGAAATCCGTCTCTGTGCCTTGAGCCGTCCTCGTGATCGTCGTGGCGTGACTCCGCAGGGCGAAGGTCTTGATCGCCAGGGCGTCCTTTTCCCAGCTCCGCTTGAACGTATTCCCCAGGCTGAAGGCCGAGGTGGCCGAGTTGCCGCCGGTCACGACATAGCTCAGTTCGGCCGTGGCCTTCCAGGCGCCCAGCAGTCCCTGCTTTTCTTCCTGACCGCGGACCTGGCTGGGTCTCACGGCCAAGAGGGCCAACAGAGCGATTGTGCCCGTCGCGGTGGTCGCCTTGAGACGAAATCTTATCGTCCTTCTCATGGATCGTGCTCCTGATGAACGGTTTATGAGGTGCTCTATAAAATACCCAACCGCCGGAGACCTGTCAACAAACGGAAAGCCGGAAGGCCCTATTTCGCCAGGGCGTCATAGTAGAGGGCGGCGGCGCCGAGGATGGCGACGTT
>Ga0153915_10007172_pt1 | contig 10501 bp, 8 predicted proteins | sample Opewatmetagenome_2_FD_107003 | JGI IMG/M metagenome (GOLD analysis project Ga0153915, IMG submission 107003) | Freshwater wetland microbial communities from Ohio, USA - Open water 3 Core 3 Depth 3 metaG | ecosystem: Environmental > Aquatic > Freshwater > Wetlands | place: USA: Ohio, Lake Erie... | reverse complement strand
TTCGACGGTCTGCCTGTTTTTTTCTTTGAGCAGCTTGAGAAGAGAGATGACGACATCGGCGCTGACCCCGCCGGTCGCCTCTTTCTGGGCCCGGCCCACCTCACCCAGCGTCCAGGCGAGGTAGGTCTTCAGCTTGGCCGAAGAATGGTCGGCATACGCGGCCAGCGCCGGGACGGCCTTCACGGCCGCCAGCCCGATCTTCCCCAGGGCCCAGATGGACTCCTCTTTCTGTTCGAGGAGCAGGCAGGCCATCGGACGGCCGGTCGCCGTCTCCTTGATCTCGTCCGGGGCCTCCAGGACCTCGATAAGTGCGTCTACGGCACGGCCTTCTTTGAGGTTGCCGAGCGTGTAGATCAGGTTCTCGCGGATTTTGGTGAGGCTGAGGGGATAGCGAGACAAGGCCTCGAGGAGCGATTCGGCGGACCGGGGATCCTGGAAGACGCTGAGGACGAGCGAGGCCAGGTAGGGGATGCCGCTGTCCGCTTCGATCCGCCGGTCAAGGAGGAGCCGCAGGCAGGGCAAGAAGAGAGCCAGCGGGATCTGAGTCACGATCCCCTGCGGGGGCTGGATCCGCTCGAGAATGAGTGAATAGGCCTCTTCCCGGCGCTTGGAGATCAAGGACTCCGCGACCAGCCTTTCCAGGGCGGCGGAATGCTTTTCCTCCTCGGCGATCAAAAGGAGGAGAGGAGTCAACACGTCCTCTGCTGACCCGATGACTTCTGCTTTGGCTTCCAAGAATCCTTTCCACTCCTCGACGGACAAGAGGGAGGCCAGCGATTCTTCGAGCGACAGCTGCCTCTTCCGGCTCTCGCCCCGGAACGCCCGACCTTCGGTGTTCCATTCGGGGACAGGGGCTTCGGCGTTAGCCCTCAAGGCGTCATGCTCGAAAACCCAAAGGAGAGCTTCGAAGAGGACCAGGAAGGAAGAACCCGCAGTCGCGGCCCGCGAAGCCGTCACCTTCTGGATGACCGGCCAGCGGGCGGGAGTCAGGAATGGAGGCAGGACCCGGGCAAAAAATGTGGTCCTGTCCTTCTCGTTCCAGGAGCGCAGACGATAGAGGAGATGGTGAGAGACCCGGTCCCTCATCTTCTCCGGATTTGCGGACCATTCTCCCTTTAGGTTGAGAAAGCAGACCCTCCAGGGGTCCATTTCCCGGAGAACGGCCAGGGCTTCAGCCTCCAGGTCGTCCAGGCGCGGGACATGCGCTGAAGCAACAGGCCTGATCATGAGCTCTGGCGACAGACTGGCTATTTGGCCAGAAGAAGCCCTTTCAGGTCCTCTTCCAGGTTGCCCGTTTCGATGCGGAAGAGAAAACCGCTAAGAAAAGGGTCCCGGCGCAACAGGGAAAAATCCGAGACAAGCCGCGTATTGACCTCGATCACCCGGCCTGAAGCCGGAGACCAGATCCGGTGAACGAAATGGTCGGCGTCGGTGATCTTCCCGCAGACGTTGCCCTGCATAATGGCCTCATTGACCTTGGGAAGCTCGAGCTGGGTAATAATGCCGACCGTCTTCAAGAAATCAGGCACGACACCAACCGTGGCCCGCTCTTTTTCTTCCACTTTGAGCCAGGTGTGGCCGAGCATATAGTAGTAGCCGGCGGGGATGCGGGATCCGGCGACCCCGCCTTTGTCGCGGTCCTCAGCTTGCACGCTCTTAAAAGCCCGGGCGACGAGCCCTCTGAGGTCGGCCGGAGTGAAGGGCTTGGGCAGGTAATCAAAGGCCCCCAATTTAACCGACTCGACGGCGGTCTTGATGGTCGGATACCCCGTGATCATGATGACGTTGACTTCCGGACGGGCCGCTCTCAATGTTTTCAACAGGTCGAGGCCGCTGATGCCCGGCATCATCAGGTCGGTGATAATGAGGTCATAGGAAGTTTCCGCTTCCTTTTTCAGGGCTTCTTCGCCGCTCAGGGCCATGTCCACTTCGTATTGGTCGGAGAGGATGGCCTGACGAATGCTCTTGGAGACGGTGATCTCGTCGTCGACGACCAGGATTCTCCGTTTGCTTTGGCTATTCATAAGTGCCTCCTTTTTTGGCTGAATCTTCGCGCTGGTCTTCAACCGGAAAGCTCAGGATAAAAACCGTTCCCCGGCCGACCTCGCTGTTGATCTCGATTTTGCCCTCATGCTGCTGCATAATCCCGTAGCTGACGGCCAGGCCGAGGCCGGTCCCGGAACTCTTGGTGGTGAAGAACGGGTCGAAAAGTCGGTTGACGTTTTCCTTGGGAATGCCCACCCCGGAATCGGCGACGCGGACCACGATCCATTTCTTGTCCGCCGACAGGGAGTCGCTGATGGTGAGCTGTCCACCCTTCGGCATGGCCTCGCAGGCGTTCAGCAGCAGGTTCCAGAAGACCTGCTGGATCTTGTTCTTGTCGAGCTTGATCGCCGGGAGCCCGGGGTCCAGGTCCTTGACGATGCGGACGTTCTGGAAGGACGCTTGGTTCTCGAGGAGCTGGGTGGTCCGCTCGATGATATCGTTGATGTTGGTGTATGTCTTCTGAGGCGGGTTCTGCCGGGCGAACTCGAGCAGGCCCTTGACGATTTCAGTGCAGCGCGAGGTCTCGTCGGCGATCAGGCTCAAGTTCTCATAGAACTCGTGCCTTTTCTCGAGCTTTTCCAGCATGAGGTGGGTGTTGATGAGGATGGAAGTCAAGGGGTTGTTGATCTCGTGAGCGACCCCGGCGGCCATCTTGCCCAGGGAGCGCAGCTTCTCCGACTGGAGGAGGTAGTCCTGCATCCCGCGCAGCTCCTTGGTCCGCTCCTCCACCCTCTTTTCCAACGTCTTCCCCCACTGGAGGAGGTTCTCGTTGGCCAGCTTGAGGTTCTCGGTCATCTGGTTGAAGGAGTCGGCGAGCTGGCCGATCTCATCCCGGAAGCCGATTTTGACCTGATGGTTGAGGTCCCCCTGGGCGATGCGCTTGGTGGCCTGGACCATCCGCCTAAGGGGGTTGGTGATGCTCGAGGTGATGAAAAAGAGGATGATGAGCAGGATGATGGTGCAGAGGGCGGCGATCCCCGTAAAGGTGAGCATGACGCTGTTGCGCAGGTCGATGTAGGGCTTTTCCAGCATCCCGACGTAGAGCATGCCGATGATCTCGCCGCCGGAGTTCTTGATCGGCTCGTAGGCCGTGATGTACCAGTGGTTGACAACGAAGGCACGGTCAACCCAGGGGATGCCCCGCCGGAGGACGGCGTCGTGGACTTCCTGGGAAACGCGCGTGCCAATGGCCCGGTTCCCCTCGGCATCGGTGACGTTGGTCGAGACGCGCAGGTCGTTCTGGAATATGGTGACGGTGCCGATCTCTTTGCCCTTGTACTTTTCGCCCTTGAAGACGATCTCCTTGACCCGGTCCACGATCTCGTAGTTCTGGTTGAGGAGGATGCCGCCGTAAAGGACGCCGAGCACCTTTCCCTGTTCATCCAGGACCGGGGCCGCGCCCTTGAGCATCATCCCGTTCTCTTCGTGGTCCTCGGGCCGCGGGGCGGCCATGGGTGTCGGGATGAACTTCAGGTAGGCGCGCTCGGCGAACTCCGGGGCTTCTTTTAGCAGCTCCGGACGGGGAATGATCTCGGTGGCGGTGACGGTTTCCTTGCTCAGGGCACGGCTCACCAAGGGGTCGGCGGATTGGTCATCGCCGAAGATCCCGGAGGGGTTCGTCCGCTGGACGACCCTGCCGAAGCGGTCGGTGATAGTCAGGATGTCGAGATTAAAATCCCGGCGAACGCGGACGAGGGCCCGGAAGAGGCTTTCCCGGTCTCCGGCGAGGAGCGCGGCCCGAACGGAGTCGCGGCCGGCGTTGAGGAGAACGATATCGCGGATGTCGTTGAGCTTTTCGTTATAGACCATCCAGGCCGAGGCCAGGTCGTGGCGCACCTTGGCCTGGGCCAGGCCGATGATCGTCTTGTGTTCGAGCCGGGTGCCGAAGAAGAGGGAGACCAGGCCTCCGAAGAGGATGACGACGAGGAAGCTCCAAACGAATTTCATCCGCAGAGGGAGGTCGAGAAATCTCTGGACGCTTCGATGAAGGCTCATGGGAGGAAAACGACCTCTCATTGTAGGGGACGGCCCCTTTTTTTGCAACCAAAAAACCCTTGACAAGACCGGTGGGGGCGTGTTAAGTTCACTAAGTCGATTGATAAAGTCGACTATTCGGTGGAGGAAAGAATGCGGCTTTCGACCAAGGGAGAGTACGCCAGCCGGGCGATGCTCGAGCTCTCACTCCACTACGAGGGAAAGCCTTTGCACATCAGGGACATCTCCAAGGCGCAGGATATTCCCCAGAGGTTCCTGGAGCAGATCCTCCTTCAGCTCAAGCGGGCCGGCTACCTGCGCAGCCGCAAGGGGCCGGACGGCGGCTATTACCTGTCCAAGCCTCCAGCCGAGATCAATATGGCCGAAGTCTACCGGGCGATGGACGGACCGCTCGCTCCCATCGACTGCGTCAGCGTCACGGCTCATGAGGTTTGTCCCCACGAAGCTTCGTGCGCACTGAAAGGTCTCTGGAAAGAGGTCCGCGATGCGGTCGCCAAGATCATGGAAAAGGCCACCTTCGAGGAGCTGGCCGAAAAGACAAAGGCGGCCCGGGCCGGACGGAGGAGGGGCGCCTGAAGCCTTTTGTTTTTGCGCAAATAGTCTATATAATCGATAGATTATATGTATTATTATTGATGGAGAAAACGCCATGAAAAGACTTTTCGGTGGGATCATCACCTTTGCTTTCCTCTCGACGCTCGCCCTCCCTCTCCCGACCGCGACCCAGGAATTCTCCGGGACCATCACTCTCTCCGGCGCCTGGGCCCTCTATCCCATGGCCGTCAAGTGGGGTGAAGAGTTCAGCAAGCTTTACCCCAAGGTCAGGATTGAGGTCCAGGCCGGGGGGGCAGGGAAAGGGCTGGCCGACGCCTTGGCGGGCATGGTAGACCTGGGGATGGTCTCGCGCGAGATCCACCCGGCCGAGGTCGAGAGGGGGGCCTTCGCCATCGCGGTCGTCAAGGACGGCGTCGTCCCCACGATCAGCGGGAAGAATCCCTTGCTGAGCAAGATCCTCGGTTTGGGTCTCAAAAAGGACGCCTTCATCGCTGCCTGGATCACGGAGACGGCCAAGACCTGGGGGGACGCCCTGGGCAGTACAGATAAGACCGCTCTCCATGTATACACCCGTTCGGATGCCTGCGGAGCGGCCGAAAGCTGGGCGGCGTTTTTTGGCAAGAGGCAGGAAGACCTCAAGGGAGTTGGAGTTTACGGAGATCCAGGATTGGCCGAGGCCGTCCGCCGCGACCCGCTCAGCATCGGCTTCAATAATATCAACTACGCCTACGATACAAAGACGCTGAAACCGCTGGCAGGACTTATGATTCTGCCCATCGACCTCGACGGCAGCGGGAAGATCGAACCGGAAGAGAGCTTCTACCAGGACCGCGATGCCATCACCGCGGCCATCGCCCAAGGGAAATATCCTTCTCCACCGGCGCGCGACCTCTATCTTGTGAGCAAGGGCCGGCCGCAGAAACCGCTCCTGGTGGAGTTCCTGCGCTGGGTTTTGAACGAAGGTCAGAATTTTGTCGCCGAAACCGGATACATCCGCTTGAGCCAGGAAAAACTGGCCAACGGGTGGAAAAAGATCGAGGGCCGTTAGCAACATCCGATGAGGATCTTTAAAGACCGGCTGGCCAAACGGTCGATGCTCGTCCTGACCGCCGTTCCGACCTTTCTCGTCTTGCTGATCCTGGTCGGTCTGTTCGCCCGCGCCTGGCCGATCCTGGCCGAAAAGCCGTTCTTCTCGCTTCTCTTTTCTTCGGCCTGGTCTCCCCTGAAGGGCGACTTCGGCCTCTTCCCCTTCATCATGGGGACTCTGTGGGTGACCTTCGTCTCTCTTATCCTGGCCGTTCCGATATCCCTCCTTGCGGCCATTTTTCTCTCAGAGTACGCGCCCCGCGCGGTTCGGGAGTTCACCAAGCCCATCATCGACCTTCTGGCCGGCCTTCCTTCGGTCATCTACGGCGTCTGGGGCGTGCTCCTGGTCGTTCCCCTGGTCGGACAGGTCATCGCCCCGCTCTTTGGTGTGACCTCGAGCGGCTATACCATCCTGGCGGGCGGCATCGTCTTGGCGATCATGATCTTCCCGACGATCATCTCGGTATCGCTCGAGGTCTTCTCTACGATCCCCTATCCCATGAGGGAGGCCTCGCTTTCTCTGGGGGCCACGAAATGGGAGACCGTGCGCCACGTGGTCCTTAAGAAGGGCCTTCAGGGGATCATCGCCGCCGTTGTCCTCGGGCTGTCCCGCGCTTTCGGCGAGACCATGGCGGTGCTCATGGTCGTGGGCAACATCCCCCGCCTGCCCCGGTCCGTTTTGGACGGCGGCTATCCGCTCCCGGCCCTGATCGCCAACAACTATGGCGAGATGATGTCTGTCCCTCTCTACGATGCGGCGCTCATGCTGGCCGCCGCCGTCCTCCTCCTGGTGGTGCTCGTTTTCAACGTCCTGGCCCGGCTGATCCTGGTCCGGGTTGAACGGCGGGCAGCATGAGTCAAACCAGTTCAGCGAAATGGCTCCGGCGGCGGAAGTTGAAGGAATCGATTTTCCGGGTGCTGATGGCCGGGGCCGTGCTCGTCGTCATCGGCTGCCTCGTCTTGATCGTCGGGACGATCATCTGGAAAGGCCTTCCGGCCATGAATCTGTCGATGATCACGCAGACCCCCAAGGGGGGATACTATCTGGGAAAAGAAGGCGGGATCCTCAACGCCATCGTCGGCTCTCTTTACCTGGCCTCGGGAGCGACCGTCCTAGCCATCATCTTCAGCCTTCCGGTTGTGCTCTATATCAATGTCTATGCCAAGAGGCAATCGCGCCTGGCCTCCCTGACGCGTTTCTCTTTCGATGTCCTCTGGGGCGTCCCTTCCATCGTCTATGGGGCCTTCGGTTTCATCATCATGATCTATTTCGGGTTGCGGGCGTCGCTCCTGGCCGGGATCCTGGCGGTGGCGCTCCTGGAGTTCCCGATCATGAGCCGGGCGGCGGACGAGGTCTTCCGGATGGTCCCACGGGAGCTGTTCGAGGCCTCCTACTCGCTGGGCGCCACGAAGCTGGAGACGGCTTTGAAGGTCGTCGTCCGGCAGTGCCTGCCCGGACTTCTGACCGCCGTCCTGATCGCCTTCGGCCGGGGGATCGGCGACGCCGCCTCGGTGCTCTTCACGGCCGGTTTCACCGACCGGATCCCGACCTCGCTCCTCCAACCGGCGGCGACGCTGCCGCTGGCGATCTTCTTCCAGCTCGGAACGCCGTTCCCCGAGGTCCAGCAGAGGGCCTATGCCTCGGCGGCCATCCTTACGGTCCTGATCCTCGTCATCAGCCTGCTGGCCCGCGGACTGGGTAAAAAATTCACCCGTCATATCATCAAATAAAAGGAACCGACGATGGAAAAAAGACCGCATATCAGCGTCCAGAATTTGAGCGTTCATTTTGATGAGCTCCGGATCCTCAAGGACGTCAGCATTGATATCCCGGACCACAGGATCACGGCCATCATCGGACCATCGGGGTGCGGAAAGACGACGCTGTTGAAGTCCCTGAACCGGCTGCTGGACCCGATCGACGGCGTCCGCGTGAGCGGCCGGGTCCTGGTGGACGGCGTCGATATCTATGACCCCCGGACCGAGGTCACCGAAGTCCGCAAGAAGATGGGGCTCCTTTCGCAGCGGCCGCAGGCGCTCCCGATGTCCATCTTCGACAACGTCGCCTACGGACCGCGCATCCATAACCACATCGATAAAAAACGGCTGGGCGAGATCGTCGAGAAGTATCTGCGCATGGCTGGGCTGTGGGAGGAAGTCAAGGACAGATTGGACGAGCCGGCTTCGCGCCTTTCCGTGGGTCAGCAGCAGCGCCTTTGCCTGGCTCGGGGACTTGCCGTCGGCCCCGAGATCATCCTGGGGGACGAGCCGACTTCGGCCCTGGATCCGCAGTCCAGCCAGAACGTGGAGCGGCGCTTGATCGAGCTCAAACAGGAGTACACCGTGATCGTCGTCACCCACATCCTCAGGCAGGCCAAGCGGATCGCCGATTATATCGCCTTTCTCTATCTGGGAGAGCTGTTGGAGCACGGGCCGGCCGCGGAGGTGTTCGCCAACCCCCGCGACCCCAGGACCCGGGCCTATCTGACCGGCGAGATCAGCTGAGGTGGGCAAAGGCGGTCACTTGCTATTTTGTCTATCATCGGATATCATTCTGTTTAACAGTTTGGCGCCGCGGAAGAACTGGGGCGCCCGATCATAAATTCATCATTCGAAGGGAGTCATTTTATGGCTGTTAAAGGTTTCAACCCGTTCGAGATGGCCCAGAAACAGTTCGATACGGTGGCCGGCCTTCTCGAGCTCGACCAACCGACTAGGGACCTGTTGCGCCAGCCGCTGAGGGAGTACCATTTCAGCATCCCGGTCCGCATGGACGATGGGAGCGTGCGTGTCTTCCGCGGCTTCCGCTGCCAGCATAACGATGCCCGCGGCCCCTGCAAGGGCGGGATCCGTTTTCACCCCCAGGAGACGATCGACACGGTCCGCGCCCTCTCCATGTGGATGACCTGGAAATGCGCCGTTGTGGACATCCCTCTCGGGGGAGGCAAGGGCGGTGTGGTGTGTGATCCTCATGACCTCAGCCAACGGGAACAGGAACGGCTCTGCCGGGGCTGGATCCGGGCCATCGCCCAGGATGTCGGCCCGCTCCGCGACGTCCCGGCGCCCGACGTCATGACCAACCCCCAGCATATGCTCTGGATGCTCGATGAATTCGAGACGATCCATGGCGCCAAGTACCCCGGCTTCATCACCGGCAAACCTGTGGGCATGGGCGGTTCCTTGGGGAGGACCGAGGCGACGGGATATGGACTCGTCTTTACCCTCCGAGAGGCCCTGAAAGAAATGGGCATCCGGATCGAGGACACCGTGGTGGCTGTTCAAGGATTCGGAAATGTCGCCCAGTACGCAATCAAGCTTATCTCCCAGCTTGGCGGCAAGGTGATCTGCGTTTCCTGCTGGGATCAGGGTGACCGGACTTCCTACATCTACCGCAAGAAGACCGGCATCAGCCTGGAAGAGCTCCTGACGATCACCGACCGGTTCGGGGGCATCGACAAGGCCAAAGCCGAGGCCCTGGAATACGAACGACTTCCAGGCGACGCCTGGATAGAGCAGGATGTGGATATCCTCATCCCGGCAGCCCTGGAAAACCAGGTCAATGCCGAGACAGTGAACAGGATCAAGCCCCGCGTCAAGATCATCGTGGAGGGCGCCAACGGCCCGACCACTCCAGAAGCGGATGCCGTCATCAAGAAGCGCGGCATTTTTGTGATCCCCGACTTTCTGGCGAACGCGGGCGGAGTCACCTGCAGTTATTTTGAGCAGGTCCAGGGCAACCAGAACTATTTCTGGACGAAGGAAGAAGTCCTGGGCAACCTCGACCAGAAAATGACGGCCGCCTTCCTGGCGGTAAACGAACTGGCCGGAACCAAGAAGCTGTTTATGCGCGACGCGGCCTATGTCATCGCGGTGAGCCGGGTGGCGAACGCCTGCAAAGACCGCGGCTGGGTTTAAAGGGAATCGAGACGGCCTAGCTGCCCGATATACCGGCGTGCCGCTTTTCCGGCGACAGAGTCGCGGAAGCGGCAGAAGGACGGTTCGCTGTCATGAATGACCGGGAATCTACCAAGTCCGTAACCGCACTCTTTTCAACGCTCCATGAACGGGCCAAGGAGCTGAGCTGCCTCTATGAAATTGAAGAAATCCTGAGCAATTTCCACCTGTCCCTGGAGGAGGTCTTCCGCCGGGTGATCAAAATCATACCACCGGGCTGGCAATTCCCCGAACTTTGCCAGGCGCGGATCACCTATGGCTCGGAAGCTTACGCCTGCGCCGACTTCGAAGAAACTCCGTACGTCCAAAGCGCTGATATTCGAGTCCACGACACGGTCTTGGGCCGGATCTTTGTTTCCTACAAAAAGCCCACACCCGAGGCCGACAGCGGCCCTTTTCTCAAGGGGGAGGTCAAGCTGATCCAGACGATCGGCGAGCGCTTGGGCCATTTCATCCTTCATCAGAGGCTGCGGCAGATGTATGAGGAGATGAGTGAGGAGCGCCACGCTCTGGCCGAGGTCAAGGAAAGCTGGCGGATCGCTCTGGACCTCCTCCGCAACACCGATCAGACTCTTTTTCTCCGCATCTCCCGCCAGATGATCAACTATTTGGGATGGCGCGGTGTGCCCGAAGCGCGGACTCTGATTCAGCGGCATGGGGAAGGTCGGGATGGGGAAGGGTTATTCGGGGAGGCCAATAGGCCCCAGGAAAAAGAATCTTTGGATCGCCTGTTCCGGCTGAGCGAGGAGACTTTTAAGATTGCTTCCTCCAACCTGACTGATGAAGAAATCCTTGGTCGGATCCAAAAGTGGATCAACGAAGACCGGTCCGGCTCGGCCGTGAAAACCCTGGAAAATGTCTATGC
>Ga0153915_10007171_pt1 | contig 10501 bp, 8 predicted proteins | sample Opewatmetagenome_2_FD_107003 | JGI IMG/M metagenome (GOLD analysis project Ga0153915, IMG submission 107003) | Freshwater wetland microbial communities from Ohio, USA - Open water 3 Core 3 Depth 3 metaG | ecosystem: Environmental > Aquatic > Freshwater > Wetlands | place: USA: Ohio, Lake Erie... | reverse complement strand
TCTTCGGACAGCCCGCAATCATCGGCAGAACGATAACTGCCGCAGAAATAATTAGAAATACCGACAGAACCTGTTTTTTCGATTTGAATTTTTTATTATCCATTTTTCACCCCTTTCTTGTATTTAATGATTATGATAACACATAATTTGTGATTTGGTTATTTAATTTTCTCTCTCAAATTTCAGATTTCAAATTATTTGCTTTTCGCACCTTTCACACTTTTCTTACCTTTGTCCGTCATTCCCGCAAACTGCTTACTTTGGTTCTGCTGCAGGAAATCACTTTGCTTTTCCAAAAAAAATAAACGTTTATTTGTGGTTCCGTAGTTGCCCCTTCTGTCTCGATGGGTTACTTATAGTTTAGCACCATATTATGCAATTACAACTTTAGAGATTTAATATCACCTCGGTAGAACTCGCCAATAGTATATTTATTTATGTTTAATTCCGGCGCAATTTTAGCCGTTGTAAATATTATTTGATATTTAACATTAAGTTTTTCGCTTCTTTCAACTATATATTTTTGAAGATTTCTACTTCGTTCTTCTTGCATTCCCTTATCTTCTATGCTGTCGATGATTAAAAAACGAGGATACCTAAAATATTGTTTTATGCATGATGCTAATAACATTGAAAAATGAAAAGCATTTTTTAGTACGACGTGGGAACTGGCGGCAAAAACATCATGTGTTTCTCCATTATTAACAACCAAACAAATGTTATCGAGGTCAAAAGAAAATTTCACATCTTTTGTCGCACCAAAATCAAGTTCATAAGGTTTTCCGTCGGGGTAAGTATCTTTTTCAATGAGAGATAAAATTTCTTGAGAGATAATGCTGTATGCTTCTTTTTGTTTTGCCTTGATATTGCTTTCTATATTTTTTACCCTTTCCTGTAAAACTGACAGTTCCTCTGTGATATCAGCTTTTCTGTTAATTAAATTTTCGATGTTTTGTGCCAATAAAATTCTATTTCCTAAAGTTTCTATTTCTTTTTCCAAACTTCCTATATTGCGATTTAGTGTTTCAACAGTACTATTCTGACTTGTAACTGGACTCAACGAGCGGTCAAGTTCCAGTTGAAGTCCTTTTTGTTCATTTCTCAATTTAGATAGTAATGTTTGCTTTGTTTCTAGTTGTTCATTTCTGTCTTTTTGTAATTCCTTAGACTCTTTTATCTGATAGTTTAATTGTTGTTTTAATTTTAGAGTGTTTGTATCGCGACTACTTGCATTCGTTTCGCTTTTACATAATGGGCACACCTCTTTTGAAGATGTGCCAATGGGATTAAAGCAGGCCGGACACACCATGATATCTATTGGCCCCAAAACTTTTTGTACGGCGACTGAGTTTTCAATGCTTTTAAGATTGTTTTCTAAATAAACTATAAAATCATCCGAATCCTGAATTTCGAAATTCAAATTATTTATCGTTGCGTCAATATTTTTAATTTCTAAATTAACTTTTTTTAAACTCTTTTGTATCTTCTTGTATTGTTCAAGCTTCTCATTTGTATTCCCTTCAGCGTTGATGTTTTTTTGCTGTTCATCTAATTTTTGACATAAAACTTCCCGTTCATCTTTCGCCTTATTTATTCTCTTGGTGATTTTTTGAATATCTGGAACATCCTCTGCTTCCTGAAAAACAGACCTGACATATTCTATCTTTTTGGTAGTTTCTTTCTTTTCATCTTCTAATTCGCGTATCTTTGATTTTATTATATATAAGTCGTCGTCATTGTATCCACAAAGCAATCCGCCGATTTCTTCGCGTACGTTGCCAGAGTCAAAACTTTCAGATCTGAATATTCTATGAACGGGAGCCATCTGATCTTTGCAAATCAACCTCAACAGTTGATGCATAGTTACTTTTGAAGATAACTCTGTTTTGACTTCTGGGAAGCCTAATGATTTAAATAAAACCTGTGAAAAACTTATTTTTTTATCTGTGCCTCTATATGGATATAATTCCCATATGTTGCTATCTGGTTTAATGGCGGTTTCATAATCTCCCCAATATATTGCTATGGGACGCATCGTATCCTTGCTAATTTCTCTTTTTAGCGTTAGTGTTATATCATTAATGGTTAATTCAACTAGAGTGTAATCACATTGTAATGAAGTACTATTAAAGTTGACTCCCTCTCCGCCAAGTCCATGAACCAGTAGATTTATGATTGTTGATTTCCCATGGCCATTATCTCCTCTAATTATATTCACTCCTTCATGAAATTTTTCATTATAAATAATCTTCCTTCCTTTAATTACTGCAAGTCGAGTAACCTGCAAAGTTGGTTTAAACATAGTCATATCGATACTCCATTAGTTTTGTTCTGTTTTTTAATCCACCCTCTCCTTTTATTGCATAAGAAAATAGTACTTCCGATAGAAAATATATTATTTCTTTTTCTTCGGCTCTTACCATGCAAATTTCTAATATTTCCTTTGGTAATTCTGATTTCATAAATTGCAAGCAAGTATCTTCACATGTTCTAATATAATTTTTCTTCTCTAAATGGGCAAAAATTAGATTGTGAAAAGGTTCCATGCGTTCAAATACTTGTCTTGCTTGTCCATAAACACTTGCTACGTTATATTTATTATTTAACTCAGCAAATCTCTTCTTATATGCCTGATGTTCCATCTTTAAACGAATCGTTGATATCAACTCTGGAAAAAGCAAATAAAAATCTATCAATCTTAATTTTTCCTTCTCTAAAGTTTTATCGTGACAACAATTAAGAAGTTTTATAAACCTAAAAATACCATGATATACATCAAAAGCAGGATGATAGACTAACATTATCTTTGCTCCTTATGCCACTTAATATGGCATTTCCCTGTCAAATAATAAAGCATCCCCTCGATTTCATTGAAAGAAATAATATCCGCGTTGTCACCTAGTTCAGTTGTTAATTGAGTAATTAAGCTAGCCTCAGCAGCATCAATAGTTGCGGTTAATTCGTTTTTTTCAATTAGTGGTTTTATTTGTTGGTTGAATCCAGAGTATACTTTGCCAAGCAATATTGCATATAATTCTTGACCTGCCCTGTAAAACTTTTTTTTAGTTAGTTCTTTCGCAAAGAACTCTTTATACGCCATAGCTCTTTTTAGTTTGTCCTCTTTTTTTGCTTTTTGCATCTTTCCTTCAAGACCAATGGTATCAATGTCAGCCTGATAAAAATTTAATACAGGATGCTCCTCTGTATTTGTGATTTTATTTTCATTCTCCATCTCTTTTCTAAGCTTATTGATTAATTTTTTTAATGGCTGCCGTATAGCATTCTTTATGATTTGTATAACAGTCGTAGAATTATCATCTCTGCCTACAACTTTATCTGCCTTAATATTTTCTTGAGATATATTGTCTAACATTGTTATGCAGCTTTATTTTTTGACAGTAGAATTATCGTCCCTGCCTATAACTTTATTTGCAGCAATATCTTTTTGTACTACTGAATTTCTCGACTTGTCCAGTATTACTTTTAAAAAAAATCCACCCAAGAAGCCAAGTATTGCACATATGATTTTCGAGATATATTCCATTGCTTAACTCCTTTCACAATTTGCGACTGCTTAAATTTTCTGGCTGCGGATTGTATAGATGAATTGCCTAATACATCCCACCTGTACCATCAAATTGTTCATAATAATCAAAATCTCCTAAAACCCATCCTATTATCATTATATCTCGACAAATCGGATAAGCAATAAAAAATTCCTTTTACATAGGAGAAAATTAAAGGTCTCAGACACCTTTTTTTATTCTTAAATCTGCATAATCTGCGATTAAACAAAATTCTCCCCGAACCTGAATGGAATTTTCGTGGTTAGCCCTGCCATCACATGGCAGGGTTTGTTCCTCCCCTCCAACCTTTTTAAAATTATTTATGCACCGCCTTAAAGCAAACGTAAAACGTCAACTGTGTCCGTGTTTTGCTTCAACTTTATTGGCTTAGCCATATAAAAATTCAGATTTGAGAACTGCGGACAAGCTCGCTTGCAGAGCAGTTCGATTAATCTGAATTTAAGCTCCCCTTAGGGGTCTTAGTTGAAGCAATACTTCGTGTTTATTCGTGGTGAAAAAAACAGTGTAAATCAGCGTCAATCTGCGTCTAAAAATAAATCCGCGTCATCCGTGGTTCCTAAATTCAACATTAAAAATTAAAAATCTTTTTCGTGTCTTAGCGCCTTAGTGGCTATTAAAAATCAATATAATCTGTGTAATCCGCGATTAAGAATTATACTATACGCTGTACGCTATTTGCTAAATCCGCTTCACGAGATACGAATTACGAAACGAGCTGCGCAATTTTAATCCTGTAAGGACCACAACCGCTTTATGCAATAAACTCCCTGCTTTCGGCGGCTCCTCAATTTTGCATTTTAAGATTTGATTTTTGATTTATCGTTTCTATTACCCCCGGCAATTCTGCGATACTATTGATGACGATAGTTCCCTGTGGTATTTTTTTATTAAGATTTGAATGGCATTTTTTCAGAACAGGCAGCATACCTGCTCTGATACTACCTTTGATATCGGTATCGATTCTATCTCCGACGAATGCGATTTCGCCTGGCTGTAATTTGAGCTCATTTGCCGCCGCCAGAAACATTTCGGGATATGGTTTTCGTTTTTTGAAGGTATATGAATAGTAAACAAGGTCGAAGAATTCCGTCAGCCCGAACTGACGGATATGTTTGTCGAGAGCGAAGGCCGAGACGAACGTATTGGAGATGATACCCATTTTCAGTCCCTGGTTTTTAAGGCTCGTCAGGGTTTGTTTGATATCCGGCTCAACTGTAACCATTTGTGCCAGTGGTTCGTACCATAGCCAGGCCAGGTCTTCATATTGTTTATCGGTGAGTTTATGTCCCATTTTTTCGCCGACTTTTTTTAGGACTTTTAGTGAATCGAAGTCGTGATGGGTGATATTGGACAGGGCGATTCTGATTCTCACCGCAGCCAGGGTTTTTATTGTGTACAGCCATAGTGTTCCGGCATTTTGGCCTTGTTCTTTGAGCCAGTGATATGTTTGTTTAGCCGCTCGGATAAACGGCTCGTGGGGGTCGATTTTCCCGTAGTTTAGCAGGGTATCGCCGAGGTCGAACAGTACTGCTTTGATTTTCTTTTCAGCCAATTTTCGCTCTTTATTTAGCTCATTTTATATTTTCCCTAATTGGCCGAGGCGGGAGTCGAACCCGCACGCCCTGTTACGGACTCGAGATTTTAAATCTCGTGCGTCTGCCATTCCGCCACTCGGCATGAAAAGGAGGATATATGTTAGTGTGGAAAGGAGAAAAAGTCAATATAAAGAGTAAGCAAATCGATAACGAACCGCAAAATCCATAAATCAGGACTAAGTACGACTTTCAGCAGAGGCGTCCTTAAGAATCTGCTTCCAGTCCTTCCTGTCAAGAAAAGTCAGCAAATTGTCAAACCTTGTCTTAATCTGCTCAAAAAGCGGAGCGAATTTTTCAGTCTGTTCATCACGGCCAGCGGTTTCAAGTTCCTTGCCAAGTTCGAAAAGTTTCGATGCGCCGATGGTTCCGCAGGCGCCCTTAATCGAATGAGCGTAGAATTTCACCTCTTTAGAGTCATTTTTCTTCACGGCCTCGGCGAGCAACTGCATTCTTTCATTATTATCTTTCAGGAAAATAGGCATTATCTCGTCAATCAGAGCCTCATCGCCTATCCGCTCCATCAAAAGCTGCCAGTCAATCTCTGTTTCACCGGTCTGTACGGCGGTTTCATTGGTGGTCATCGTGTTCTCCAGTTTGTCCAGGGTTTTATTCTCAATTTTCCGATTCTGCCGATTGTCGTCGGTTTTCGCCGAAGGCGTATCCGAGGGTGCGGCAGGAAGATACTTTGCGAGTGTTTCGACAAGTTTTTTTCTGTCGATAGGTTTCGTAAGATATTCATCGCATCCTGCGTCGAAACATTTTTTATCGTCGCCGTTCATAGCACAGGCCGTAAGCGCTATTACCGCAGGCGCATCATTTGGATGCATTTTTTTAATCTGCTGTGTTGCTTCAAGGCCGTTCATCACGGGCATTTGGATATCCATCAGCACGACGTCAAATTTTTCTGCATTTACTTTCTGCACAGCGAGCAGTCCGTTTTCTACAATCGTGGGCTGGAGGCCGAGCTTTCTCAGTAACAATTCGATGAGTGTCTGATTGGTGGTACTATCCTCTGCGACGAGAATTTTTCCAGTAAATTTGTCGCTAATGGCATAGGTGGTCTGCGATTCAGGCTGTTTGTCAGCAGAGACGCTATCTTTTTTCTGAGCGGCTTTTATTACTGTTTCTTTGGTGATTTTTTTCGCAGCGGCGGCAGGAACAAGCAGAGAAAAAGTCGAACCTTTCGACAGGATACTCTGAACGGTGAGTTTTCCGCCGAGCACTTCGGCAATGCTGTGCGTTACAGCCAATCCGAGTCCCGTATTTGATAGCTGGTTATTACTTGTTCCGTCCGGATTTTCAATTTGCGAAAACGGCTCAAAGATACGATTCAAATTTTCGGCAGCGATGCCAATGCCGCTGTCTTCAACGTCGAACCTTACAAATGATTTTCCATTTTCCGTCTGATTTGAAATGCAGACTCGGACGAAACCTTTTCGTGTAAATTTGATTGCGTTTCCGACCAGGTTCATCAGGCATTGTTTAAACCTCAAAGTGTCGGCGTGTATGCAAATATTGCCTGGGTTAACGCCCCGGTCGTAGGCGATATCGAATGTAAGATTTTTTTCATTCGCAGCCGGCCTCATAACGGACTCGATTGCCGCAAGGATGTCGGAAGTATTAACGTCAGCGTTGTTATCAATTTCGAATCTGCCGGATTCGATTTTGGTAAAATCAAGAATATCTTTGATAAGCTGGAGCATAGATTTGCTGCTGTCGCGGATAATTTTTAGCTGAGCTTTCTGGTCCTGGTCGAGATTTTCATCAGAAAGCATTTCGCTGAAACCCACTATGGCGTTCATCGGGATGCGGATATGATGACTCATACCTGCAAGGAAATCACCTTTGGATTTATTAGTTTCGACAACCTGCCGGGACATTGTGTCGGCGCGTTCGACGGAAAGCTGAAGCTGCCGGTTTATGCGGTCGGCTTGCGTCAGAGCGGTTTCGAGCATCGCTTTATTAGACTTAAGTTCTTCGGTGAGTCGGGCGATGAGCTTTTCGTATTCGCTCTGACGTGTTCTGAGGTGATACGACACGACGGCAAATATACTGAAACAGATACACACGAGGATACTTAACAATATCAGCGAGTTTGATAAATTCCTGTTTGCCTCTACGCTCGAATAAAGCCAAAGCACAAAGATGCCTGCCAGACTCAATGCCGTTACGACAGCAGTGATTATCGCGGAAGATCGTCTGTTGATTTTATTCATCTGTCAATACTCCGAAAAAAATCAAAGTTGTCCAGAATAAAAAATCACAATATTTTGCTTTACGCTTCACGTAAGTATCTATCGACTAATCACAAACACTACTTTTTCAGTACAATGTAAAATAACGGTAAAAAAAATAGAGATTTTATAAGTATTTGTTTTTGTGGTAATTACGGATGGTATCGAAAACAGGAGTTTTAATGAATTTCCGATAAGTTTTTGCAATATTGCGATTATGGGACGCTGCGTGATTTTAATTGCAACTGAACGACTGGTCGTCGTTTTCGCATTGTTCGGAGTTCGGCACATCGCACAAAACGCCGAAGGCCTCGATTCGTTCGAGATGCACGCATTTTGTTTGTTTTGTTACGCAGTCGAAATACCACAGCCTGTACAGGCCGTCGATATAATTAATCACGCAGAGAACGCTTTTGAGTCCGCCGAAGAATCCCCTGATGACGAGCACGCCTGTCAACTCCTCTGCGCCGAGCAGCAGATTTAAAAAATCCTCAAGACTGTAATCTGGTTTTCGAACTAATTGTCTGCTTGTACTCATTTAAATCGCTCCTTAGCAAAATGGTTTTGAACGGGTCTTTTTTAAACAGCGGAAAATTCAGCGGGGCAAATTCCTCATCGCCGGATTCGAGAACGAATTTGTCTCTGACCAAAGCGGCGAGAATCAGGCCTTTGTGCGTAAGCGGCGCACAGAAGGTTTTTCTTTTTCCGGCTTTGGGCTGAAAATAGGCTTCGTAATAACACTTATTGTCTCTTTTAGTGCGTTTTGTTTTTGAAACGCCGATACGGCCTGTGTTGGATTTGAGTCTTCGGTTCAGGGCGTTTTGCCTTGCATCGACGATTCGCAAATTGCACCTGCGATTGTCGAGTGGATTTCTGTTTATGTGGTCAACGATCTGCTGTTTTTTTGCTTTGAGAATGAAGCGTGGAAGGGAGAAATATTTTTTGTGTTTGTAATCGCAGATAATAACGCGACCGCCGACGAGCATCAAACTGGAATCGTGAATCCGGGGGTCATAGAAATCCTCCTCGTCAATCCTGACATATTTACCGGCGACTTTTCGAATTTTATATTTTGGATTTTTCGGTTTCATTTTTGCCACCGAGATAATTTTGTTTTTAGCCACAGAGAACACAGAAATAAAAAAATTAATAACAGTGTTAATTTGTGTAGATCCGTGTCTAAAAAATAAACCGGCAGAAACAAGACTCTGAAAGTATATTTTAATCTGTTCTGCCGGTTATTTATTAATTATTCATATAACAAGGGTGTATTTTAACATATTTCATTAATAAATCAAGGATTTTTTGTGAAAAATTTACATATTTTTAATAAAGTTATGTAAATGTATAACAAGAAAGGGTTTGGGAAAGTCGTTATTTTTGGTTGGATAGGGCAATAATTGACAACCTATTATATATGCCTTAATATGCCGGTCTTTTGATTTGGAAAGATGTAAAGAAGTAAGAAGCAGGGAAGTAAGGAAATATGACCAAGGTTAGATACGTTCCTTGAATCCTTAAATCTCTATTTACTTATTTCTATATGAATCCACATAATCTGTGTTTAAAAAGATAGATAAGAAGGGTAATTATGAAAACTAATCTGGGACTCAATGAACTCGATGAAAAATGTATTCAGACGATAAGATTTTTAGCGCTGGACGGCGTACAGAAGGCAAAGTCCGGCCATCCGGGAATGCCGATGGGAATGGCACCGGCGGCATATACTTTGTGGACGAAATATATGAAGCATAATCCGGCCAATCCGAAATGGCTTGGCAGAGACAGGTTCGTACTAAGTGCCGGTCACGGAAGTATGCTGCTGTATTCGATGTTGTACCTGACCGGTTACGATTTGAGCCTTGAGGATTTGAAAAACTTCAGGCAGTGGGGCAGCAAGACGCCGGGTCATCCGGAATACGGCCATACAGCAGGAGTCGAAGCAACAACAGGTCCGCTTGGGCAGGGAATCAGCAACGCGGTCGGTATGGCGCTGGCACAGAAATATCTGGCGGCGTATTTCGATAAGGACGGCTCTAATCTTTTCGATTACAACATTTACGCTGTCGCCGGCGACGGCTGTCTGCAGGAAGGTGTAGCATCAGAGGCCTGCTCGCTCGCAGGACATCTGGGACTCAACAAACTCATCGTGATTTACGATGATAATCATATTTCAATAGATGGAAATACAAGTTTGTCATTCAGCGAGGACAGGGCAAAGAGATTCGAGGCGTATAACTGGTACGTACAAATTGTCAGCGGCGATGGTAATGATATGGTATCGTTCGAGAAGGCGCTGAAGAATGCACAGGCAGAAAAGAACAGGCCCTGCATAATCAATCTTCGGACGCATATCGGATACGGCAGTCCGAATTTTCAGGATACGCATAAGGCGCACGGGGCACCGCTGGGCGATGACGAAATTAAACTGATAAAGAAAAATTTCGGCTGGGACCCAGAAAAGACATTCATTGTGCCGGCAGAAGTGCTCGAACATACACAGAAAGAAAGAGTAAAAGGCGCAAAGCTCGAAAAACAATGGAACGAACAGTTTAAAAACTATTCGAAAAAATATCCTGAACTTGCAAAACTGATTACCAATCCGTATCCGGAAATTACGAATTTGCCGACGTTCCCTGCTGAACCTATGGCGACAAGAACGGCATCCGGCAAAACACTGGACGCGATAATGCCGAATATGCCTTTGGTGCTTGGCGGTTCGGCGGATTTGACACCTTCGAATAATACACAGTTCAAAGGCGTTACAGATTTTCAGAAAGATAATCCGACGGGCAGATACATCCGCTACGGAGTTCGCGAGCACGCGATGGCGGCGATAATGAACGGAATAGGGACGAGCGATTTGCTGCGGGCATACGGCGGAACGTTTTTCTGCTTCTTCGATTATATGCGTCCTGCGGTGAGAGTGGCGGCGATGAGCGGATATAAAACGATATTCGTATTCACACACGACACAATCGGACTCGGCGAAGATGGGCCGACACATCAGCCGGTGGAACACATTGCCGTGCTTCGTGCGATACCGAAGATGCTTGTGCTGCGGCCTGCGGACGCGAACGAAACG
>Ga0153915_10007170_pt1 | contig 10502 bp, 5 predicted proteins | sample Opewatmetagenome_2_FD_107003 | JGI IMG/M metagenome (GOLD analysis project Ga0153915, IMG submission 107003) | Freshwater wetland microbial communities from Ohio, USA - Open water 3 Core 3 Depth 3 metaG | ecosystem: Environmental > Aquatic > Freshwater > Wetlands | place: USA: Ohio, Lake Erie... | reverse complement strand
GTATCGGCTCAGCTGTCCTGATTCGCGGGGATCGGCTCGGATAAAGAGAACCTTGCGCGGCCCGTCGTTAGATGCGGGGCACCTCTCCACGAGCCCTCCCTGACAGCTATGAGTCCAACCCAGAATCCGCTCGAATGATCGCAGCCGGGCGGAGGATTTTATCTGTTCTTCCGGCGCCTCAGAAAACAAGGGCGTCAGCCAACGGCTGTCTTCCGGGATGATCTCATCGACCACTCCCGTCTCCCGGAGTAGGGAGCCATATTCCCCCCGGCAGGCCAGGGTCAGACGAGCACGTGGGCATTTCCCGCGGATGAGGCGGATGGACGGGAGGGCGACCAGAAGGTCGCCCAGACCTCCGAACCGGATAAGAAGCGCCTCCTTCATTCTTATCTCTGCAGTGTCGCGAACATAACGGAGTCAAGATCGTGGAAAGGTATCTGCCGGCTGTTGTCAGCAGAAAAGGGAAAAATGTTTATTTAGGTGGGCAGAAGTTTTCTCCAGCCGGCTAAAGAAAAACTTGGGTATATTATAACAGAAAAAAAAGCAAAGGCAAATTTTTTCCGCTCAGCCGACTGACTTGATCGTTTCTCCAAACCGCCGGCCGAACTCCTGTCCTTTGATCAGGTCTCCGGGCTTGGGACTGCCGATGAATTCGAAGGTCTCGCCGAGCTCCCACTTGGCCGGCTCGATGATCTGTTTGACTTCTTTGAGCGCTCCGCCGCTCCAGCCGTAGCTCCCGAAGTAGGCGGCCTTCCGGTTTAGGACTCGCTTGTTGACAGCCATGGTCAGGACCTCGGCCATCGGCGGGAAGAGCTTGACCTCGTAGGTGGGCGCGCCGATCACAACGCCCGACCTTGTCCAGAGGGACGGCAGAATGTAGCTCACGTGCGTCCTGCCGGCGTCGAACACCTCGACTGGGACTCCGGCCTGCATAATTCCCTCGGCCACGGCGTTCATCATCCGCTCCGTGTTTCCGTACATCGAGCCGTAAATGAGAGTCACCCCCGGCTCCGTCTTCCCGGAGGCGCACTCCGCCCAGCGCCGGTAAAGGTCGACAATGCGATGGGGGGTACCGCGCCAGAGTAACCCGTGGGAAGGGGCGATGATGTCCACAGTCAGCGTATCCAACTTGGCGATGGCGTCCAGGACGCGGGGGCTGTAGTTGGCGACGATATTCGCGTAGTAGCGCAACGCTTCTTTTTCATAAAAATCGAGCTGCATGCACTCGTCGTCGAAAATCCCGCCGTTGAAAGCGCCGTAGCCCCCGAAGCCATCACAGGAGAAAAGCACTCTTTGGGATTCCTCGTAGGTCATGATCGTTTCCGGCCAGTGGACGAAAGGTGTCGACACGAACTTCAGACTGGCACCGCCCAGAGAGAGGGTCTCGCCGTCGGCGACGACCCGGACGCCGTCCTCGATGCTGAAAAAGCCGCGCAACATCTCCTTGGTCTTGGCGGACCCGAGGATGACAGCCTGCGGAGCCAGCTTGCGAAAGGTCCGGAGGAGGCCGGTGTGGTCGGGCTCCATATGGTTGATGACTATGTAATCGATCCTGGAGACATCCGTGAGCTCCTCGATCTGCGACAGGTACTCATCGCCCTTGATGGACTTGGTCAAGTCGATGAGCGCCGTCTTCTCTCCCTTGACCAGGTAGGAATTGTAGGTGACGCCCTCCTTCGTGATCGGCCAAAGGCCTTCGAAGAGGTCGGTCGTCCGGTCGTTGACGCCGACCCAGTGGATTCCCGGTTTGAGCTCGCGTACGGACATGATGGTTCACCTCCAAGGGGATCAAAAGGGAGCTTAAATGAATATTATACCATGAACTTCAGGCGGCAGCGTGGTGGAATAGGATGAGCCGCAGGTCCATGACGTTCGTGCGTGTCGGGCCGATGACTATCAGGCCTCCCGTATTCTTAAAAAAGCTATAGGAATCGTTTCGCTCAAGGTATTCAGCGGAGGAAAGGCCACGCCTTGCCGCCCGGAGAGCCGTAGCCGCGTTGGCCCAGGCTCCTGCAGCATCGGTCGGTCCGTCCCGGCCGTCCGTTCCCAGGCTGGCGACGAGGAATTCACCAGCTCGACCGCCCGTTTTCGCCCGTTGAAACGTCGGTTTCTTCATGAACTCCAGGAGGGCGGCCAGAACAAACTCCGTATTCCGTCCTCCCCTCCCCTTCCCTTTGACCGTCACCGTCAGCTCACCGCCCGCCAAGAGGCAAAGCGATGCTTTCCCGGCTGGATGCGATCGGGCTATTTTGGCCGCGGCCGATGCGTACCTGCGCGCTGCCTCCCGGGCTTCGCCAGAATCTCCTGAACAGAGGATGACCGGACGAAAACCCAGCGCCTTGGCCTGGGCAGACGCCACCTTCAGGGCCATTTCGTTATCGCCGATGATGAATGTGGAGACCTTCCGGAAAACACGGTCGCCTTTTTTGAGTGTCTCCGGGATCCCGCCGGAAAGCCCTGCCTGGATGACCGCCCGCACCGATGCCGGTGCTTTTGTCCACAGCCCGTATTGCTTCATGATCCGGCGTGCGTCCGCAAAGGTCGTTGAGTCCCAGTGTGTGGGACCGGAAGCGATCGTCTCAAGGTCGTTCCCGAGGACATCCGAGACGACAAGGTTCACGACCGCGGCCGGACAGGCGGCTTCGGCCAGCCGGCCTCCCTTTATCTTCGACAGGTGCTTCCGGACCGTGTTTAACTCGACGATATTGGCTCCTGCCCGGAGAAGCGCATCCGTCACGCGTCTTTTGTCCGCCAGGGTCACAGGCTGTCGCGGCAGGCAGACTTGGGCGGACGCCCCGCCTGATATGAGGATAAAAACGAGGTCTTTCGGACCGGCCTTGTTCGCCAAAGAAACGATTTTTCTTGCTGCCAGGACGCTCCTTCCGTCCGGGAGAGGATGGGCCGCCGGGAGGCAGATGACCTTGTCTGCTGAAATTCTTTGCCCGGGGCCGCAGACCGCTATCCCTTCTGTCAGCCGGCTGCCCAGGATTCGCGCCAGGCTCTTGGCCATGTAAGGCGAGGCCTTGCCGATAGCGATGAGAAAAACTCGCTCGTAGGAGTCCAGGTCGAACACCCGGCCTTGGATGACAAGCTTTGAGCCCTGGCGACGGACGCTCCGGCGGACCAGCCGGTCTGCAGCAACCTCTCGCAGCGCCGCGCTAAATATCTTCCGTGCGACGGCAGGAAGGCTGAGTCGCCGGCATTTTGCCCTCATCATTCCTACTATACCCGATTCCCTTCTCAGCTTCACGCACTCGTCACCTTTCCTTGACACCGCCTCCCGGCCGGCGATATGCTCTGCTTAACCGAATCTTGACCGAATCTTGACCCGCCGAGGGGCGCTAACTTCCGTGGTGAGGTGCTAATCTAAACGATGGGTGACAGAATGACGGATTCTCCGGTTCTCCGTCCGGCCCGGCCGCGCATCTTCCAGGGGCCGAGCCAGAGATTGGTCGGAGTTTTCATCCTCTTCATCCTGCTTCCGGGCGCGTTCCTTGGCGTTTTCGCCCTGCGGGTGTTAAGGCAGGAAGGCCAGCTCGCCCGGCAGCGCACGCGCGAGCTCCTGGAAAGAACGGCCGGAGAAATCGGCCGCGACATGAATTCGGAGTTCCGGCGGTGGACTGACGCGGCCCGGACGGCGGCAGTGGCGAAGATATTTGACGCGGCTACTTTCCCTGATATCGTCCGTCTGGCTCTCCTCGAACCGGGAGGCGGCGTCTATTTAACCACATCCGAAGGCGGTCTCCAGGCGTTCCCCGCCGGGGCTTTGCTGTATGCCCTTCCGGGAATGGCGCCGTCTCGAACCTCGCCAAGCCGATTTCCCGCCGGGCTAGCCGAAGCCGAATCCCTGGAAATAGCCCGGGAAGATTACCCGAACGCCATCCGCGCTTACCGGAACCTGCTCGATTCGGCCGGCGCCGGGCTGCGGCCGCTCGTCCTCCAGCGTCTCGCCCGGACACTCCGCAAGGCCGGAAAGACCGAAGAGGCCGCCGGAGCTTACCGGGAACTCCAGCGCCTGGATGTGGTTTGGGTCGGAGGGCTGCCTTCGGACCTCATCGCTGAATCTGAGCTTTGCTCCCTTGCCGCCGAACGCGGCGATTCGGCTGGCCTTTCTCAAACGGCCATGGCTTTTTACCGCGACCTGGCGGCGGGGAAATGGCTTCTTGACAAACCTCGTTATCTCTTCTATTCCGACCGCTGCCGGACCTGGTGCCGGGAGAGCCAGGCCGCGCCGGACGAATTCGACCGCGTCCGATCGACGGAGGAGCGAAAGCTCGCCCTCTCCCGGGCCGCCGAGGGTCTACTCGATCAACCCCGGGGTATTTTTATCGGCGAGGCCAACGCCCACCTCGCCTTCCGGAATGCCGACCCGTTTGCCATGGTTATCATCTCCGCCGATTTTCTGGAATCACGCTGGTGGCCCCAACTCCTCTCCACGCGGGGGGACGACCTCGAAGGGACTCTCGCTACTCCGGACGGCCATGCGGTTTTCGGTCAACCCCCATCAGGAACGCAGCCTCTTGCCGTGACAACCGACTTCCGCATCGACGACACTCCGTGGCTCCTGCAGGTTTGGCCCGGCCGGCCCGAGGCGATCACCGCGGATATCAGACAAAGACAAGCGCTCTCAGTAGCGATGCTAGGGTTCGTCGTGGTGCTTCTGGCCTTCGGTGCCTACTTCACCATCCGGATCGTCAGACGGGAGCTCGAGATCGCCAGGCTCCGGGCGGATTTCGTCTCGACGGTCTCCCACGAATTCCGCTCCCCATTAACGGGGATCCGGCAGCTTGGAGGGATGCTTCTCGACGGCCGCGTGACCGACCCGGTGAAACAGCAAGGTTATTTCAGGATGATCGTCCAGGAGAGCGACCGGCTGGCCCGCCTCGTCGAAAATATCCTCGACTTCTCGCGCATGGAAGAGGGCCGGAGGGAGTACCGGATTGAGCCGCTCGACCCAACCCCGTGGCTAAGAAAGCTGGCCGCCGACTTTGAGGCGGAAATCGCGGTGGCCGGAGCGGCGGTCGAGGCGGACATCCCGGACGGGCTTCCCGCCGTGTCGGCCGATCGCGAAGCGCTGGGGTCGGCGGTCCGCAACCTCCTCGACAACGCCGTGAAGTACTCTCCCGGGGCGAAGACGGTTTGGCTCGACGCCGAGGCCGACGCCGCCGAAATAAGGATCGCGGTCCGCGACCGGGGAGTCGGGATTTCTGAGCAAGACCAGAAGTATATCTTCGACCGGTTCTACAGGGCCGATGGAGAGATCTCGAAGCGGGTCAAGGGAGCGGGGCTCGGACTCAGCTTGGTCAGGTATATTGTGACGGCCCACGGGGGCACGGTCGAATGCCAGAGCGCGGTCGGCGAGGGCAGCACCTTCACGATCCGGCTTCCGATCGCATCGGTCAAGGGAGGAGGTTGAAGTGAACGAACGCATCCTTGTCGTTGAGGACGAACCGACGATCGCGACAGGCCTTCGGGACGACCTGGAACTCGAGGGGTTCGCCGTCGAGGTCACCGAGGACGGCACGTCCGCCCTGGCCCGGATCCTCGAGGGAAAGCTCGACCTCATCCTGCTCGACCTGATGCTCCCCGGGATAGACGGCCTCGAGGTCTTCCGCCAGGCCCGTTTGAGGGGAGTCCGCACTCCGGTCATCATGCTCACGGCCAAGGGGCAGGAGGTGGACAAGGTCGTGGGCCTCGAGCTGGGCGCCGACGACTACGTCACCAAGCCTTTCAGCCGGCGCGAGCTCCTTGCCCGGATCAAGGCCGTGCTGCGACGCGCTCAGGAAGTTCCGGAGCCGACCGGGGTTTATCGCTTCGGCGACGTCACCGTCGACACCGGCCGGTGCGAGGTCTCGCGGCGCGGCCGGAAGATCGACCTGACCGCCATGGAGTTCAAGCTCCTTATGGTCTTCCTGGAACATCGCGGCCGGGTTCTGACGATCGACGAGTTGATGCAGGAGGGCTGGGGCTCGGATGCCGTCCTGACGGACCGTGTGATCTACACACATGTCAGCAACCTCCGCAACAAGCTGGAGGAGAATCCTCAAAAGCCGCGATTCCTGATCGGCCTCCGGGGTATTGGATACCGGTTCGACGGGTAGAGGTCGTCAGGCGGGAGCAGTGACCTTGACCGAAACCTGGATAAGGCTTGACCCGAGCTTGGAGCAAGGAAGATGCACTTTCCTTATGATGTCATTGAAGTCGGGAGGTGCAAGATGAAAAAATCAAGTTTGCTTTCGCTGATCGCTCTCGTCCTGGCCGTCTCTCTGCTCTCGGCGGGTCAGACGGCGGAAAAATCCCAATCGGCGGACGTCCTTCTCGGCGCCGCGCTTCATCAAGAAGAGGTGGAGGGGAACCTCGAGGCGGCAATCCAGACGTACAAGAAGCTTCTCGCGGACTATCCAGACAACAGGCCGATAGCGGCAAGAGCCCTGCTCCAGATGGGCCATTGCTACGAGAAGCTGGGCAAGGAAGGAGCCCGCAATGCCTACGAGCGCCTGGTGCGCGACTACGCGGATCAGAGCGAGGCGGCGGCCCAAGCCCGCACGCGGCTCGCCGCACTGCACAAGCCCCCGGTCGCCGGCAAAGAGCCGGCGCTGGCGACGCGGAAAATCTGGGCTCTTCCTGACATCGGTAATATCGAGGGAGGGCCGTCTCCCGACGGCAGGTATCTCTCCTTTACGGACTGGGAGACCGGCGACCTCGCCATCCGGGATCTCGAAGCCGGGACGAACCGCCGGCTTACAGATAAGGGCCCCTGGGAGAAGTCCGAAGAGTTCGCCATGTTCTCCCGATGGTCTCCCGACGGAAAGATGATTGCCTACGATTGGTACGACGGCAACAATATGGACATGCGGGTCATCTCGCTGGAAGGGGGGGATCCCCGGACCCTCCTCGACAACGGGAACGGCGAGTTGCTGCAAACCTACGATTGGTCGCCGGATGGCAAGCAGATACTCATCTACCTGGAAAAGAAAGACGCCACGCGCCAGATCGTCCTGGTGTCAGCCACGGACGGGGCGACCAGGGTCGTCAAGACGTTCGAAAAGCGGTGGCGAAATCCCCAAATCGTCGGTCTTCTTGACGTAGGCCATATGCGCTTCTCGAGCGATGGGCGCTACATCGCCTACGACCAGCCTCAGGAAGAAAACGCTGCGGAGTTCGACATCTTCTTGATCTCGATCGACGGGGGTCAAGAGCTCGCCCTGGTCGAGCACCCGGCTCAGGATCTTCTGCTCGGCTGGCCAACCAACGGCGAAGGGATCCTCTTTGCCAGCGACCGGACAGGTTCTCTCGATATATGGTTTCTTCCCGTCTCCGGCGGCAAGGTCCAAGGCTTGCCTGATCTCGTCAGGAGAGGCATAGAGCAGATTGTCCCCTTGGGATTCACTCAGAACGGGTCTTTCTACTACACGCAAGGAGGGACGATGTTTGACGCCTATGTCGCCAGGATGGATCGACAAAGCGGCAAAATCCTGGCGCCGCTCGAGAAGGCGATCAAACGATTCGAAGGTGCAAATTCCTGGCCAGAGTACTCTCCAGACGGCAAGCGTCTGGCGTATGTTTCCACGAGGAATCGCACGTTCCAAGCTACCTTGAGACCTAACATTGTTTGTATTCGCTCGCTCGAGACCGGCAAAGAGCAGGAATTCATTACTAGATTCAGACGGCTTGCCGGTACCCGCTGGTCACCGGACGGCCGGTTCCTTTATCTCGCTGCCTGGGATGATCAGGGCATGGGCATCTATCAGGTTGACACAAGCACCGGGACGATGATCCCAATTGTCCGGGACGAAGGCGAACAACGCATTCATTCGCACAACGTCTCTTCCGACGGGAAGTCTCTCATTTATGTTCGCCGTGACCAGGCGGCATCGAAGCAGGTCTTTCGAATTTTGAGCCGGGACCTGATAACCGGCAAAGAGAAGGAACTCTACACCGGGGATGCCGAAAACGGCCGGTTATATACCGCCCTCTCTCCTGATGGCGGGCGGCTCGCCGTCATCAATATGCACAAAAAAAAGACCCTGCGTTTGATTCCCGCAACAGGAGGTGAACCGCGCGACCTGCTGACATACGAGGAGAGCCGGAGCGGCTTTACGCCCCTCGAGTGGACCGCAGACGGCAAGCACATACTTTTCTCAAGAGCATCATCTACGAAGGATGAACCGCGATACTCCTTGTGGCGGGTCTCAGCGGATGGAGGAGAAGCCCAGGAACTCGGCCTGTGGATGGCCAACTTCGAAAACCTGAGCGCTCATCCTGACGGCGTCCGTCTTGCGTTTTCCTCCCTTGGTCCCACGATGAAGATGCCGTCGGTCTGGGTGATGGAGAACTTCCTGCCGCCAGCACTGGCTGGTCCGAGCCCCACGACGATGACGGAGCGCAGGTTGGAGGATCAACCGGGGCTGAGCGGAGGGATCTCCCCAAACGGCCGGCATCTCTCCTTTTGGGATTGGCGCACGGGCGATATCGCCGTGCGGGATCTCCAGACCGGTAAGACCGTCGGCTGACAAGCGATGGAACTGAAGGAAAGGAAGGCGCCACCGTTTCCCAGTGGGCAGGGTGGGGATCGGCCTGGTCGTCTGACAGCAAACAGATCGCCTATGCCTGGTACATTGCCGATTCGGCTGCCGAGCGTGTTGAATTGAGAGTCGTCGGGCTCGACGGCGCCATGACGCGGAGCGTGGTGCACTTCACGTAATCTTCACCAAAGAATCACGCGAACTTCAAGGCCCAGCCATCAATCTTTGTTATCCTTCGGGCTGAATGAAGCCGAGCGGATAAGGAGAATGTTCCTTGTATTGGCGACAGTCATATCCTAGAATGGGGGGCAAATCATCAGGCGACGGCAAGGAATCGCCTGACCATTTGGTGAAAGGCCGATGCAGAAACGCCGGCGGATCATTCTTCTTTTCGGGCTGGGGATCGTCCTGCCCAGCCTGCTCCTGGGATATCTGGCTTTTAGAGGGATTCAGAATGACCGGGCCCTGGTCGAGAAAGAGCGGCTCGAAGACACCCGGCGGGCCGCCGACCGGGTCACCCGCGCGGTCGATGACGCGATTACGGCTGTCGAGGAAGCGCTGGCAAAGGCGGTCGCGGGTCAAAGCGCCAAGCCAGCCGTGGAGTTGGTGCCGGTGCTGGAGAAACTGGCGGCTGGGAACGCGCTCATCGAGCAAGTTTTTTATATCCGGGACTTCAAGGACATTCATCTGCCCCTCGCGAAGCTTATGTACGTACCCGACGGAAGCCGGGAAGCCGGCTCCTCCCCTCCCGCCGGCCTGGGCAATTCTGCAGAAATCCAAGCCGCTCAACAGTTGGAATTCCGGCAAAAAGACTATCCGGGGGCCCTGGCCGCTTATCGGCAGGCTCTCAAAAATGCGAACGATCCCCGCCTCGAAGGTTTGGTCCTGAACGCCATCGCCAGGGTCCAGAGGAAATCCGGACTTCTCAAAGAAGCGGTCTCGACTTATGAAGAGATCGTCCGAGGGCACGGGGGGGTCGTCATTCCGGGAGGGATGCCGCTGGGCCCGTCCGCCAGTTTGGAAATCTGCGTATTATCCCGCGAGCTCAAGGATTTCCCGAAGTCACTCCAAACATCCCTCGGGCTGTACAAGTCTCTTCTTCATCGGGAGTGGACGCTGGAACGAGCCGAATTCGACTTTTTCGCGGGGCGCGCAAAAACCCTCATCGAAGAGGTTTTGGCCGGGCAGCCGCCGGGCCTCGACCTCCCGGCTTTCCAGGATGAGTTTCAGGCTCTTGAAGCCGATGAGTCGATGCAAAGAAATAAAACGGAGAGGATGATCGCCTTTGAAGAGGGAGCAGCGCCAGTTCTTGAGGCCAAGCTCCGGGGCGGCACGGATGAAGAGAGCCGGCCCTTCTCAAGGTTCGCTTCAGTTATTCGGAATCATTCCTATTTAGTCTCGATAATAAGGCCGGCTGCGCCGGCAGATGGCGCCTCGACCGGCGCTTGGGGAATCATCATCGACGACGAACGGCTCGGGGAGAATGTCCTCCGCCCGGCGCTGCGCGATAATTTCCCAGTCGGGGAGGCGACATGGGCCGTCAAAGGAAATGACGGCGCGGACATCCTGTCATCGGAAAATCCGCCCGCGGGTCCGGCGACATTCAGGACGAACTTTGTCTCAGATACGCCGGACTGGACCTTGGAATTCCACCAGCCGCCGCCGCGCCTCATCAGGACGTTTCTTCTGTCGCGGCGGGGTCTTTACTTTTTCGTATTCCTCCTTATCGCCGGCATCCTCGTCTTCGGGCTGGCCCTGACCATCCGCTCGGTCTCCCACGAGCTGGAGCTGGCCCGGATGAAGTCGGACTTCGTCTCAACGGTGTCCCATGAGTTCAAAAGCCCCCTGACCTCGATCCGGCAGCTCGCCGAGATGCTCCAGTCGGGCCGGGTGCCGTCCGAGGAGCGCCGGCAGCAGTATTACGATGTCCTGCTCGAGCAGAGCGAGCGGCTGGCGCTTCTCACCGACAACATCCTC